>WNEY01004097.1_pt1 | contig 17816 bp, 26 predicted proteins | sample 5400531 | NCBI WGS metagenome assembly WNEY01 (sample SAMN13153338, study PRJNA577476) | soil metagenome | isolation source: 200 cm saprolite under Douglas fir tree site 1 | place: USA:California | collected 2015-04-18
GTGCTTCTCCCCAAAACACGCAGTGCTTCTCCCCAAAACACGCAGTGCTTCTCCCCAAAACACGCAGTGCTTCTCCCCAAAACACGCAGTGCTTCTCCCATAGGTACGTCAGTACGAATGCATCACGCCCCTGCGCTCCGAGATGGAGAGCCGCCATGGCAAGTGCATGCGGCGGCTGGCGTCGTGTGCTGGCATGGTTATCGGCGGGCGGGCTGATAGACCGCGGGGTCCACCACGTGCGTGCAGCGGCGTGCGGCGTTGGGGGGTGCGTGCGGGTCACGTACAACAAGGGCGTGGACAGGCGTCGAGGCGTGCGGCATGCCGTCTGGAGCAATCGCCGGGTGCGGGCGCGACTCGTGGGGCTCAGCGGGCGCCAGGTGGCCCATGCCCTCTGCCACACCGAGGGAGAAGACGTAGGGAAGATATTGCAGAATTGTTGGCAGTACGGTAGCATATAGAGACCATCCTGTTGTGGGCACACATGTGCCCTACGGGTGTGAGGGGCGGCACGTGTAGACCTCCAGGCAAAGAGATGACACGTGCTCGCCCTCAGGACACACTAGCTGAAGGCCAGTGCGCCCGATGATGCCATTTTATGCTGATACTGAGCGGACGCAAAGCCCACCCTCTCGATCAAACCTCCTCTGGCCACCTTGTGGCCCTGGTACCTTCAAGAGACTAGGGATGCAGCGGTGACCCACCGCGATACGTCATCAAACCCGTCACGCCCGCAAGACACACCGCTACAGCGTTTTGGGGCGACTCTCCGGCAGTACCGGCAGCAGCGGGGGCTCTCGCATCGGGCACTCGCCGCCAGAACGGGCATACGTTCCTCGTATGTCAGCGAGATCGAACTGGGGAAGCGCAATATTTCGGTGCTCACGCTGCTCCGTATGACGCACGCCTTGGACATTCCCGCTGCCTGCTTGCTCGCACAGGTGGACCCTCACGCCACCCTCGCCCCGCCCGTCACCTCTGATCCGCTCCCCGTTAGGGGTACTCGGACAGCGGGAGTGACCCATGACGATACGTGCTCCCTTCAGTCAGGCGACCCGGCCACACTGCTTCCATTGCTTGGAGCGACCATTCGCCAGTATCGGCAGCAATTGGGGCTCTCCCAGCCAGCACTCGCCGCCAGGACGGGTCTGAATACTACGTACATTGGCCAGATTGAACTGGGTCACCGCAATCTCTCGGTGCTCAGCCTCGTCCGCATCGCGGATGCCTTGGGACTCTCGGTGGCCCATCTGCTCACACCACTGGAGACACGCCAGAGCCCCTCTCCTCCTCTCACAAGGTGATCCCTTTCTAGAGACCATCTTACTATATTGGCCCAATTTCCTTTTGTCAAGCCTCAAAATGGGTCGTTGCCCTCTCGTGTGCGGATGGTCCTCGTGTCTGCCCCCCTGGCCTTCTCCCCTTCGTTGCTCTCCCGTGTGGGGAGACGCGGTGGGCCAAGCGCGCCTCGGCTACCCCCGCTGGGTGTTGTCCCTGTGGGGAGCTTACTCTGGCGGGGTCGTGGCGGCCAACGCCTCCAGCCGTACCAGCTCCGCCAAGACTGCCGTGTCGTTGCTGGTATGTGGAGGAGCGCTGGGGCACACGAGGCCCCTACGCGCTCCTCCTGCCGTCACAGCGGCAGGACACGCCGCCACCGCGCCCCCTCCTCCAGCCAGAAGGTCAGCTTCACGTATGCAGAAGGAAGTCGCGGCACGGTTTACCCTGTGGTCCTACCCCGGCAAGCGCGTGCGTGGCGCCGCTCTACGCGGTGAGCCTGGACACAAAGCGTCACGGACCGAGCTCCTCACTGTGGAGAGAGACTGTGCTCCTCACCCTCTCTTCCGCGATGGCACCATGGAGGTATGGTTGATGGCCTCTTCTCTGAAAGATCAGACACATTATATTCAGATTAATGCCAAGAAATTCAGGTTGTCAATGGCCATTTGTTGTGGCTTTTCCTCATGAAATCGTCTCTGTCTACTCAGAGAAGACATCCATGGCTCGACATGTCTACTCAGAGAAGACAGTGTCAAGCAGGAAGGATATATTTTTGCGGGAGAATCCTCTGGAGAGGTGTGTACTTTTGTACACAGTATTTTTGGGAGAGGTGTGTACTTTTGTACACAGTATTTTTCTTCTTGATAGAGGTGGGTACGTGTGCGCGGAGGAGTGGCGGGCAGACTTCTGGGGGTACGGGGGGGAGAACGAGGTTTTCCGTACCAGGAGCAGCTCCTGGAACCTATGCGGTGAAAAGGCCCGGAGCCTCGGACCACAGGCCAGACGGTCTGGCGGTTGCTCCTCGTGACTCTTCGGCCTCAACTTTGACGGGTTCTGCTCATGAGGGGGGTCGCCTCATAGGGGACGTCGGCTCGGCGAGCCCCCGCGTCCTGCCCAGCAGTTGCCGGATGCGGCTGTAACTCAGCCCGGTGGCGGTGGCGAGTTGGCGCCAGGACGCTCCGGCCTGCCGGGCCGCGACGAGGGCCTCGTGGTGGGCCTGCTGGACCTCATCGAGGTGGTGTGCGGTATGCTGCACGCGAGTGAGCAGGTCCTGGGGGACCTGGTCCCCCAGGCTGCGTGCGTGCGACTCCGGGGATAGTGCGTCCGGGGTGGCGTCCGGGGTCTCGAGCCGTGCGGTCAGTACGGCGGCAGGATCGAGGTCAAGGGCGATCGTCAGCACGTGGAACAGGGGGAGGGAAGGAAGACAATGGCCGCACTCGAGGCCGCTCACGTGCTTTGGGGTGACGTGCTGCCCCAGGAGCTGGGTGCAGCGCTGTGCCAGGGCTTGTTGCGAGAGGCCCTGGGCCTGGCGTGCGTGCCGCAGGCGCAGCCCCAGCGTCGGGAGCGTGGCCCGCACTGCCTTGCCCATGTGGTGCAGATCGGATGGCACGTGCGCCACCGTAGGTGGCGCTGCAGTGTCGACCGCACGCAGACGTGCACGCAGGCGCTCCAGGGATGGAGTATCACGGAGGAGAGGTACCGCGTGTTGGACGTGTGCCACACTCACATCGCCCACAAAGGCGCGCAGGGCCTCCGGCTGGAGAGGTGGGATACGGAGTGGCATCACGAACGGGTACGAGGTGCTCCGGTGCCACGGTTCGTGGTGGGTAACCCACACCGTGAGGCCGTCCACCGTGTGCTGGGCGACATGTTTAATGACCCGAAAGATGCGGCCATTGGGGTGCAGCCCACGCATGACGTAGTGCCGAGGCGCGTCGAAGCCCCAATGGCGCAACACCGAGTACTGACGGGTGATCTGGGCATCATCGAACATATGAATGGCCGATATATGGTGTCCCACTATGGTGTCCGGCCAGACATAGCCATAGAGCCGATCCATGGTTGGGGTCACATACACGACCTCGCTGTCGACGACACCTGCCAGCACTTCGACCCGTTTGGCAATCCATGCAGGACCTTCGAGATCGCGGAGGAAACGCTGGATGATGGGATCATGCTCCATATCCTGTGCCTCGTGCGTTGGGCCCCCCGCCATGGGTGTGCACGGCTGGACGAGACCATGGCGGGCACACCGACGCAGTCTCCACCACTGGCAGGGCTTCTCTGGCGGCTCGCAGAGCGTCTGGAGCTGCCCCGGTGGTACCGTCAGGCTCTGGATCGGGGCAGAGCGATGACCTGCGCTGCACGGACGAGCCACACGCCGCAGCCCGCATGGAGGCGATGGGGGCGGGGGTGTGCGGCAGCGCTTACGCGTCCCAACCGAGGACGGTCTCCCCGAACGGGTCGTCGTGCATCGCCTCGTCCACTGTGCGCTCGACATAGGCCTGGGCGTCGCCACCATGACGCGTGAGATGCACGCTGGCCTCCCGCATGGCCTGCTTGATCGCGGCGAGGGTGTACCCGCTATAATGGGCCATAATCCAAGCGATCTTCTTATCAAGTTGGTGGGCCGCCTCCTCCGGGGAGTCCTCCAGGAGTTGGCACGCGATTTCGTGATACTCCCGGACGGGGTCAGGATTGGCTCCAGCCCCAGATGGCTCACAGACCTGCGCAGAGGTAGGAGAACGTTCTTGGGAGAGATGGTCGCACATAGGTTCCTCCTTTATGACCTGTCCAACGTGCGCGCGTCCCACGTGGGTGCTCCTGCCGAGGCAGTGCTGGCGGGGGCAGACACGCGTCGCGGCATAGGGCTCTCACCAGTATGAGCGCCGCGCGGCAGGGCCCGCCCTCGCGGTGCTCCTGAGCATCGTCGCCCAGCGACCTGGCATCGTGCCTCCACGCGTCTGGCGGCGACACCACGCGACCCACACGTCCCATCCCGTGGGCGTCTCATACGGTGGCACGATGGCATGCGCCCTCAGGGAGACCACGGCCCGCCCCTACTCGACGCCCCTGCCACGGCCTGCGCGCGGCGCAGCGGGCAGCGGTTTGGGCTCCGTACGCAGCCGTGAGCACCCGAGAAGGCAGCAGGCCAAGGAGATCTCCTGCTCAGCGCCAGACGACGCAGAGGGTGAGACGTAGAGGTCCTCCGCTCTCTCTGCATCGTGTGCCGTGTTGGCAGTGCTGCCCGCTCTGGTGGTGCCGGAGTCCCTCACCTCCTCCTGCAGCGTCACAGAGCAGCGCTGTCTTGCGTGAGATGCACCTCACACCGAGCGCCAGTGTGATGCCACATGGGCTAGGGCGGTCTGGGGGCATGTGCCTACGGCCATTGCCAGAGGCTGGCGAACGGGGTCCGGCGCTGCCAGCGCTCGTGGTGGGTGACCCACGGGATCAGCGGCCCCAGGTGGTACGGCCCGACATGTTTCACGACACGAAAGATGCGGCCATTCGGATGCCGGGCATGCATGCCATAGTGCTGCGGCATCGCATATCCCATAAACCGGAGCACGGCGTATTGGCGCGTCATCTGGGCGTCCGTATCGAGGTGGATCTCCGCCATGCGCTGCCCCAGGAGCGTGTCCGGCCAGCGGTAGCCATAGAGGCGATCCATAGCGGGGGTCACGTACACGATTTCCCCGTCCACCTGACCAGGGAGCACCTCAACCCGTCGGGCCATCCAGAGCGGGCCGTCGTGGTCAAGCGACGGGAAGGAGGGAGGGGACGGAGGGTGCGACGTTGCCTCTCCCGCCTCAGAAATCCCCAAAGAATATGGGTCCATCCTCATCGTCCACACCTTCCTCGGAGAGGATTGCTCTCGAGAGCGGTTTGCCCTTAGAATACCCCTCAGCGACCCCGTGTGGGTTGTGCGTGGAGCCTGAGAGGACTTCGTGGCCCGATCCGCGACCCAGGCTCCAGGTGTCGAGTGTCTTTGCGCTGCCTGTGCTTCATCTGTTGATCTGCCATCCTCCATCCCTGTTACACGTTCTCGCACGACACGATCCGTGGCTTTTTTGGCGGCACGCCTAGGCGTGGACGCGTGAGGTGTCCCTGCGTCTCGTGTGTCGCCCGAGGACGATCCATACCCTCTGCGCTCGAAGAGCGTGTGAGGGGCTCGAGCGAACAGGGAGCAAAAGCGTATGTCGACCGCAATGATGGCACGAGCAATGTGCCTTGAGATCGTGACAGAGCCAACGCTGGCACAGCATCAAGCGTGGTGGCAGGATGTGGTCGTTGACCCCATCGTCCCGCAGGTCTTTACGGATTTGATGCCGGCGACACTGGAGGCCTTCTTGGCTCCTGCCGAGCGTGGCGACGTCAGACCGACCGTCTTCCTGGATGGCGATGGTGAGGTTCTGGGAGCCTTTTGGCTCCATGATTATGGGAGTATGCAGGGCCATCCCTACACGTGGTGTGGTACCTATGTACGACCACAGTACCGTCACCGTTTTTCTGCTGCGATTGGCCGTGCGATGCGGCAGGTATGCACCCTGTATGGATACCGCACGATTTTCGTTGCCTGCAGGCATTCCAACTGTGCCGCGCAGCGATTTGCCGAGCGAGCATTCCGGCTGCATCGTCTGGGTGTCTACCCCCAATGGGCACCATTCGAGGGTAGACTTGACGATGTGGTGCTGTTCACCGCTCGACGCGAGGATAGTGCCCTGTGCTGGCGTGTGGCTGCTGAGAGAGCCCACGCATTTCAAGCGTGGATGGCAAACACGCATATCGTCTCAGTGTCGAGGTGAATGGGTGTAAAATTGTCGAATGACGGATCGTCCCAACGCCCTTGCAGGGCTTGCAGTACAAAAGTACAATGATTTACAAATACAATTATGCTATTGTCTAGCGAGGCAAGCGCAGCGAGAGGGGATGTCGGATGGCATGGGCTACAAAGGAGAAACCCGGGGCAAACACTCAGGCTCAGACACACATCGGCTGTAATGTCCCCACCGATTTGTATCGACAAGTGAAAGGGATTTTGGGGACCCAAGGACGGACGCTGCGCGAAGTCGTAATTCAGGCGCTGAGACAAGTCATTGAGGAAGAGCGGAAACATCGATAAATGATCCCCAGGGACCGTAGGAGCGACCTGCGGTCCTTGGGACGAGCCATTATGCCCTTTCCAGGATGGACCACGATGGCCCAGCGAGCCTATGGCTTGCCCCATGCCTTGGGGCGTATGTTGGAGAAAGTGAGTGGGCCGGCCACGATTGCGCGTCGTATTGAGATTGGGCAATACGTGGTCGATGCCCACATTGAGTATGCGACTCTTGGTGCTGCTGAGTGGTATGGCGCACCGCATCCCACTGCCCTGGTCGGCCGGTGGATCTCGACGCTGCATCACCCAGATGACATGCGTCTGGCGCGTTTGTTGGTGACGGCACGCCATTTGCACGGGCCTGACGCTGCCCCCACACGGTATGTCAGCCGTATTGTGCAGCTGCATACCGGTGCCTGGATGCCTGTGCTGAAGGACACCGAGCAGTTCCAATGGGAGGGAGAGACCTACTGGCTCACGTATCTCTCTCCGGCCAAGGAACCCCCGTTGGTCGAGCAGCCTGACCGCTGGCGTGACCTGCTGAGCTTCGAGTCGCAGGCCGGGGATTTTATGGGGCAGATGACCGTGGCTGAGATGGAGCACAGTCTACGCTTGCCTCCGCAAGAGAGGTCTTCTTCGCTTGTTCACCAATTGGAAAACATTGTACCCCTTTCAGAAAAAAAGTCAAGAGTCCCAGTGGAGACCATATCCAGCAAGGAATCATTCACGCTGGTCGCTGGTGGGACCGTGCAGCTTCCTGCGAGTCAACACCGGGTTGTACCTTTTCCCTATATGCACTGGTGTGTAAGATGTAACGAGATTTTTATCTCGAAGGAGGCGGAGCCGGAGCGCTGCGGGAAGTGTAAGAATCTGTATTGGCGCGGAGATTTTCTCCACGATGTGAGGCGTCATCCTGTCAAGCATAGCGAGGGGTCTGCCTCAGCTTAACCGCTCCCATGTCGCTCGTCGCTTCCATGGCCCCGTGTGTGCTGTGCGTCGGCATCTGTGGCATGGGTACTCCTCAGGGAACATGCGCAGAAATGTCCGACGTCCGGGAATCACGCAGGGGACTCGACCAGTGTCACACCGAAGCGGGCTGCCTTGTTGCGCATCGCCGCGACTGCTCGGGCTTGGGTCCGCCGGGTATATTCTTCGGGGCTTAGGGCACGACATGGGGTCCGGTATTGGCGCATGTCCTAGACCATCCGTGCGATCGTGTGGGCCATGGCCACGATGGCCGAGGCCGGACCAAGGTGTACCCGCATACGCTGCTCGAAGGTGCCCAAACCACTGAGGCCCCGTCCGGCCGCTGGCGCGGCCAGCCGAAAGGCCTGGCCGGCACGCTGGCGTGTTGTGAATGTCCTCTGGCGTCACACGTTCCCGCCCGTGATCGCGAGCCGGGGAGCCCAGCCACGCCCAGAAGGCCTGCTTATTGAGGCACTCTCCCCTATCCCAGCCGATCTCTGAGCACATCGTCTGCGCTGTGCTCGCCTGCAGGCTGGGGAGCGCTAGCACATCCACGTCGGTCAACCGCTACAGCACGCTGTGCGCATCGTACGCTGGTGCATGCGTGCTGTGCGAGGGACCCGGGGCAGCCTCGTCCAGTGGGGGCGCCTCGTCTGACCAGACCGGTGTGATGGCCTGACATTGCCGCGCCATTGCCGCATCGCCCTCGCGCACCTGGACGGTGGAGAGGTTATACAAGGCCAGCGCTGTTGCAAAGGAAAGCCATGTTCGGCCCCATCATGCTCGGTCAATGCTTTGGCGATCTCCTCGGTGCTGTGGGCGCCGCGTAGGTCACGAAATCGCGCTCACGCAGAGGGCATGCGATGCGTACACGTGACACCCAAAACACGCCAGAACGCGCGTTTGCACGTCGATATCCGTGTCCCACTGTCCTTGCAAGGGCTTCTGTCGTCGCGTTGACGTCCACCACGACGTGGACTCTCACCCTCCAATGCAGCCCACAATAGACATTGGGACACTTGGATACGGCCTCCAACTCCATGGGACGGCGACGCTCCTATACCCAGGGAGCCGGATGGTCGTCGCCATCCGGGTCATGACCGGGCGTGTCACCCTGCTGGGCAGAGCGTGGCGGTGCCTCAGCGGCCAACGCGTTCCCGCCGCCTGCCGTCCGCGCCGCCACCGCATCAAAGATCCGTCTGAGCATATAGCGCCGGATGATCGCGACAACATAGAGCCCGAAGGTGAGGCCCCCGGCACGCCACACGGTCGTCGCATCTCCATAGATGAGTAGCTGCAAGACCACCGCAATGCCCAAACCCAACACGGTATCGCTCACCACTTCGAGCGCCGACTGGAGCCTGGATTGGCGTGTCCCCGCAGGCGTGAGGGCCTCAAAGACACGGCGCGTGCCTAGCCGACGGAGAAACACCGCGGCTAAGAAGATGCTGGAGAAGAACGTAATCCGTCCGACCGTCGCCACGGTGCCATAGAGGAGGCGTTGCCCTCCGACATTCATCAGAATCGAAAACAGAAAATCCACGAAGGCTTCGAGGCTGGACTGTGCACGGGTTTGCATACCAAGACTCCTCTTCCCGCAGCGTGTCAGCCATGGCGGGCGGTGGGAAAGAGCTGGGAGTGAGACGCATAGCACACCAGGTTGCGCGCGCGCGTCTCTCCTTGCGTTGTGGGGGATGTCCCGAGGAGCGTCTTGTCCCCTTTCTCCCTTCGATGTGGCCGCAATGGGCAAGCCCTGTTGAGCATTTTTTGTCTTTGCTTGTCTCTCCCGCTGCTCTCCTGGTGAGTATTGGCCTCGGTCTCGCATGTACTGGTAGCGTCCGCGCGTGGGTGAGCTTCTCGCCTCATGCGCCCTGTGGCTGTCTCCGCCTCCTGTGCATCGAGCACTCGCCGCTCTCTCTGGCGTTGGCCCCGTGCCCCTGCTCGAAAGCCCCCTACCGGACGCGCGACGCTGCTGGGCGCCTCTCCCGCCTCAGGGCTCTGCTCGTGAGGTGGGCTGCTGGCTTCGTGACGCGTGGGGCCTTCACGCCCCAAACGCCCTTCGCTCCGTATCGGCGGCGCGGCCCCCCGTCGCCAGAAGGCGTGCAGCGGTCGCCATCCGCTGGCGTGGATGGACGGCGTCGAGGTGCGCTGGACCGTATGCGCTCCACAGCGCGTGGCCACCTCGCGCCGTCACTGCCGGCTGTGGCGGGCCTGCGCGCCGCCCTGGCACCCTGCGGTCACGGACGCTTGCGTGGGCGCCGGGCCGCGCGTGGCGGCCTGGGCAGGGGCCGCAGCCGCCAGACAAGCGGGGGCTCCTCCTCGGTCTCCACTGGCTCAGTGAAGGTCATGAGCTGCCCAAAGGCCAGGAGGGCCACCCCCGTGGCCACGAGGCCACAGAGCGTCGCCACCCCACGGTCGATGGCGGGCACCAGCCAGTGCAGCAGCAGACCCAGGCCCAGCCCGCACCCGCAGATCCCGCCCAGGAGGAGCCCAAACACGGTGATGCAGCTCAGCAGAGCTGGCCTCGCCCTTTCCCTCGCCCTGGTGGCGCTGTGGGGTGCCTCCCGTGGACACCCGCCAGGGGAGTATACCCCATGCGTCCACCTCGTCCAGGGTCACGCCTGGCACGCGCACGGCCGAACGCCTGCCGTGCGTCGCTGCGAGCCTGGCCCCGCGTTATCCCTGGGCCAGGCGGCGTGACCGCTGGGCCGCGCTAGGGCGCCCGGCAGCGCGCCCGGCAGCGGTGGGCGCGGCTGGCGCCGCGGCGCCAGCGGATGCGGGCGGCGGCGCGTGCGCCTGGAGCCGCCGTAGAAGCTCGGCGGCCCCTTTTTTGTAGACGACCACGGCCACGAGGTCCTGGTCATCCCAGATTGCCCAAAACCGACTGTACGGATAGTGATCCATGCGGAGCATCGTCGTCTCCTCCTCAGGCTGGGGCGGAGGACTCCCGTCCTCCGCACGGTGGCATGGCTACTTGCCCTTGCAGTAGCGCTGTTCGCTCGCGAGCCAATGTGACCACCACGAGCCGCGGGCATTGCTGCGCCGCTCCATGGTGACCTGGTGGAGGTCACACCAGTCGTCGGGCCCGGCGGGCCTCTCGTCCTCTGGCGCGTGGCCCTTGGCGGGGGCCTGGCCGGTGCTGGCGGGCTGTTGTGCTGCCAGGGCCTGGTGCACGGCCTGCTGGATCAGGGCCTGCAGGTCAGCGGGGGGCGTGGGTGGGGGCGGCTGTGGGACAGCGGCTTGCCCTGCGGACGCGGTCTCGCGCTGCTGGCGGAGGACGTCGAGATGCGTTTGCCGCTCGCGTGCCTGGTCCACCAGGTCCTGGACCCATGGCACCAGGTGCTGCACGCGGCTGGTCAGCTCGGCGTCGGTAATGTCCCGCATCGTGTAGAGGATTTCGAGTTCGCCCACGCGGAGTCGCAGGCAGGCGCTTGCCGGGGCTTCGGTCACGGCCCAGCGGTCGGCGCTGGGGAGCCGCTCCTGGCGGGTGTCCTCGGGCGAGGCGGGCGGCGGTGAGGCTGCTCGCGGCGCGGCGGTGCTGGGTGCCAGGGCGGCCATGGCCTGCTGGTGGATGTGCACGGCGAGGACGTGCTTGCACGGAACGCCACGGTGCTGCGCGTCCGGGCAACGGCATGTGCCGTCCACATCAATGTGATAGAGGGTGCCGCCGCTGGTGACCTGCGCCGCGCCGTCCTCGTCGCTGTGGCCGAACAGGGCCGCGACGTTGTGGGTCATGCGGGACGGGATGGAGTGTGTTATATTGGACATAGTAGGCTCTCCCTTGATGGAGGGTTACGGAGGAGCGTGCGGCGGTCCTTTGCGGGGGTTGAGCCACACGCTCTTTTCTTTTGCCTGTGGAACCAGGACGGCGCTGCAGTCACCCCGTACTGAGCCTGGGGCAAAAGCAGCGCCGGGGCCGTGCACCCGTGTGCCCGCCAGCGGGCGAGGTGCCGTCCAGGATCTGGCGCGCCCAGCGCTGGAGCGTGCTGGGCGGCGTGGCCGCCGGCTGCTCGGGGGTGAGCTGCGCCGCGAGGCCCAGCGGCCTGCTGCCCCGCGCGCGTTGTGGGCGGGCGTGGCGCGCGCTGACTGGAGGTCAGGCTCTGCCCCCAGGGCGCTTGCGCAATTTCTCCCGGATGAGGGTGCTGATGTAGGCGGGAAAATCGGTGATATGCGTACAGTGCCGCCGCTCCCAGGCCCAGAGGAGCGCATCCTGGACGGCGTCTTCGAGATCCTCGGGAGCCACGTCCCCCCAGGCGTGTGTGCGCAGCACGTGGCGCACTTGCGCGGTGGCAAAGGCGTAGGGGTTCTGGAGGGTGGCAAACAGGCCAGGCCCGTCGTCCTGGGGATACTGGAGGTGATGGTAGTGCTGCGTGTACCAGCCCCGCTTGACGGCCTTCCGCGCGGTCGTGGCTGGCACCCCACGGGCCCGCAACTCCGCCGTGGTCTCGGTACCGTCGAGTTGGATGCGCCGGTAGTGTTCGGGCCGGGGGCCTCGGTGGGGGACAGGGGGGCGTGCGGGGGCTGCGTCGCCACGGCTGACATCCGGTGCCGGGCACGCCGGGGAGTGGACTGTGCACAACGAGGGACGATCGGTCTTGGACGGTTGTGTGACTTGTGCTATAGTCATGGTATTAACCTCCATTGGAGTGGGCGGTTGATGGATCGAGCCGTTGGGGAGTTCGTACCTCCCTAGCGGCTTTTGTTTTTTCTGGATGGGTGTTTTTTGGAATTGAATAGAGCCCCTGCTTTGGCTTGTCCTGCCGGGGTATATGACCGGGAAGGCACATCGAGGTTTCCCTGGGCTTTCTCCCCTGTGACCGGGAGTTCATTGTCGCGCTACGGGATCGCTCGGCTGCGTGTGCGGCTGGCCCTCTGCGGTTTTGTCTTTGCTCCCTCCTTTCGCAGCGCCGCCACTGCGGGGGGGCGGGTGTCAGGGCTGGCGAGCGTGCGAGCCACCCGCAGCGCAGCGAAGGGCTCGGCCTTGACGCCCAAGAGCCTCCCCGCAGTACACTGCGAAAGAATCCAAGGAGGGAGGAAAGACAGCAGAGGGGTAGGCGCAGGCCGAGCAGGCCTGCTCTCCGTGGCACGCGGACTCCCCTGCCTCCAGAGGAAGCCCAGGGGGTCGCTGCGACGGCCAGCCTTCAGGAACCGGCAGGAGCGGCAAAGCCGCTTACCTCCAGGAAGCGCCAGCGATCCGCAAAGCCCCCTGAGAAGGGGGATGGGGGGTGGCAGGAACCAGCCGCACGGGCAGAGCGCAGCGGCGCCGGTGCCTTCCTGCTGTGCCCCCAAGGGGGGCGGATTGGTAAGGCAAGGCGCAGCGGCGGTTCGAGCGCGTTGCCGAGCCGACGGGGGGCCGGAAGCAGCGCCCGGCAGCTCAGCAGTCCGCGGGGGCAGTCTAGCCGCGCAGCGTCTCCTTGAGCGGGGCTGCACTGACCGGTCCGCGGGCGGCTGCGCCGACAGGCACACCTTTTCGACCACTCGTGCGCGAGCTTTGCGTGGCCGGGACGCCGCGGAGGCATCGCCTCGGCGGTGTGCCTCATGGCGGAGCCGTGGACGACGGTGGCGTGGGCCCTCGGCCAGCGCGACCGAATAACCCTGCCGCCTCAGCGCCGTACCGGCTGGCCCGCTTGCCTGCGGCGCGACCAGGTGTCCCTTGGAAACCGCTCGGGCGCTAGCCACGTCCGCCGGCCACAGCGCTTCGCCAGCGGCTGGCAGCGCCGGCGAGGGCAGCCCCGTGGCGCTGCCTGCCTGGGCAGACCACGATGGCCGGTACGGCGCAGACGCCGGCTCACGCAGCAACGGGTTGTGCACAGAGGCTGGGGAAAACCGCTCGCACCTGCTGGCGAACTGATGCTGCTAGTGGGGCTTGGGCATCTTGCCTGCTGAAGGAGCATGGGGAGGGGACAGGGAAAGGACAGACTGGGATAATGACACACACAGGGCTTGAAACGCGATTGCTGACGGTGGAAACCGCACGCAAAGCGCTTAAACGCCGTCTCGCGACCCTGCTGCCCGCCCCGCACTGGCTCGACGAGATCATCGGGTCGTGCAAAGATGCACCGGCGTTTGACGAGGTGATGGCCTTGGGCCGTGCCTTCCGTGAGTCGGAGCCCTCTCCCGACGACCCGGGAGCCCCGGCGTGAGGCACGCCGCGACCGGACAGACGGCGAGGCCCCCACGCGCCCGCCTCCTCTGTGCCACAAGGAGAAAACACGATGGGCAAAGTGCTTGAACTGTCGGAGGAGACGTATGACCAGCTCGCGGACCTGGCCGAGCGCCAGCGGCGGCCCGTGGAGGACATGCTGCGCCTGTGCCTGGCGGCCTACGAGGAGGCCCTGGACCAGCGCGCGCACCAACAGATGCTGGCGGATGGGGTGCTCGTGTCGCTGCCCGCACCGCCCCTGTTGCCTGGAGAGACGGACGACGAGGACTTTGAACCCCTAGAGATCGCCGGGAAGCCGCTCTCCGAGATCATTCTGGAAGACCGGCGCTAATGCCCGCCGTGTACGTGGATACGAGTGCCCTGGTCAAACGCTACGTCGGCGAAGTGGGGACGCTGTGGGTGCGCCGCGCGCTCGCGCACCCGGTACGCCGCGGCATCTATACGGCCCTGCTGGCACAGACGGAAGTGCTCAGTGCACTGCAGCGCAAGGTGCGGGAAGGGACGCTCGCGGCGGCCGAGGCCCAGCGCCTGGCCCGGCGCGTGCAGCGGCATTGTGCGCACCGGTACCGGCTGGTGGCAATCACGCCGGCGCGTGTGACCCAGGCCAATGCGCTCGTGCAGGCGCATCCTTTGCGGGCGTATGACGCGCTGCATCTGGCCTGCGCGCTCGCCGTCCGGGATGCCCTCCAGCCCTATGGGCTCCCGGCGCCGCTGTTTGTCACGGCCGATACCGTCCTGCTGGCGGCGGCCAGGGCCGAAGGGTTCCTGGTCGACAATCCGCTGCAGCACCCCTGAGCCCTGCTGGAGCGGGCCAGAGGACGCCGGCCGCGGGGCCGGCCGCTCGCTACGCCGCGCCAGCGCTGAGCGCGATGGCGAGCCGGCGGCGTCCCCCATCCGCTGCCCCGAGCGGCGCCCGGGAGCGCCCCCAGGGGCTCAGCGGCGACCGCGTCGCTCTGCGGGACAGGCCCGCGCCGCGTCTACTTCCGATAAGCATGCGTGACAGGGGAGTTTGTCCCAGCCTACAGTCATAACCACATACACCCTATGACTGGGAGGCTACGATGCACAGCATGACCGCGGCGCAGGCCGAACAACAACTGACCGACTTGGCGGACCAGTTTGCGCATTGGCGCCAGGATCGCACGTACCGCTTTGCCCCTATTCCCCTCTCACTCTGGGAGCAGGCGATCGCTTTAACGACCGTCTTACCGCTGGCCTCTGTGGCGAAGCGCTTACGGCTCCGGGGGCGGGACCTGCAAAAGCGCTGTGCCGCCAGGCACCAGACCCCCGAGGGGACGCCTGCGCAGGATATCTCGGGTTCTACCCTCCCAGCCCTGGGCTTTGTGGAAGTGCCCGCCGCCCCTGTCTGGCCCCGCCCTCCCGTGGCCATCGAGATCGAACTGCACCGTCCGGATGGGACACGCCTGCGGATCGCCGCCCAGGAGCCACAGCTTCCGCTGCTGGCCGTCGTACAGGCCTTTTTGGAGACGTCCTCATGCTCCAGCTGACCCCCCAAAGCCGCATCTTTCTCGCTACCCAGCCTGTCGATTTTCGCAAGGGTATTGATGGGCTGGCGGCCGTGTGCCGCCAGGTGCTCGGCGACAACCCCCTCGAGGGCGCCGTCTACGTGTTCCGCAATCGCGCGGGCACGGCGCTCAAGCTGTTGCTCTACGACGGCCAGGGCTACTGGATCATGATGAAGAGACTCTCGCAGGGGCGCTTTGTGTGGTGGCCCAACAGCGCGGACGCACGGGTGCCCCTCTCGGCTCGTGAGCTCATCATTGTGCTGTGGAATGGCAACCCCGAGCGCGCCCAGATGGCCCGCGACTGGCGGCGGGTGGCCTAAGGTGAGGCCCGGCTGCTGGCATAGGCCCAGGGCAGCCACGCCCCTGGGTCCGCAAAGACCTCGCCTCGGTGCTCTTGTAACGCCACCAGGTACTCCACCGCGTTGACACCCGCATAGAGGCAGGTGGCGATCAGGCTGGTGAGCACGCTGGCAATGTAGGCGCTATGGGTGCTTTTGTAAAACAGGGAATTTTTGCGCTGGCGAATGAACAGCTTCAAGGCGCGCTCGACGAGATTGTTGTCGAGTGGGGCGCCTTTGATGTACAAAAAGCGCGTCAGGGGTTCCCAGTGGCTCTGCATATAGACCATCGCTTTGCCCAGTGCGCTGTTAGGCTCCACGAGATGATCGTCCATCTGCTTGGCGAGCCACTTTTGCAGGGCCTCCATAAGCGGTTGGCTCTGCGCTTGGTGATACGCCAGGCGCGCCTCGGAGCTCAGCTGCTCCTGGCGTGCCTGTTCATCGTGGTCGAATATCTGGCCGATCACCTCGAGCACCACCTGGCATTCGTGCGGAAATACCTCTTCGAGGTCGCTGAACTTGCGCCGACCATGGGCTAGGCAGTGACACCGGATCACCGCCGCTTCATTGGCAACCTTGTTGCTCGACAGCGCGTCCGACATCGCCAACGGTTTGTCGAGACCCGCCTCACGCTTGTCCAGGAGTCCCTGGAGGTTTTCGCCCGCATGACGGCGGCTGGAGTCATACAAAATGGCGGTGTGCTCTCCCACCTTCACGACCAGAGCTGTGGTGTGCATCCCCGTGCGTTCCTTGGGCGCTGACAACCCTTGCGCCTGGGCCGCGGAGACAAGCGCGGTGTTTTCCTGCATCAACGATATAATCCGTACCGCTGTGTCGTCCTGAAAGATCAGTTCGCCCTGGGCCGCCACCTGCTCCATCTGCTCAAAGACCACGTAGGCGCAGTCACCCACCTGCTCGATCTGGTCCCACTGTGTCGCATCAGGGACCGGCACTCCCAGCATGGCTTGATAAGCTTCGACGCGGTACAAGGGCAGGCCTAGATAATACCGGCTCACCACCAGCACTGCCCGGGCCCGGGCGCTGTATTTCTCCTCGCCAGCCTGACTCGGAAGGGGCGCGGTGAACGTTTGCCCACACGCCGAACAGCGCAGCTTTTGCAACGCGTAGCGCATGGCGCTGAGCAAGGCATGGCCGTCGATGCGTATCTCCACGCCGGGAGGCAGCGCATATAAGGTGCCTTGCCCACACACCGGACAGCGCTGCCCCACCGCCAGGTTCTCATGGCGGCACTCGGTGCGCTCAGCACCCACATACGCCTCGGCCCCGAGGCGCCCTGTCCCCGGACGGTGCCCGCCTTTGGGCTTGGGCGACGCCTCGCCCTCCAATTCCCTTCCCCCTGCTTCACACCCCCCTGCCTCGAAGCTGGACGCTGCCTCTGCCACCGGTGCCACCTCACCTCCACCGGCGCCCTCGCCCCACGCCTCGCTCGATGTCGATGACGCCTCAGGCGCTGGCGACGTCTGGGCCTTGCGACCTCGGCCAAAAAACACGTCCCGAAGCCGCTGCACACTGAGTTTGGCCTCCTGGAGAGCAAACGCCATCCAGAAATACATCCGGATCACCCACTCCACCACGCTGGCGTCTTCGGCCCCCAAGTTGCTCTGGTGCACGCGGGCAATGAGGGCCTCTCCTGCTTCGGCACTCAGCGTCACGTGGTCTGCTGGCTTTTTCACAACCGCTTCCTTGGCTGGCGGAGCATTAACGACGATGGCGCCGCCGGGCCGCCTTGGCCACCTGACGGTGGCGCTTCGCTTTGTGCGTGGGCGCAGGCCGCTCAGAAACGGGCGGGGTCTGCACGTCAGGGGCGGCCCGCAGGTGATCGGTCACCTCGAGGGTGACCCGAATCAGGTGAGCCAACTGCTCGCGATCGTCGGCACTGCTCGTGTGCGTTTTGACGCGCTCAAAGAGCACCCAGGCCTCGTCGGGACTGAGCGTGACTTCTTGGAGCCGTCTGAGCAGTTTGAGCCGTTGAAACACGGCGCACTCCACTGGCGTCGAGATGAAACCTTTGGATGTAGACTTGGTTGTCCGGTGTAACGGATTTAAGAAGGGAAGTCAAGCACGCCTATCGGAAGGAGAGCATAGAAGCCGCCCTGGGTGTGGTCCACCAGGCTGTCGTTGACGTAGCGCATGATCTCCCGGGCGACCTCGGTGTACGCCGCGTTGCCAGTGAGACGGTAGGCGTCGAGGTAGGCATGCAGCAGCGCCGCTTGCACATAATCCATCTTCTCAAAGTGCGGCACGGTCAGGGACCGGTCCATGCTGTACCGAAAAAACCCGCCGTGGAGGTGGTCGCGCATGCCACTCGCCGCATACGCCTCTAGGGTGTGCAGCGCCGCGCGCTGGAGCGGCGTATCGTTGGTCAGGAAGGCCGCCGCGAGGGCGAGCCGCAGCGCCTCAGCGGCAGGGAATTTCGGGCCTTCGCTGGT
>WNEY01001230.1_pt1 | contig 17808 bp, 15 predicted proteins | sample 5400531 | NCBI WGS metagenome assembly WNEY01 (sample SAMN13153338, study PRJNA577476) | soil metagenome | isolation source: 200 cm saprolite under Douglas fir tree site 1 | place: USA:California | collected 2015-04-18
ATCGGTGATGAACTGCTTTCGTTGGTCCATGGGTGATGTCTCCAGCCACGGCATCGAGAGCCTCCTGGCCCCGAAGTGTGGCGCGAAGTGTTACCCATGTCCCCGGACTGTTTTGTTACCCTTGTCCCTGGACCGAACCTTAGTTCTGCCTAACATCCGAATGGAGCCGTCGCGCCCGCTGTCCCCATGTCATCATGTCGCTCCGGCGCGCGGCTTATTCGTCACGGTTAGGCGGACGATCCACGGCGGGGCTTGAATCGTTGGATCGGATGATGAGTGAGTCATGACCCAGGCCGGCGGATACGAAGAGTATGCATTCATTGCGGACCTCTACGACCATGTGGTGCCATATCGCGATCGGCCGGATGTTACATTCTTTGTTGAAGCCGCTTCGAAGGCAGGAAGTCCTGTCCTGGAGGTGGGATGCGGCACTGGCCGCGTCCTCATTCCGACTGCGCGCGCCGGCCTCGACATCGTCGGTCTTGACTTGTCGCCACACATGCTCGCCGTGTGTCGCCAGCGGTTGGGGGACGAATCAGAAGCGGTCCAATCCAGGGTTCGACTCGTGCAGGCGGATATGCGCAGGTTCGATCTCGGTCGAGTGTTCACACTCGTCACGATCCCGTTCCGGCCGTTCCAGCATCTGTTGACCGTGAACGATCAACTCTCGTGTCTCAAGAGCATTCACCGGCACTTGGTCGATGGAGGGGCGCTCATCTTCGACGTCTTCAACCCTTCCCTCGATTCTCTTGTCAATCGACCTGTGGGTGAGGAAATGACTGAAGAGCCGGAGTTCAACATGCCGGACGGCCGACGCATCACCCGGCGACACAAGACTGTCGCTCATGATCGGTTTGATCAGATCAACGATTTTGAGCTCGTGTATTACGTGAGGCATCCTGACGGACGCGAGGAGCGTTTGGTCCACGCGTTTCGATTGCGGTACTTGTTTCGATTTGAGGTGGAGCACCTGCTGGGCCGGGCTGGATTCGCAATCGAGCATCTCTATGCGGGCTACGATAGGAGCGAGTACGGATCGAAGTACCCGGGTGAGCTGGTTTTTGTGGCGCGGAAGACAACCGGCTAATCGGAGGCGGCCGAACAAGCGTTTGCAGCCGTCGGCGGCCGAAAAAGAAATGAGCCGCCGCGGCTGAAACGCGCTTTTATCTCGCGCCGGCGCCCACGCCACATCTTCTGCGTTTCAAGGGATGCTCCACGGCAGAGGGTTCAGATGTTGCCGTGCGATCCCTGCACCCACCGCCTGGTCGGGATGTCTGGTTCCATTCTGTGACCGGACTTTTCGTCGCAGGACTCGACCCGTGTTGGAGCAATCCAGTCGGGGTTCAAATCCCCGCTTCCGCACCAAACAAGCTCACGTGCCAGGCAAGGTCAGCGGCTTTGCGCCTTTCGAACAGTTCGCGGGGACCGGGGCTGTCTGACATGACGGAGTGGAGCGGGGCCAGAATCCGCCGGGCCGATGCCGGGCTCAGATGTCCGCGTGCCCGCGCTCGATCGCCGTCCGCGCTTCGTCCTGAACAGCGTGGCGACAATGAAGTCGCACTCCGCGCAAATAATATCGAGCGCAGCACGACCATTCCGTGCGTCTTCCGTCACGTCAACGCGAACGGCGCGGATGCCCTTGCACTGGCGGCAGAACACGTTCGGCCACGTTCGGTCATTGATCACCATCGGTCACCCTCCGCGCGATCCTACACGCCCGCGCGACAGGCGAGGGCGGCGGTTTTGCGCCGCCCGGAGAAATTTCCGAACGTGTAGGACTGCCGACGAATGTCCCAGTATCGGATCAGCCCCCGGCTGTCTGAACGTTCGAATGGGGGAGGCTCAGCCCTCCTATACGCCGTCGCCTGAGGCGAGCCCGGCGTGCAGGATCTTCTTGGCCCAGCCTGGCGGCGCCTGGCCGGCCATTGGAGAACCCTCCCATGTCATCACCATCTGTCCACCGCGCCACCGCTTCACGTTTCGTTTCACGTGGAGTTCGGGCTGATGAGACTCTCAGCCGAGTTGGTGGTCGTGAGTGATCTGCGCAGCATGTCTGGCAGGTGCAGGCCGAGCACCGTGAGCGTTTCGTCGAGGCCTTCGCGGACGCTCTCGGCGGCGCTGGGATGCTCGGTCTGGAGACGACGGGCCGGGATGGCGGATCAGTGCTGTTTCGCGTCGCCCTACCGAGGTGAGACTCTTGCGGTGACAGCAGTAGGAGTCGCTCGGACGTCCGAAAATGGAGTGAGGTCGGCGTGAGGTGACGCGCTGTTAGCACGCCCTAGCAGAATGCGTGGACGACACCGCGGTAGTTCATCGATTGCCAGCGACGCAAACGGGAGCGCTTCGGTGGCCCCGACACAATCTCTGCGCGCGAAAATCCGGCGGCCAGACAGATCGCTCGCAGACCCTCCGCGGTGGGCACCCACCAAATTGATGGGTCGTGATTGAGCTGGGCGGCGTCGACAAACTGCCAGAGCGGCCGGCCGGGCGGGCCAGGCAGCAGCACGGCTTCGGTCTCAATCACGACGAGACCGTGCGTCAGTTGGCGAACGCGCCGCAGCGCGTGCAGCGGCTCCTCCAGGTGGTAGATCACGCCGAGAAACAACACCACGTCGAACGTGCCGAGCGCGGAGAGGTCCATCGTCATGAAGTCGCCCACGATCACTTCCGCGCGGCTGCCGAGCAGACGGTGTGCGAGATCAAACCCGCGTTTCCCTGGCAATCCAACTGGATCCCATAACTCCGGCAGTGTGTGGAAGGCACGGATCTGTTGACCGCTGACCAGCTGGCGGGTCGTGTATTCGGCAGCCTTTTGGTAGTCGACGGACCAGACATAGTGATCGAGCGCGACCACGCGGCTCGCACCAGCTCCTTCGGCCATGAAGGTGTAATAGCCATCCCACGCGCCGATGTCGAGCACCGACCTGCCTGCCAGGCTGGGCAACCGCAAACGGGTAATGTCGTCGTGGTGATGAAGGGGCGTCTTCCCCCCGGGCGTCACAACACCATCGCCGACGTCGATGGAATGATGCCACTGGCCGATCTCGTCGACCAGCCGCTGCTTCGTGACGCGATCGAGCTGCTCCAGGGTCTGCGTTGCGGCTGAGTCTCGCATACGAGAGCCTATCGTACAGCAGGGCAACGGCCCGATCGGTTTTCCACCGAAAAAAGCATTGGCTGTCGAATAGAATAGTTTCTGCCGTCCGTCCGGAGACTGTGCTCTCGCGGCAGGCCCATGATGAGAACCCTCCCACTCATCGCCATGCTTCTCGCATCCTCTCCGGCTTTCGGTCAGTCGCGCGTGTACACGAATGCGGACCTAGGACGGCCGCTGTCACCCGCCACGGTCACTCCGGAGGAGTGGGCGTCGTTGGTGGCGCACCAATTCCGGTTGCCGCTGGCCCCTGAACGGCCGACCGGTCCGACTGTGATCGTAGTGGACACGACGCCGACCTTCGCGCGCTCGACGGAGGAACTGATCGACAACCCGGCGCGCTACGCGACGGACGCGTATTTCTTCAACCAGGCGTCCTGGATTGGGGCGATGGGCGGCTTCTATGGCTATGGCTACGGTCCGCCTCCGTGGCCCCATCATCGATCGTGGGAACCGCCCCGCCAGCGTGTATCACTCGAGACGCCGCGCGATGCCCCTCGCACTGCCAGGTCGCCGGGCCGACGTCGTCCCTGACATCGGGTGTGATCTTCCGTTCCGTCCGCCGGACGGCCCGCGGGCGACGGCGCGACAGTAACAGCCTGGCGAGTTGCTTCGAATTCTTCGGCCGCGCCCGATGGACACGCAACAACGTCCGCGCCTCACGCGGGTGGCCTGGCGTGGCTGCCGTTTCCATTCAGCTCACTGCCCCGACCGCGTCAAGTAGAACCGCAAGACGAACGCACCGTGCGTCGATGTCGTCGTCGCGGAAATTGGAGCGACGAATTGGTTGATGCTGCTCGCCTTTGATCTGGTGTATCTCACCTGAACCTCGCCGCCGAGGCTGAGATGATCGGAGAGAAAGTATTCGCCACCGACTGCCGGCGCCACGAAGAATCCCGGGAAGGTGGGAAAGTTGAACGACTCGGTACCGGAGGACCCCACGTCGGACTGAGTGTAGCGAATATACGCGACGCGCGCGCCGTAGGACAGCGTGAAACGCTCTGTGGAGGACAGCCAGAATGCGCCCGTGCCGACGTGAATACTGTTGCTCTTCCGCGTTCGGGCCGGCACCGCCGATGTGGCTTCGTTGGTGAAAGTATTCCAGTAGAACCCCATTTCCGGTTCCACGCGGAAGCGGGACGTGATGTTGATCGGCACGAGGATGGTCGGCGTGATCACGGACGAGGGCGTGTTTCCCGTTCCGGTGACGACGACCTCGCCAACGTCCGATATCGAGATACCCAACCCTATCCGCCCAGGTTTCGCATCTTGCGCGAAGGCGGAAGAAGCCAGCAGGAGCAGTTGCAGACACGCCCCGATTACGAACCGTGACCGGGTCACACGTTTCACAGGTCACCTCCATTGAGCCGCTCGCCAAGTCGAGCAATTCCGCGTTTGCCAGCATATCCAGACATCCGCTCGACTGCCACCCACTGGCGGCGAGGCGCTTCGTTCTTCTCGCGCCTTCGTGGCCACGGCTGCCGGCGCCACCTTCGGCTACCGCATCGTGAGAGCCTGGTCATCCCAAGCAGCGCCGGACCCGCAGTGGCAGCCGGCGCGTCATGCGCAGGACGCCGACCGGCTCAACGGCCTGCCGCGTTCGCGGGCAGTTCTTACTCGAGGAATAAAAACAGAACGCGCTTCGAAGGGGCGGATCTGCTGGTGGTCACCTGCCTCCCGCATCAATCGGCGGTCGTGGCGATCAATCGCGCACGGGAGCGCGGCTATTCGCTCGCGTGAGCAGCGACAGGATCGTGCTGACCACGCTGACGACCAGCGCGCCCCAGAACGCCGCCCAGAAGCCGCTGACGTGAAAGCCGAGCCCCAGCGATGACGACAGCGAGCTGGTCAGCCACAGCATCAGCCCGTTGATCACCAGGGCAAAGATGCCCAGCGTAAGGATGATCAGCGGGAATGTGAGGATCTTCGCCACGGGCCTGATGAAGGCGTTCACGACGCCGAACAGGAGGGCGACGCCGAGCAGCGGCAGCGCGCCGCCCTCGTAGGTGACGCCCGGCACCAGCCAGGTGGCGACCCACAGCGCGACGGCATTCACGAGCAGCCGGATGAAGAAACGCATTTAGGTATTATTCTCGCACCAGGAGCCCTTCTGAAAGATGCCTTCGCGGGCCCCTGGCGCGGAACGAGTTGCAAATTCCGGCCGTTTTTCGCCGGCGGAGCCGGTTTACCGAGAGCGAGTTCATATATTCTCGGACATGCTCCCAGGCACACGCACACCATGATTCGACCGACCGACGATCTACGCATCCGGGACGTTCGTCCGCTGATCCCGCCCGCGATCCTCCTCGAGGAGATCCCAATCAGCGAGCGCGCGTCGAACGTCGTCGCTGACGCGCGCGCGGCGATCGCCAACATCATCGCCGGCACCGATCCACGGCTCGTCGTGGTTGTGGGCCCCTGCTCGATTCACGACACGACGGCCGCGTTCGAGTACGCCGGACGGCTGAAGAAGGTTGCCGACCGCCTGGCCGGCAGCCTCTTGATCGTGATGCGCACCTACTTCGAGAAGCCGCGCACGTCGGTCGGCTGGAAGGGGCTGATCAACGACCCCGATCTCGACGAGAGCTTCCATATCAACAAGGGGCTGCGGCTCGCGCGCAAGCTGCTGCTCGAGGTCAACGACCTCGGCCTGCCGACCGGGTCCGAGTTCCTCGACACGCAGATTCCGCAGCACATCGCCGACCTCACATCGTGGGTGGCGATTGGCGCGCGCACCGCGGAGAGCCAGGTACATCGTGAGCTGGCATCGGGCCTGTCGATGCCGGTCGGCTTCAAGAACAGCACCGATGGCGGCACGCAAATCGCCGTCGATGCCGTGTTGACCGCGCGATCGCCTCACTGGTTTCCGTCGGTGACGAAGCAGGGCGTCTCGGCGATCTTTCAGACCGCGGGCAACGAATCGTGCCACGTGATTCTACGCGGCGGCACGCGCACCGGCCCGAACTACAACGAGGAGCACATCGCGAAGGTGTGCGGGCGGCTCGCCGCGAAAGGGCTGCGCGAGAGCGTGATGGTCGACTGCTCCCACGGCAACAGCCATAAAGATCACCTTCGTCAGGCCGAGGGAGCGGCCGCGATCGGCGAGCAAATCGCGTCCGGCTCGCGCCAGATCTTCGGGGCGATGCTCGAGAGCCACCTCGTGGAAGGGCGGCAGGACTACATCCCCGGTCGGCCGGCCGTCTACGGGCAGAGCATCACGGACGCCTGCCTGTCGCTCGCGCAGACCGAACCGCTGCTGGATCAACTCGCGCAGGCGCAACGCACCCGCCGATAGACCTTGATCCACGGCCCGCCCTTGGACATACTGGCGGCCCGACGTCCGGCCATAGAAACGTGTCCATGGCTGATGGCTCACGGCTCATGGCATAGGGTCGATGGACAGCATCCATTCACCGTATGGCATCAGCCATGAGCCCTCACCATCGATGTGGAGGGTTCATGAAGCGCATCATCATCGCCATCGTCGTCCTGCTCGGCGCGACATCCTACGCGCAGCCGCCCGTTCCCGAGATTCCGTTCGACGCCAACGTGAACTTTCTGAAGCTGCCGCCGGACATGAATCTCGGCGAAGTGTCGGGCGTCGCCGTGAACTCGAAGGGCGACGTCGCGGTATTCACCCGCTCGAACAGCGCAGGCGGCCCTGCGTACGGCGCGACCGCGTCGCAGGTGCTGTTGTTCGACAAGACCGGCAAATTCCTGCGCGAGGTCGGCAAGGGGCTTTACGCATGGTCGTACGCGCACGCAATCCGCTTCGACAGGGACGACAACCTCTGGGCGATCGACAAGGGATCGGACATGATCGTCCGCTTCAACCCCGAGGGGCGCGTCACGATGGTGTTCGGCCGAAAGAAAGAAGCGTCCGACAAGGCGGAGCCGTGGGAGCGCGTGACGCCGCCGCGCCCGCCGGTGCCGGGCCAGTTCCGCCAGCCGACCGACGTGGCGTTCGACACTGATGGCAACATCTACATCAGCGACGGCTACATCAACTCGCGCGTCGCGAAGTTCACGAAGGACGGCGACTGGGTCGCGTCGCTCGGCGAGCCGGGCGGCGGCAAGCTGGGCAGCCTGAATACGCCGCACACGATTGCGAACGACGCGAAGGGCAACATTTACGTCGGCGATCGTGGCAACCGCCGCATCCAGGTGATCGATCCGAAAACGAACCAGTTCGTCCGCGAGATCAAGATCGACGCGCCGGTGCCGGCCGACGCCATGCCGTGGATGGGCGCGAAGCCGAACGTCGCGCAGCTGCTCGCGCCTGACGCGCCTCCCGGAGCGGCGACGATGGCGCCGGGCGCGCCGTGGGCGATCTGCGTCACGCCGCCGAACGCGGCGGGTACACAGTTCCTCTACAGCAGCGACGCATTCCCAGGCCGCGTGTACAAGCTGTCGCTCGACGGCAAGGTCGTGGGGATGCTCGGCAAATCGGGCCACCAGGCGAAGCAGTTCGGGTGGATCCACGAGATTGCGTGCCCGAGCGAGAACGAGATCTACGTCGCGGAGCTCCTCAACTGGCGGCTGCAGAAGATCACCATGAAGCCGGGCGCGACGAAGAGCACGGCGGCGGGGCAGTAAAAACAGACATGCCCATGACTGGATGGCTGAGGGCTGATGGCATAGGGTCGATGGTCGATGGACGCTCCGTTCACCATCTGCCATCAGCCATCAGCCATTGTCTGCGTCTTCACCAAATTCCGGCCAACCCCTTCACCGACGCGACGAGCTTCACCGGATCGTAGCCCACCCCGTTTTTGAACACCGTTTCGACGCGTCGCAGGTCCGCGATTGACGTGGACGGATCGCCTGAGGTCACGACGAGGTCGGCCTGCTTCCCTCGCGCAATGCTCCCGATGCGCGCGTCGCGGCCCAGGTACTTCGCGCCGTTCAGCGTCCCGATCGAGATCGCTTCGAGCGGCGTGAAACCGGCTTCGACGAGCAGCTCGATCTGGCGCTGGTCGGCGTAGCCCGGCACGACGCCGCCCGAGCCGGTCGGATCGGTACCGGCCGTGAGCAGGCCCCCCGCCGTCACGAACGCGCGCTCGAGCCGCATCGCCTTCGGAAACAGCGTCGTGTAGACGGACTGCTGATTCTGCGCGACGCGCTCGAACGCCCGCTGGAAGCTTTCCTTCAACTGCGGCGTGAGGACATCGAGGCCGGGCGGCATCGGCCGCCCGCGCGTGAACGTCTCGAACACGGTGAGCGTCGAGGTCAGCGCCACCTGTTTGTCGACGAGCTTCTTGACCAGCGCCTTGAACGGCTCGCCGTTCTCATCGAGCGCCGCAATCGTCTGCTGACCGCGTGCCTGGCCGGGACACACATCCGGCTGCTTGTCGGCGACGAAATCGGTCGCCGGAAAGAATCCGTGTTCGAGGTTGTCGATCCCGAGATCCGCCGCCTCGCCGTACGTCACCGAACACAGGTGCCCGGTGATCTTGAGCCCGCGCTTGTGCCCCTCGTCGATCGCCGCCTTGAGCCCCTCGCGCGAGATCTGCATGTACGCCTTCAGGGAGGTGGCCCCCTGCCCCGCCCAGTAGGCGACGTGCGTGCGCGCGTCTTCCGCGGTGTTCAGCCCGTGCATCTGCAGGAAGGTGCTCGGACCGTTCACGTACGGCGCGGTCGCATCGATGGCGGGGCCCGGCAGCTCACCGGCGGCAATGCGGTGGCTCAGATTGATGTCCATGATGCCGTTCACGTTGCCGGCCGTCCGCATCGTCGTCACGCCGCCGGCGAGGTAGAGGCGCGAAAAGCTGGCGCCCAGCTGGCCGTACACGCCGGGACCGGTCGTGTAATAGAGATGCTCGTGCATCATCACGAGGCCGGGCAGAACGCTTCTGCCGGTGAGATCGACGACGGTCGCGGCGGAGGGCGGCGTAAGACGAGTGGCGTCTCCCAGCTCCGCGATGTTGCCGTCGCGGATGACGATCGTCTGATTGTCGCGGGCAGCTGCGCCGGTGCCGTCGATGACGCGGACGTGCGTCAGCGCGACAACCGGCGCTTCGATTTTCACGAAGGTGTTCGCCGGTTGCGCACCGATCGCGGCGCCGGCCACCACGAGCGCCGCGGTTGTCATCGGAATTCTCACCGAATCACCTCCGCCGCAATCACGCCGAGATCCTCGTGACCGTGCCCCTTCGCAATCGCCTCGTCCATCCGCTGTGCGATCGCCGGCAGCACGGTCATCGGCTGATGCCCCGCCGCGTCGAGCATCAGGCGCATGTCCTTCCGCGCCATCGTCAGCTCGAAGCTCGCGCTGAAATCGCCGCGCGCCATCTTTTCGCCGCGCGACCTGATCACGCCGCCGGGTTGAAACTTCGTGAAGATCGCGAGCGCGTCGGCGGGAGCGATGCCGAGACCCTTCGCCATGGCGAACACATCGGCAACGCCGGCGGCGATGACGAACAGCATCGAGTTGCCGAAGATCTTGTAGGCCGCGGCGAGGTCGGGCTGTTCGCCGACGTACCACACCTCGCCCGTCATCTTCTCCAGCGCACCGCGGACCTCGTCGAACACTGCACGGGGGCCGGACACGAGCATGATGCCGGCGCCATCGCGCGCCGTCTGCGGTGACATGAACACCGGCGCGTGAATGAATTTCACGCCGCCCTCGTTCAGCCGCTGGACGCGCGCCTTCGTGCCGCGCGGCGATGTCGTCGAATGGTCGACGACGATCGCGCCAGGTGTCAGGCGCGGCGTCACGCTGCCGAGGATGTCGTCGACGACCCCGTCGTCGGGCAGCGTCATGTGCACGCGCCTTCGCCTCGGTGCGGTTCCACACCGTCAGCGAGTCGCCGCGGCGCACCATCCGTTCGACCATCGCGCTACCGAGCAGTCCGGTTCCGATAAACCCCACAGTCGCCATCGCACGCCTCCGCATAGAATCTACTCCAGTGCGTCATCGATGCGTTCGCGCCCTGCTGGCCGCCGCGTTCGTGTGCCTCGATCCTGGCGGCGGGCCTGACGGCGGACACTGCCTACGTTTTGACCTTGGTCGTGACCTACTTCACGCCGCCGAGCCGCGCGTGCTGCGCTGGGCGGGCGACCCCGAGGGGGGCGCGCCCTTCGTCGAAGCCGACCCGTCGCGTCCCGATCGCGTCGTCGGCTTCGATGTCGAGGTTGCCGATCTGTTCGCCCGCGGTCTCGGCCGCACGCCGGAGTTTCTGAACGTCGAGTACAAGTCCATCGATCAGAGCATCGCGCGCGGCGACGCGGACATCGGCATGAGCGGCATCGAAGACACGCCCGCCCGACGCGCCACGCTCGCGGTGACGATCCCGTATTACGAGTTCCGAGAAGTGCTCAGCGTGCGCGACGCCGACGCCGCTCGAATTCGATCCCTCGCGGATCTGCGGGACAAGACCGTCGGCACGCTCGGCGGAACGATCGCGTACGAAATCCTGCTGCGCGCGCAGCGCGAGCACGGCCTCCGCGCGGTGTCGTACGACGATGACGTGCACCCGTACAGCGACCTGCTGATCGGACGTGTCGACGCCGTCCTGCTCGACAACGTCCTCGCCGAGCGGCGGCATCGAACGATGAAAGGGCTCACGATTCTGCCCCAGACCGTCGCGGTCGGCCATTACGTCGGCCTCCTCTCGGCGCAGAGCGCGCCGCTGCGCGACAGCCTGAACGAGATCCTCCGCACCTCGATGCGCGACGGCACGCTCGAGCGCATCTTCCGCAAATGGGACGTCTGGAACGACGATCAGCCGCAGCTCTATGCACGGCTGCTCGCCGGCGAGCCGGTGCCCGCCGTCACGGGCCTGGACGCGTCGGCCAATGTGGCGACGATGACGAGGTGGGAAGCCGCGAGGCGGTACTTCCCGTCACTCCTGCGCGCCTCCGCGATCACCATCATCCTCTCGTGCCTCTCGATGGGGCTCGCGGTCGCCATCGGCGTGCTGATCGCGACGGGCCGCGTGTACGGCGGCCGGCTTGCGCAGGCGGCGCTGACCGCGTACGTCGAGCTGATCCGCGGGACGCCGATCCTGCTGCAGCTGTTCGTGCTGTATTACGGGCTGGCGGCCGCGATCCGGCTGCCGGCGTTCGTCGCCGCGCTGCTCGGCCTCGCGTTGAACTACGCGGCGTACGAGAGCGAGATCTACCGGTCTGCGCTCGAAGCGATCCCGGTCGGCCAGCTCGAAGCCGCACGGACTCTCGGCCTGAGCGAGCGGCAGGTGTTGACGCTCGTTCGCGCTCCGCAAGCGTTCCGGCTGGCGCTGGCGCCGATGACGAACGACTTCGTCGCGCTGTTGAAGGATTCCTCGCTCGTGTCGGTGCTGACGGTGCTCGAGCTCACCAAGCAGACCCAGATCTTCGCGACGAACCTGGGCAGCTGGGTCATTCCGGGTACGCTGTGCGCGGCGCTGTATCTCGCGATGTCGCTGCCGCTCGCGGCGTTTGCGCGGCGGCTCGAGCAGCGCTGGAGGACCGTTCGGCCGTAGCGGACATGACCGACACCGTTCTCGATGTCTCTGATCTTCACCTCCACCGGGGCGCCCGCCCGGTCCTCGCTGGAGTGAGCCTCGACGTGCGGCGCAGTGAGCTCGTCGCGGTGATGGGACCGTCCGGCTCGGGAAAGACAACGATTCTGCGCGCGATCGCCGGCCTCGAACGATTTCAGGCGGGCCGCATCACCGTCGACGGCATCGCGCTCGCCGGCGGCGCCGCCATTCCGGCGCCGACGCTGCGGGAGCTTCGCCGCAGGGTCGGCATGGTGTTTCAGTTCCATTGCCTGTTCGAGCATCTGTCGGCGATCGACAACGTCTGCCTCGCGCCGGTGCATGCGTACGGCGTGTCGCCGGCGCGCGCCAGCCAACGCGCCCTCCAACTCCTGGCGGCGTTCGGCGTCGAGCATCGCGCCATGGCAATGCCAAGCCAGCTGTCGGGGGGTGAAGCGCAGCGCGTCGCTATCGCCCGCGCTCTCGCTGTCGATCCGCCGCTGCTCCTGATGGATGAGCCGACGGCGTCGCTCGACCCCGAACGGCGCGCCGAGCTCGGCGCGCTGCTGAACGGCCTGCGGCGTCAGGGGCGTACGCTCGTCATCGCGACCCACGACGAGGATTTCGTGCAGGAGTGGACGACGCGGGTCGTGCGATTGCGAGACGGTGTCATCGAGCCCGCGCCACGGTCCGCCTGAGGCCGGACGTTACGTCCGGTACAACGGGTCCGGCTGAAGCCGGACACCACGTACCGACAAACGGTCCGGCTCTCTGAAGCCGGACACTATGAACGGGACGTACTGCGCGCTCTACGGTCGTTCACCAGCGTACGTGGCGTCCGCCGCCTTCAGGCGGACCGTGGAAAGCGCGTCGACGACGGCGCGCGCGATCAGGTCGTACCCCTTCGCATCCGTGTGCCAGTCGTCGGCCTGCATGTACAAACGACCGAACGTTTCGATCGGCAAATACACCGGGCGGCCATCGCTCGACGCCGGGACGACCACGCTCCGCAGGTGCGGGATGTCGAGCCCTTCCCATCGGCCTCTAGCGCCGCTGTTCGTGTACACGTAGGAGAGATGCGTTCCCGGCGTGAACGCCGCGCGAAGGCTCCAGACGCCGTCGCCCGCACGCTCATCACCGCCGCTCCCATCGTCGTGCATCAGCACGGCGTTCGGCACGAGATCGCCCAGCTGCGGATCGGTGCCGACTATCGACATTGCACCCGGCACCGTGACGGTCCCGCGCGCGACGCGGAAGACCACGGACGTCATGGGGAGTGGGCCAGACAGGACGGGTGGAACGGCCCCGACCTGATCTGCTCCCGCCAAGCCGAGGCGTGCTTCGAGGTCGCGCTCCATCTTCCCGCGGGCGTCGGCGACGATGCGCAGGCTGTCGACGAGCGGTACGCGGGTGTCCGCCGAAATCTTCTGCAGGATCGGCCGATACGGGCTTTCGGGCCACAGCTCGTTGTCCAGCAGCACGACGTGGGCGCCTTGCTTCTGTGCGAGGCGGACCATCTCGCGCATGTTCTGCTCGTAATCCTGCGGCGATACCCGAACGTACGGCTCAATCGCGTCGTAGTCCACGTGCCCCGAGCCTCTCGCGAGGGCCTGCTCGCGCAGGTAGTCGCCCGTGGACTTGGGATGGAACCTGAGCGTCAGCGCGAAGTAATTCAGCAGCTTGTAGAACTCGAGGTCCTTCGCGCGCTCGGCGACGCGCGTCGCAAGGCGCGGCGGCGTCGTCGTCACCATGTCGCGATCACGATAGCCGGCGACCTCCGAATCGTTCATGCCGAATCCGATCGCGACGATGTCGGGATGCAGATCCAGCACGCGCGCGTTCAGGAGCTGCAGACCCTGAAACGACGAGTACCCGAGCACGCCGACGTTCAGCACCTCGACGGGCATCCCGGGGCGTGCCTCGCGCCAGCGCGCGGCGAGGCGGCTTGGGTACGTCAGGTCCTGATCGACGTTCATGCCAAAGGTCCATGAATCGCCGACGCAGACGACGCGGACGGTCGATGAAGGCTTCGCGTTCGAAAACTCGCTGCTGCGGTACCCCTGGGAGTTCAGCGCGATGGTCCACGTCGGATTGTCGTGAAACTCGGGCGGCAGCGTCGGGACGAAGCGCCGGAGCAGCGCCGTCCGGTCCGCCTCGCTGCGCGCGGGGCTGAAGATGTCGACGTAAGTGCGATGCACGTTCGGCAGGTTGCGCCAGATGAGCTGATCGTCGGGCGCCAGGATCATCAGGCGATCGAGCCACGGTGGAATCGGCCCGTACTGATCGCCGACCGAATATGGCAGCGGCACGAGCCGCACCATCGAGCTGCGGACGGCGTACGCGGCGCGCAGGCCGGCCTCGGCGACCGCCAGGAAGATGATCGTGGTGATGAGGCTTTTGAGAACGCCCTTCAGCACGGAGCCGGATCTTACTCTGTCCGGACGTTCAGCGCAGAGACCGCGTCACGTCGTTCATCGCGGCGAGCTCCTGGCGGCTGCGGTCCGTGCGCGTGCGTGCCTTCCGGCTTTGCGGCTTCGCCGCCGGCGCGGCGGCGTAGAACGCCGAGATATGCCTGCGATCACCGTTGCCCTTTGCTCCTGCGCTTTGCGCTGTTGGCCTCAACCCTTCCAGCGCGCAGCGGCGCCCCTCACGTCAACGTGCACGAAGGGCGGGTGCGCCGCGTTTGCCGGATAGAACCCCATGCCGCCCTGGAATCGCTTGTACTCCGGCCCCGTCAGCATCTTGTCGATTTCGTCGTACAGGAACTTCGCGTCCCGAATGTCGATGCGGCCGTCGCGATTGAGATCCTCCATCCGGTCCGTCTTCTTCGGATCGATGTAGAGGTCCGCCGCGCCGCCCCACTGGTGCATGCTGTAGCGCACGTCGCCGATGGCGTGGTTGTAGTACGGCGTGCGATACGCGCTCATGATGTGCAGGGTGTCCGTCTTGAAGCCCATCGTGTTGACGCGCTCCAGCACCGCTTCGAGCATCAGCGGAAGCCGTTCCTTGAGCACGACGTACTTCGGAAAACTCCTGGTCATGTCTTCCTTGCACAGGAACTGCTTCAACGTGAAGTGCGGCGAGACCCTCGTGTCCTGATTCTCCTTCGTCACCTCGATGAAGCCCGGCGGCCGCACGTAGATCGGATTCCCCTTCGGAGTTGAGGGTGGATACTGCCCGATGCGGTAGCCGTTGAGCATCCCATTCCTCACCTCGGTGGTGGGGACCATCACGAAGGCGTGCGCGGCGATCGCATCTTTCTTGCCCGGACCCTGAAACGTCACCAGATAGGCGCCGGGTCGCTCAGGCGCGGTCCACTTCCACTGGCGGAGCCCCTGCTGAACCAGCGTCCCGTGGTCGGTGACGCCCGTGTAGTCGCCGGGCGGACCTCCGATCGCGTCGAAGATGACGGCGCTGCCGGGCATGACCATCACAGCCGTGTCGTGATACGCGGACGTCTCGCCGTGGAAGGTGATCGCGAAGGACGCGGTCCTGGTGTCGAACGTCTCGGCACTGCGCGCCTCCGACGCCGCGAGCGCGCACAACGCGAACACGATCGCCTGCACGGCCCCGGCGCTCATTGACCGTTGGTGACCGCGGTGTGCCGGCGATCGAGACCGTACACGTCCGGCACTGTCTGCAGTGCCCCGTTCTGTTCCCGGGCCGTGAAGTACACGAGATAGAGTTGGTGTCTCACATTCAGTTGGGGTGCAAAGCGGATGCCCTTGCAGCTCAGCGGCGCGTTGACAGCCGTGGCGAAAGTCCGCGAGGGCTGCAACAGGCCGTGACGGTTGACAGAGGACGGCCCAGCCGCGTCTTGGTGGTCAATTCAAATAACCTCCCCGGACGGCTGGCGGACGGGAAACCGATCGCCGACGAGGGCGTCGTAGACCCATCCGCCAAGCACGCCGCCCACGCACGGCGCCACGACGGGGACCCACCACCACATGTTGCCGGCGCGGAAGACCTCGCCGCCCCAGCCGGCCACGAACGTGAACAGCCGCGGACCGAAGTCACGCGCGGGGTTGATCGCGTAGCCCGAGTTGAAACCGAACGTCGCGCCAATCAGCAGGACCAGCAACCCGACGACCACAGGCGCGAGTCCGGCGGGGGCCGGCGAGTTCCGGCTGTCGGTGATGCCGAAGATGCCGGCGACCAGCAGCGCCGTGCCGACCACCTGATCGATGAAGCCGCCCGGAAACGTGCTGAGAAACGGCTGGGGGTAAGTCGCCCAGATCCCGGCGGTCCCCTGCGCCCCCAGGACGTGCCGCACGCCGCCGTCGAACGCCGTCAGCGCTTCGTGGTACGTGACGAACACCACGGCGGACGCGACGAACGCGCCTGCGATCTGCGCGAGCGCATACGGCAGCACCTTGCCCCACGGGAAATGGCGATGCGCGGCGAGCGCCAGCGTCACGGCCGGGTTCAGGTGCGCCCCCGTGACTCCCGCCGACACGTAGCATCCCATCGTCACCGCCAGGCCCCATGCGATGTTGATCGACAGAAAGCCGCCCGCGGTGCCCCTGCTCAACACGACCTGGGCGACGACACCAACGCCGAAGACGATCAGGATGAAGGTGCCGAAGAATTCGGCCAGCAACTCGCGCGAATGGCCTCGGGACATAGGAACCGGTCCTCCCACACGTGCTCGACGCCAACGCTCCCGCGTCGGTTCAAAGCACTCTACCGCGTCAGTTCGAACTGCCTGCGCCGCATTGTATAGTGGCGCGCCATGTCCTATATCCTCGCGCTCGATCAAGGCACGACCAGCTCCCGGGCCATCGTGTTCGACCACGACGGCGCCATCCGCTCGGTGGCGCAGAAGGAATTCACGCAGATCTTCCCCGTGGCCGGATGGGTCGAGCATGACCCTGGGGAAATCTGGGCGTCGCAGATCGGCGTCGCCGCGGAAGCGCTCGGCCGCGCGCACGTGCGGCCGGCGGAGATCGCCGCCGTCGGCATCACCAACCAGCGCGAGACGACGATCGTGTGGGACCGCGAGACCGGCGAGCCGGTGCACAACGCCATCGTCTGGCAGGATCGGCGCACCGCCGATTACTGCGAGCGGCTCAAGGCCGAAGGCGCGGGCGAGACGATCCAGGCGAAGACCGGCCTGCTCGTCGACGCCTACTTTTCCGCGAGCAAGATCCGCTGGATTCTCGACAACGTGTCCGGAGCGCGCGCCCGAGCGGACGCGGGCAAGCTGGCGTTCGGTACCGTCGACGCGTGGCTCGTCTGGAAGCTCACGAATCACGCGCGCCACATCACCGACGTGAGCAACGCGTCGCGGACGATGCTGTTCAACATCCACACGCTGAAGTGGGACGACGAATTGCTCCGCATCTTCGGGGTTCCGGCGAGCATGCTGCCGGAGGTGAGATCGTCGAGCGAAAAGTACGGCGAGGTTTCGACGAGGCTGGGGATCGAGAGCGCCCCGATCGCCGGCATCGCCGGAGATCAGCAGGCGGCGCTCTTCGGGCAGATGTGCCGGCAGCCTGGCATGTCGAAGAACACGTACGGCACCGGCTGCTTCCTGCTGCAGAACATCGGCACGACACCGACACGCTCGAAGCAGCAGCTCGTCACAACGGTCGCCTGGCAGATCGGCGCGCGCACCGAGTATGCGCTCGAAGGCAGCGTCTTCATCGGCGGCGCGGTGGTGCAATGGATTCGCGACGGCCTGGGCTTCGTGCGCACGGCGCCCGAGATCGAGGCGCTCGCCGCGAGCGTCAGCGACAACGGCGGCGTCTATCTGGTGCCGGCGTTCGCCGGCCTCGGCGCGCCGCACTGGGATCCGTACGCGCGCGGCACCATCGTCGGCATCACGCGCGGCACGACGGCGGCGCACATCGCGCGCGCGGCGCTCGAGAGCATCGCGTATCAGGTCGCCGATCTGCTGGACGCGATGGCGGCCGACGCCGGCATCGCGCTGACCGAGCTGCGCGTCGATGGCGGCGCGGCCACCAACGACATGCTGATGCAGTTTCAGGCCGACCTGCTCGGTGTGCCGGTGGTGCGTCCGGCGGTGACCGAGACGACGGCGCTCGGCGCCGCCTACCTTGCAGGCCTCGCCGTCGGCTACTGGCCCTCGGTCGATGCAATCAGCGGGCAATGAAAGGTCGATCGGCGGTTCGAGCCGCAGATGGCGAAGAATGCGTCGGGAGCGTTGCGAGAGCGTTGGTCGGAAGCGCTGGG
>WNEY01001231.1_pt1 | contig 17799 bp, 20 predicted proteins | sample 5400531 | NCBI WGS metagenome assembly WNEY01 (sample SAMN13153338, study PRJNA577476) | soil metagenome | isolation source: 200 cm saprolite under Douglas fir tree site 1 | place: USA:California | collected 2015-04-18
CGGCAGGAACTGCCGCTCGCTCGGACAGCCGAGCAGCATTTGCGCCACCATCAAGCAGATCAGTTCGTTGTCGCTGATCTTCTGCGGCCGTCCGCGCCGCGGCTTGGGTTCGGGCGCAGGAAACAACGAGCAGGCAGCGCAATAGACTGCGATCACGAGGGTGTCGAGGTCGGCGCGCACGTGGGCCTCCAGGTCGACGGAGCACAGCAACGCCGACCTTCGACACCCCTGGCTCCAGCCCCTACACGGTGATCACGGCGCACCCCGTGAATTACCGATCAAGCATCTAGCCCCGGTCCGGCAACGGCGTCTCGAGCCGTCCGGCGCGGAAGGCCTCACGCCAGGCGGCGTAGATCCGCGGCCCGTTTCCCGGCGGAGAGACGTCGGCCGGCAAATCGTCCGGCGCGAACCACGCCACCTCCGTGACTTCGAGGCCGTCGTGCACGGCGCGCGGCTGCTCGAGCGGGACCGCATGGTAGTAAGAGACGGCGCAGTACTGCGGCTCGACCCCGCCCGGCTCGCCGGGGAGATACTCGTCGATCCAGTGGCCGAGGTACCCGACGACGCGCACGCGCACCCGCGCCTCCTCGAAGGCTTCGCGCTCCGCGCACGCGATCGGATGCTCGTCGCCGTCGCAGAAACCGGACGGCGCGCACCACATTCCACGCCAGGGATCGATCGCGCGGCGCGTCAGCAGCAGGTGACCGTCGTGGACGACGAGCGCGCCGGCAGCGGGCTTCGTGTTCAGCCAGTGCTGCACGCCGCAGGCTGAGCAGGCGGCGGGCGCAGGGACGCGCATCGGCGCCCCGCACGCGGAGCAGAAGCGCGGCACGCCGCGCAGTATCTATCCCCGGGCGACTTGAACCGAGCGCTGAAGGCCGCTTGGCGCTGCGCGATTAGGCCGCGATAGCACTGCGCGGCAGGACTTCGGCGACCAGCGCGTCGACGACCTCGTGCAGCTGCTCGAGCAGGTTCTCGTCCAGAAGGCGCCCGTCCGCGAAGCGCTCCTGCGCGTGCCCGACTGCGACCTCGCCCTCGACGACGCGCGCGCCGGCGGTCGCCAGGACCTTGCGCAGCTCCGCCTGCGCCCACACGGCGCCGAAAGCGCCGGTGCTAGCGCCGACGACGGCGACCGGCTTGTTGCGGAGCACGCTCGTAGCCAGCGGCCGAGACGCCCAGTCCACTGCGTTCTTGAGCTGCCCGGGGATGGACGCGTTGTACTCGGGGGTCGCGAAAAAGACGGCGCCGGCGCCGGCGATCGCGTCGCGCAGGTGCGCGACCGCGGCCGGCGCCGGATCGACGTCGTCGTCCTCGTCGTAGGGCGGCACCGCCTTCAGCCCGTCGTAGAGCTCGAACTCCACGTCGTCGCTCAAGAGTTCGCTCGCCGCCAGGAGCAGCGCCCGGTTGTGCGAGTCGCGGCGGAGGCTGCCGGAGATGCCGAGGACCTTCATCGTCGCCTACGCCTTCACCAGGTACAGCTCGGCGGACAGCGTCACGTCGTTTGCGAGCGAGGGCTCGCCGTTCGGGAGCGGGTTGTTCCAGTTCAGGCCGAACTGCGTGCGGTCGATCGTCGTCGACAGCTTGAGGCCGAAGCGCACACCGCCGTACGGATCGTCGGCGGGCTCGCCGATCGTGCCCTCGAGGCGGACGGGGAGCGAGGTGCCCCTGATCGTCAGCTCGCCGTCGATCGCGGTCTCGCTGCCGGAGCGGCGGATCTCGGTCGACGTAAAGGAGACCTGCGGCGTCCGCTCGACGTCGAAGAACTCGGGGGACTGGAGATGGGTGGTCAGGTTCTCGTCCTGAACCGTGATTCCGGAGACGGGCGCGCTGCCCGTGAGGGTGGCGCTGCCGTCCTCCGAGACGACCAGCTTCGCGTCCACGGGCGAGAAGCTGCCGCGGAAGGTGCCGACGATGTAGTCGACGGCGAAGCCGACCTGGGAATGGACAGGGTCGACGTTCCAGGTACCGACCGGAAGCGCCTGCTCTGTCTGGGTGATCGTGGTCATGAAATCCTCCTGCTATAGTTGAGTACGCAAGCAACTGTAGCAGAAGAACATGAGCAGTCAAGTATTGATCCCACAAGCATCCAAGCCGGCCCTCGAGGCCTGGCTGGGCCTGCTCCGCGGCCACTCCGTGGCGCGGCGGTTGCTGAACGCCGAGCTCCAGGGCGAGCACGGTCTGACGGTCACCGAGTTCGAAGCGCTATTGCTCCTTTCTCGGGCCGAAGAGGGGGCGCTGCGCCGCGTCGACCTCGCCGAAGGGCTGCAGCTGACTCCCTCGGGAGTCACCCGGCTTCTCGACGGCCTCGAGGAAAAGGCCTTCGTCGACAAAGCGACCTGTTCACACGATGCACGGGTCACCTACGCGGTACTGACGGAGGCGGGCAGGGAGAAGCTGCTCTCCGCGTCCTGCTCCCACGTCGCCTCTGTTCGGGCACTCTTCGGGGAGCGCTTCACGTGCGAGGAGCTCGAGACGCTCGCGGCGCTGCTCGGCCGGCTGCCCGGGACGGAATAGCCTCGCCGCCTGGGACGTTTATGTGTATGCGGCCGGTGGGACGGCCCTTTTCCGTGTCCCCGCCGCTCCACGAAGGAGGAAGTCTTGAAGAGCGTTCATCCTGAGCTAAGGCTCACACGTGTCAGCTGCACCTCGTGCGGCAACACGTTCACCACACGTTCGACCCGCGGCGAGATCGTCGTCGAGGTCTGCTCCAACTGCCATCCCGCCTACACGGGGATCGAGCGCCGCACTCAGAGCGGCAGCCGGATCGAGCGGTTCGAGCGCCGGCGGCGGGCCGCCAGGGTCTAGACCACGAAGAAAGGGAAGGGAAAGAAACTGACCAGCACACTTGAATTTCTCGAAACCGCGGAAGAGCGCGGGACGATCGACGAGAGCGCACTCGAGGCGCTCGCGATCGAGCACGAGTTCGAGGAGGACGAGCTCGCGGCGTTGCGCGCCGAGCTCGAGGCGCGGGACGTCGAGATCGTCGCGCCCGCGGTGCCCGACGACGAGGGCGAGTCCTTCGTCGCGGCCGATGCGCTGGGCCTCTTCATGCAGAGGGCCGGCCGTTATTCCCTGCTCACGGCGGCCGAGGAGGTCGCGCTCGCGAAGCGGATCGAGCGCGGCGACCTCGCGGCGAAGGAGCGGATGATCAACTCCAACCTGCGCCTCGTGATCTCGATCGCGAAGCGCTATCAGGGTCGCGACCTGCCGCTGCTGGACCTGATCCAGGAGGGTGTGATCGGGCTGAACCGTGCCGTCGAGAAATTCGACTGGCGGCGCGGCTTCAAGTTCTCGACGTACGCCACCTGGTGGATCCGGCAGGCCTGCCAGCGCGCGATCTCCGGACAGTCGACGACGATCCGCGTGCCGACGCACGTTCACGAGCGTCGGGTGAAGCTCTCGCGGGCCGCGCGCCAGCTCGAGACGAAGCTCGGCCGCGACGCGACGCGCGATGAGCTTGCGGAAGCGACGGGACTGTCGATGCAGCACGTCGACGAGGCGCTCGACGCCGCGGCGGCGCCGGTCTCGCTCAACCAGACCGTCGGCAACGACGACGGCGGCGAGCTCGGAGATCTGTTCGGCGACCCGACGGCAAGCGACCCCGCCGAGGAAGCGGCAGACGCCCTGCGCCACCAGGCCGTGCGCCGTGCGCTCGACAAGCTGCCGGAACGCGAGCGTCGCGTCCTCGAGCTCCGCTTCGGCTTCGACGGCGAGTCGTCCTCGCTCGAGAAGATCGGCAAGGAGCTGGGGATCACGCGCGAGCGGGTGCGCCAGCTCGAGGCGAACGCGCTGTCGCGGCTCGAGACCGAGCTGGACGGCGTCGTCGCAGGCGACGACCTGGCTAGCGCGGCGTAACGAAGTAGCCCTGCAGGTGGAGGAAGGAGCCGCCCTCCTTCCCGTTGGGCTCGCCCGGCTCGAAGTGGATTGTGTGCGCGTCGCGCTTCGGCCACCGCCACGCGAACAGCACCGTGTTCCGGAGGCTGCGGCCCGAACTCGACTTGTTCTGCCAGATCCCCGTCGCGTCGAAGGTCTCGCGGCCGTCGACGAAGACGCGCGCGTGTCCGTTCTCGCAGCAACGCTCGCCGAGCGTGCCGATCAATGCGACCGCCGAGCCGGTGAACGTCAGCGACGCGGGCGGATCGCTTACCGGTTGCGCGACGTAGCGCGCACCGCGCCAGCGGCTCGCCGGCTGAACGCGCCGCTTCGGATCGAGCGCAGCCGCGGCGACCATCAGCGCGAGGCCGCCGTTCGACTGCCAGACCGTCGTGGTCGCAATCGGCGCGGGACCGTCGAAGAAGCGGCCGAAGGCGCCGTTCGCTTTGCGCGCCGAGAGCGCGGCCGCCGCGTTCCTAAGGATCCACGCGCGGGCGAACGAAGCATGCGCCTGCGTCGCCAGTCCGTACATCGCCTCGACGAGGGGCTCGACGATGTCGTTCTCCGCCTGGAGGTCGGCGAAGACGCCGGCCGGGTCGGAGAGGTAGCGGTCGACCGCCTTCGCCGTCGCGAGGGCGTCGGTCCGGTAGCGCTGGTCGCCGGTGACGCGTGACAGCTCGAGCCCGTTCCAGATCATGTCGCCGTTCACCGACGCGAAGAAGCGGTGCGGCACCTGCACGCACGTCTTCCCGTCGTCGAAGACGTAGACCGAGTAGAGCGGCACCTCCGGGTCGAGGAACAGGGACCGCACCGCGCCGTAGTGACGAACGGCCGAGTCGAGGTAACCGGCGGAGTGCGTCGCGCGGTAGAGCAGGAGCGCCGCCTTGATCGCGTTCGCGTCGGTCTCGAGCGTCTTGAGGTGATTCGCCTCGCCGTTCGGTTGCTGGTAGCGGATCTGCGGACAGGCGCCGAGGGCGAAGAGCTTCCCGTCCTCGACATATGCGAACGCGGCCTCGGCCTTGGCGAGCGCGGTCGGGTCGTGGAGGATCTCGTACTCGCGCGAGGCGGCGATCGAGTCCCACGCGGGCACATCGCTCCAACCGCAGGGCTTCGCCTGGCACGGCGCGGGGTAGGTCGGCGCGGTCGCGAGCAGCGCCTTCAGCGTCGAGGCGATGCGCGGATCGTGTTTCGCCCTCCAGCGCAGGGCAAGCGTGTATGTGAGCGAGTCGACGCCCCAGTCGACGTTCGAACGGCCGCAGATCAGGTCATCGCACTGGTTCCAGAGGCCGCGGCCCGCGTAGAAGGTGTGCAGCAGCGTCGAGACGGCGCGGTCGCCTGCGGCGGCAAGCGTCGTCGTCCGCGGTGCGGCGCCGGCGGCCGCGCCGGGGAGGAGGAGCAGAAGGCAGAGAACCACGAGGCGTCGCATTGATTCCTAGGTTCCCCGACCCGCGGCGTCCAACCAGGAGGAGGGGCCGTCACCGCACCTCTCGGCGCCGTTCGGGGAGGAGCAGCGCCGGTACGAGTGCGACGACCGCAAGGCCGAGCGCGACCCAGAACGTCGTTCCGAAGGCGTTCGCGAGCGCGGGCCGCACGTGGCCGGGGCTCCGCGCAGCCAGCGCGCCCGCCTGCGCGAGCCCGCCGTGGAAGTCGGGCAGGTTCGACGCGATCGCACGTTGGAGCACGACCGCAAGCAGCGCCGTCCCGAGCGAGCCCGCAATCCGCTGGATCACGTTCAGCGCGCTCGTCGCCCGCGGCACCGCCTCGCGTTCCAGCTGCTGGTACGCGACGGCCATCGAGGGCATGATCGTCGAGCCGAGCCCGAGCCCGATTACGAACAGCGCCGCCGCGAGGTACCAGTACGCAGTACGCGCGCCGATCTGCGTGTACGCGGCAACACCGATCAGCGCCAACCCGACGCCGGCCGACACGACGCGCCGTGCTCCGATCTTGTCCGTCAGGATGCCGGCGATCGGCATCGCGCACGCTGCGCCGAATCCCTGCGGGATCAGCAGCAGTCCCGTCGTGAGCGGGGTCTGCCCGCGGACGATCTGGAAGTAGAGCGGCAACAGGATCAGGATCCCGAAGAGCGCGACACCGAGCAGCAGATTCGTCGCCGCTGCCGTTGCGAAGGCACGGCTCGCGAACAGCCTGACGTTGATCAGGGCATTCGGGATACGCAGCGCGTGCCACACGAACAGCGCGACCAAGACGACGCCGGCCCCGAGCGCCGTGAGTTGGACGGTGCCCGTGATCGTGCCGCGCGCGCCGATCTCCGCGAGTCCGTAGACGAAGACGGCGATGCCACCCGAGAGGAGCGCCAGGCCGAGCGCGTCGAGCCGCTCGTGCAACCGAGGTTGCACTTCTGGCAGCAGGCGCAGCGCGAGCACAAACGCGGCGGCGCCGACCGGCAGGTTCACGTAGAAGATCCAGCGCCAGCTCGCGCTGCCGACGATCGCGCCGCCGATCACCGGCCCGAAAATCGGCGCCAGCAGCATCGGCACGCCGATGATGCTCATGATCCGCCCCATCCGCTGCGGGCCTGCGGCCTGCGCGAGGATCGTCTGCCCGAGCGGCAGGATCATCCCGCCGCCGAGACCCTGCAGCGCGCGGAACGCGATCAGCGATCCGATCGACCACGAGACACCGGAGAGCAGCGACCCGCTCATGAACAATGTCAGCGACGCGAGCCAGACGCGCTTCGCGCCGAACCGTTCGCTCGCCCAGCCGGTCAGCGGGATGACGCTCGCGAACGCGAGCATGTAGATCGTCACCACCCATTGGATGGTCGAGATTGACGTGTGGAAGTCGCGGCCGAGCGTCGGGATCGCGACGTTGACGATCGTCACGTCGAGGATCGTCATGATCGTCCCGAGGACGACCACTGCCGCAAGCGCGAGGATCTCCGGGGTCAGGACGCGCTCGCGCGCAACCCTACTCTCGGCGACGTTCCCGGTGCTGTTCATTCCGTGCTCGCCTCCAGCGTTGTCGACGTCTTCAATCGAACTGCACCGGCGATGAGGCTCATCGCACCTTCCGTGGATTAGTAGGCCAATGGTTCGTGCACTAATGATTAGCACGCTAGCAAATTCGCTACGATTGGGGCGCGATGAGACCTGACGGCCCTCCGATCGGCAGACAGCTGGCGCTGACGGCGAAGGCCGTCAGCCGAGCGTTCAACGACGCGCTCGTCGATGCCGGCGGCTCACTGGCGATCTGGCTCGTCCTCGCGGCGCTCAAGGAGTCGCCGTGGCGAACGCAGCTCGATCTCGCACGTGCGGTCGGCATCGAAGGCCCGACCCTCACGCGTCACCTCGACGGGCTCGAGGAGGCCGGGCTCGTCGTGCGCCGCCGCGATCCCGACGACCGCCGGGCTGTTCGCGTCGAGCTGACGGAGGCCGGCGAGCGCCTCTTTGGCACGCTCCTGAAGGCGGTGATCAGCTTCAACAAGCGGCTCACGGCCGGCCTTTCGGAACAGGAGCTCAAGCGACTGCGAACGACCCTGGCGAAGCTCCAGCAGAACGTGAGAACCGAGTAGATCCCGGGAAGACGAGACGGGATCCGCTCGTTCGCGCTCGTGATGTTCACGGCCGTCGGGCTTCGAGCGGCGACCGTCGGGTAGACCCTGGCAATGCCGCGCCTGTACGCCGCGACCGGGGACGCGATCGCCCGGCTCGACGAGGGCGGTGACGCCTGGACGGTCGAGCTCTCGCTGCGTGGAAGCGGTGCGCAGTGCCTCGCCGTCGATCCGTCCGACCCGGACCGCTTCTTCGCCGGGCTGCGCGAGGGCGGCGTCCGGCGGACGGGGGACGGCGGCCGCAGCTGGACCGACTGCGCGCTGCCCGAGCCCGGCGTCTTTTCGCTCGCGGTGAGCGCGGCCGACGGCGCGGTCTACGCGGGAACTGAGCCGAGCAGACTCTTCCGTAGCGACGACGGCGGCGAGACGTGGCGCGAGCTGGACGCTCTGCTCGAGCTCCCCTCACGCCCGAGCTGGAGCTTCCCGCCGCGGCCGTGGACGTCCCACGTCCGCTGGATCGCGCCGAGCCCGCACGACGCCGACGTCCTTCTTGTCGGAATCGAGCTCGGTGGATTGATGCGCTCGAACGACGGCGGCGCGACCTGGGCCGACCACCGCCCGGGCGCGCAGCGGGACGTGCACTCGCTCGCCTGGCATCCGCGCGACGAGGGCCGTGCGTACGAGGCGGGCGGCGGCGGCGCCGCGTGGAGCGAGGACTGGGGCGAGACGTGGCACGCCGCGGACGAAGGGCGTGACCGCCACTACACCTGGTCGGTGGCCGTTGACGCCGACGACCCCGAGCTCTGGTACGTCTCCGCGAGCACCGGTCCTTTCGCCGCGCACGGCGGGGGTCATCCGCAGGCGCGCATCTACCGGCATCACGGGGACCAGTGGCATGCACTTGCGGGCGGGCTTCCCGAGCCGATCCCCGCGATGCCGTACGCGCTCGTCGTAACGGGCGGCCGACTCTTCGCCGGTCTCGCGAACGGGCGGATCTGGGAAAGCGACGACCGCGGCGACACTTGGCGCGCGTGTGCGTTCGAGGGCGACGCACTCACCAAGCTAAACGCGCTCGCCTACGCGGGCGACTGACTATGAAAATCGCGTACGTCGTCGACGTCCACGATCGCTTCGACTCGGTCCCCGAGGCGCTGTCCGCGATCGGCGACGTCGATCTCCTGATCGTCGGCGGCGACATCACGACCGGCGGCACTGTTGACGACGCGGCACGAGCGGTCGAGAGCTGGCGCACGCTTGCTCCGCGGCTGCTTGCGCTGGCGGGAAACATGGACTCCCCCGCGATCGACGCCCGCCTGGCTGACCTCGGGGTCGCTCTGGACGGACGAGGTGTCGCCTTCGGTGACGTCGGCGTCTTCGGCGTCTCGGCTGCGCCGATCTCGCCATTGCACACGCCCTACGAGCTCGACGACGAAGAGCTCGAGCGGCGGATCGCGAGCGGCTATTCCGCAGTAGCGGACTGCCGCGTGACCGTGTTCTGCCCGCATGCGCCGCCTGCGCGGACGGCGTGCGACCGGCTTCCGAGCGGCGAGCACGTCGGCAGCGAGGTCATCCGCGCGTTCGTCGAGCGCGAGCAGCCGGACGTGGTCTTCTGCGGCCACATCCACGAGTCCCGCGGCACCGACGAGATCGGCCGGAGTCGGATTGTCAACCCCGGCCCGGCGCGCGCGGGTCACTACGCCGTCGTCGAGATCGACGACGACGTGGACCTTCGGCTCGACGGCGAGCGGATGTGAGTCGCTCACTTGCCTGGTAGATCTCAGTGCGCTCCCAGGTCGGCTTGCCGCCGCCGGCGATCCTCGCCGTCACGAAGACGCCTCTGCCGAAAGCGGACTCGTCGAAGAGCTTCACCCGGCGCGGCCGGAAACGGTAGAACCGGTATGCGCTCAAGTCCTCGCGACCGTAGTCCGGGAAGCGCTTCGCATAGATCCTCTCCGCGTCCGCGGCGGCCTCGTCGACCAACTCGCGCGCCGATCCGAAGAGCTGGATCCCTCGGTCCGCCTTGCCCCACGTCTGGTGTGAGTCGTACACGGCAACCGCGACGGTCGGGTGCGCACGCAGGTTGCGCGAATGCGCCGCATGCGGTTCCGATAGCCACACGAGGTCGAAGTCGCGGCTCCACGCGAAGTACGCCGTGTTCACGTGCGCGCGGCCGCCGGGCGAGACGGTCGCGATCGCGCACAGAGTCGACGCATCCAGGAGCCGCCGGGCCGCGGCTGCGATCCGCGCGGCCGCCATCGATCGTGTCGCTCGCTCGATCGGCATGGAACCCGCCTCCGGCGGGTTCTGCCCGAAGAAGCCTCAGGCGAGTCCTTTGGCGCGCAGCTCGGCGAGCGCTTTGTCCGTCTTGCCCAGCTCGAGGCCCATGCCGCGCAACACGCGGTCGGTTTTGGTGAATTGCACCTCGTCGTACTGCACGACCTGTACGTTGTTGGCCCACGGGTCGCGGAAGGCGAGGCCGCGGCCCGGAAGGAGCTCGGCGCCGGCCGCTTCCAGTGCGCGTCGCGTCGCCTCTGTGTCCTCGACGACGAGCCCGAAGTGGCGCGCACGGTCCGGCGGCTGCGAGCGGCCTTTCATGAGCGCGATGAACTGGTCGCCGATGTCGATGAACGCAGCCCCGGACGAGCGGCCGCGCAGCGAGAACTCGAAGATCTGCCCGTAGAACGCGAGCGCCTCCTCGATGTCGCCCACCTCGAGCGCGACGTGGTTGATCCCGACGAGACGTGGAAGCTCCATCGCCTAGCTCTCGAACATCGCGGCGGCGGCGCGCGCGATCTCGTGGGATGGAACGTCGCGCACGCGCTGGGCGAGCCCCCAGCGGTGCCCGAACGGATCGGTGATCTGTCCGTAGCGCTCACCCCAGAACTGATCCTGCAACGGCTGCAGCACTTCCGCGCCCGCAGCGACCACGCGATTCCAGAGAGCGTCAACGTCTTCCGTCCCGAGGTGCAGCACCGTCGAGGTGCCTCCGACGCTGAGCGGTGAGAGGATGCCCAGCTCTGGGAACTCGTCGGCGACCATCACGGTGGCGTCGCCGAAGCGGAGCTCAAGCTGCATCAATTTCCCGCCCGGCACTTCGATGCGTCCGCGCTCCTCGGCGCCCAGCGCCTGCTCATACCACGTGCCGGCGCGCGCGGCGTCATGGACGACGATGTGCGGCGTGATCGTCACGGCAGGATCAGATGGAGGTCGCCGAACTCGTGCCAGCGGTAGCCGCGCTCGTGCGCGGCGCGATACGAACGCTCGAGAAGCTCGGAGCCCGCCGCGGCCTCGAGGAGCTGCAGGTGCGATGACTCGGGCTCGTGCCAGCCGGTCAGCAACCCGTCGACCGCGTGCAGCCCGCGCTCGGGCGTGACGACCAGGCTCGTCCAGCCCTCGCCTTCGGTCACGGTCCTGTCGGGTGCGGCCGTCGTCTCGAGCGCGCGGACGACGGTCGTGCCGACGGCGATCACGCGTCCGCCCCAGCGGTGGACTGCGTTGACCAAACGGGCCGTCGTGGGCAGGACGCGGTAACGCTCCGGGTAAGGCGGCTCGCCACGCTCGGGCGAGGAGACGCCGGTGTGAAGCGTCACCGGCGCGACGAGGACGCCGCGCGCGACGAGCTCGGTCACGAGCTCCGTCGTGAAGGGGCGGCCTGCGCTCGGCATCTCGGCGCTCCCGGGCTCGAGCGCGAAGACGGTCTGGTACGCGCTGAGCGGCCATTCCCGGGGCACGTAGCCGTAGCGGATCGGGCGCCCGTTTCGACGCAGATACTGCTGATCGATTTCGACGCGGGCGAGCCACAGTCGCCCGCCGCTGTGGCGCGCGAGCAACTCGACGCTGCGGCCCTCCGCCAGGGCAATGCGCTCGCCCTCGCGGCCTCCGCCGAAGCGGTCGCCCCCGCTCGTTCGCAGCTCCACGAGCCACTGGTCCGCGCCGACTTGGGTCGAGAGACGAAGCTCGAGCCCTCCGGCCTGGAGTGCCGCCGGCAGCGTCGCCGAGGTGTTGACGATGAGCAGGTCGCCGGCGTCGAGGAACCTTGGCAGGTCGCGGAAGTGCGCGTGGACGAGCGCGCCGTCGCTCCGGGTCGCCACGAGCAGCGCGACGTCGTCGCGGCCGAGCCCGCGCGCCTCCGGCGGCTCGTGCGCCTCCCGATCTACGAGCGCGAGCGCGCTCACGCCGTCACCTCCGCGAGCTCGCGCGCGCGGTAGCGTCCGCTCGGGAGCGAGCCTTCGATCAGCTCGAGCAGTCCGGGCACGCTCTCCTCGGGCGGCGGCCGGTCGGAGATGTCCTCACCGGGGAACGCGTCTTGGTGCATCTGCGTGCGCATGTCGCCGGGATCGACGGTGTAGACGCGCAGCGTCGGGTGCTCGGTGGCAAGGATCGCCGTCAGCTGTTCGAGTGCCGCCTTCGACGAGCCGTAGCCGCCCCAGCCCTCGTAGGGCTCGACCGCCGCGTCGGAGGTGATGTCGACGATCGCGGCGCCCGGCACGAGTCGCGGCAGCGCGAGCTGGACAAGCGCGAGCGCGGCGAAGACGTTCACCTCGTACACGCGCGCGAGGTCGGCAAGCGTGTAGTCGGCGAGCGCAGGCTGCGGGCTCGGCCCGAGCAGGCTCGCGTTGTTGACGAGCAAGTCGATTCGCTCGCCTCCGGCGGCGACGAGCGCGCGCCGGTGCGCGGGGTCGGCGACGTCGCCGGGGATCGCGACGACGCCTTCGAGCTCTGCGGTTACACGCTCGAGCGCTGCGGCGTCGCGCGCGTCGACGACGACGCGCCAGCCACGCTCCGCGAGCGCGCGCGTCAGCGCGAGCCCGAGGCCGCGCGACGCTCCCGTGACGATTCCGACAGGCATGCTGCCACCGTAAGAGCAGCGCGGTCGCAGCCGCCAGCGGCAATTGGTCCTAGGACCTCCCCTCGACCAGCCCGGCCCGTACGGCGACGACCGCCGCCTGCGTTCGGTCGGTCACGCCGAGCTTCCCCAGCACGTGGCCGACGTGCGCCTTGACCGTCTTCTCGGAGATGTGGAGCTCGCGCGCGATCCGCTTGTTCGGGAAGCCGCGGCCGATCAGCTCGAGGACCTCGCGCTCGCGCGGCGTCAACCGGTCGAGCGGCTCCTCGCCCCCCGCGAGCACCTCGACGACGCGCGCCGCGACGACGGGGTCGAGCAGCGCCTCGCCGGCGTGCGCTGCGCGAACCGCGCGCGCGAGCTCCTGCGGTTGCGCGTTCTTGAGCAGGTAGCCGGCCGCGCCCGCCCGCAGGGCCGGGAGCAGCTTGTCGTCGTCGAAAAAGCTCGTCAGCACGATCACGCGCGCGCCGGGGACACGGTCACGCAGTGCGTGCATCGCTGCAACCCCGTCCAGCCGCGGCATCACGAGGTCCATCAGGACGACGTCGGGGCGGAGCCGCTCGGCCGCGGCGACCGCCTCCTCGCCGTCGGCCGCCTCGCCGGCGACTTCGATCCCGTCCTGCAACTCGAGGAAGGCACGCAGCCCCTCGCGGACGACTGCGTGGTCGTCGACAATCAGCACGCGGATCACGCCAGCTCCAGCGCGACCGTCGTGCCCACTCCCGTAGCGGAGCGAATCTCGAGTCGGCCTCCGAGCCGCCGCGCCCGTTCCTCCATCGAGGTCAACCCCAGTCGCCGCGAGCGCAGCGCGGGATCGCTTGGGTCGAATCCGACGCCGTCGTCCTCCACCTCGAGCCGGCTGTTCGCCAGACGAATCGTGATGTGCCGTGCGTCCGCGTGCCGGATCGCGTTCTGCAGCGCCTCCTGCGCGATTCGGAGCACGTCGTGGTCCGCGGGCGGCTCTCCTTGCACATCGAGAGCTATCTCGACCGGCTGGAAGCGCTGCAGCACCTCTATGTGCTTGCGCAGCGCGCCGCCGAGGCCGTCCTTCTCGAGGTCGGGCGGCCGCAGCTCGAAGACGAGCGAGCGCAGCTCATCGAGCGCCTCCTGCGCGAGCGTTTGCAGCTTCGCCACCTGTTCGCGTGCCGCGGCCGGATCGCGCCCGAGCAGGGTGTCCGCTGCCTCTGCATTGAGCACGAGCCCGAACAGCTTCTGGCTGACGGCGTCGTGGAGGTCGAGGGCGAGCCGGTTTCGCTCGGCGACGATCGACAGCTCTCGGCTCTGCTCGTAGAGGCGAGCGTTCGCGATCGCGATCGCGGCGTGCGCCGCGAGCAGCCCGATCAGCTCCTCGTCCGCGTCCGTGAAGTCGAGCGCGTCGATCTTCTCCGTCAAGTAGAAAGCGCCCATCACGCCGTCGGGCGCGACGATCGGCACGCCGAGGAAGGAGCGCATGTCGGGGTGTCCCGCCGGCCACCAGCCGCGGAAACGAGGGTGGTCGTGGACGTCGCGCGTGCGGTAGGGCGAGCGCGTCTCGAGCATCGCGCCCAGAACGCCGTGTGTCCGCGGCAACGGGCCGAGCGAGGCGACCAGCTCGTCGCTCATGCCCGAAGTGAGGAAACGCCGAAAGCCGCCCTCGTCGTCCGGCAGCCCGAGCGCCGCGTAGCGCGCGCCGGCGAGGCCGCGCGCACTATGGACGAGCCGCTGCAGCACCTCTTCGACCGACAGCTCCGCCGCGACCGCCAGCACTGCGTCGCTGATCGCTTTCAACGTCGGGTTGACGGGCTCCGCCATCCCTCCCGACGATACGCCCCGCGTGCGCCCTAGCGTGCGCGCCGCGCGACCGCAACCCCCGCGAGGCAGAGCGTTCCGCCGAGCAGCGCGAGCACAGGCGGCGTCTCGCCGAGCAGGCGGCCCGCGGAGCGGATGCCGACGAAGGCGGACGCCCACAGCGTCACGGTGAGCAGCGCGGCTCCCAGCGCAAGCATCCGTTCGCGCTCGACCGGGACGTCGTCCGTCGTCTCGAGTGCGGCCATCGTGAAGAGAAACGGCGAGGGCCGTCCGTTTTGTGAGAACGAACGCCGCAGTGCCCGTATGCCGGTTCGCCCGTTTTCGCTGGTACGCGCTGTCCAGATTGAATCGAACTAGACGAGATCGGCGGCGCGAGCCGTCAAGAGCGAGTCGTAGCAGCGACCGCCGCCCGCGCTCCCGCCGCGCGCACCGCCGCGGACAGACGCGCAATGTCGTAGGCGCCGTGGTGGCGGCGGCCGTTGATGAAGAAGGTCGGCGTGCCCGAGACTCCGCTCACGTCGGCGCTGTCGACGTCCTGCGCGATTCGGGCGGCGCCTGCATGCCTTCGCAGATCGTCGGTGAAGCGATCGATGTCGAGTCCGAGCTCCGAGGCGTAGCCGACGAGGTCGGGCATGTTCAGAGCGTCCTGACGGTCGAGCAGGAGATCGTGCAGCTCCCAGAAGGCTCCCTGCGCGGCCGCCGCTTCGGCTGCCTCGGCCGCAAGTTGCGCATGCGGGTGGACGTCATTGAGGGGCAGGTGCCGCCAGGCGTACCGGACGTCGCCGAACTCGGCGAGGAGTTGACGCACGACCGGCTCCGCCTGTCCGCAGTAGGGGCACTCGAAGTCGCCGTACTCGACGAGCGTCACGGGCGCGTCCTGCGGCCCGCGCACGTGATCGCGGTCCAGGTCGACGGGATCCGCGAGGTCGACGATCGCCTCGGACGTGCCGAGGAGCGCGCGGACGCGCAGCCGCGGCGGCAGCAGGTCGGTGGCACGGAAGACCAGCCAGGTCGCGACCGAGGCGAGGAGCGCGGCGCTGAGGACGCCGAGCTTCGCTTCGTCGAGCTGCGGGCCGTGGAAGGCGAGCGCCGCGATCAGCAGTGAGAGAGTGAAGCCGATGCCGGCGATCGCGCCGCCGCCGGCGACCGCCGCCCAGCCGACGGGAGGCCGCAGGCGCCCGCTGCTGACGCGGGTGACCAGCCATGAGGTGCCGACAACGCCGACGGGCTTGCCGAGGACGTAGCCGACCAGGATTCCGAGTGTGATCGGCGACGTGAACCCCCGTGCGAGGAAGTCGCCGCTGATCGCGATGCCGGCGTTCGCGAGCGCGAACAGCGGAACGAACACGTAGCTCGTCCAGGGGTGGTAGAGCTGCTGCAGACGCTCGTTCGGCGAGATCGCGCGCTCGACTTCGACCCGCGCCGAACGCGCGAGCTCCGGCGTCGGCTGCTCTCGGAACAGCCGAAAGCGCTCGCTTGCGCGCTCGAGGTCGGACCGCGTCGCCGGGTACGCGTAGGTCAAGAGTCCCAGCACGAGGCCGACGACGACCGGGTCGATGCCGGACTTGAAGAGCGCGACCCACATCGCTGCACCGAGCGCCGCGTACGAGAGGCCGCGGCGCACGCGGAGCGCGCGCGTCGCGAGGACAGCAACGAACAGGCCGAGAGCCGCGAGCAGCGGACGGAGCGCGACGCGTTCGGGGTAGGCCGTCGCGATGACGACGAGCGCGAGGATGTCGTCGACGACGAGGACCGTGAGCATGAACGCGCGCAGGCGGTCCGGGAAGCGCGGCCCGACGAGCGCGAGCATGCCGAGCGCGAACGCGGTGTCGGTCGACATCGCTGCGCCCCAGCCGTGTGCGGAGGGGCGGCCCGCATTGAAGGCGAGGTAGATCAGGATCGGCAGCGCCATCCCGCCGATCCCTGCGAGAAGCGGTAGCGCCACCCGCCGACGCTCGCGCAGCTCGCCCATGTCGAACTCCCGGCGCGCCTCGAGCCCGACGACGAAGAAGAAGAACGTCATCAGGCCGCTGTTCACCCAGTGGCGAAGATCCTGCCCAACCGACGCGCCGCCGAGGTGGATCGAGAGCGTCGTCCGCCAGAGCGCGTCGTACGACGACGCGTCGATGTTCACCCACGCCAGCGCCGCGATCGCCGCGGCGAGCAGGACGACCGCGCTGCCGGTTTCCGTTCGAAGGAACTCGCGGAGCGGCGTCTCGAGGTTTCGAACCCACGCGGTACGTTGCGAGAAGGGCGTTACCGGCTCGCTGGAGACTGAACCCATCGTTCCGTTACCAACGGCGTCGGATCTTGTCGTATTCGGCGAGGTGGGCGGGAAACATGACCACAGCCGGCTACGAGATGCGAACGGAGACTTCCTGAACGGCGTTGTTGCCGTAGCCGAGGCGATTCCAGCGCGGTTCGTCAGGCTGAGTGCGACCCGCCACGTCGGTCGCCCGAGCGCGGACCGCGATTGTGCTCGGCCGGTCGATGCGCGTGATCAGCTCCCACCCCTGCCAGCTGTATCGCGTCTGTTCGCCCACCAGATGTGCCTCTTGCCACGGGCCGGCGCCGATGCTCACCTCGACGCGGGCAACCGGCGCCGCCCCCGACCATGCGACTCCCCGAATCGCCAGCTCGCCGCCCTCGACTTCTTCGTTCGGTGCGGGTTCGGTGATCAAGCTGCGAACCATCTGCAGCGTCACCGGCTCGCTCACAACTTCCCCGTCCCGCTCCCACTCGTAGATGTAGGCGTTGACCTGGAAGTGACCGCTGAACGGGGCGTCCACGGCCTCGATCTCGGTCAGCCACTTGACGGATGCCACGCCGTACCAGCCGGGGACGATGAGTCGCAGCGGATAGCCGTGCTGGACCGGAAGCGGCTCGCCGTTCATCGCAAACGCCAGCAAGGCATCGGAACTCGTTGCGTCCTCGAGCTTCAGGCTCCGCTCGAAGCGGATGGTCTCCGTTCGCCCGGGCAATGCGCCCGCGTCGGCGCCGCGGAACACCAACTCACTCGCCTCCGGTTTGACGCCCGCGCGGTGCAGGACCTCGACGAGCGGAACACCCGTCCATTCGGCGGTGCCGACCGCCCCCAGGTTCCACTGCTCGCCCTCGATCGGCGGGTCGAACCCTGACCGGCCGTTGCCGGCACATTCGAGGGTTACGGCCGCCGCCTGCGAGCGCAGCTCGTGGAGATCGCGGAACCTCAGGCTCAATGGGCGCTCGACCAGACCGCCGACGTTGAGCCGCCAGGCGGACAGATCGAGCACGGGGATCTGAAAGTGGTTGCGCACGTAGAACTGCGCGTTCGGCATCACGACGCCGCCGATCAGCGCAGGAATCGACGTTTCGCAGTTCAGAGGATGCGCGCGATGGACGACCAGACCCGCGTCCATGGCACGCCGGCAGGCTTCGTCCGGATCAAACGCCGGAACGATGTCATCGCTCGGCTTCATACGATCTTCGGGTGGCCATCGGCTCTACCGATGAGGCCATCGCGAACACGGTCTTGTGAGATGGTTCGTCGGGGCGTTACCCTGCGCTCCCACGGCGCGTTCGGTTCGAGAGGAGGACGAGGAAGATGGCTATGCAGATCGGCGACACGGCACCGGATTTCGAGGCGGAGACGACGGAAGGGCGTATCCATTTCCATGACTGGATTGGCGACTCCTGGGCCGTGCTGTTCTCGCACCCGAAGGACTTCACCCCAGTCTGCACGACCGAGCTCGGCTACATGGCCAAGATCAAGCCCGAGTTCGACCGCAGGAACGTCAAGATC
>WNEY01001232.1_pt1 | contig 17797 bp, 16 predicted proteins | sample 5400531 | NCBI WGS metagenome assembly WNEY01 (sample SAMN13153338, study PRJNA577476) | soil metagenome | isolation source: 200 cm saprolite under Douglas fir tree site 1 | place: USA:California | collected 2015-04-18
CAGCGCCTCGGCCGTCGTGGTTCGCCACCAGTTGCTGTGCAGGACCAGATCGTGGGCGTAGTCAGGTGCGTCGGTGTAGAACAGCAGATCAGATTCCGGCTCAGTGTTTTCGGCAGTGTTTTCAGCCGGGTTTTCAGCCGGGGGATCGGGAGCGAACGGGTCGATGGGATTGCCGCGGTCAAGCAGCCTGCGCTGCCATCGCCAAGTCCGCCACTGCCAGAAGCCCTGGCCGGCGATGCATACCGTCGTCCAGCTCTCCGCCCAGCCGAACGAGCGGGTAAAGGCCATGGCGACGGCGAGCACTACCGTGGGCAAGATCGCCACGACAATGAGCCAATTCCCCGCCGGGATGAGGACACCGCTCATGATCGATCGGTCGGCCCGTTCGATCCGGCCCAGCTGAATGGCCGAGAACAAGGTCAGGGCCAGCGCGAGCACCTCGGGGCTCGCGCCTTGCTCGGCGGCCCTGAAGGTAGCAAAAAAATGGCCGATCCCGAAAAAGCCAAATACCACGGACATCAGCAAGATGTTGATCCAGCCGGTCAGCCGGGCAGCGGTGTAGTAGGCGGAGTCGGTGACCGCGATCTGGACTTCCATCCTTGCTGAGGTGGTCGCGGATCGCTGCGCGACATCGTCGATCGCGCGCACCCGCGCAGCCACGACGCCGGGACTGATCGTGTCGGTCGAGGTGCGCCGTTGCATCGGCAGGCCCAGCCAGTCACCGCCAGCCCAGGCGCTCACAAGCCCATCCCAGGCGACGTCAGTGCGACCATGCGCCGCGACCTGATGCAGCGCCGAGCTAAGTTTCTGCAGCTGGTCGCGGAACTCCCTGGTGATCCGCAGCGCCTGGCCTGGATCCAGCGGCCGGTCATGAGCCTGGGGTCCGGCATGATGATCACGCAGGGTCACCTCGACGGCGTTGGCCTTGGCGAGCGCCAGATCGGCCAGGCTCTGGTGCAGCGGCGTCGGCCAATCCGGATCGGCGTCGAGCAGCTGACCGGTCACGAAGGCCAGCTGGCTCATGGCCTGCGGCTGCTCGCAGCGGACATCCAGGTCGGCGCGCCGGGCCAGCAACCTTGACGGATCTGGTGAGATGCCGCCAGGCAGATTGACTCTGACGTGCCGGTCGGCGCTCGCCGCAGGCAACAGCAGGTCAAGGTGCAAGCTCGCACTCGGGAAAATCCAGTTGCTGAACCGCAGGTGCCGCCGCCAGTTCGCCGATCTGCCCCACCGTCGATGCGGCGTCGCCCCTGGCCCGAACACGTCAGCCCACGTCGTCGGGGCCGAGTGAAGCGCACGGCCCGGCAGGGTCACCGTCAAGACCGTGGGCGGCTGATCTAGTTCCGTAGGGACAACGATGACGGCTGAGTTCGTCATAGCGTCGAGCACTTGAATCGCGCGCTGAGTCAGCCGGCGGGCATCGAGTTTGTTCACCTGCTCAGGTGCGATCGGCTGGTTCAGCAGCCTGGCGAACTCGGCCAGTATGCTGGCGACTTCGTGCTGGGCCAGGCTGATCCGGCCCAGGGCGCCGTCCGGCAACTGGCGCATCGGAGCGTCGCCGTCAAGCAGGTGCGCGGGTACGACCTCATCTCGAAGCAGCCGGTAGATCGCGGCCGACAGCACCAGGCGGTGATCGCGCCCGAGGGTGAACGCCTGGCCGCTGAGATCAGGCAGCCGCACGACCGCAACGTTCACGATGATCTCGGTGAGTGCGGCCGCCAGGCGGTGCCGGATGTCGGTACGCGGCAGCGTCATCAACGGAGATCCGCCCGCATCCGTAACCGTCAGCGTCGAGAACGGCTCAGGATCAGGAAGGCGCTGCCGCAACGGAGGCAGTACGGCGATCGGCAGCCAGATCTGCCCGGTCCGGTCCCGGAAGGCCTCATGAGTGATTAGGCTCAGGTCGACGTCGATATCGATGGTGGTCTCGATTGCGTCAGATCGGGCGATATCAATAATCTCCGAAGTAGCCCTTATCCAGCCGTCGTTGGCAATGAGGAAGAGTAACTCCCGGCCCAGCACAGAATCGCGGTCGTAGTTCGCGTCCTGCCAGGCAAACTCATCCGGCGTGACCTGCCCGATCATGTAATCGAGGCGTCGAGCCACCATCAGCAGTTTCTGCTCACGGCTCTCCTTGCTATCAGGCTCTATAACGGCAGTCCTGGCTTGCTCACGTCGTCTGCGATTCACCCTGCCAAGGGTACCTTTTACCCGTTGGTGATATCCCGCGTAAAATATATCGGCGATCGGTGGCTGACTAAGGACTTGCTATAGGCGGCCATAACTGCTGTTTTTCGATGAATCATCCCTAGCCGGGTCCGAGGCTCCGCAGCGGTCAGGCTCCGCAGCGGTCAGGCTCCGCCGGGGGAGCGGGCACCGAGCCGGGCCGGACGTCTGGCCGCCGGTCACGCCATCTGCTGCTCTTGCCGGCAGGCATGACGTTTGCCACGGCCACGGCCACGACCACAGCCAAGGCGGCGCCGGCCACACGGCTTGATGTCCCGTCCAGATCGCAGGGACCATGTGACATCTATGCCGCCGCCGGCACTCCCTGCGTCGCCGCCCACAGCACTACGCGGGCTCTGTACGCCTCCTACAACGGCCCGCTCTATCAGATCAGGCGGCTATCGGACAACACGGTCAAGAACATCGGCGTCGTTACGCCGCGCGCGTTGCCGGTCCCTGATCCGGGCGGCTACGCCGACGCCGCCGCGCAGGACGCGTTCTGCGCCAGCACGACCTGCGTCATCACCACGATCTACGACCAGTCTCCCAACCACAACGACCTGACCCAGGCTCCTCGCGGTGCGTTCAGCGGCCCGGCCTTAGGCGGCTTTGACAACCTCCCGGTCGCCGACATGGCGCCGGTGACGATCACCGGCCACAAGGCCTACGGCGTCTTCATCGAGCCGGGCATGGGCCTGCGCAACGATCACCCCGTCGGCACCGCGGTCGGCGACGAGCCGGAGGGGACCTACTGGGTCCTGGACGGCCAGCGGGCCCGGCCGGAGTGACGTCCGCCTGCCTGACGGTAACGACACCGACAGCAACTGCGCCGACTTCGCGGTCACCAACCAGCCCACGCCCGGGGCCGCCAACCAGGGTTTCTCTCTGGACCCCGGCCCGCTCGTCTCGCTGCAGACCACGTCACCAGGCGGCAACTCGGGCTTCATCAAGCACGACGACTCCGATGACCTCGCGGTCGTCGCGCCCGTGACGGCAAGCAGTTCACCTACCGACCGGCAGGACGCCACCTTCGTGGAAACGGCAGGCCTAGCCAACCCGGCCTGCGTCTCGTTCGAGGCGATCAACAAGCCGGGCAGCTACCTGCGGCATCAGAACTTCCAGTTCCACCTGCAACCCAACGACGGCAGCGCGCTGTTGTCCATGGACGCGACCTTCTGCCCGCAGGCCGGCAACAGCGGCCAGGGCACCTCGTTCCAGTCGGTGAACTTCCCCGGCCGGTTCATCCGCAACTTCAATGACGTTGTCTTCCTGGCCAGTAACGGCGGGTCCAACCCCTGGGATACCGCCACCGGCTGGCCGGTGGACACCAGCTGGCTGGAGACCACGCCCTTGGCGCAGCCACCAGGGTAGAGGTGATGGGCCGGGCGGGCTTCGCCCGCCGGCCGCTGGCCGGGTCTGCTGGCAGGCCCGGGCAAGGCTAGGTACTCGCGAGCCCCGAACCGCCTCGGTGTCCCACCGGTGCTGTTACTTCCCGGGAAGCTACCGCCTCTGTGCCCTCCTGATGTCGCTGTAGCGACCTCGGTGCCTACCTGAGGTTGTTGCGTCCTGGGAAGCTACAGCATCAGGGCGGCTCCGATGTTGCTGATCGGGACGCTGTCATAGGCGGGCGCGAGCATTTGCAGCATGGGACGTGCATCAGACGCCGACCGCGCGCACCGCGGGCGTCCCGCTGCGCATCAGCGAGACCAACTCGGCCTCCTGCGGCGGCATCCCGGGAGTCAGTAACACGTTCGCCTCGGCGCTGTGGGCCGTCGACTACCTGCTCACCGGTGCCGAGCACGGCGCCAGCGGAATGAACTTCCACGGATCCATGACCTCGCACTGCAACGCCTACTCGCCGCTGTGCCGTACCCGCACCAGCGGCTACACGGCCCGGCCCGTCTACTACGGGCTGCTGTTCACCCACCTGCTCGGCACCGGTCGCCTGCTGCCCGTCACCGCGCACTCGGCCACGAACCTGGTCGTGCACGCGATCAGGACCCCTGGCGGAAAGATCCGGGTAGTCGTCGAAAACCTCGTTGGCCAGGCCAAGTACATCGTCCTGCACGCCGGGGCCATTTCCGGTCGCGCGACGGTAGTGCACCTGACCGCCCCGTCACCGGATGCCACCAGCCAGATACGCATCCAGGGAGCGACGATCCGGCCTTCGGTACGCTCACCCCCGGCTGGCCAGACCACACCTCCTGCCACGCGGGCACCTGCGACCTGCACCTGACTGCCTACAGTGCCGCCATCATCACCCTGCCTTGACCTGGCGTCGAGGGACGCAGCTTTTGGCGCCGAGGCGCGATTCGCAGTTGTCCGGCTTGTCGTCGCGCAGGACCGTGTTGTGCAGCCGGACGATGTAGTAGTCGTGGATGGCGCCGCCGCCGATCCCGGCGAAATTGCCGTAAAAAAGACTGCCCCAGATCTTGGCGACGGCGCCGTTGAGCAGGCCTCCTCCGTCGAGCCCCGCGTGGTTATCGTGAATCTTCGACTTGAAGATGGTGAGCCAGCCGAAGTTGTAGATCCCGCCGCCATCGTGAGCGGTTGAGTTTGCCGAGATCGTGTCGCGTATGAGCCTGGCTCTTGTCTCGTTGTAGAAGCCGCCGCCAGCGACCGCCTTGTTGCCCGACAGGGTGCTGTCGGTCAGCGTGGCCTTGCCGTAGTTGTACAGGGCACCGCCCTTGCTGGTCGTTCCGGTTCCGTTGCCGTCGAGGCGGTCGCCCTTGAGTATCACTCGCCCCATGTTGGCCACCCCGGCGCCCGAGGTGGGCTCATCCGCGATCTCTCTCGGCACAGCCGACCGGTCAGAAGCGGTCTGATTGTTGGTGAAGCTGGTGTCGAGGATGGTCAGCGTGCCCTTCTTGTTGTAGGCCGCGCCGCCGCTATACGCGGTGTTGCCGTGGAATGTCGACGAGCTGATAGTGGCTACGCTGTCGTTCTCGATCGCACCGCCATACCCGACAGCGGTATTCGTCATAAAATCGGCGCCTATAATGGAGGCGGTACCGAAGTTCTCGATGGCTCCGCCCTGCTGAGACGAATTGTCAATGAAGGTCGCGCGGAAGACGTTAAGCAGGCCGCCAGAGTTGTAAATCGCGCCGCCATAGGCGGAGGCGTTGTTATGGCTGAAGCTGCCGAAATTGACGTGGACCGTGCCGCCGTTGTTGGAGATGGCTCCGCCATTGCCATGCGCACCAGAGGCGTCACCGCCAGCGAAGCTGACATGGTCGGTGGTCACGTTGCCGCCCGCTTCGACGGTCAGGATCGTTTGGTTCGCCGACTCGGCTCGGCTCAGGGTGATCGTCGCCGGGCCCTGCAAGCCGATGGTGTCGCTGATCGCCAGGCCGCGGGCGAGTACATAGGTGCACTGTGGCGCCAGAGCGAGCACCGAACTGGGCGGCGCAGTGACCACCGCCCTGCTCAGGGCGGCCGCACTGCACGGGACCGGGATAATGGCGACGGGCGTGGGGATGGGCGCCGCCGGCGCTGCGATGGCAGGGGCGAGCCCTAGGCCGACGGTCGCGGCTATTGCTATCGCGATACCGTACGTCGCTTTTTTCCAGAACTGAACAGGCACCGAGCCACGCCCCCTGTTGCGCGTCGAGAATGTCTGGATACTGGTGCCGAACGGCTGCTCGCCTGTCGAAATCGATGCGGCAAATCGTCAAAAGTTATGGCGTCACCCAGGCGATCGGCAATCCGCTGGCGCACATACGCCAGCAGGCAATATATCAATGCGGTAATAGGAGCGCGGCCTGAATTATGCTCCGAGCGGATTGGGTCGTTGTCATGTCAATAGCGCCAGAGATGCCGATTAAGCGGTCTAATTTGGCGCCCGAGTACGCGCCGGCGCGGTCTGCGCCTGTCAGCCTGGTGCGAGTCCGGATCAGTCAGGACAACCGGACCAGGCCGCCGCTGCCGAGGTCGGCAGCGAGATCCGCACCAGCAGCTACATCATCTACGTCGACCTGCCGCAGAACGACAGCGACATGCTGATCGTCCACGGCTACACGGGCGCGTTCGACAAAGTCTCCAGGAGGGTCGCGACCTTCCTGCGGGCCAAGGAAGACCGCCGGGCACCGAGGCCGCTTTACGGCGACTGGACGCCGAGTCCGGTTCCGGACTCAGCCACCGATCTTCCCGAGCGTTATCAGCAGGTTCTGCTTCAGCAGGGCTACCTGACCTACCTGAGCAGAGAGGCCGAACTCAAGCGGTTCCGGATGCTCGCGGACGCGATCCACGCGCAGGCGCAATGGCCGTCTTTCGTGCTCATGCCGACTTACGACTGCAACCTGCGCTGCTTCTACTGCTTCCAGGACCACATGCGATCGAATCCGGAGTTCTCCTATCTGCTCAAGAGAATGACTCATCCGATGGTGGACCGGATCTTCGACGCCATGCCGAACATCGAGGCGATCCACGGGATCAGCCAGGAAGACGGTTACCTCCGGCCGATCACGCTGTTCGGGGGTGAGCCATTGCTCCGCGAGAACAGGGATCTGATCGAGCACATCCTGCAACGCGCCCGGCAAGGCGGGACGCAATCGTGCTCGGTCGTCACCAACGGCGCGGACCTGGATGCCTGTGCCGACCTTCTCGGCCCGGGCGGGCTGGCCGCGCTGCAGATAACTCTCGACGGAGTACCCGTCGAGCACGACCAGCGGCGGGTCTACCCGGACGGTCGGGGATCGTTCGAACCACGGCTGGGATGAGCGTACTCGTTTCCGTGCCTACGCCACCGTGGTCGTCGCGGATCCTCCAGCAACTGTCGCGCCAGCGCCTCATCGCCGGCCGCGGTCGCACGCTCGTGCAGCCGGAATCGGGCCGACGGGGTCTCGATCACTGCCGGATCGCGCGCGACCCTCTCCTCGGCGTGGGAGCCGATCAGAGGGACAGCGAATTCCAGGCGCACCAGCTGCTCGTCAACATCGCGCAACCGCCGCAACTCGCTCTCGAACCCCGACAGCTCCCCGGCCGCCGACGGAAAGAAGAACTCAGGGAAGTAGGCGCGATACGCGAAGGCGAAGACATCGATCTCTCGCTTCAGGGCCGGGGAGAGCCGGCGCATCGCCCGAACCCACTCGTGCTGCACCGGATGATGCTTGGGCTCCACCAGCACGTGCAGGCTCAGCACCGCCTCCATCGCGGGCGAATACGAGAAGGCGACGCGCTCGGCGGCAGATGCCGGCAGCCGGAACACAATCGTCACGCGACGATCATCGCGGACTCAGCGGCCCCCGTACGAACAGGACGGAGCCCCTCACCACCAGGACGGAGCCCCTCACCACCGGCCGCGATGGTCTGGCACCAGGAAGACGGCCGGGAGCAGCAGCACGAGTACGGCCGCCAGCGTCAGAAAGGAGTGCGCGATCGCCAGGCCGGGATCGGCGCTCCTGGCCGCGACCGCCGTGATTATCGAGATCCCGGTGATGCCGCCAGATTGGCGGAACATGCCCCGCAGGCCGGCTACTGCCGCCGTATTCTCCGGGGCTCGCTGGAGCGTGGCGTTGTTGCTCGCGGGAAGGGCCATGCCAAGGCCGACGCCGGTGATGCCCGCGGCGATGGCCAGCCATTCATACGGGCCGAACGCTGGCGGTGAGATCGCCGAGAGAATCAGGCCGGCGGCAGCCAGAGACAGGCCCACGAGTACCGGCAGCCGGTAGCCGGTGCGGCGGAGCGCGAACGCAGCCAGGGCTGCGACCGTGATCATTCCGATCGCCCGCGCCGTGAGCAAGGTTCCGGCGGCGAGCGTGGGCAGGTGATAGCGGTCTTCGGCGTAGAGCGGCACGAGTGCGCCGAAGCCGAGTATCGCGGCGCCGATCAGGAAATTGATCACGTTCATGATCGCGAAATCGCGGCCGGCTAGCAGCCGCAGCGGGACGAACGGCGCCGTGGCTTTGGCCGAGTGCCGGACGAAGAGCAGCATCGCGATCAGCCCGGTTCCGAGCAGCAGGAGAAACACAGGGTGCAGCGGCGATGCGCTGGCGCTGCCCAGATAACTGATCGCGAGCATCAGGCCGAGCAACGCCGCGGCCAGCAAGCCGATGCCGGGCAGGTCAAGGCGGTTCGGGCTCTTCTTGCTGCCGCCCGGCACGAACGTGACGGCGAGGCAGCACAAGATGATCCCGACCGGCACATTGACCAGGAAGATCCCGCGCCACGACCAGTAGGTAACGAAAATGCCGCCGAGCACCGGTCCTACGATTCCGCCGATCGGGAACACGCTAGAGAAGAGCCCGACCGCGCGGTCACGGTCACGGCCGAACAAGTCGGCCACGATGCCGGTCGCCGAGGGCATGAACGCGCCGCCGCCCAGCGCCTGGGCAGCACGAAGAATCACCAGCATGTAGATGTTGCTGGCCAGGCCGCAGCACAGCGACGCGGTCGTGAACAGCACGACCGCGCTGATGAAGACCTTCTTGCGCCCGTACATATCGCTGATCGTGCCGGCCGTCGGCATCGCGACGATCTGCCCGAGCGCGTAGATCGTGATCGTCCAGCTGCTCCAGTTCACGGCGGCGTGCAGGTCGTGCTGCAATGAGCCCAGGGCCGTGGCGACAATGGTCTGATCGACCGAGGCCATGAACAATGCCATCGACACGATCGCGAACACGAGACGGCGGCGGGGATGGGGCTCACCATCCGGCGGGGCCTGGGCTTCGCCCGGCGTTGGACGGACGCGGGCGACAGCCATGGGATAATCATGTCACTGCTTGCCGATAAGCAACTAATTGGGTAGAGGTTCGGCTTGGAGGCTCGGCTGGGTGGGGCTTCAAGATCGGGTCGAGGATGAACGCATTGCGAGGGCTTGGATGTCGCGGGCAGGCGGCATCATCGACCGGGAACCCGCCAAGGAGCCGCCGGGACACTAGCACTCGGGTGGCCGGGTGGTGGTGTATCGGTCGGCTGGACATTGGTGCGTCGGTTAGTTGGACACTGGTTTAGCGGAGGCGGCGTGGAAGCGGATGATGCGGTGCGACTGCGCCGGGCAATTAACCGGCTGGCACGGCGATTCAATACCTCTGCCACCGATGAGGGCCTGACTCCCACCCAGGCCTCGGTGCTCGCGCTGATAGCCGGGCGCGGGCCGATCGCGATCGGCGAGCTGCTGCGGCTTGAGCAGATCAACCCTACGATGCTGTCCCGGGTGGTTGGCAGGCTGGACGAGATTGGCCTTATCGTCAGGACCCCTGATCCCGACGATCTGCGTAGCGCGTGGCTGGTCGCGACCGACGAGGGTCGGCGAGCGCACGAGCGGATTCTCGCTCAGCGGGCCGAGACCGTGTCTCGGAGCGCCAAACGGCTGACCCAAGACGAATACGACCGCCTCATCGAGGCGCTCCCTGCCCTGGAGCGACTGGCCGACGACGGGGACTAGCCCGCGAAGTGGCTAGCCCGCGAAAGTGACTAGCCCGCGAAAGCGACTAGCCCGCCAGTTCGGATTCGGGTACTCCGGTTTTGGTCAGCGCGTGCCTGACCAGGCCGATCAGCACGGTCTTGACCGAGTCGCGGTGTCGGGCGTCGCACATGAGAACTGGTACGGCGGCGTCTAGATCAAGGGCGATGCGCACGTCGGCCGGGTCGTAGCGCGGTGCGCCGTCGAAGCAGTTGACCGCGACGATGAACGGGACACCGTAGTGCTCGAAGTAGTCGACTGAGGCGAAGCAGCTGGCCAGGCGGCGGGTGTCGGCCAGTACCACCGCGCCGAGCGCGCCGTAGGACAGCTCTTCCCACATGAACCAGAAACGCTCCTGCCCCGGCATGCCGAACAGGTAGAGCGCCAGGTCAGATCTGAACGTGATCCGGCCGAAGTCCATCGCGACCGTTGTGGTGGTCTTATTGTCCACTCCGTGCACGTCATCAACCCCGACGCTCCGGTCGCTCAATATCTCCTCGGTGCGGAGCGGCCTGATCTCGGTGACGGCGCCGACGAGGGTGGTCTTACCGGCACCGAATCCGCCCGCGATGATGATCTTCGCTGTGGTCGGCACCAGCGATTCAGAGTTCTTCGAGTCCATCCAACACCGCATTCAGTAGACGCCGACTGGTGACTCGGCCCGGGGGAGCCGTGAGAACCTCGACGATGCCGTGCTCGGTCAGGTCGCTGAGCAGCACCCGGACTACCCCGATCGGCAAATCGACTTCCGAGGCAAGATCGACGACCGTTACCGGGCGCTGGCACCGGGCTAGTACCTGCCGGTGCTCTGGAGCAAGCCGCAGCTCTGGCGACGGGGGCGGGCCGCCGGCCGTGACCACGACATCGATCAAGCCGAAACGCCGGCCGGTGGCTGGCATGGTTCGGCCCTTGGTGACCGCGTACGGCCGGACAAACGGCCCCGCCTCGCGGTCAAGCCATCTATCCCTTGGAGCCGACACGCCTGATCACCCCGAAGTCGACTCAGTGCCGACCCTGGGGGACGACCCCCCGAAGCCCCCCGCAGCGTCGTCATGGGCTCTGGCCGGCGCCGTCAGGTACTTGCCCATCCTGCGTACCAGCATCGCCATTTCGTAGGCCATTACGCCGACATTGGCGTCCGATGAGCTGAGCACCGCCAGGCAGGTGCCCTCGCCGGCCGCCATGACCACGAGAAAGGCGGACTCCATTTCGATGATGGTCTGCCTGACCTGTCCGCCGGCGAAATGCCGTACGGCTCCGCGAGCCAGGCTCTGCAGGCCGGCCGCGAGAGCCGACAGATGATCGCCGTCTTCCCGGCTCATGCCCTGCGAAGCCGCCACGACCAGGCCGTCCCTGGACAAGACGACCGCCTGGCGGACGTAGGCCAGCTTGTCGACCAGGCTGTCAAGCAGCCAGCCAAGCTGGCTGCCCGTTTCTGTCCTTGTCATCGTGAGGCCTCGCCATCGTGTGCGTGCTGGGCATCCGGATTCGCGAGCTCGGCATCCGGCTGGTCGCCTGGCTCGTCGGCGGGCCCTTCGTCGAGCTCGTCTAGGGCATCGCTACGGCCGCGCAGCCAGCCATCCTGGAACGCGGACATCATCGTGAGCGTCTCCTCCGGCGAGCGAGACGCGGATTCGTCGGCGGTGGGCGGCTCGCTCACTTCCTCGGCGTTCTGCCTGCGAAGCTGGGGAGCCAGGTTCGCCTGCCGGACGCGCAGAGGCAGGCCGAGATGAGTGCCGCCAGACGGCGGCCCGTCCCAGGACGGGTTCAGCCTGGCTGTTTCCTGGCCGATAGGTGGCTCCCACGGCCCGCGCACCTGTTCGCGGCGCGCACCGGGCTCGTCGGTGGCCACCAGGCCGTTCGACTCGGGGGTGATGATCCGGTCGTCCAGCGGCAGCGAGCTGCCGTTGGACATGGGCTCGGCATAGCCGGGTGACTCGGAGTGGCTGGGTGGCGCGGCGGTGTCCAGGCGGTGCCGCCCGGGCGAGCCGACCCCCAGCGCGGCCGCCCAGCTCGGGTCCGGGTCCGTCGCGTCGGGCTGCCAGACTCTGCTCGCCTGGGGCGCCGGGCGCTGAGCCGGGCTGCCGGGGCTCGGCGGGTTCGCCTCTCCGCGGGGAACGATTATGGCGTGCGGCAGGAGCACGATCGCGGTCGTTCCTCCGTACGGCGACGGGCGCAGCGAAACCTTGATCCCATGCCGGGCCGCGAGCTGGCCGACGACGAACATGCCCAGCTGACCGCTCCCTGGCAGCTCGAACTCCGGCGGGCCGGACAGCCTGGCATTCATCGTTTCGAGTTCTTCTGGGGACGGGCCGAGCCCGCGGTCCTCGACCTCTACCGCGACGCCGTATCCGACCGTCTCGGCTCGCAGGTGCACCTGGGTATTCGGGGGAGAGAAGGCCGTCGCGTTCTCCACCAGCTCGGCGATCAGGTGGACCACGTCGTTGACCGCTATGCCGACCACCTTTTCTGATGATTCGCCGACGACGTCGACGCGCACGTAGTCCTCGACCTCGGCGATCGCGGCCCGGAGCACGTCGAGCACCGGCACCGGGTCGCGCCAGCCTCGCCCTGGGGTCGATCCGGACAAGATGATCAGGCTCTCGGCGTTGCGGCGCATGCGGGTGGTCAGGTGGTCCAGCCGGAACAGGTCGCCCAGCGCGTTGGGGTCCTCTGTGGTCCGCTCCAGCGTGTCGAGCAGGCCGAGCTGGCGGTGCAGCAGCGACTGGTTACGCAGCGACAAGTTCAGGAAGACCTGGCTTACTCCCTTGCGCAGGTTGGCCTGGCCGACGGCGGCATCGATGGCGGTGCGCTGCACGGTCGAGAACGCGTCGGCGACCCGGGCGACCTCGGTGATCTTGCCGGTAGGCAGCGGCGGGGACTCGGCGGCCACGTCCACCTCCGCGCCGTCCCTTAGCTCCTTGATGACCCGGGGCAGCCTTTCGTGGGCCATCGCCTGGACGCCGTCGCGCAAGCCGGTGAGCTCGGCGCGGACCCGGCGCCCGAACCTGATCCCTAGGAACACCGAAAGGAGCAGGGCCAGCAGGCCGAGCCCGCCGGACAGGACGGCCTGCAGGACGAGCGTCCGCCCGAGCGTGGCGGAGGCGTTGATGATCGGTAGTTTGAAGGCGTTCCCGATGGCTTGAAGCTGGTTGTAGACCTTCTTCGACACCGATGTCCAGGCGGCCAGCGCGGACGCGAACGCCGACCGGCTGGTCGCAGGATTGGCGATCAGGTTCTGCAGCGTCGTGAGCTCGGCATAGAGGGGAGACTCGGACAGCTGCACCATGCTGGCCTGCGATGAGCCGTCAGCCAGCGCGATCGCGTCCTCCAGTTCGATCTGCTCGTTGGCCGCGGCCCCGGCGAAGACCAGCCGGTCGGCGGGGTTGAGCGTGGTGCGGTCGAGCTCCACTCCTTCGATCAGCACTATCTGCCGGCTGAGTTGCTCCTGCGACCGGGCCGCGTCGAGTGAGGCCAGCGAGTGTTCATACAGCGTGGTGTCGGGCTGAGCGGGGGTGATGAAGACCGTGAGCACCGCGTTGATGACGTTGCTGTACCGCTGGAAGCCCTCGGCTGGACTCAGCTGTCCTGCGTCGATCGCGGTTCTGATGCCGGCGATGCCGTTCAACTGGCCGTTGGTTGCCTTGTGAAGGCTCCTGCTCACGTCGCTGCTGCCCTCGAAGGCGGCGATCGCGACGTCGCTAGCGTGCCGAACGTCCGCCAGTTGGCTCGCCGGCGGCGGCTGGGGGCTGCTCTGCCAGATGAAGGTGGTCGCGCGCTCCTTCTCGAACGCGAGCAGCAGCACCTGGGTGTCTTGGTACAACCCGAGTCCGACCCGGTGGAGGTTGTACTCGGAGGCGGCCTTGGAGATCGTGGTGCTCGCCACGAATCCCCACAGGCCCACGAGCCCTAGCAGCGGGACGAGCAGCAGGCCGATTAGCGTGGTCCCGATCGAGCGGGTCCGAGCGGGCTTGTCCGGTTTTGGTCGCTTGGACATCTCTACCCACGTCCCTCACTGAACTGAGCCGTTATCAGCCAATCTCAGAGAGTAGCGGTCCGGCACTGTCAATGAGAGCCGTCAGGCGGATTGACGCCAAAACCGGACCGGCGCCCCCCAAACCGGGCCGGCCGTTCAAGTCGCCGTTGCTGGTCAGCGCCAGCTGGGCTAGCTAGCCGACCACTTAACGCTGTTCCAATGCAGGGTCAGTTTGCGGTCGGGGTCAGAGTTTTTTCTGGAGAAGCCGACGGCCCAGCAGTCCTTTTGGGAAACGCACCGGACATCGTTGAGATCGGTCTGGTCGCCGTTGGCGGTACCGCCTGGGTTGGGGGTCTTGACCAGCGACCACTTGGTGCCCGTCCAGTGCAGGGCCTCGCCGATCTCAACGCTGTCACCACGAGTCCCGACCGCCCAGCAGTTGTTCGCGGCTGAGCAGGTGACGCCGTTGAAAACATTGTTGTCGCCGGACGCGGTGCCGTCGGGATTCGGCGTGGTCACCTTGGACCACTTATGTCCGTTCCAGCGCAGGGCCTGGTTCAGGAAGGTTGTGTCGGACAGGCCCTTGGTTCCGTAGGTTCCGACGGCCCAGCAGCTGCTGGCCGAGGTGCACGACAAGCGATTGATCGCGTTGAAGGCGCCGGTCGCCGAACCCGCTGGGCTCGGCACGGCCTGGGTTGACCACTTGGTTCCGTTCCAGTGCAGCATCTCGTTTTCTGGACATCGGCGGTCGATCCGGCTTCCGACGTCCCGCCGGCCCAGCAATCCTTGGGCGAGGGGCAACGGACCCCGGCGAGGCTATTCACATCGCCGTCCTGGCTGGTTCCGCCCGGGTTGGGAACGGCGACCTTGAACCACTTCTTCCCGGTCCAGTGGAGCGCCAGGTTACGGGTGATCGATGATCCGATCCCGTTGGTCCCGTAACTTCCGACGGCCCAGCAGTCGCTCGCTGAGGTGCAGGCGACGTCGGCCAGCCCGGTGAAGCCTCCGGGACTCATGCCGCCCGGCTCTGGAGTAGGTACCTTGACCCATTTCTTGCCGGTCCAATGCAGCGCCTGTGCGAGCGATGACCTGGTATCGGCATCCCGGTAACTACCGACGGCCCAGCAATTCGTGGCTGACGGGCAACGAACGGCGAGCAACTGGCTGAGGCTTCCCGTCTTGGTGCCGCCTGGGCTGGGAACGGATGCGGCGGACCATTTCTCGCCGTTCCAGCCGACGATCTAGTTGAGCAGTGCGTTGCCCTTCGACGCCTTTAGGCCCACCGCCACGCAGTTCGTGCTGGCGGTGCAATAGATGCCGCTCAGCCGGACTAAGCCAGCCAACAAAAGAGCTGGCCTGTTCTTGGCGGGCGCGCTGGCCTCGACGGGAGCGGTGGCGGCCAGGCTCGCGAAGATCAGGGCCGAGGTGAGCAGCATGCAGCCGTAGCGTCGATGTCTGAAGTTGATTTTCATCGGCCGACCTCTCAGGGCGGTTGCGGTCACGATGAGCATTATGAGAACACCTGCGCACGGTCTTTGACCATCCGCGATGGCAAGGTCGTTGACGGCACGGCCTCCCGGTGAGTTCCACCGGCGACTGCCTTGATGCCGCGAGGTCCCGAAGCCCCGAAAATTTTTCTCACCTATGATCGTTAGCTAGGCTAACTAACGAGGTGAGGACATGGCAACCGACTCGGGCGGGCAGCGGGGTCGATTCCGGTTGAACGGCGTTGCTTTGTCTCTGCGGAACCGGAACTACCGGTTGTACTTCTTCGGGCAGTTGCTCTCGATGATGGGTACCTGGATGCCGGCCGTCGCGCTCGCGTTCCTTGTGCTGAAGCTGACCGGGAGCGGTACGGACCTCGGGCTGGCTACGGCGGCCCGGTTCGCGCCGATGTTGGGGCTGGCCATTACCGCCGCGGCGGCGGCGCCGACGCTGGCCGTCGAGTTCGCGACCATGGTGTTCGTCGGCTACGGCAGCATCACGTTCAACTCCACGGCCAAGACCATGCTGCAGGCAGCGGCGGTGCCGACGATGCGAGGTCGCGTGATGGCGTTGTGGGGGCTGGCCTGGCTCGGCACCACTCCGATCGGCGGTCCGCTCGTAGGCTGGATCGGTCAGCACGCCGGAGCGCGCTGGTCGCTGGTCGCTGGTCGCTGGTCGCTGGCGGCGTGCCGACGATCCTGATCGGCGTGCTTTGCTGGCCGGCGCTGCGGCGTCTGGACCGCCGGATCGCCGGCGACCCGACGGTCCGCGCCGGGAGTCGGGCTGGTCAGGGTGAGCAGCTTCCCGGTGGGGCCGGTCCGGCACTTGGCCGGGGCGAGAGAGTTGGCGTTTCCGGCTGACAGCTAGAAAGACTTGGTCGCCGCAGGGCGACAGACGCTTCGGCTAGATGTGGGCGCAGCTCCGGTGCCGGAGCGAAGCCGGACGACTCCGGGTGCCGGAGCGAAGCCGGACGGTTCTGGTGCCGGGAGGGCAGATGTGCCGGTTCGCGGGGCTTTACTGTTCTCCCCTCTGTCACAGAAATCTCACCTGACTCTCAAGTCCCAGACGAACCGCCATGATCATCTTCCGAAACAGATGAATATGCGGTTTCATCTGGTTTTTGGGGGATGAATATGCGCATTCATCTTTTGGACTCACCCGGGAGGCAGCCGCAAATGCCGGTTATGTGTTAACTAGTCGAATTCGAAGGCGGGTCGCCTGTGTGCCGGGTCCTAAGTTAGGACGGTTTAGCGCGTTCGACCCGGGCTAACGCCGGGTGCATCCGCGCGATCGGCTTCGCTGCGTAGTCGTCTCAGATTGAAGTAGTTACCGGCGCGGTGCGTCGTCTGTTAAGCGGAAGACTTTGGGGTGTTATTTAACGTTTCTTTACCGCTTAATGAATCCCGGGTCGCCGGGGCCCGAGTGGCCGGGTCGGCGTAGTAAGGCATCACCAGCCGCACAGACAGCGACTGCAGGTGCGGTCGGCGGCCAGCTCTCGTCGGGTGGCGCTGGGGTGGGCGCGCTACTCGGCGGGTTGCCAGAGACGGAAGATTGCACCCTGGTTGTCGACGCACTCGGCGAGCAGCCCGTAGGGCCTGGGCTCGGGCTCGTTCGCGCGGCCGTCGGCTGCCTTGACCCGGTCGACGGCGGCGGTGATGTCATCGACGCGGTACGACAGCTGGACCTCAGGCTGGGCGTCGGCTCCGGCTCCGGTCCCGGCCGAGGGCAGGATGCCTAGCGGCGGTCGGGTCTGCTCGGTGCGCCACGCGCCGGGGTGACCGGAGGAGAACGACACCCGCAGCACGGCCTCGTAGAACTCCTTGGCCCGCTGGGTATCCCGGGCCAGCATCGTGACGTTCGCGATGTCGCCGTGGCTCGGCTCGGCGGCGCTGGCCTCGGCTGGCGGCCTGGCTTCGGCTGGAGCCGTGACCGGCGGCGTGGCTGGTGGCCTCAGCAGCATCCAGCGGTGGCCGAACGGGTCGATGATCACCGCGCCGCGGCCATAGGGCTGGTCGATCGGCTCCCGTTCCACCGCGGCGCCGCCCCGACGGGCGCGCTCGGTGCTCGCATCGACGTCATCGACCTCCAGGTGGAGCGTGTGGCTGAACGTCGCGGGGTTCTCCGGGGCGCGTACGGGCACGTCAGGCCACAGATCGGACACCTCGGAGAACATCAGCACCGCGTTGCCGATGCTGACCTCGGCGTGGCCGATCGTGTCGTCCGCGTTGACGTAGAGCTTGCCGCGGCGCTGCGCGCCGAACACCTTGCCGTACCAGTCCAGGGCGCGCCGGGCGTCGGACACGACTATGTAGGGAGTAAGCGCCGAGGGCCGGGCCGGCTCGCGCTGGGTCGTCTCGGACCGGGCGGCTTGGTTCGCGGCGTCCTGGGTTGCGACTGTCTGCTGAGACATGGTTCCTCCTGAAGATGCGAGCGGGGATGCGAACGGGGATGCGAACGGGGATGCGAATACCTCCCGGGACAGCCGCTGCCGCAGCCGCCCGGCGAAATCGGGATCGGGATCAACCGGCGTGGCGGGCTCCCGCAGGGCTTCGAACGGATCCGTCATCGCGAACCCTCCTGCGCCTCGTAGAGCTGGCGGAACGCGGCGCGAGCCCGCACCAGCAGCGCCTCGGTGGCGTGCAAGGTGCGGTCCAGATGCCGGGCCACTTCGGGCACCGGCAGCCCGTCGAGGTAGCGCAGCGTGAGCG
>WNEY01001233.1_pt1 | contig 17797 bp, 8 predicted proteins | sample 5400531 | NCBI WGS metagenome assembly WNEY01 (sample SAMN13153338, study PRJNA577476) | soil metagenome | isolation source: 200 cm saprolite under Douglas fir tree site 1 | place: USA:California | collected 2015-04-18
TCATGGCGAAAACACGTGGTGAGCGGCTGCGAATCGCACGCGAACGGCTCTTCAAATCGGCCCGCGTCGCCGCCAAAGCCCTCGATATTGCATTTTCGACCTACTGGCAGCACGAGCGCGCGGAATTGCCCGGCGGCCGCGAGTACGGTCCCAACGAAGCCAACTTGTACGCGATGCGTTTCAGAGTCACGCCCGAATGGCTGCTGACCGGTCGGGGCAAGGGGATCGGGGTGACCGACCCGATCGTGCCGCCGGACGCGCTGAAAGTGCCGGTGGTGGGCTATGTCGGCGCCGGCGCGGAGGTGCATTTTTACGCGCTGGTGCGGGGCGAGCTCGACGAGGTCGATCTTCCCAAAGGGGCGCCGGAGTCGACCGTGGCGGTGGAGATCCGCGGCGAGAGCCTGGGGAGCATTTTCAACCGCTGGCTCGTGTACTACGATTCCGTCCATCGGCCGGTGACGCCCGAGCTGATCGGCGAGCTGTGCGTTGTCGGGCTGGAGGACGGCCGCATCCTCGTCAAACAAATACAGCGCGGCCGCAGCAATGGGCTGTTCAATCTCGTCTCCTTGACTGACAAGCCCATTGAAGATGTTCCGGTCGAATGGGCAGCGAAGATCAACAACATATCGCCCCGACCCGTCGGTGGAGCGAGCATGCGAACATGACGCGCTATTGCGCGATTGAGCGCAGGGCCGCGCGGTACCCGATCAAGCCGCCCGGGCGTACCTGACCGTCATCGCCCGCAATCCGGAAGCCGTGCGCAAGGCGCTCGATCCGCGACATCGGCCGCGACTGTGATTTGCTCGGTGCCCCTCACCCCACCCCTCTCCCCGTGAAGAACGGGGAGAGGGGGCAGACCGAGCCAGCCTCGAGAGTGTCGGACATTACGCCGCGACCGGAATTGTTCGGAATCAAGTTCCGTCCGGAATAACCCGCCGAGGCATCGGCGGCGGGGGATAGCGCCCGATCATCACGTTCCAATAGGCCCAGGAACGTTCGTCGATGATGCCGGGCGGCGCGTGCTCCAGCGCTTCGCGAAAGTCATCGAGATCGAGATAGCGCTGCACCACCGCGATCTCCTCCAGCGTGCCGTAGGCCATCAGGTAGGCAAGAAAGCGGATGGGGTTGGCCAAAGCCTTTTCGGGTGACTCGAACCAGACCACGCGGGACGCCACCGTGAGCATATCCCTGCTATGGGGAAGCGGCTTCATGGCGCGGCGTCCCGCGCTTTAATGGCTTTCAGGACAGGCAATTCTTGCGGGCTCGTCTCCTTCACGGCTTTAACAAGATCGCGCCGGACGTCCTGGGGCAGCTCGGCCAGGGCCGGATCGTCATGATAGGAAATGGCCTTGAGCGAAATCAAAGGGCTGAACTGACCGCCATAGATGACGGCTGCCGCGGCGAGCATCATGGGCAAAGGTATCTTGGCCTTGGTCAACAAGGCGTGGATGTCGAGGTAGTCCCTGACTTCCGCGCGCTGCGTCACCACGGCGGCCTTCATGCGGGCCAGATCGACGAGCGCGGCGACCTTGAGTCGATGCCCCTCTGCGAGCTCTGCAGGAGCAACTTGCCCGAGCCCGAGCGCTCCGAAAAAAGATAGCTGGACGGGACCACCGCGATCCACCGTCACAGTGAGATTGTTGGCCGCTGATTTCCTGACCACCGCACCTCTTAAGTAAGGAAGCCCTTCCAAGAGGGAGCGGGGTTCGAAGGCCATCAGTGTAAAGAAATCGAAATCAGCCGATTGGCGGTGACCCAGGCGCAAGGCGATGGCCGTGCCGCCGTACAGGGTGAAGTGGTCGGGAGTTTGGGCGAGCTCCGGCCACAGGCGGTGTTGTGGGGACGGCAGGATATCGAGGCGCGGAGCGAATACCTTCCACATATGCAATTCTATCACATTTGTGGCGTTTCCAATAGGTTAGAAGAACTTTTGCGCTGCTCACGCCACGTCAGACGACGTCGCGGGGGCGGATTGCTCAATCCGTGGCGGCGCAATTCGCGGCGCGAGAGAACGCGCATTCGAGATCTCTCGGGCCGGATCGAGTCCGTTCATCCTTCGAGGGCCTCGCGTAGCTCGGCCACCTCAGGATGACGGATCATGGACTGGTGCTTGTGGTAAGATTGATCGAGCAGTATCGGCGGCTCATTGCGTCTCTTAAATCTCGACAAAAACTGCGATTCCCGGCCGCTAGCTCAGGAAGGAGCAGACCGCACTTGCGGCACGGCTCTTCCATCTCATCGGTGCACGCACTACGCCGCCTGCTTGGACAGCCGGGCCACCTCGCGCTGCACCAGATTCGAATAAACCCCCTTGCGGCGCAACAGCGTCTGCGGCGGGCCATCCTCGCAGACCCGCCCCGCCTGCAGCACCACGATGCGATCGAAATTCCGCAGGGTCGAGAGCCGATGGGCGATGGCGACGACGGTGCGGCCGCCCATCAGACGGTCGAGCGCCTGCCGCACCGCTTCCTCGGACTCGCTGTCGAGGGCCGAGGTCGCCTCGTCGAGGAGCAGAATCGGCGCATCCTTCAGGAACGCACGGGCAATGCCGATGCGCTGGCGCTGGCCGGGCGAAAGCTTGATGCCGCGGTCGCCGACGATGGTGGCCGCGCCATTGGGCAGGTCCTCGATGAAGTCACAATTGGCGGCCGCGATCGCCTCGAGCACCTCGCCGTCGGAGGCCTCCGGCCGGCCATAGCGGATGTTCTCCATGATCGAGCGGTGAAACAGCGAGATGTCCTGGGGCACGACGGCAATGGCCGTGCGCAGGCTCTCCTGCGTCACGCGGGCGATGTCCTGGCCGCCGAGCAGGATGCGACCGCCTTGCAGGTCGTAGAAGCGCTGCAGCAACAGGAACAGGGTCGACTTGCCGCAACCGGACTGGCCGACCAGACCGACGCGCTCGCCGCGCTGGACGCGCAGGCTGAAGTCGGAGAAGACCCTGCGTCCATCGGGATAAGCGAAAGAAACGTTCTCGAAGGCGACGGATGCGCCCGAGCGCGCCAGCGACGTCGCCTGCGGGTGATCGCGCAGGTGATGCGGGATCAGCAGGGTTGCGAGCGCCTCCGCGAGCCGCGCCACGTGCTGCGCGACGTCGACCAGCGCCACCGCCAGGTCCCGCGTGGCGTGCAAGATCGAAAGGCCGAGCGTGCACACGAGAACGACGTCGCCTGCCGAGGCGGATCCGTTCTGCCAAAGCATGATGGCCCAGGCGAGGAGCGCGATGGTCAGGACCACGGTCACCACGGCGTGGAACAGACGCAGCTTTTCCAGATAGCGCAGGCTGCGCCGCCGCGCCGCCATCTCGCGGTCGATGGTGGCGTCGAGGCGCCTGTGCTCGCGCCGGGTACCGCAGAATGCCCATACCAGGGGCATGTTGCCGACGACGTCGACCATCTCGCCATCGACCGCGGCGGCCTTGTCGGCGAATTCGTGGTGCAGGGGCCTGCCGGCGGCGGCGCGCCGACAGATCGTGAAGACCAGAATACCGGCGAGGACCGTCAGCGTGGCCGCCATCGGCGCGCTGACCGTGGCGACGAACACGATCGCGACGACGGTCGCCGCGCAGGGCGGCAATACGTTCCAAACGAACATGTTCTCGAGCGTATAGACGGCATTCGAGGTGGCCGTGATCCGGCTGGTCAATGTCCCGGGCATGCGCTCGGCGAAATAGCCCGGCGAATGGCCGGTCAGGTGGCGGAACAAATCGCGGCGCAGGTCGCCGGTGACCGCGACGAACGTAGAGCTCGCGATCCAGCTGGCGAGCCGCCACAGCAGATTGTCCGCGGCGATCAAAGAGACGAGCAGAAGAAAGCCGAACCAGGCATTGGCGGCGTTGGCGCTGAGCCCCCCCGCCAGGATGTCGACGAGCACCTTGACCGCGTATTGCGCGCCCACGGAGCAGCCTACCGCCGCGATCACGGCGGCCAAGATCGCACCGTGCGCCGCCCGGCGCACCGTGATGTAGCGACCCAGAAACGCCAGGGGGCGGTCGGCGTACCGACAAACGTCTTCCATGCGGCCTGGCTCTCCCGTGGGCTGCAACCATTGCAACGCGGGACGCGGCCGGCGGTTTCCTGAATGGGAGGCATGCGTGTTCGTGGGGAACACGCATCGGGACGGCCGCTGAAGGGGCTCCGCCCGTCCGAAAATGAGGTCGATCAGGGGCTCTTTACAGCCCCGTCAGCCGGCGTTCCCCGGGTTTCCGGGAACTGCAGCCAAACCAAGGCAAGACCCAGGACGGAAATGAACGCCAGGCCGCAGAACGCAGCCCCGCTGCCGAAATGGTCGACGGTATAGCCGGCCAGCGTGGTGCTGATCGCGGCGCCGATCCCGACCGCGCTGCCGACGATGCCGAGCCCGAGATTGAAGCGCCCGGTGCCGCGCGTGATGTCCGCGACCACGAGCGGCAGCGTCACGCCGAGCACGGCGGCGCACACCCCGTCGAGGACCTGCACGGCGACGACCAGGTAGGGGTCGGCCACCAGCGCAAACAGCACCCCGCGCAGCGCCAGCGCCGAAAAGCACAGCAGCAGGAGCGGCCGCCGCCCCCAGGAATCGGCCAGCCGTCCGACCGAGGGCGCAAATCCCGCGACGATGAGCTGCGGCACCACGATGCAGGCCCCGATCAGGGTCGACGCCCATTCGCTCGAGCGCAGCGTCAGGATACTGCCCATCAGCGGGAGCATGGCCGCGTTCGCCAGCTGGAACAGCAAGATGCAGCCGGCAAATACCAGCAGCCGGCGATCGCCCAGCAGGCAGCGAATGCTGGCGCTCGCGGCCTTGCGCCCTTCGCGCTTCGGGCGATCGACCTCGTTCGTGCGCATGCGGGCCAGCGCCAGAATGGCCGGCGCCGCGAGCGCCGCGGTGAGAATGAACACCCCCTGGATCGATATGAAATATCCGCATGCTCCCATGGCCGCGGCCGCGACGCCGTTGCCGATCGAGGCGAAGCGCGCATTGCGACCGAGCCGCTCGCCCAGCGCCGCGTAGCCGACCAGACCAAGGCTGAGCGCGGCGATGACCGGACCCAGCACGCAGCTCGCGGCGGCATGCACGACGCGGGTCGCCATCACGACCGAGAAGCTCGGCCAGATCGCAAGCGTCAGCGCACTCAGGCAAATCGCCGCGACCGCAATCGCCGCGACCAGGCGCGCCGAGCGCACCGCGTCGACCAGCGCGCCGCCCGGCATCTGGGCGGCCAGCGCCACCAGGCCGCCGGCGGTCAGCACCAGGCCGATGTCGAACTGCGCCCAATGCCGCGCGGTGAGGTAGATCGCAAGGAACGGACCGAAGCCGGTCTGGATATCGGCGAGGAAAAAAGTGAAGGCGTCGAGCGCGCGCGCGCTCGACTGCGACGCCGCGGCATGCGCCGCCGGCGCCGTTTGCTTCGATGCCACCGGCGGCGCAAGTCGGTCCGCGGCGTCGCGGTCGAGCCGACCGCCGTCAAATTCCAGCGCGAGTGTGGACAGCCCGGTGTCTCCGGCGCCGTCGGGGAATTACGGCGTCGGTGTTCGGCCGAATGCCCCGTGCATCGGCCTCCCCTCTATCAGCCTTCTTGGCGCATCTATGCTCGGAGGCGAGACTAAGGAACGCTCCTCGGAGCTGCGCTCTGTCGTGCCGTCATCAATACACCGAAACCGGCGAAAATGAGAAGCCCCCGGCGTTTCCGACAATTTCGTTTGTGCGCACCAAAGTTCCAATGACGGAACTCGCGACTTCCGCGCGCTCGCCCCGCGCAAGCGGGGGCCTGGTTCCGAGCCTGCCGCTCTGGGCCACGCCGGCTGTAGAACTCGCCGGCTGGGGAACTTTCGCCTTCCCGCGCGGTTGGGCGCGCATGGCGGAGCATGCAATTCATCCCCCGATCCATCTCGTCATGCATCCCGATGAGCCGATCCGCTCGCTCGAGGCGGCGGCAAGAGTCGTGCGGCGCCATGCCGGCGAGCATCCCGATCGCAACGCGCAGGTCCTGCTCAATCGGATCGAAGCCGCCTCGACGAGCGAGCAGGCGGACGACGCCGGCAAGGCCTTCCGCGCCTGGGCGCAAGCACACGGCCTGCTGCTGGTCCCGCCGGAGAACGGCACGGCAAGCTGATGCCACCTCCGCTCGTCCCCGCGTAAGCGGGGACCCAGTAACCACCGGACGCGAAATAGTGTCGCCGATGGCGATCCCGCCGGAGACGACATAAGACCGGAGCATATCCCCACCCGGCCTCTGGAATACTGGGACCCCGCGCGGGGACGACAGGAGCCGATCACTTGCGCTCGAGCATCGCCGCGATCGCCGTCACCTGGTTGCGGGCATAGGCCGGCAGCCCGGCGCTGATCGAGCGGCCGCTGTTGAACGAGCTCTTGCCGGCGAGCACCTGGGCGGGCACCAGATTGCGCAGCACCGGCACGTTGCCGAACTCCTTCTTCTTGCCGAGCACGTTGCTTTCCACCGCCAGCGCCATGAAGACGGTCACGACGGTCCGGTTGGCGTCGCTCGGATGACGCTGGAACACGGCGATCAGCTTGCCGAACTGCATCACCTGGTTGATGTAATAGATGTTCTGCTCGAGGGCGCCGACCGGGGCGGTGTCGAGACCGGTCAAATTGGCAAAGCCCATCTCGGTCACTTCCGCCGCCGGCCGCAACGTGAGCTCGCTCTCGAGCTCGAGGTAGTCGGCGATCTGCTTCGAGCCCTCCCTGAGCTTGTTGGCGAGCTGGATGCCGATCGGCAGCTTGCCTTCGAACTGATAACGCGAGCGAATGCAGATCGTGACCGGCCTCGCCTCGCACCAGCGCCGCAGCGGATGCTGGTTGTGCACGGCGCGCGGATCCTTCGGCGATACCGCCTCGGCCGGCGTCACCAGGCGGTGCTTGATCGCCGAATCGATCCGCTCGATGAATGAAAGCGACACCAGGCTTTGCAGATCGAGCGTCTCCGGCGCCCGCGCCAACGCGAAGCGGGCCTCGGCCACGTACATATGGAGCTTTTCCTTGAAGCGCTTGCGCACGCCGTCGACGGTGACCTCGACCGTGGGCTCGGCATAGCTCGGATAGGGCGTCAGGAATTGCTTCTCGATCGGCCGCGCCTGCGCCCAGTCCTCGAACCGGATGAGGCCGGCGTCGGGATCGATGAGCTCGTCGCTCGGCCGATCGAGGAATGCGATGGTTTTCGGCTTCAGGTCGGCGACGGCGAGGCCGGCGGGCGAGGTCGCCTCCGCGATCCGAAACTCCTGCGCGTCGGATCGTGCCTGCGAGATCGCGGCAAAAGCCGTCAGCGCCACGGCGACAGGCATCAGGCTGCGCATGACGTGGGTCTTTCAGTAGTATCGCCGATAACCCCAGATATAACCGGGGTCGATACGCTGCGGTGTCTGGTATTCGCGACCATACGGATCGCGCGGCGGCGGCGCCTGGTATCGCGGGTCGCGCGCGGAAGGGCCGGACTGCCCGTAATACGGCCCGGGCGCTCGCTGATCGCGCGGTGCCGGCACATAGCGCCCGCTGTTGTCGTAATAATAGTACTCGTTGTTGTCGCGGCGCCGGTCATAATAATAGTAGCCGCCGCTGTAGCCGAACGGATTCGGGTTGGGCGCTACACCGTAATAGCCGCGCTCGACGTCGGCGTTCTCGCGCGACACGAGATTGTATTGGGTATCGATCATCCGGCCCTGGCGATCGACGCGGTAGCATTCGGTGATCGCCCTGCCGCCGGCGCGCTGCGGGTCGCCCGGTTCGAGCTCGGACTTGCACGCGAGCTGGCGCTTGGCCTCGGGCGACGGCGGGGCGAGCGCGACCCTCGGCGCGACGTTCGCCCAGGCCGCCTGGATCACCGGCTCGAAGATCGGAACCGCGACGCCGCCGCCGGTTACACCGCCGCCGAGCGTGCGGCGCTTGCCGTCGGCATTGTCGTAGCCGATCCAGACCGCGACGGTGACGTCGTTGGTGAAGCCGACGAACCAGGCATCGTTCTCGTCGTCGGTCGTTCCGGTCTTGCCGGCGACATAGGGCGAGAGACTGGAGATCGCGCGCGCCGTGCCCCGCGCCACCACGCCCTGCATCATGGTCTTGAGCTGGTAGAAGGCGGCGCGGTCGACCGAGCTGACCATGGTCGCCGACTTCGGATCGTGGCGATAGACGACCAAGCCCCCGCGCTCGATGGAATCGATCACGTGCGGCGACGGATGCAGGCCTTCGTTGGCGATGGTCGCGTAGAAGGCCGCGAGATCGACCGGCCGCACCGGCTCCGCGCCCAGCACGAACGGATAGTAGCGCAGGCATTCGCGATAGATCTGGGCTTCCAGGGCGAGCCGGCAGAGGCGATCGAGGCTCGCCTCCGGGGTGCTCTCGATGCCGCCGTCGAGCAGGTGCACGGTCGCGAGGTTGCGCGAATTCTCGAGCGCGCGGCGCAAGGTCAGGATGCCGCCGCCGCCGCCGCCGTAATTCTTCGGGGTCCAGTAATCGCGCTCGCGGGCGCGGCCCGCGCCGATCGGCGGCAAGGTGATCGGGTCGTCGGCCAGGAGCGTGTTCGGCTGCAGGCCTTTGCCGAGCGCGGCGAGATAGCTCAGCGGCTTGATCGCGGAGCCGGGTTGGCGCACCGCCTGGGTCGCGCGATTGAGCTGGCTCAGCGGATAGGAGAATCCGCCGGTCATCGCGAGAATGCGGCCGGTCTTGTTCTCCAGGACGATGATCGTTCCCTGCACCTGCGGGCGCACGCGCAGCTCCGCCCGCACCGCGGTCTTGCCCTTCCCTTCGGCAATGCGGACCAGGACCACGTCATGGAGCGCGAGCTTGCGCTGCGCCGCACCGTTGTCGATGGAAAACGGCAGGACGCGGCCATCGGCCAGGCCGACCTTCCAGGCCTCGCCCTTCTTGCCGCTCGGTTTCTCCACCACCACCGCCGGCGTCCAGTGCACGTCGTAGAGCGGCAGCCGGGCATTGGCGAGCGCCTGTTGCCAAGGCGGTCTGCGATCGGCGTTCTTCTGGTCGGCTGCGATCCGCTGAACGGCTTTGGCGAGGCTCGCCTCCGCGGCGCGGAACTGAACGCGGCCGGCACCGCGCTCGTAGCGCCAAAGTCCCTCCTGCAGCGCCTCCTCGACGGCCCGTTGCAATGGCTGGTTTATGGTCGAGCGCACGGTATAGGAATTGGCGGTGATGGCGTCGATGCCGGCGACCGACTTCGCCTCGCGCGCGACCTGATCGACGAAATGGAAGCCGATGTCGCGGCGCGGCCGCTCGTAGGCCGCCATCGTCGGCAGTGCGGGCAATCCGCGCGCCGCCTCGCCGTCCGCAAGCATCCCATTCTCGCGCATCCGGCCGAGCACGTAGGCGAGCCGCTCCTGCGCGCGCGCGGGATGCCGGTCGGGGCTGAAATAGTTCGGGCCCTTGGTGAGGCCGGCGAGCAGCGCCCCTTCCTCGAGCGTGAGCTCCTTCGCCGGCTTGCCGAAATAGCCGCGCGCGGCGAGCTCGATGCCCCAGGAGCCGCGGCCGAGATAGACGGAATTGAGATAGAGCTCGAGAATCTCGTCCTTGCTCAGCGTCTGCTCGACCCGCGAGGCCACCAGCATCTCGCGGATCTTGCGTTCGTAGGTGAGGTCTTCTCCCACCAGCAGGTTCTTCACGATCTGCTGGGTGATGGTCGAGCCGCCTTGCGGACGCCCGGACTGCGCGAGGTTGCCGATGAAGGCACGAGCCATGCCGCGCACGTCGATGCCCTTGTGCTGGAAAAAGCGCTTGTCCTCGGCGGCAACGAAGGCATCGCGCACGTATGCCGGGATGTCCGCGAGCGCGACCCAGACGCGGCGCTGGTTCTCCTCGAACACTTCCGCGAAGCGCTCGCCCTTGCGGTCGAGCACGACGCTCGCGCCCGGGAGCTTGAGGCCCTTGAGCTTGTTGTGATCGGGCAGGTCGGCCGCCGCCTTGTTGTAGAAATCGATGACCTCGCCAAGATCGACGGCCGGCTTGGGGACCTTCTCGTTCTTGCAGAACTGCCGGTAGGCGGTTTGCAGATCGGTAAAATTGATGCCGCGGAACGCCTTGCTCTCGCCGATCGCCTGCGGATCGTCCAACGCGGTGGCGATGAGGTCGTCGATGTTGAAATTCTCGATGTCGAATGCCTTGAGCGTATGCGCGCAGCCTGCCTGCAGAAGCTGCGCGACCTGCTGCTGGTCCTGGTCACGGTCGAACCGGGTCTTCAATGCATCCGGCGTGGTGGTGACCTGGCTGAGCGCCAAGGCGGTGGCAAAGATTTTGACCAGGAGCGTTTCCATCGGACCTTGCGGAAGCTCAAGACCTTGCGCGAAACCTTGGGCGAGGCCAGCCCTGGCGGGAGTCAGCGCTACGAAAAGGGCTTTTTGGGGAGTCTTGTTCCCTCGGCGCTAAAATTTAGTCCTCGGTCAGGGATCGGCCGACGACATGGTCGATCCCCGACCGATCGTAGCGATTCGGCCAGGGCCTGAATATATCCTCTTGAAATAATATTAAGATTTGCCCCCGCTGGCGGATTTGCCGCCGGGGCGACCCCCATCGGCCGCGACAAGCGTGAAAAAAGACGGGGCCGCCGGACGGCGGCCCCGGGCGAATTCGTTTCAACCGATCTTGCGACCGGGGACGCGTTCTACTCCGCCGCCGGCAATTGCGCCGGCTGCTGCGCCTCGGCCGCGGCGGCCTTGGCGGCGGCCTCCCGCTCGCGCTCCTCGAGGATGAGCGCGTCGCGCTTGCCCGCGACCTCGCGTAGCCCGTTCATCACCGCGCCGGTACCCGCCGGAATCAGGCGGCCGACGATGACGTTCTCCTTGAGGCCTTCGAGCGTGTCGATCTTGCCGTTGACGGCGGCCTCGGTGAGGACGCGCGTGGTCTCCTGGAACGACGCCGCCGAGATGAACGAGCGGGTCTGCAGCGAGGCCTTGGTGATGCCCAGCAGCACCGGATGGCCGACCGCCCCCTTCTTGCCCTGCTCGCGCGCCTGCGCATTGATCTCGTCGAGCTCGATCTTGTCGATCTGCTCGCCCTGGATCAGCTCGGTCTCGCCGGCGTCGTCGATCTCGACCTTCTGCAGCATCTGGCGGACGATCACCTCGATGTGCTTGTCGTTGATGGCGACGCCCTGCAGCCGGTAGACGTCCTGGATTTCATTGACCAGATAGGAGGCGAGCTCCTCGACGCCCTTGATCGCGAGGATGTCGTGCGGCGCCGGATTGCCCTCGACGATCGCGTCGCCCTTCTCGATCATGTCGCCGTCCTGCAGATGGATGTGCTTGCCCTTCGGGATCAGGTATTCCCTCGGCTCCTCGTCCTTGTCGGCCGGCTCGATGATGATGCGGCGCTTGTTCTTGTAATCGCGCCCGTAGCGGATGGTGCCGGAGGCTTCCGCGATGATCGCCGCCTCCTTCGGCCGGCGCGCCTCGAACAGCTCCGCCACCCGCGGCAGACCGCCGGTGATGTCGCGGGTCTTGGCGCTCTCGGTCGGGATGCGCGCGATGACGTCGCCCGCCTGCACGTGCGTCCCCGGATCGACCGAGATGATGGCGTCGACGGCGAGCTGGTAGCGCGCCTCGCCGCCGCGGGCGAGCTTCATGATCTTGTTGGTCTTGTCCTTGATCACCATCGCCGGGCGCAGATCGACCCCGCGCGCCGACCGCCAGTCGGTCACCACGCGCTTGGCGATGCCGGTGGATTCGTCGAGCGTCTCCGACATCGATTGGCCTTCGACTAAGTCCTCGAAGCCGATGGTGCCGTCGACCTCGGTCAGGATCGGCCTGGTGTACGGGTCCCACTCGGCGATGCGTTGGCCGCGCCTGATCTTGTCGCCTTCGTCGACCAGGACCCGGGCGCCGTACGGGATGCGATGCACCGCGCGCTCGGTGCCGTCGGGATCGAGCACCGCCATGACCATGTTGCGGGCCATGGCGACGGTCTGGCCGTCGGAGTTCTTCACCATGCTCCTGTTCTTGATCTTGATCTTGCCCTCGAAGTTCGACTCGATGAACGACTGCTCCGAGATCTGGGCGGCGCCGCCGATGTGGAAGGTGCGCATGGTGAGCTGCGTGCCCGGCTCGCCGATCGATTGCGCGGCGATGACGCCCACCGCCTCGCCCATGTTGACCGGCGTGCCGCGCGCAAGATCGCGCCCGTAGCACTTGCCGCAGACCCCGCTGGTCGTCTCGCAGGTGAGCACCGAACGGATGCGCAGCTCCTGCACGCTCGCGCCGACGATCGCCTCGACCTGCGGCTCCTCGAGCAGGGTGCCCTTCTTGACGACCACCTTGTGCGAGGACGGATCGCGCACGTCTTCCGCGGTGGTGCGGCCGAGAATGCGGCTGGCGAGCGAGGCCACCACCCTGCCGGCATCGATGATGGCGCGCACCTTGATCCCCGACGACGTGCCGCAGTCCTCGGAGGTGATGATGCAATCCTGCGCGACGTCGACGAGCCGCCGGGTCAGATAGCCCGAGTTGGCGGTCTTGAGCGCGGTGTCGGCGAGACCCTTGCGCGCGCCGTGCGTCGAGTTGAAGTACTCGAGCACCGACAGCCCTTCCTTGAAGTTCGAGATGATCGGGCTCTCGATGATCTCACCCGAGGGCTTCGCCATCAAGCCGCGCATGCCGGCCAGCTGGCGCATCTGCTGCGGCGAGCCGCGCGCGCCGGAATGGGCCATCATGTAGATCGAGTTGATCTCGGCCGAGCGGCCGCCCTCGACCCGTTCGACGGAGGAGATCTGGTGCATCATTTCGTCGGCGATCTGATCGGTCGCCTTCGACCAGGCGTCGACCACCTTGTTGTACTTCTCGCCTTGCGTGATCAGGCCGTCGTTGTATTGCTGCTCGAACTCCTGGGCGAGCGTACGCGTCTGCTCGATGATCTTCCACTTCGTGCTCGGGACCACCATGTCGTCCTTGCCGAACGAGATGCCGGCCTTGAAGGCATGGTGAAAGCCGAGCGCCATGATCCGGTCGCAGAAGATCACCGTCTCCTTCTGCCCGCAGTGGCGGTACACCTGATCGATCATGCTGGAGATTTCCCGCTTCGTCATCAGCTTGTTGACGAGGTCGAAGGGAATCTTCCCGCTCTTCGGCAGCACCTGGCCGAGCATCACCCGGCCCGGGGTCGTTTCGTACCACTGGCGGACCGGCTTCTCCTTCTCGTCGAGGCCGATCCAGCGCCACTTGATCTTGGTGTGCAGGTCGACGACCCGCGAGTGCAGCGCGTGCTCGATCTCGGCGATGTCGCCGAACACCTTGAGGTGCTTCTGCCGCTTCTCGTCGCCCTCGCGCATGATCGAGAGATAGTAGAGGCCGAGCACGATGTCCTGCGACGGCACGATGATCGGCGAGCCGTTGGCGGGGTGCAGGATGTTGTTGGTCGACATCATCAGGACGCGCGCCTCGAGCTGCGCCTCGAGCGAGAGCGGCACGTGCACCGCCATCTGGTCGCCGTCGAAGTCGGCATTGAACGCCGCGCAGACCAGCGGATGCAGCTGGATCGCCTTGCCTTCGATCAGCACCGGCTCGAACGCCTGGATGCCCAAGCGGTGCAGCGTGGGCGCGCGGTTGAGCAGCACCGGATGCTCGCGAATGACCTCGTCGAGAATGTCCCAGACTTCGGGCTTCTCCTTCTCGACCAGCTTCTTCGCTTGCTTCACGGTGGTGGACAGGCCCTTGGCGTCGAGCCGCGAGTAGATGAACGGCTTGAACAGCTCGAGCGCCATCTTCTTCGGCAGCCCGCACTGGTGCAGCTTGAGCTCGGGCCCGACCACGATCACGGAGCGCCCGGAATAGTCGACGCGCTTGCCGAGCAGGTTCTGCCGGAACCGGCCCTGCTTGCCCTTGAGCATGTCGGCGAGCGACTTGAGCGGCCGCTTGTTGGCGCCGGTGATGACGCGGCCGCGCCGCCCGTTGTCGAACAGCGCGTCGACCGCCTCCTGCAGCATCCGCTTCTCGTTGCGGATGATGATATCGGGAGCGCGCAGCTCGATCAGCCGCTTCAAGCGGTTGTTGCGGTTGATGACGCGCCGATAGAGATCGTTGAGATCGGAGGTGGCGAAGCGCCCGCCGTCGAGCGGCACGAGCGGCCGCAGATCCGGCGGGATCACCGGCACTTGCGTCAAGATCATCCATTCCGGCCGGTTGCCGGACTGCTGGAAGGCTTCGACGATCTTGAGCCGCTTGGCGATCTTCTTCTTCTTGATGTCGGAATCGGAGCCGGCGATCTCCGCCCGCAGGTCGACCTGCATCTTGTCGAGATCGAGCGCCTTGAGCATCTCGCGGATGGCTTCGGCGCCGATCATGGCGGTGAAGCTGTCGCCGCCGAACTGCTCCTGCGCGTTGAGGTATTCGTCCTCGCTCAAGAGCTGGCGGTCCTCGAGCGGGGTCAGTCCCGGCTCGAGCACCACGTAGCTCTCGAAATAGAGGATGCGCTCGAGCGACTTGAGCGTCATGTCGAGCAAGAGCCCGATGCGCGACGGCAGCGACTTGAGGAACCAGATATGCGCCACCGGCGCGGCCAGCTCGATGTGGCCCATGCGCTCGCGCCGAACGCGCGAGAGCGTGACCTCGACCGAGCATTTCTCGCAGATGATGCCCTTGTACTTCATGCGCTTGTACTTGCCGCACAAGCACTCGTAGTCCTTGATCGGCCCGAAGATGCGCGCGCAGAACAACCCGTCGCGCTCGGGCTTGAAGGTCCGGTAGTTGATGGTCTCCGGCTTCTTGATCTCGCCGTACGACCACGACAGAATCTTTTCCGGGCTCGCGATCGAGATGCGGATCTGGTCGAAGACCTGAGCCGGCACCTGCGGGCCGAAAAGATTCATGAGCTCTTGGTTCATAGTTCTCTCCGTCTGGAGCTATCCGTATCAGACCACCGAGGACGGACGACGGACGACCGATCGGTCCGCCATTCGCTTGTCCGTCCCGCGTCCGTCATCTGCCGTCTGACTACTCCGCGGCTTCCGCGGTATCGCCGCCCGGGCCCTGCCGCTGCTGCTTGGAATTGTGCAGGTCGACGTTGAGGCCGAGCGAGCGCATCTCCTTGACCAGCACGTTGAACGATTCCGGAATGCCGGCCTCGAACGTGTCGTCGCCGCGCACGATCGCCTCGTACACCTTGGTGCGGCCGGCGACGTCGTCCGACTTGACGGTGAGCATTTCCTGCAGCGTGTAGGCCGCGCCGTAAGCCTCGAGCGCCCACACCTCCATCTCGCCGAAGCGCTGGCCGCCGAACTGGGCCTTGCCGCCCAGCGGCTGCTGGGTCACCAGGCTGTAGGGGCCGATCGAACGGGCGTGGATCTTGTCGTCGACCAGATGGTGCAGCTTGAGCATGTAGATGTAGCCCACCGTCACCTTGCGATCGAACGGCTCGCCGGTGCGCCCGTCGTACAGCGTCACCTGGCCGGAATGATCGAGCCCGGCGAGATCGAGCATGTGCTCGATGTCGGCCTCCTTGGCGCCGTCGAAGACCGGCGTCGCGATCGGCACCCCGTGGCGAAGATTGGTGCCGAGCTCGACCAGGTCCTTCTCGCCCAGCGACTTGATGGTTTCCTCGTCGCCGTAGATCTTCTTCAGCATCTCCTTGAGCGGCTTGGTGTCGTGCTTGGCGTTGTAGGCGTCGACCGCCTGGCCGATCCGCAATCCGAGGCCGGCGCACGCCCATCCGAGATGGGTCTCCAGGATCTGCCCGACGTTCATGCGGCTCGGCACGCCGAGCGGATTGAGCACGATGTCGACCGGCGTGCCGTCGCCGAGGAACGGCATGTCCTCGGACGGCACGATCTTCGACACCACGCCCTTGTTGCCGTGGCGGCCGGCCATCTTGTCGCCGGGCTGAATCTTGCGCTTCACCGCCACGAAGACCTTGACCATCTTCATGACGCCGGGCGGCAGCTCGTCGCCGCGCTGTAGCTTCTCGACCTTGTCGAGGAAGCGCTGCTCAAGCCGCTTCTTGGACTCGTCGTACTGCTTGCGCACCGCCTCGATCTCGCCCATCACCTTCTCGTTGGGCGAAACGAACTGCCACCACTGCGAGCGCGGATACTCGTCGAGCACCGCGCGGGCAATCTTGGTGTCCTTCTTGAAGCCCTTGGGACCGGCAATTCCCTGCCGGCCTTCCAGCATCTCGGCGAGGCGGCCGTAGACGTTGCGGTCGAGGATCGCCTGCTCGTCGTCGCGGTCCTTGGCGAGCCGCTCGATCTCTTCGCGCTCGATGGCAAGCGCGCGCTCGTCCTTGTCGACGCCGTGGCGGTTGAACACCCGCACCTCGACGACCGTGCCCTGCACGCCCGGCGGGACGCGCAGCGACGTGTCGCGCACATCGGCTGCCTTCTCGCCGAAGATGGCACGCAAGAGCTTTTCCTCCGGCGTCATCGGGCTTTCGCCCTTGGGCGTGATCTTGCCGCACAGGATGTCGCCGGCGTGCACCTCGGCGCCGATGTAGACGATGCCCGCCTCGTCGAGGTTCTTCAGCGCCTCTTCCGAGACGTTGGGGATGTCGCGGGTGATCTCTTCCGGCCCGAGCTTGGTGTCGCGGGCCATTACCTCGAATTCCTCGATGTGGATCGAGGTGAAGACGTCGTCCTTCACGATCCGCTCGGAAAGCAGGATCGAGTCCTCGAAGTTGTAGCCGTTCCACGGCATGAACGCGACGAGCACGTTCCGCCCGAGCGCGAGCTCGCCGAGTTCGGTGGACGGGCCGTCGGCGATCATGTCGCCCTTCTGCACCATGTCGCCGACGCGAACGAGCGGCTGCTGGTTGATGCAAGTGTTCTGGTTGGAACGCTGGAACTTCTGCAGGCGATAGATGTCGACGCCCGATTTCGACGGGTCGAGCTCGCCGGTGGCACGCACGACGATGCGGGTCGCGTCCACCTGGTCGACGATGCCGGTGCGGCGCGCGGCAATGGCGGCGCCGGAATCACGGGCCACCACGTCCTCCATGCCGGTACCGACGAGCGGCGCCTCGGCGCGCACCAGCGGCACCGCCTGGCGCTGCATATTCGAGCCCATGAGCGCGCGGTTGGCGTCGTCGTTCTCGAGGAACGGGATGAGCGCCGCGGCCACCGAAACGAGCTGCTTCGGCGACACGTCCATGAAGTCGACCTTGTCGGGCGTGATCATGAGCACGTTGCCGGCGTGCCGGCACACGATCAGGTCCTCGGTGAAACGGCCGCGGCCGTCGATGACGGCGTTGGCCTGCGCCACGTAATACTTCCCCTCCTCCATCGCCGAGAGGTAGATCACCTCTTCGGTGACGCGCCCGTCCTTCACCTTGCGGTACGGCGTCTCGATGAATCCGTACTTGTTGATGCGGGCGAAGGTGGCAAGCGAGTTGATCAGGCCGATGTTCGGGCCTTCCGGCGTCTCGATCGGGCAGATGCGGCCGTAGTGGGTCGGGTGCACGTCGCGCACCTCGAAGCCCGCGCGCTCGCGGGTGAGGCCGCCCGGTCCCAGCGCCGAGAGGCGCCGCTTGTGGGTAATCTCCGACAACGGATTGGTCTGATCCATGAACTGCGAGAGCTGCGACGAGCCGAAGAACTCGCGCACCGCCGCCGCTGCGGGCTTGGCGTTGATGAGGTCCTGCGGCATCACCGTGTCGATGTCGATCGAGGACATGCGCTCCTTGATCGCGCGCTCCATGCGGAGCAACCCGATGCGGTACTGGTTCTCCATGAGCTCGCCGACCGAGCGCACCCGGCGGTTGCCGAGATGGTCGATGTCGTCGATCTCGCCGCGGCCGTCACGCAGATCCAAGAGCGTCTTGATCACCGCGATGATGTCTTCCTTGCGCAGGATGCGCATGGTGTCGTCGGCCGTGAGGT
>WNEY01001235.1_pt1 | contig 17795 bp, 14 predicted proteins | sample 5400531 | NCBI WGS metagenome assembly WNEY01 (sample SAMN13153338, study PRJNA577476) | soil metagenome | isolation source: 200 cm saprolite under Douglas fir tree site 1 | place: USA:California | collected 2015-04-18
TGGAAAGAGAATCTGCTGGAGGTAAGGAACAGCCGGGCCTCACGGAATTCCTGAGGCAGTCGGTCAACGGTGGCGCAACCGGAGAGGAAATCGAGTTTTTAAGAACGCTCCGATTCACGGGAAAGCACCCGACGGCGCTTTATTATTACCGGGAATTGCAGAACCTGAGAGACCCGCTCCATTTTCGCGAGCCTTCCGGCGACACGATGCGCAGACGCCGGGATCCGGAGAACGTGGACAGACAGATGCAGATCGATTCGAGAAAGAGGGCAATCCAGCGCTGGGCAAAGAACAAGATCGTCCCCCGCAAGAGAGGCAAGTCTTGAGGGGGGGTGCTCTTTGACGCTGTCGCCAGGAACACGGATCTTTCGGTGGGCGCTTCCCTTCTATCTGTGGTATACTCTTCCTGCGCTTAATACCGCGGTTGTGTTGTGCGGTCCTCTGGTTCAAGACCTGATCTGAGAAAACCCGCCCTCAGTCTCCTCCGTATGTTTTCAGCGTAATTTAAAAAAAGACTGGCTCTGTACTCGCCATGTTCGCCCGGAGTCCCGTGTGCGCGCCGCGATTACGCCAGCAAGAAAGCTAAATGCAAATTTTTGCAGAACTTCCGATTTCTACGTATGTAAAGGAGCGGCTGTCGGCAGCACGTTTTTCGACACCGACTCCGGTCCAGGCGGCGGCTATCCCGCATGCCCTGGAAGGAAAAGATGTGCTCGCGACGGCGCAAACCGGCACGGGCAAAACCCTGGCGTTCCTGATCCCGGTGCTCGAAAAGCTGCTCCGGCGCAGTTCGCCGGGAATCGCGGCGCTGGTTCTTGTTCCTACTCGCGAACTCGCCATGCAAGTCGTGGAGCAGTACAACGCCTTGCGCGGCAAACAACTCTCACCCGCTGCACTTGTCGTGGGCGGTTTATCCGAAACTCAACAATTACAAGTCATCCGTAAAGGGCCCGGCCTAGTGGTGGCTACTCCCGGACGGCTGGAAGATTTTCTCGATCGCAGGCTGATTCATTTCCGCGAGCTGCAAGTGCTGGTGCTCGACGAAGCGGATCGCATGCTGGACATGGGATTCCTTCCGGCGATTCGCCGCATCGCCGCGGTCCTGCCCAAAGAGCGCCAGACCATGTGCTTTTCCGCGACGATGGAAGGCGCGATGGCTAACCTGGTGAAGGACTACACACGAAACCCAGTGCGTCTGGCCTTCGGGTCCACGCTGAAGCCCGTGGAAAGCGTGCGCCTTCAGGCCTTTGAAGTTGCCGCCGACGGCAAGCAGGAAGCGCTGCGCCACCTCCTCAGCAAAGAGGTTGGCCGGTGCCTCGTTTTCTCGCGCACGAAGCGCGGCACTGAGCGAATCACCAAGAGCCTGAATCGCGACGGCATCCATGCCGCGATGATCCACGGCGACCGCTCGCAATCGCAGCGCACCGCGGCGCTGGCGGGCTTTCAGCAGGGACGCTACCGCGTATTGGTGGCAACGGACCTCGCTTCGCGGGGGATCCATGTGCAGGATATCGCCCACGTCATTAACTACGATTTGCCGCAAATACCGGAAAACTTCATCCACCGGGTCGGCCGCACCGGACGTGCCGGCGGACACGGTGTCGCCTCCACCCTGTTCACACGCGAGCAGCGATCCGAGTTATTTCAGCTGGAGCGTACGCTCGGGACTCGAATGGAGAAACTGGCGCTGAGCGGCACCATGCCAGAGCGCAAGGAGAGGGCTCGGGACGGCTTGGCTTCCGTGTCATCCGTGCCACGACCAAGGATGGTTCGGCTTCCGGGCGAAGTTCTGCAAGCGCAAATGGAGGGCTAACCGGCTCAAGTATTAAACCTTCGGTCCAAGAGTCGCCGCCTGCGGTGGTCTGGCGACGGCGTGACCTAGTCGATGCGGCCAGGTACTGATAGTCCGGCGGCTGCTATTTTGCAGAGCTTGCGACGCGAAGCTGTTACAATACAGTTGCTTGCGAGACAAGACGCACCGTATCGCCCGAGGGGATCGGGATAACCAGAAGTCAGACTACCAGCAGCGTGGAATGCGGTTAACACGACTGCGATCCGTACATCGTCATTCCTGTCTACGAACGACGTTCCAGTAATCGATCCGTGACCGTACGGCTTTAAGGGAGGGCCGGCCAAGTCTGGCCGTGGCTCTTGGGGGAATCTTTGTCACTGGCAATCGAGGAAAAAGATGAGCAGGTCCGCAGTCTCGTCACTCTGGGCAAGGAGCGCGGCTATCTGCTGCATGACGAGGTGAACGAGCTTCTTCGCGTCGAGCATCAGGCCACCGAAGAGATCGACAAGTTGTTTTCTGCTCTGGAGCGCGAAAGTATCGAAGTCTACGAGGACGTAGCGACAGCAAAGGCTGCGCACGCTGCTCTCGTTACCTGCGGATACCCGGGAGCCGATCGCGAAGAGCCTGTCCGCAGCGAGGAAGGCGAGGTCTACGCGCCGCGTCCGGCAGACATCTCCAATGATCCCGTGCGGATCTATCTGCGGGAAATGGGCGTGACCTCCCTGTTGACGCGCGAGCGTGAGGTGGTCATCGCGAAGCGAATCGAGCGCGGGCAACTACTGGTGCTTAAGGCCATCTCCCGATCTCCGATTGTCCTCAAGGAGCTACTGGCCACTGGCGCTGGGCTGCGCAACGGCACCCGGCGGATCAAGGAGATCGTGAAGTTCGACGAAGAAGACCTCACCGCAGGCATCCTGGAGGAGCGGACGCGCGCCACCCTTAGCATCATCGACAAGATCGAGAAGCTCTACGCGGTGGGGCTCAAGCAGGCAACACGGCTGGAGAACACCGCAAAGTCCAATAAGCGTGGGTATCTGGCGGCCCGCGGGCGGGTGGGGCGCACACGCGTTGCGCTGTCGCGGCTCATCCGCTCCATCGATTTCAAGGAACGCGAGAAGAAGCGCCTGATTGAGATCATGCACCACAGCGTCGAGCGCCTCAAATCCCTGGAGCGCGAAGCTGCGCGGCTGGAACGTCGCGGCATCGCGGCTCGCGGCAATACCGCCAGCGAAACGCGCAAGCAATTGCGTTCCTGCCGCTCGCAACTCCGAGAAATCGCTCAGTACAGCGAGGTCGGCGCGGCCAGCTTGAAGCGCACCCTGGCGGTCATCCTGCGCGGCGAAGCGGAAGCGCAACAAGCGAAGCAGGAATTAACGGAGGCCAACCTGCGGCTGGTGGTGTCCATCGCCAAGAAGTACGCCAATCGCGGCATGCAATTTCTGGACTTGATTCAAGAGGGCAACATCGGGCTGATGAAAGGCACCGACAAGTTCGAGTGGCGCCGCGGCTACAAGTTCTCTACCTATGCGACGTGGTGGATTCGCCAGGCGATCACCCGGGCCATCGCGGACCAGGCGCGCACCATCCGCGTTCCGGTACACATGATCGAGGCGATCAACAAGCAGGCGCGCACCAGTCAGCAGCTGGTACAGGAACTCGGGCGCGAGCCTACCTCCGAGGAAGTAGCCCGGCGCATGGACATTCCCGTGGATGCCGTGCGCAAGACCAAGAAAATCGCGCAGCAACCGCTGTCCTTTGAGACGCCCATTGGAGAAGCAGACGAGGCTCATCTGGGCGACTTCATCGAAGATAAAAATGTGGAGTCTCCGTCGGACGCGGCCATCAACCGCAACCTGAAGGAGAAGATGGCGTCCATGTTGAAGACGCTTACGCCCCGCGAGGAAAGAATCATTCGGATGCGTTTTGGCTTGGACGACGGCACGGATCACACGCTCGAAGAAGTGGGCCAGACCTTCGCGGTTACTCGCGAACGTATCCGCCAGATCGAAGCCAAGGTGCTGCGAAAATTGCGGCATTCCTCGCGCTCGGGCCGGTTCCGGATCTTTCTCGAAGGTGCATGCTAGGAAATCGATCACGGCCAGGCCGCTCGATGACCGACACAACATGCGCTTTCGGGAATGTGTAAAATCAAGGAGAGGGAAATGAAGAATCTGTTTGTAGGCAACATGAGTTTTCAAACCACGGAAGGTGAGCTGAGCGCGCTGTTCAAGCCCTTCGGACAGGTGACCCGCGTGCACCTGGTCATGGACCGGGAGACGGGCCGCGCCCGCGGCTTTGCCTTCGTGGAAATGCCCAACGACGAAGAAGCCGCCAAGGCGATTGCCGGCCTCGACGGAAAAGAGTTGGGCGGTCGCAATTTGAAGGTGAACGAAGCGCGCCCCAAGGCCACTGGCGGTGGTGGACCTCGCCCGGGCGGCGGTGGAGGACGCGGCCGGGGCGGATTCTCGAACGAAGATTATCGCGAGGCCACGCGCCAGCCGCGCGAACCCCGCTGGTAATTTTCGAGCGCACGCTTCGCTAATTGGCAGCATCGCTTCAGCTTAAGGAGCTTCGATGACGACTACATTTCAAAAGCGCCAAAAGGAAATGAAGAGATTGGACAAGCAACGCGCGAAAGCAGAACGCCGTGCGCAAAGAAAGCTCGAAAGGCGAGCAGAAAAAGACGCCCCAACCGAAAACGAAAACGTGTCCGCAGACGTCGCGCCAGATCCTCAGAGCGGAGCGGCCTAGCGTCCGGTTCAGCTTTGGCGAATTTAGCGCGGGCTCTAGCACTCGCGCGGATTCCGACTACCGAAGCATCTCAGCCGAACCCTCACGCCCATTTTTCTTGTCACTGCCTACGTAGAAGGGTCCGCACCGCCCTCCGGGTGTTTGCACCTATTCAAGTGCAATTTAGCGGGAGCGTCCCGCGGCTGCTGCGGCACCCATTCTTTTAACAAACAGATTCCGAAACTGGACGCGGGAGCCGGGATGGTGGTTTTGCAGACCGATGTGACCCTTCAAAGGCCGTCCCAAGTTGCTGGACAAGTGGCTTACCGCCTCTCCGTTCAGCCGCACCTTGATATCTGGGCCGACGGCTTCGATCTCGAATGTGTTCCACTCGCCGAGCGCTTTCGACGCGAGCTTAATGGCCGGCGCCAGTTGATAGATGGCGCCGGTGATGTGGAGCGGACTTCCAGTGGTGTTTGTGTTGGGGTCAAATCCTCGGTCGTCAATCTGGACTTCGTAGCCCTGGTCGACTGCGAGTTTCCAATCCTCAGCCGGGTTCTGATTTCCCAGCGTCGGGAAGCGCAGAAACACACCGGAGTTGTCGAATGGATTGATGGACCGCCACTGGACAGTGAGCAGAAAATCGGAGAACTCCGCCTTCGAGTACCACAGGAGACCGATGCCGCCTTCGGATTCGACGGTGTTATTGCCTACCACATTGAATTTGCCGGAGCCAGCCATCTGCCAGCCGTCGAGGGCGGGATTCAGGAGAGAAAGCGTACCTGCGGCAGGCGTTGGGACTGCCTTTTGCACAATCGCACGAGCCGTTCGCCTCGCAAGCGTGAGAGCCGTGAGTGATGGATTAGCGGAACCCAATGCGGGAAAGACCGCCGGCCCACTGACATAGGCGTTTTGGATATGGTGGAATTGACCGTCGAGATTGACGACGGAGTTGCCAGGGGCGGTGCCCATCCAGAGTGTTCCTGCTTCGTGGTGGGTTGTGCCTAAGCCGTCGCGGACTTTTCCGGCGGGAGGCGGCATGGCATTCCACGAGTTATCGTAGAAGTATTCAATGTTGGCCGGGCTCCCAGCGAGCGCTTGCGCCAACTGAATGGCGGCCTGGTCCATGGTGTCCCATAGGGCTCGATTCTGCGGTGTGGCTGCCAAGTTGACGTAGGCGCGGCGCATTCCGAACTCGTCAGACTCAAAGGGACTCAGGTCCATCCAGCTCGTGCTGGTGTTCGTGTTGCTGGCGTTCTTGTCTCCAGTCATCTCTCCGATGCCGCGAAAGGTAATAGTAACCTTTGCGAAATCCTGTGAAGCCAGCAACTGGTCGAGCAGATCCAGATCCGGGAGGACTCGCCACATGGTTGCTTCGGAGTCGGGCGAGTCGAGAGCCGCAGCGGTGACCTGCAGGTGGTACCGGCCCTGCGGGGTTGATCCGCGCACGAGCATCGCGGCAGCAGCAAGCTGCTTGGGCAATGCTCCCAGGATGGATCGGGGGATGCGCACGGTCGTGTTGCTGCGCAGATGCGCCATCAGATTCCGGCCCATGAGCGGAGTAGGAAAAGACTCGAGCGCCAGACGCGCGGACTCGATGGTGCTGGCCGCCAAGACCACGGCGCAATCCTGAGAAACGGGAATGAACTTCTGCTGTCCGTTGTAAGAGAGTTCGATGGCGTTGATCACCCCATTGCTGGCGTGCAGCTTGATCACATGGGCGCGCGGAACTAGAAACAGTCTTCGCGTGGAGTCTGGGGCTGCGGCAGCTTCGCGAATGGCGTCGGTGACAATGGGCGCACTGCTGTATTTGTCGAACGGAAAAAGGCCAGGAGCAGGAGCCGCAGCTTGCACAGCGAGAGGGGCAACCTCCACGCCATCGACGCTGGGCACTTTCTTTGCGGCGCCATCCATCGCTTTTTTCAGAGCGTCGTAGAGATCGCCACTGATAAAGTCCGTGGCCGGATCGACTCCGATTTCTTTTTCGGTGTCGTTGTAGTTTGCCTTCAAGTAGGTCTGCAATTCGCTTGGCCAATTCTTGAGATCCGCATCGGTCAGCCGGGGAGACCAACCACCCCAGTAGAGGGAGCGACCTCCGATGCAATACGCCAACCCCGGAAATGCGACGTTGCTGCGCCAGGGCAGTCCCCAGACTCGTTCGCGAGGAACACCCGGATCCGTGGCGACCGGCGCGGCGGCATTCAAGCCGATGCGGCTGAGGTTCTGCACATGTTCGGAGACTAAAAATTGACCGGCGTCCAAGAGCAAGACACGAAGGTTGCCTTGGCCTTGACGATAGATTTTTTCCGCGACATAAGAGCCGTACATTCCGGCTCCGATAACAATGGCGTCGAAGGGAAAACCGCCGTTGTTGATGGCTTCGTCGTAGGTGTTGCATACGTAGCGCCCAAGTACGTCAAGGGAGAAAGTAGTTTCCTGAACTTCGACGGCGTTGGGTCCTTCCTGAAGATTGCGAATCATGTGGTCCTCCTGCGGACGGGCTTACTGGGGGAGTGGGAACAGCATTGTAGGCCCGCCGAGGGGGAATTACCAGACAAATAGTTGCCCAGGCCAGTATCGCCGCTGTTGATTCGTCGCCTCCAAGGCTGTCGTCGCTAAAGCCGGTTGCCGCTGGGACCTCGCCATGCCTTGTTCCGATTTGCTAGACTGGCGGCGCTGGCGACCTATACACGAAGACGGTTTCTGACGCAGTCGCTTACTGCTGCAGCGGCTGCACCGCTGGTGGCGGCACTCGTGTCCGCTGCCGAGGATACTTCTGGACCGCACCTGCAGTTCCCTACCGAACCGCGCGAGCGCATTGCCATTGCGTCCTATCCGTTCCGCGATTTTATCAACGGCCCTTCCGAGCATACGGGCAGCTCCTCAGCTCAGAAAATGGACATCAAGGATTTTGCCGCGCATGTCTCTGCCAATTTCAATATTCGCAAGATCGAGCCCTGGAGCCGGCACTTCCGCTCGGTGGACGCACGTTACTTGGAGGAGTTTCGCACGACGGTCGAAAAAGCGCGCGGCGCCGTGGTGAATATTGCGGTCGATGGCGATCACAGCGCTTACGCGATGGATGCCGCCGAGCGGGAGCAGGCCGTGGCCTTCAGCAAGCAGTGGATCGATGTCGCTGCGGGGATTGGCTCACCGAGTGTGCGCACTAACATCGCGGAAGCGAAGGATGCGAAGCCGGATCTGGAGCGTGCGGCCGAGAGTCTTCGCCGCGTGGCGGACTACGCCGCCACGAAAAATGTTGTCCTCAATCTGGAGAACGACAATCCCGTCACCGAAGATCCCTTCTTCCTGGTGCAGCTCATTGAGAAAGTGAACAGTCCGTGGCTGCATGCGAATCCGGACTTCTGCAACACGCTGGCCACGGGCAAAGAGGAGTATGCGTACAAGGCCATTGATGCCATGTTCCAGCATGCCTACAGCATCTGCCACGTGAAAGCCATGGAAGCCAACGAGCAGAGCGGACAGATGTATCGCGTGGACATGGCGAAAACGTTCGGCATTCTGAAGCGCGCGAACTACCGTGGCTATTGTTCCATGGAATTCGATAGTCCCGGCGACCCCTATGCCGGGACTTCCTCTCTGATTGCCCAAACACTTCAATATCTGTAGCAGTGCAACACGAAAATCACTTCCAGCAGCGTCCACAGCCGTGAAGTCCGCGGTTCTTGTCAGCCGATAGCTTACTTTTCCGATGGCGCTGCGGGTGTGGGGCGAGTGAGCAGGTCGACGAAGAGTTTGTAAAATTTTTCGCGATCGAGGCTCTGCTGCACCTCGACCACCGCCTCGCCCGCTCCCGGCTGCTTGCCGGGCGTCCACATAAGCGTGTTTCCGTACGAAGCATCAAAGTTCGTGTCCACGTCGATGTAAAGTTTCTGCCATTTGGTGATGATGCTGGGATCGAGCCACGCGGCCGCCGCCAGTTCGTCCCACAGATAATCGGGTTGCGCGTATTTCGCGACGTATCGGGCGGCGGGCGTTGTGCCTTTTGCGATTTGCGCGATCAGATTTTTGTCCATGCGTGTGGTGATGGAAATATCCACGGTGGTGAGCACGATGCGCGGCCAATGCGCATGCAATACCGTGTGTGCCGCATCCGGGTCCATCCAGAAGTTAAATTCGCGATGCGGCGCAAGCTTGAATTCGGGGTCGTCTGTCTTGGGATTGATGCTGCCGCCCATGACGACCAGCTCCTTGCTGAGCTCCGGGAAGTTCGGGTCCAACGCGATAGCCAGCGCGAGGTCGGTCAGCGGCGCTGCGGCGTAGATGCTGATTTGGTGCGGATAGGTGTTCACCATGCGGACCAGAAAGTTGACGGCGTCTTCTTGCGAAGCTTTCGTTGAAGGAGCGCCCTCCGGCAGCTGAGGAATCTCCCACGGACCGTGCACAGGATTGCCCGTATTCCATGCGCCCTGATACGGCACTTTGCCGTATTGCGATTCCCACTCGCCGACGAACTCCTTGGAATTCACGAGGGGAAAAACTGCGCCGGGAACCACCGGGATATCAGTGCGACCGATGATTTCCAGCAGGCGCAGCGCGTGCGCGACTTCCTCATCGCGCCAGGCTTCGCCGGTAGGAACGGTGATGCCAAGCACTTCGGTGTCCGGCGAGCTGACGAGTGTGAGGACCGCCTGCATGTTCGTGCCGCCGGGACCGGAGCAGTCTTCGTCAACGATGACTTTGCGCTTGGCTTGCGCATAAGCCGCGGCGCAGGACACGAACGCCAGTAAGAAGCAGAGTGTTGAGCGGAGCATTCGCGCGAAACCTTTCGAGATCACGCAGCGGCCGGACGCAATCGGCGTGCTTCACGGTACGGGAAGGCGGGATGCACGGTCAAGGCACGCGGGCGCGCTGGCAGGATGCCGAGGTTGTCGCGCAGCAGGTTGCCGGGAGCCGGTTGTCGGCTATAATTTTCGGGGTGAACAACATTTTGGATTCGATTCGTGTCATCGAGCTGACCGAAGCGCTCGCGGGCCCCTATTGCGCCATGCTGCTCGGCGATTTTGGCGCAGATGTCATCAAGGTGGAGCGCCCGAAGACCGGAGATCAATCGCGCGGATGGGGACCGCCGTTTGTCGGGAGCGAGTCGGCGTATTTTTTGGCGGCCAACCGCAATAAAAGATCCATCGCGCTCGATTACAACGACCCCCAGGGAGCGGAAACTCTGCAGCGATTGCTGAGCACGGCCGATGTATTCATCAGCAACCAGCCGTCGCTGGCTTCACTGCGCAAGCGCGGGATCGATCCGGAAACTCTGCACGCGAAATATCCGCGGCTGATTCATTGCAGCATTACCGGATACGGTTTCACCGGACCGAAGGCGCAGCGCCCCGGCTATGACATTCTGGCGCAGGCGGAATCAGGATTGATGAGCTTCACCGGCGAACCCGAAGGCGGCCCGATGCGGTATCCCATCGCCATCGCTGACATGACCTGCGGAATGTATGCGGCCATGGGGATTCTGGGCGCGCTGTTTGCACGCGTGAAAACCGGCGCGGGCCAGTTTCTGGACATGGCGCTCTTCGATTCGCAGCTCACCTGGCTGGCCAACGTCGGCAGCAGTTATTTGAATGCGAACGCTTTGCCACAACGCTGGGGCAACGCACATCCGAACATCGTGCCCTACCAGGTATTTCACGGAAGCGAGGGAAAGTTTTTTGTGATTGGCGTGGGCACCGAGGGACTTTGGAAAAAGTTTGTCGAGCTTTTGAAAGCATCGGCGCTGGGGAGCGACGAACGATTTCTGACGAACGCGCTGCGCATTCAGCACCGCGCTGAATTGGTGTCGTTGCTGCAAGAGCGCTTCGCGAGCGAGCCGAGGTCTGCATGGCTGCAGAAATTTGCAAGCGCCGGAATTCCCGCGGCACCGATCAACGGCGTCCCCGAAGCGCTGAATGATGCGCAGACGCAAGCGCGTGGTCTCATCGTGCAACTCGAACACCCTGCGCTCGGCGCGCTTCGCGGCATCGCCAACCCCATCCAGTTTTCCAGCACGCCGGTGAGTTATCGCCTGCCGCCGCCTCTGCTGGGGGAGCATACGGAGGAGATTTTGCGGGATTGGGCGAGCGGATTGCGAGTTCTTAGTGGTTAGTGGTTAGTTTTTAGTCGGAAAGGAAGGCGGAAACCACTGCCCGCGTTAGTATTTGCCACTGCTGCCAGGTTGGGCAGAAAAATATTTTTTTGAGGACGAAGTCTAGGCGTGACAGCCATTTGCCGACTGAGCAAAGAAAGGGATTGCGCGAGGCGTCAGTGGTAGGTGGCGACGATTTCGCCGTTTTCGATTTTGAGACCGGACATTTCCGCCGGGAGTTTGAGCTTTTCGCGATTGTCCGGCGAGCCCATCATTTTTTGCACCGCGGTTTCGAGCGTCGATTGCGGAATGGGAAAAGAACCGAGCTGGCCGCTGATGGGCTCGAAGTGGAGATATCCGTTGGACGCGCCGAGCTTGCCTTCGAGCTGGAGGGTCATATCTTTGCCGTGAAAGTCGAAGACTACGTACGCGCGCACGCGATCATCGATCAACTCCACCTTGACGTCTCGCACCGAGGAGCGCACCTGCTCAACTTGTTCGGCTGTCGTTCCGCTCGGAGTTGGAATACCGGAGGTTGCGCCGTCCACTGCGGGGGCTGGAGTGGCGCTTGGCGCACTGCCCGAAGGAGCGCTCGGAGAAATATCCAGATGCGATGCGAGGTACGAGTTCAGCTCGGTCTGGTCCAGGCGCAGCGTCGCGGACTGACCGCTGGCGACGGCCTGCTCGACCGCGTCGATTTTTTGATCGACGCGCGCCGCAGCTTGCGGGCTGGTGGCGATCACCGGAGGCGGCACGGCATGAAACACCATCATGAGGCTGACGGCCGCGAACGCGTACATGGACCAGCGCACAATGCGAAAGGCCATCCGCCAGGGGCTGCGCTTGGGAGCGGCTTCCGCGTCGACGCGATGGGCGCTGGGTTGCGTCGAGGTTGCGTTCATGGCGCGACTCCTCCTGTGTTCGCTGCTTAGGAACCAAGACGGGCTCTATGGAAACCCTAGGCCTTTGAGGCGCTTACGACAAGAGAACGACCGGCCATGCGCTGCCAATCGAGCATCACGGGCAAGAATGGAAACGAAAGCGGACAGTACGTCGTCTACAGCTATAGCGTGTGGCGACATAGTTTTGGCCGCAACAACGACCGATGCAAGATATAAGGAGGGTGCGATGACGAAAAAATTGCTGATAAGCATTCTTGCCGCAGCCAGCGTTTTTCTGGTACTGCTTTCGAGGGCAGGCCAGACGCAGAGTCCCACCGCGCAGCCGCAATTCACTAAGGACGGCAAATTGCTGCGCCCGGTGGGTTACCGGCGCTGGGTGTACGTTTCTTCCGGCTTTGGCATGAGCTACAGCCAAAGCGCGGGCGGACCGCAGAGTTTCACGAATGTCTTCGTCGCGCCGGCGGCGTACGACTATTTCGCAGCCAGCGGCAAGTGGCCGGATAAGACTATGTTTGTGCTGGAGATCTACGGCTCGACCTCGCGCGGCTCGATCAACAAACATGGCAGCTACCAAACGGATTTCGAGGGCCTCGACGTCGAAGTCAAAGACGAAGCGCGGTTCACGGACAAGTGGGCGTACTTCAATTTTGATAGCTTGGGAAAAACCGCGAGCGCGATCACGCCCAGACGGAATGATTGCTGGAAATGTCATGACCAAAACGCTGCAGTGGAGCATTCCTTCGTACAGTTTTATCCGGAATTGCTGGAGATCGCCCGCGCGAAAGGCACCATCAAGCCCGGCGTGCACCTGGACAACTAGAGACGCAGTGCTGTAGCGTCCGAGGGCCATGAACCTGGACGGACAAACGGCAATTGTCACCGGTGCGGGAAGCGCGGAAGGAATCGGATTCGCCATTGCGCGGCAACTGCACGCGACGGGCGCACACGTCGCAATCACATCGACAACGGAACGGATTCAACAGCGCGCGAGACAGCTGGACGCAACCGGCAAGCGCGTGATCGCGTTCGCGGCCGACCTGACCCAGGAAGCAGCGGCGCAAGAATTGGTCGAGTCAGTGCTGCAGCGGACCGGGCGCATCGATATTTTGGTGAACAACGCAGGCATGACGCAGACTGATCAGCCCATCGAGAGCAAAACGCTGCAGAATTCTTCGTACAAAGACTGGTTGAGGCAGATTGAGATCACGCTGCACACCGCGTTCCTGATGACGCGCGCGGTTCTGCCTGTAATGACGCAGCGGAAATACGGGCGCATCGTGAATGTTTCTTCGGTCACCGGGCCGCTGGTAAGCAATCGCGGCTCGGCGGCGTATGGTGCAGCAAAGGCCGCGCTGGACGGAATGATGCGCGCGGTCGCGCTGGAGACTGCACACGACGGGATCACGATCAACGCCGTTGCGCCAGGATGGATTGCCACGGCTTCCTCCACAGAATCGGAGCGGATGGCCGGATTGCATACTCCGATTGGAAGGGCGGGCACGCCGGAGGAAGTTGCGGCGGCAGTTTGCTTTCTTGCTTCGCCCCAGGCGTCATATATCACGGGACAGTCGCTGGTGGTCGATGGCGGAAATATCCTTCAGGAAAATAAATCGACGCTCTGACCCTCGCAACTCGACATTTCCCCGCGCTTGCTGGAAATTCCTGGCTGCTACAGACTCTAGACTCCGGCTCAGTCGCTCGCTTTTTCGAGGAGGCCTCGATGCCCCGTGCTTTCGCTGTCATCCCCTTGCTCCTACTTCCCTTCTTTGTGGCGGCGCAAGAGCCGCAGGCTCCGGCACAGCCAGAACCTCAGGCCGCGCCAAAACCGCGGCTGAAGATCGGTGTGGCGCTGGAAGGCGGAGGCGCGCTCGGGCTCGCGCACATCGGCGTGTTGCAGTGGTTCGAGGAGCAGCACATTCCCGTGGATTACATCGCGGGGACGAGTATGGGCGGCTTGGTGGGCGGGTTCTACGCGACCGGAATGGCTCCGGAGGAGATGAAGAAATTGATCGAGAGGGTGAACTGGGACGAAATTCTGCGCGACCGCACGCCGTACCAAGACCTATCTTTCCTGCGAAAACAGGATCAGCGCGCATACCCAAATTCACTGGTGCTGGGGCTGCGCAAAGGCCTTTATCTCCCCGCCGGCCTGAATGCCGGCCATCAAATCGGCTTGCTGATAGACCGCGAGACCCTTCCCTATTTTGCACTGTCTTCGTTCGATGCGCTGCCCGTGCCGTTTCGCTGCGTGGCAACGGATTTGGTGAGCGGCAAAGAGTTTGTGTTCCAGGACGGTTCGCTGGCGGAGGCGCTGCGTGCCACGATGTCGATTCCCGGCGCGTTCACGCCGGTCCGTGGCGGACTGCGGGTGTACGTCGACGGCGGCCTGGTGAACAACTTGCCAACCGACGTCGTGCGGCAAATGGGCGCGGACATCGTCATCGCCGTACATCTGGAAACACAGCCCGTGGAGGCGAAGAACATCCAGTCGCTACTGAGCGTGCTGGAACAGTCCGTACGCGCAGTGGTCTCCGAGAGTGAGGTGCGCGGGCTGGCCAATGCGGATGCCATAGTCTCCGTGCAGCTCGGTCAATTCGGCAGGTTCGACTTCAACAAGAACGAGCCGATCATGCAAACAGGCTATGAAGCGGCGAAGAATAAGTCCAAATTGCTGGAGCGGTTCGCGTTGCACGATACCGAATGGCAAGAATACGTGCGCGAGCGCGCCAGCCGCAAACAAACCTCAACGCCGGTGCCGGAGTTCATCCAGGTACAGGGGACAAGCGCTCCGGCTCAGGAAGATATTCGACGTTACCTGAAGAGGTTCGTTGGCAAGCCGCTCGATGCGGGCAAGCTCGACCCGGCGCTGACGAGGCTCACCGGAAGCGGCCGCTATGACACTCTCGACTATCGAATTGTGGAGCGAGAAGGAAAGCAGGGACTGCTGATTGTGGTGAAGGAAAAAGATTTCGCGCCGCCCTCGCTGCAGCCGGCGTTTGAAGTGGACGGTTCGGAGGCCGGGGACATCGAGTTCACGCTGGGGACGCGCTTGACGCTCGTCGATGTTGCGGGATTTCGCTCCGAATGGCGCACGGATTTTCTCTTCGGCAATACCTACGGCATTTCCAGCGAGCTCTACCGCCCGTTCTGGGGAGAGAGCAAATGGTTTTTCGCGCCGCACGCGGACGCCAGCGACACCACATTCCAGATTTACGCGAAGAACGATCCACTGGCGGACTATCGCTTTTATCGCATGAACATCGGCGGTGATGTGGGCTACGGATTCAGCCGGTTCAGCGAGGTGCGGGTTGGATACGAGGTTGGTTCTCTGAGCACGAAGCTGCGTTTGGGTACGCAGCAGATTCCCGCGGTTGATGGACGCGTGGGCGCCGCCCGCATGCGCTACCTCATGGACCACACGGATGACCCGGTGATTCCCCGCCGCGGCTTCAGTGTGGAATCAAATTTTCGCTGGTTCGACGCCAGCCCCGGCGCGACAAGCGCATTTCCGGTAATGGATGCGCACGCGGAATATTTCCAGCCGGTGTCGCGCCTGGCGTCCATCTTCTTGAGCAGCGAAGGAGGCACGACCTTCGGCTCGAGAAACACGGGAATCCCACAGTTTTTTCTCGGCGGAGCGTCGCGCCTTAGCGCGTATGGCGTGAACGAGCTCTACGATAATCAGTATTATTTGTTTCGTGGCGGGTACCTGCACGAGATTGCGTCTCTGCCGCCGTTCGTGGGCAAAAAAGTGTACGCCATCGGTTCCTACGAAGCTGCAAAGATGTACGGCGCGGTGAACGAGAGCAAATTCCCCAATGATTTCGCGGCAGGGGTCCTGGCGGAGACGGCGCTGGGCCCATTTTTCGTGGGAGGCAGCATTGGCGACAGCAGCCATCACAAATGGTTCTTTCAGTTGGGCCGCGTGTTTTGATACACGCTCAGCGTGCGTCGAAATGAGTGAATAAGTTGTTCAGCGATTCCGCCAGAGTGGGATGCGCGAAGATCCCATCGCGCAAAGCGGTGAAAGAGAGGCGCCCCATCATCGCAATTTGCAGCATGGCCATGATTTCGCCGCCTTCGATCCCCAGGACAGCAGCGCCGAGGATTTGATTGGTTTCGGCGTCGACGACAGCTTTGAGGAAGCCGCGCGCCTCGTCCACTTCGAGAGCGCGAGCCACATAGTTCATCGGCATCTTGGCGACTCGGATTTTTTTGTTTTGCGCGCGAGCCTCCGTTTCGGTGAGTCCGATGCGGCCGAGCTGCGGATCCACGAAAAGGGTGTACGGAACTAGGCGGCCGTCAGTGGAGGCGTTTCCCTTCTCGATGAGATTTGTGCGCAGGATGCGGAAATCATCGTAGGAAATGTGCGTAAACGCGGGACCACGCTTGATATCGCCGAGCGCGTAAACCCCTTCGACATTCGTTTCCAACCTTGAGTTCACTTGGATGAAGCCCTTCGGGTCCGTGGATATTCCCGCCGCGGCAACATTGAGCGTGTCGGTGTTGGGAATGCGTCCGGTGGCCACGAGCAAGTGCGTTCCCGACAGCGTTCGCGTTTCCGCACCCAAACGCACCGTGAGCTCAAGGCCAGCGGCGGATTTCGCGACACGTTCCGCCTTCGCGTTCAACAGAATTTCAATACCGTCCTGCTTCAGAATCGAGGCCACTTCCGCAGCGACGTCTGGATCTTCGCCCCGTAACAGTTGCGCACCGGATTGCACGATGCTCACGCAACTGCCGAAGCGCCGGAACATTTGGCTGAATTCCAGGCCAATGTAGCCGCCTCCCAAAACCAGCAGATGCGCCGGGACGGAGTCGAGCTCCATGATGGAGGTGCTGTCGAGAAAAGGAACGTCCTTGAGGCCTTCCAGCTTGGGGACCACCGGGCGAGCGCCGGCATTGATGAAAAGGCGGTCCGCCGTCAGGGTGCGCTTGGTGTCCTTTTGCAGGCGTACCGTGACAAACTTGGGCGCGGTAAAACTGGCTTCGCCGAAAATGAGTTCGAGATTCGCGGTCTTCTCAAGGCGGACCTGGCTGCCGTCGCGGAAGCTCTTGACGATATCGCGTTTGCGCTGCCGGACGCGCTGCATTTCCACGCGGATATCGCCGGTGCGCACGCCGTAGTCCGACCCGCGCCCCGCTAGATACGCAACGCGCGCGCTCGCAACCATCGTCTTGGTCGGCGTGCAGCCTTCGTTGATACACGTTCCCCCTACGTGCAGGCGCTCGATCAATGCGGTGCGAAACCCAGCGCCAGCCAGAGCGCCGGCCAGCGGCGTACCGCCCTGTCCCGAACCAATGACAATCGCTTGGTAAGCATCCGGCGCACACATGAGGCCTCCAGATGCCAAATACTAGGCCATCCGAGGACTGGATGCATTAACTGCATACGTTCTCGCTGGACCACATCACTGAGGCCTACCGGCTTCAGCAGCGTCTGGAGCAGCATGTTGCTGTTCCCCAATCAATTGATGCCCGCTACCGTGGCGCACTCACATATGGTCGAAACATTCTGGTCAAATCCGCTCTTCGGCGCTGCCGTGGGTTTTCTGTTCACCTCTAAATCTGCTTCGCCTCCCGCAGCGCGTTGACAACTTGGCCTCGCCAAACTTTAGTGGATAGAATCTATACGGGCGCTGCTTCCCCTTCTTCATGCCTGAAAACATCCGAATCCGTTTAGCCGTTGCTTCCGAAATCCTGGTTCTGCAGAAGTTGATTCAATCCTCGGTCCGTCAACTGCAAGCTGAGGACTACACGCCGGAACAAATCGAAGGGGCGCTGACCACAGTGTTTGGCGTCGACACGCAGTTGATCGCGGATGGAACGTATCTCGTTGCCGAAGCGGAACCGGACGCGGGTTCATCGCCAGCGCAGCCGATCATCATTGGATGCGGTGGCTGGAGCAAGCGCAAGACTTTGTACGGCGCCGATCAGTGGACCGACCGCCACGATGATCTTCTCGACCCGCGCTGCGACGCCGCCAAGATTCGCGCCTTCTTCATTCATCCGGACTGGGCGCGCCGCGGCGTCGGCAGCCTGCTTCTTGCCGCCTGCGAGAATGCCGCTAAAGCGGCCGGCTTCATGCGCTTCGAAATGGGCGCCACGCTCACCGGCGCGAAGCTTTTCGGTGTCAAGGGATATCAGCCGGTGGAAAACGTAAGCATTCCGCTGGCCAATGGCGCTTCGCTTCCAATTGTGCACATGCGCAAGGAAGCCTGACAGAATGCCCTTCGGTGCGCCCGAGGCGGCCGCCAGTTCTAACCAGTGACGCGGGCTG
>WNEY01001236.1_pt1 | contig 17792 bp, 17 predicted proteins | sample 5400531 | NCBI WGS metagenome assembly WNEY01 (sample SAMN13153338, study PRJNA577476) | soil metagenome | isolation source: 200 cm saprolite under Douglas fir tree site 1 | place: USA:California | collected 2015-04-18
TATGCCAGACCTGGACGGCATCGAGGAGCGTCAGGGTCGCCAGCACGAAGATGAAGCTGGCGGTGAGGCTCTGGGTGGCCATAATCAAGCGGCGTTGGTCGAACTTGTCAGCAAACACCCCGCCAAAGAGGTTGAGACACACGGCCGGCACACCGTTGGCGAGTCCCACATAGCCCAACGGCAAGGGGGAACCCGTAAGTTGGTAGATCAACCAGAGCTGGCCGAAGCGGAACATTTGGTAGCCGCTGACCGAGGCCAGGAGCCCCAGCCAGAAGGCCCGATACGCCGGGTAGTGCAGCGCCGGGGGTACGCTGAGTGGCAGCCGCCGCACTGTTCCCTTCACCCAGGCATACACCATGTCACCTGCCTTTCCCGTGAGCTTTGCACGTTTTCCCCTTGGCGGGGATAGGACGAGATGAGCCTCGGCTCGCCTCGCCCCTCCAGAGCGGGGATGCAGCCCTGCCCACAGGCACTCCGGCGGGCTACCTGCCGGTAATCCCCAGTTCCTGCTGCAGATCCCGAATGGTCTCGGCCCGACTCCGCGATGGCCGCCGCTGGCGCATCCCGATGGGCTCGTTCTCGATCTCCGGGATCACCTTGATGGCGACAAAGACGGGTCCTGTCTCACTGAGAATGTCCCCCACCTTGGCGCCGAACGTCTCGAGATCGTCGAAGCGATAGGCGGCGGCATAGCCCGCCTCTTTCGCCATGCCGGCGTAGTTGATGTTCTTGGCGTTCGGCACCGGCTGTCCGCCGGTGGTGGCGTAACACTCGTTGTCGAGTAAGAAGTGGTAGAAGTTTTTGGGCTGCTTGCCGGCAATCGTCGCGAGAATGCCCAGGTTCATCAACAGGGCACCTTCGGCGTCAAACAGCACCACCTGCTCGTTCGGGAGCCCCAGGGCGACGCCCAGCGCCGAGGCGGTCGCTTGTCCCATCGCCCCGCCAATCGTCAGGTCGCGCTTCTCGTTGGTGCTGAAGTCCCGCCAATGCCGGCCAGACGTCCCGACAGGAATCACAATGGCGTTAGCACGATGTGGCTGAAATACCCTGAACACATCCGGCGCAGAGATCATCACGCTTCTCCTGTGGACGACAATGCTTGTCGTATGCTGCTGTGTGCGTCTACTTCCCTCGCCTGCCCCCACTGGACAGGAGACTGATGCGACGAGCTTCCCAGAGCCTGGGTGCCCGTGCTAGCGGTTGAAGCCATGGTATTCGTCGCCGATCAATACCGCCACGGGTCTCTTGGTGGCACGGGCCTCCTGGAACGCCGTGGAGATGCGCGACCCGTCGTCATTGCTTTCGACCAGGTAATAGTTGATGCGGAAGGCATTCAGGAATGGCTCTGTATAGCGTGCCGCCGAGTCCGAGATCACCCCGTGGCGGGTCCAGCCGCGATACCCGACCACCATGACCAACGGGAAACCGGCGTCCAGCGCCATACCCCGGATTGAATCCCCGGATTCCATCATGCCGGTATTTTGAATCAAGACCACCGGCACCTTCCCACCGACGTTCAGCCCGAGCGCAATAGAGAACGTTTCGCCTTCGCGGGACGTCGGGATAATGTCTAACCAGGTCTGCTCCTTCATCAACTCGTACAGGTAGTTGGTCTCGCTGTCCGGGATCGTTATCACATGCGTGACACCGTTTTTCTTGAACTCCTCCACCAGTGTCTCGGGCCGCAGAATGGCTGCCTGTTCGTGCTCACTCATAGCTTGTCCCTCCTCCGACTTGTATACATATCATCACGCACTCTCTCTCCTTGTAAAGTAGACTATGCATTGAGTCAGTATTTTTTTCAATGGTTTTTGCGGCGCAAGAGGCGTAGCATAGGATGTAGTCTCCATCGTTCGGCGAAGAATTATGCTTGGAGGAACGGCTATGTTCGCATGCACCCATATTGATCATGTTGGCATCAATACGAATGACATGGAAGCCACGCTGCAGTTTTACTGTGGTGTGCTGGGCATGCGGTTAGTACGCACCACGCGTACGGGAGATGGACGCCGGCATTACAACATCGCGATCGGCGGTGGGAATGCCTTCGCGGTGTTCGATGGTGCCGAACTCCCGGCGGCGGGTGAGCGCCAACACGTGAACCACCTGGCGCTGCCGGTAGCGACGCTGGAAGAATTTGATGCCGCCTACCAACGGCTCAAGGACCATGGGATACCCGTCACCGAGATTATCGAACGGGGTTATGGCAAGACCTTCTACTTCCATGATCCGAACGGCATCCGGTTGCAAATCGAAGTGAAGACCAGACAGGACGAGGACAGCCTGGAAGGCGATCCCGATCCTGTCCCGTACGTGCACACACTGCTGCAGCGGGCTTAGTGCTGCGCCCGGGTACTGCGTACCGCAATTAGCCCCGCCAAACTGGCGGGGCAACTAGCCGTGCGCAGCACCCCGCCAAGCTGGCGGGGTGAGTTGCCCTTGATAGTTTTATCGCTCGCCGGCGAGCGAGCCCATCGGATCCCAGGCGGGCAGCACAATGGGCTCTTCCTCGAGCGCAGCGCGCAGTGTCGCTGGCAGATAGCTTTTGCGCGCGGCGATTTCGAACAAATACTCGTCGAACCACGAGTCATTCATGAGGTAGAACCCTTTCTGGCCGTTGTCCTCGCCCCAGGAGTTCTCGACGCGCCAGCGCCGGGGCGTCCCGTTGACAACATCGACGCCGGTAAAGAGCATAGCGTGCGTCATCTGTGTCTGGTGATACACCAGTCGCTCCGCCTTGGTCAGCGTGAAGGCCGTATCGTACACACTGGCGTAATCAAACAGCTTGGCGTCCCAGATGCCCGTCTCGCGGCGCATCATCTTGCCCACGTCGCAGCCGAACCAGACCGGCTCGCCGTCGAGCACGGTGCGTCGCGCAATGTCCTTGAGGACGTCGATCTCCACGTTGAGATAGCGGGTGATGCCCCCTTCCCAGACGTTGCCGAGGTATTCGACGGTAAATGTCCTACCGTACGGGCTGGTGTGCCGTGGGTCGTGCACCAGGCAGACATACTCGTCGAGCGGCAGCGTGATATACCTGGCGGCGAACTCCTGGGGGGTCAGGGTGCCGTCGCGATGAAAGGTGCGGTCCTTGTCCAGCCACTGCCAATCGCACGCCGTCGGCGGGGTGCCGAGATGGATCGCCAGGATGCGGTAGATCACCTGCAGGAACGCGCCTTTGGTCTCCCGCGCCTCGTCCACCGTGGCGCCGTTGGCGATGGCGTCGCGCAGCGTCCGCGCGCCTTCGCGCAGCTTTTCCTTGAGGATGGCGTTCATCCGCATGGTGTTGGACGAGCTCTCCGTTTCCGGCATGGCGCTCTTGGGGACCACACCATACTTGTGGATCAGGTTGACGAACATGTTCCACTGGCCTCCATCGCTGAGCAGGTTACCCAGCAGCCAGTGGACGGTGCGCTCATCCGCTGGTCGGTCGGCGGTGTCGAGGATGGCCTCCAGAAAGTAATTGGCCTTTTCGAGTTTATCCCAGAACAGCAAGTAGTTCTGACTAAACTCAAAGTTCTTCAGGTTCATTGTCGCCATGGCGCCGGGCCGGAACAAATTCAGCCCGGCAAACATCCAGCAGCGACCGGAGCGTTTTTGATGCGTCACGCTCCAGTCATCCAGGGTGGTCGAAAACGAGTGATCAATAGCCGTCACGATGTCGCGGTTCAGTGCGATATCGTCAACGCTCGTCTGGGTGACCGCGTTCTGAGCCAGGCGGTAGGCCGGGTTGGTGCGAAAGCTGTGTTGGAAGGACGCGATGTGATCATACGACACTGCGGATGCATTTCCTGTCAGCACTGTCGGCGTGGATACGCTGTTCATGATATACCCCCGAAAGCCCTGTCTGATGAGTTCGTCCGTGTTGTGTCGATTCTATAGCGATTCGCGCCTGGGTCCAACACAAAAATGTGTGTCATGCAGGTATGGAAAGGGACGCAATGCAACCTCACGTCATCCTGCGCTGGTGCCCTCTGGTGGTGATCGCCGCAGGCCTCGTCTCCTGTCAGCTTCCCGACCGCTATCTCATTTATCCTCAAGCAGTCCCACCACAGGTCCAAACCTGGTCCGAAGACGTGGACAAAGGCGCCTTACGCCTGCACCTGGAATGGGCTAGGCCAGGAGGTGCTGGACCGTTTCCCACGGTGCTCGTGCACCCGGATGGCAGCGCCACAGCCGCAGACATGCGCGGGGTGATCTGGGATCTGGCCAGCCGAGGGTATCTCGCCGTGGCGGCTGATTACCGACGGCTGCGCGACGGTACCTATCGGCGCACCCTGTTTCCCTGGTGTGATGAGACGGACATTACGCAAGTCCTGGAGGTGCTACGCGCCCAGCCGTTGGTCGATACGCAGCGTCTGGCGGCGCTCGGCTTCTCGCAGGGTGGCATCTTCAGTTTGCTGATTGCTGCGCATGCCCCGGACGTCAAGGCCGTGGTCGCCTACTACCCGGTCACGGACTTTCCGCAGTGGTTGGCCGCACCGCGAGCCGACCTCATGAAGCGTTTGGTATTCCACATGATCCGGGAGCATTTCCGCCGCGAAGCTGAAGGGTGTACGGAGGAAGCCTTTCAGACGGTGTTACAACAGGCCTCCCCCCTGTATCAGGCGGAGCGCATCCAGGCCCCCGTGTTGTTAGTACACGGTGACCAGGATGGCGCCGCGCCTGTGGACGAGTCCAGGCGCCTGGCGGCGCGTCTGGCCACTCTGGGCCGTGATGTCGAACTGGTCGTGATCGCCGGCGGGCGCCATGTCTTTAACTTCAAGCACCCGGCACAAGCACAGTACGCCTGGCAGGTCACGCTGCAGTGGCTCGCGCGCCATTTGGGGATGGCCTCAAGGCAGGCGCGAGCGGGAGCCTGAGCATCATCTATTCCCTTTGACCAGCAGGGCCTGCTCACACTACAATTCCTATCCGCCCAGCGCCGCAGCCTGGCAGTGGGCTGTGGCGCTCTCATCACGGGTGTGTTCGACCAGCCGTACATATTTGGACAGCTTCGCCAAGGAGGCCACAGTGGCACCATCGGACGACGACAGCCGTACCAGCACCTATTGGAGCCGACCGCACCTCGTGGAGGCACTGCTTGACGCTGTGGCTGCCTCGGGTATTGATCTGGGGACTGCGACACCTGATGCTCTGGCGCCCCTGGACCAGTTTCATGGCGGTAGCAAAGAGGCGACGCGCACGCTGGCCCGCCAGGCCGAGATAGCTGCAGGCATGCGCGTGCTCGACGTGGGCGGCGGTCTGGGTGGTCCGGCACGGATGCTCGCCGTGGAGTACGGTGCCAGGGTGACGGTGCTCGATCTCACCGCCGACTATCTGCGAGCGGGTGCCCTGCTGACGGCGCGGATGGGGCTTGCCAGGCAGGTCCACTTTTGCCGCGGCAATGCGCTCGCACTCCCCTTTCCAGACGGGAGCTTTGACCTCGTGTGGACGCAGAACAGCGGCATGCGGATTGCCGACAAGGCGCGGCTCTACCGCGGTTTCTTCCGCGTCCTGCGCCCGGCTGGCCGCCTGGCGCAACTGGAGCCGGTGGCCGGGCCGGTGCAGCCGCCGCACTTTCCGCTGATGTGGGCCAGCGAGCCAACCGACAGCCACTTGGTCTCTGCCGAAGCGCTCCGCGAGGCCATGACGGCCACTGGATTCAGCGAACGCTACTGGAATCCGGCGGTCAGCTTTCCAGAACCAGCTGCCAATGCGGCGCATACCTCAATCACCATCCAACGCCTCATCATGGGTGAGCGTCTCACGGCCATCCGGGAGGCCGGAGCCCGTAACGCGGCTGAGGGCCGCCTCCACTCGGTGCTCGCGGTCTTCGAGCGGCCATGACAGCGCTGGCTGCTTGACGCATGGAGTAAGGCCCATGCGGTCTCCGCGTGCTCTCCATAACCACGCTACGATTGACCAGCCCCCGCATCTCATCTATCCTCTCACCATGCGTAGAGAGACAATGCGGATGCACATCGTTTCTTTGGCCCCTGACGTTCGTTGGGGGCTGTGCTCGTGGCCCAGACGGGGCAGACAGGAGAACGTCGCATGAAAGTCAAAGCAGCACAAGGTCTGGCACGGATACTCAAAGCCGAGGGCGTCCCCTGGGTCGCCTGCTATCCCACCAATCACGTCAACAATGCCCTCGGGGCGGAGGACGTGCCGATTCTGATGATGCGCGAAGAACGCTATGCGGTCGCCGTGGCCGACTCCTTCTCGCGTGTGACGGGGGGCCAGCAGATTGGCGTGTGCACCATCATGGGCGGCTTGAACGCCGCTGGCATCCAGCTGGCCTATGGCGCCGTGGCGCAGGCCTTTGAGGACTCCTCGCCGGTCCTGGTCATCACGGCGGGGGTGCCGCAGGGATCGAGCGCCCATACCCACTATGACATGGTGCGCGGCTTCCAATCGGTGACGAAATGGGTCGGCACCGTGGACAAGGCCGAACTCATACCCGACTTCGCACAGCGGGCCTTCACCCAGCTGCGCTCGGGTCGCCCCGGTCCGGTACTGCTCATCGTCCCCCCGAATCTCGGCGAGTACGACGAGGACGAACACCCCTACACCCCTATAAAAGGCTGGAAATCCGCCCCTGACCCGGATGACGTGAAAGCGGCCGTGCAGGCGTTGTTACGGGCCCAGAACCCGCTGCTCTACGTGGGTGAAGGCATCTTCTACGCGCAGGCGATGGACGAACTCCTGCAGTTCGCCGAACTGGCCCAGGTGCCGGTGTTGACCACCCTCAAGGGCAAGAGCGCCTTCCCGGAGAACCATCCTCTCGCCGTGGGCGTGCGTGGTTCACTGGCGGAGCACTTTCTGCACAAGTGCGACCTGCTGTTTGCCGTCGGCTCCAGCCTCTTTCCCGGCCGCTTCAGCCATGCCATCCCGAACGCCAGCAAGAAGACCATTGTGCAGTGCACGGTCGACACGCTGGACCTCAACCGCAGTTACCGGACCGACTACGGCGTGGTTGGCGATGCCAAGCTCACCCTCCAGGCTCTGAGCCAGGAGCTGTCCACACAGACCGGTGGGGGTGTGCGCAAGAACCAGGCGCTTATCGACGAGATCAAGGCGGCTAAGGAGGCGTTCCTGGCCAAGTTCCGCCCCCTCATGGAGTCGAATGAGAAGCCGATTAACCCCTACCGCGTATACGGGGATTTAATGAAAGTCCTCGACCCCAAGAATTCCTTCATTACCGGCGACTCTGGGAACACGCGCGACCAGATCAGCACGGTGTACGAGGCGCAGATCCCGCGTGGCTACCTGGGCTGGGGCAACGTGTCCACGCTGGGCTTCAGCCTGGCGGCAGCGCTGGGGGCAAAGCTGGCGTATCCCGAACGGCAATGCGTGAACATCACTGGCGATGCCGGCGTGTCCTACATGATGGGCAATTTCGAGGCAGTGGCCCGGTATGGCCTCGGCGTGACCACAGTCCACATCAACAACGGTGGCTTCGCGGGGTATGGCCCAGGCTTCTGGGGGCCTGGCCACGACCCCTTCACGCATGCGGTCTCCGATCACTCCAAGGTCTGTATGGCGGCGATGGCCAGAGCGCAGGGCTATCACGCTGAGGATGTGACGGAGCCGTCGGAGATTATCCCGGCGTTGCGGCGCGCCCTCGATGCCAATGCCAAGCGCCAGCCGGCCTATCTGGAGTTCATCTGCTCCCAGTATCCAGTCTACGGCGGCTGGCTCCGTGGCTCTGGGGGCGGCGAGTAAGCGGTTAGTGGTCAGTGGCAGTGGTCAGTACAAACCAGTTGTGCTCTCACCACTGCTCACTGCTCACTCAGCTCTCATTTTCTGCTAACCGTTCGCCGCGGCGGCCTGAGCCTGACGTTCTTTCGCCTTGAAGTGCGGAATAACGTACTTGCCGAAGAGCCGCAACGAGTTTTTCACCTCCGCATCGGTGGCTGGCCCAGCCTGGAAGATGGGCATAATCTCGTCGGCTCCCATGCGCTCGTAGTTTTCCACCACCTCGATGCACTCGTCGGGGGTGCCAACGCAGAAGCGACCGCTGGAGAGGACTTCCTCGGGACTGACGCCCTTGCGCATCTGCGGATCCCACTCCATACGCCGCACGTGATGGCGATAGCTGTCGGGCACCTCCTTGGTGTTCACACCGGCCCAACCGCGCTCGTAGTTGCGTAGGCGGATGTTGATGTTCCAGGCGGCAATCTCGGCGCCCCGTTCCCTGGTGCGCTGCTTGTTCTCGTCACAAAAGCCGATGCTGGAGACCACCACCTTGTCGTTGATGAACTTGCCTACCGGTTCGGCGTTTTTCAGCGCCTCCTTGTAGACATCGATGCGACGCGCCACAGCGTCGTACTGGCCCAGCACGTTGCACAAGCAGCCGATGCCCAACTCCCCGGCGCGCTGGAAGGTGTCATCCTGGCTGCACGCGGACCACAGTGGCGGATGCGGTTTTTGGAAAGGCTTGGGAATAACCTCCCTCTCCGGCACGCTAAAATACTTGCCCTGGTGCGAGTAGATCTGCTGCGTCCAGATGTTGGGGAGCATAGAGAGGGACTCCTCCCAGATCCCGCGGGTGTCTTCGAGCTGGATCCCAAAGGGCGTCAGCTGGTAGGGGTTGCCGGAACGGCCGACGCCCACATCGACGCGACCACCGCTGAGGACGTCGAGGGTAGCCGTCTTGGACGCTACGTGCAGGGGATGGTGCACCGGCAACAGGATGACGCCGAAGCCCAGGCGCATCGTGGTGGTGTGCTGGCTGACCGCAGCGAGCATCACCTCAGACGCGCTACAATGGGCCCATTCCGTCAGGAAGTGGTGCTCGACGAACCAGACGCGCTCAAACCCCATCTCCTCGGCGAGCCGCACTTGATCGACGATCTCCCGTATGCGCTGGTGTTCCGCCTCCGGGGGAGCAGGTCGGGGAACCTGTATCTCATAGAACAGACCGAATTTCATGCTGTGTTTCCTCTGTCAGAAGTCCACAATGCCCACGCCAATTCCAGCCACAGAGGGATCGCCTCGGTAGCGTCCCTGCTTGCTATTCTAGATGGGGTGGCAGGCGATAGCAACCCTTAAACAGTATAGTGTTGAGGGCCTTTCCCTTCCTGCTTCAATCATTCTGGCACACATGTAGGACGACCAAGAAAGAGAGCCGCGTTGACTTTGAAACGCTCACTGAGCGTTTGCAGATGTCTGGCAGTGAGGGCACGTTCTCCCTTCAACAGCTTTGATCCCATACTGCGATGGACTCCCAGCAAGCGGGCTAAATCCGCAGCACCCATGCCATGCTCATCAAGCAACACGCGCAGGACATCCAGACCACTGAAAGCAGGATCATGCAGTGGGTTATGGACATTCTCGTAAGCTTCGACTAACGTGGAGAGCACGTCAAGGTAGTCTGCCTGGTCTGCATTCAGATCATGGCCTGCCAGTATGTCGATCATCTCAGTAGCGTGCTCGAGTTCCATGTCGCTGTGGATCGGCCGAAGTGGATGCATCGCGAGGAGCTGATCGTAGGTTTTAGGGATAGCCTCATATCTCACGGGTGTCATATGACGACGCTGCTCTTGGCTCATAGTTCGTCCTTCCATGTTTCCCTGGTGTACTCTGCATGCGTCAGAAACCGCAGGACGAATACCTTGCGCATGTTGTAATGAATCGCGGTAAGCAGCCGATAGCGGTTCCCAGCGATGTTGAAAACAACGACTGTCCGACCACTCGTGACCCGCACTGGGTCGGCACTAGGAAACGTCTGGCGCAGGTCTGCGATACTTGCCCAGGTTGCGGCTTTCGTTCGTATCAGCCACTGTTCCAACGATGGCCTGGCCTGCGGGTAGCGCGTCCAGTATTCCCTGAGGCGTGTTGGTTTGATGATTCGCATGTGTAGACATTATGTCTACACATTTGCTCGGTGTCAACAGCTCCTCCTCCTGTGTGGCCAGGCCAACACACCCAGGGGCACTAGATGAGGAGGAAGGGGAGACACTCAGGGCAGTAAAGGAGCCAGGACGAGGAAACGAGCTGCAGGATAATAGAGATAGCGGTGCTGCTGTGGGCAGAGTACGCCAGCAGCACGCTTACTCTATAAACGCCGGCACGACCTGGTCAATAAATTGCTCCAGTTGGGCCACCTGGTCAGTGCCAACAAAGCGGATGCACAGATCAGTTACGCCTGCAGCCTCGTAGCGCTTCAGTGTGTCGATGACCAGGCTGGCCGGGCCAAGCCCCATGAGCCCGCGATAGTGTATCCCGCCGCCGTAATACTGCTCCAGAAACGTGCGCGTGAGAGTTTCGGCTTGGGCGACATCGGCGTCGAGGCGCACGGTGGTATAGACGCACATGGGGAAGGCAGGCAGCGACCGCCCGTGCTGCGCCAGAGCCTCCACGCAGCGCACGCGCAGCGCACGGCAGTCGTCATCGGTAAGATAGGTGGTGATGATGCCATCCCCGAGGCGGGCGAAGCGGTCGAGTTGTGCCGGAATGATCTCCCCCCGGTTGCCAGCCGTGATCAAGATGGGTGGGCCAGCCTCGTGCTAGGGCAAGGGGCTGATGGTGTGCTCGGTCAGCTTCACGTCGTTCCCGGTATACGTCACCGCCTGGCCGCTCCAGAGCTTCCGCCATACGATGATGTGTTCTTCAAGATCCTGGCGACGCCGCTTGTGTACACGTCCACACGCCTCCCACTCGCGGGCGATTTCAGGCAGTCCCCAGCCCACCCCGAGGCCCAGCACCAGGCGCCCGTGCGACATCTGGTCGATATTCGCCAGAGCATACGCTAGCACCGTCGGCTGACGCAGGGCCGGCAGCAACACCGCCGTGCCGATCCGAGCACGGTGGGTCATCGCGGCCAGGTAGGCCAGGGTGGTGAGTGGCTCAAGCCGTGGCTTGGCCACGACGCTGTCGCCGACCCAGAGATTCAGTCCGGCCTCATCACACAGGCGCGCCACAGTCCAACAGACCTCGAGGGGCGGCCGGCGTGCCGACTGGAGCACTACAGCGCGATGCGGAAGCAATACACCTAAGCGCATAACCGTGTTTCCCTTTGTCCATGGGTACGAGTCCACCTCTGTCGTCTGAGAGGGCTGAGCAAGGATAAAGGGAGGTAGAACTGGAGTAAAGGAGCAATTTCGACGCATATTGTGCCGGTTGTGGCAGGGCCCGACTGCCCGTCACTGGACATTCGCTCGTGTGTTTTTATAGTACGATTGATTATGATACAATTGAAGATGGTATAGAGCAGTGCACCACCTCCAAGGAGAGAGACTAACAGCGTGGGCACAAGGCTAAATCAGACCACATAACATTGGCACACTGGTAGCACGCGCAAGCGTGAAGTATCAGCGTATTCGGGTCGTCAAGTGTACGAATCTCGTGTGGACTGATTTAGTCCACCAGCCTGGCTCCCTGGGGCACGCCGACCCGCCCGCAGGCCTGTATGACGTCGCTCCGGGGTCCAGCACCGCCGAGAGAGGAAGCCACTATGCGACACGCCTGTTGGGTAAGTAGACGCGTGCTGTTGGGGATCGTGGTCACGCTGGTGCTACTCGTGCCCTGGGGTCCGGGGGTGGTCATGGAGGCCCCGGCGCCAGCCGGCCTGACCCACCCGCCGCACGTGCTGGAGGCACTCAATGCCGTCGTTCCGTCACACACAGGGGGTGGAGTGGTCCAGGCGGGGCACCCGGGCTCGCGGGGCGCTCTGTGGCGCACTCACCGCAGCACGACGTAGCCATCCAGAGTCAGGTCGCGGCGGCCTATGGGCAGCTGCCTCTGTACTTTGAGGCGAACCAGGGGCAGAGCGACGGCCGGGTGCAGTTCCTGGCCCGCAGCCAGGGGATGCACGTGTTTCTGAGCGCCTCGGAGGTGATGCTCGTCCTGCCCCCTGCTCGCCCGGCGCGATCTCCTGCGGCGGCGCCGGGGCCCCGGCGCCGGCGGGTGCCGGCCCCCAGCGTAGAAGCCGCTCCCACCGAATCCACGGCACCCCCCGTCGTCCGGCTGTCCTTCGTGGGCGCCCATCCCACGCCCCAGGTGGTGGGCGTGGAGGAGTTGCCGGGCAAGAGCCACTATTTGCTCGGCAACGACCCCAGCCAGTGGCGCACCAATATTCCCACCTATGCCAAGGTCAAGTACCGCGAGGTATACCCTGGAGTGGACGTGCTGTACTACGGCAATCCTCGGCAGCTGGAATACGACGTCATTGTGGCGCCCGGGGCGGGCCCGAGCGTCATCACGCTGGCGCTTACCCTCGACGGGACGGCAGGGCCGGACCCGGCGCCGGCACTGCACCTCGATGCTACGGGCGATGTGGTGCTCACCACTGCCGGCGGCACGCTGCGGCTGCACTAGCCAGTCGTCTCGCAGGAGATCGCCGGGGTGCATCACGCCATTCCCTGCCGGTATGTGTTGGGACCTCGGGTGGAGGGCACGGGGATGGCGGGGGGCACACAGCAACTCCGGGTGCACGTAGCGGCCTATGACCGCAGTCACCCGCTCCTTATTGATCCGGTGCTGAGTTATTCCCCCTACCTCGGCGGCAGCGACGACGATGGGGGCTTTGGGATTGCCGTGGACGGGGCAGGCAATGCGTATGTGACGGGGCGCACCGAGTCGGCCAATGTGCCCACCACCTCGGGAGCCGTGCAGCCAACTCTACGTGGCGACTGGAACGTCTTTGTGAGCAAGCTGAACGCAACCGGCACGGCGCTCGTCTACTCGACCTACCTCGGCGGCAGTGGTAGCAGCCTGTTCGACAGTAGCGGCGACGAGGCATGGGGGATTGCGGTGGACGGGGCGGGCAACGCCTATGTGACGGGGATGACCGAGTCGGCCAATTTCCCCACTACCCCCGGGGCCTTCCAGCCGACCCCACCGGGCGGCTCGTCCAACGCCTTTGTGAGCAAGCTCAATGCCACCGGTACGGCCTTCGTCTACTCCACCTACCTCGGCGGTAGCGGCGACGATAGCGGCTACGGGATTGCCGTAGACGGGACGGGCAACGCCTATGTGACGGGGGGCACCACCTCGGCCGATTTCCCCACCACACCCGGGGCCGTCCAGCCGACCCTGCAAGACTCCTACGGCGATGCCTTTGGGAGCAAGTTCAATGCCACGGGCACGGTGCTCGGCTACTCGACCTACCTCGGTGGCGAGCACAGCGACGAGGGCCAGGGGATCGCCGTGGATGGGACGGGCACCGCGTATGTGACGGGGTTGACCTACTCGACCGATTTTCCCACCACACCGGGGGCCGTCCAGCCGACCCTGGGCGGCCGCTACCACAGCGACGCCTTTGTGACCAAACTGGTCTTGGGCCTCCCTAGCGCACCCACGCTAGCCTTGACAGTCAATACACCCAGCGTGCATAAGGGGGATACGCTCACCCTGAGCGCCCTCGCGACTCCAGGCCCCACCTCCGCCACCGCGGACGTCTATATCGTCCTGCAACCCCCGGGGTGCGCCTCGTTCACCTGTCTCCTCTTCTGGCAGGGGGGCTTGACCTTTACGGCGACCCCGCAGCCCCTCCTGCGCAACTGGCCCATCAGTCCCTTCAATGGGCCGATCTTCCGCTACACTTTTGACGGAACGGCGCTGGCGGGTCCCTACGTCTGGGTGGGGCCTTCGCGGTGCCCGGCACATCGACCCTCATGAGTGGCGCCACGCAAGTGCCGTTTACGTTCAGCCAGTAAGCCAGTGGTGGGCTATTTTCGCCACATATGCTGGTTGGAAACAGAGACGGGCCCGTCAAAATAACCCACCACCGGACTCCGGATCAATGTGGCAGGTGAGATCGTGCTGTTGTACCAACCACTGTCAAAATCCCCAGTGCTCTGGACAGTGTAGGGACAAACAGCTATCGTAATGCTCTACTGTCCCTAGTTGCTGACGCAGAAGTAACACGACTATGCCGCTCGCGGGAGGACGAAGCAACTATGCAGTGCCTTGCGCCAGGAGTTCCGTGCCGCCCACGAGGCGTACCTGGCCCAGCACGCCAGCATGGTGATGGTGCGTGGGCCATTGGTGGCCGATAACGGTGCAGGGGCGATAGGCAGTGTACTCCTGCTGGACGTGCCTGATATGGACGCGGCGCGGGCATTTATGGCGAAAGAGCCTTTCTACAGTAATGGCGTGTACAAGGATATTAATGTGCACCGCTGGCGCTTCGGTCGGGTGATGGACCGTTTTAAACAGTGCAGTGCTCGTAGCATAGGAGGCAGCACCGATGAAAAAAGTTGTGAGTGAAATCAGCGGCACCGTGTTCAGCCTGCCCTGGCTGATCGCCAAGGACCACGGGCTGTTTGAGGCTGAAGGTATCGAGATGGAATTCGTCCGCTCGCGTCCAAGTGGCGCGGTGCCGCATACGGAAAACCCCGCAGACGTCAACCCTGTCCTGGGCCACGTCGCCTTTGAGGAGGCGCGGGTCTCCATCTATCGCGCTTGAGAAGAAGGACAGGTCCGGCGGGCCTATGAGAGCAAACAGGGAGCAAAGATTATTGCCCTACGTTCCGCGGTGGTGAGTCAGGCTGTCATGGTGCGTCCCGACTCGCCACACAGCTATCCCGGTACGCTGGGGAACAGACCTATAGCGGTCCAGTTCCATGCCGGTTCGCATTACGTTGCCCTGCGGTTGCTGGAGGGCTACCTCCCCAAAGAGAAACTCAAATTGGTCCACTACGGCTCACCGCAACAACGGTTTGAGGCGATGTGGAACGGTGAGGTTGACGCCTGTCTGGTGATGGAACCCTGGATTGCCCTGGGGGAAAAACTGGGTTGCAAGGCCCTCTGTGAGGGGCACTACCTGGGCGCCGAAAATGCCAGTGACGACATGGATGAAGCGACCTTCGCGGCCATTAACCGGGCCGTGGGCAAAGCCGTGGACATGTTGAATGCCGACAAGCGCCGCTATCTGCACTATCTGATCGACGATCCGCGCTATGCGGCTGCCCTTACCAAGTATGGCGGACTGACTCCAGACGACTTTCACCTCCCCCGTCTGCGCTACGTGAAAGCCACGCCTTACACGGACGAAATCGTGGAAGACACCTACCACTGGATGGTGCGCTGGGGGCTGATCAGCAGTGCTGCCTGTGCCGCCAATCTGGTGGACAACCGTCTCTCCGAGGCAGCAGCCGCGCCAGTTGGTGACTAGCACGAGGAGTCGCGTGCAGTAGCAGAGACTCAGCCGGCCAGGTATCCTCCTGGCCAGTGAGGGGCTTACAAGCTCGTGGATGGAAAAATATCGCATGCATCTGCAGAACATCATTAGCGCACGTGTCCTGGGGTTTCCCCAAGGGTAGGCAGCGACCATGGCACGCCCTGACGCGACAGCCCTGCCGCAGCCGGGACCACGCACGGGAGGGCTTCTCGATCCAGCCAGACCGTCCCATCGGTGGTGGGTTGCTGCCACCGTCACGCTGAGCGGCTTTCTGGTGACCATGAGTCAAACGGCAGTGCAGGTCGCACTGCCCCAGATCATGACGGTCTTTGGGCTCAATCTCGAGCAAGCCCAATGGATCGTGACCGCCTATGTCATTGCGGGGGCGGTGCTTGTACCGGCGGTCGGCTGGCTCGGCAACTGGCTCGGCAACCGCACGCTCTACCTGCTAGGTCTGTCTATCTTTGTGACCAACTCGGCCCTATGTGCCGTCTCCTGGAGTGGCTCGTCACTCATCACCTTCCGGATTCTTCAGGGCCTTGGCGGCGGCCCCATCCCGCCCATGACCATGATGTTCTTGAGCAACGTGTTCCCCCCCCAGCAGCGGGGCATGGCCATGGGGTTCTTTGGCATGGGGCAGACCGCTGGCCCCATTGTGGGGACAGTCATTGGAGGTTATCTCACCGAGTACCTCAGCTGGCGCATGGTCTTCTTCCTGAATTTTGCTCCTGGGTTGATGTGTATTGTGCTGGTGCTGCTCGTCCTGCCCAACGTGCGCGAGGAGGTCCAGCACACGCTCGACCTGACCGGCTTACTCACCATGGGCATCTTTCTGGTCAGCCTCCTGGTGGCCTTGACCCAGGGGCAACGGGAGGGCTGGGATGCGCCGTTTATCCAGCGGCTGTTTGTTGTGGCTGGCGTGGCGTTTGTGACCTTCATTGCCTGTGAGTTGCTGACTGAGCACCCGCTGGTGGATCTACGGCTCTATACCAATATGACGTTCTCGGCCGTCTCGGTGCTGATACTCATGTTCTTCATGGTCTTCACCGCCAGTACCTTCATGCAGGTGATTCTGATGCAGCGGCTCCTCGAGTATACACCGCTCCAGGCCGGTCTTGTGCTCTTGCCCGGTTCTCTGGCGCTGTCGCTGGGCTTTCCGCTGGCTGGCCGCGTGGCAGATCGCTTCGACCACCGGTTCATCATGCTCTGTGCCCTCAGCGTTTTCGCCCTGGCGTCGTATCTCTTCACCTTCCTCAGCCTGGAGTGGCCGGTGAGCTGGATCGTCTGGTTGGTCGCACTGCGCTTCAGTTGCGGCAGTTTTGTCTATGCGCCGATGACGGCGACTGCGCTGTCGCAGCTCTCCCCGGAGAAAGTGCGCATGGGTTCCGGGCTGATCAACCTCATGCAGAATGGCCTGGGCAATACGCTTGGGCTCGCCATGGTGACCACCGTGCTGCAGCGCCGCCTGACGTACCACAGCAGTACGCTCGACCAGCAACAAGCCTTTTCAGCGCTGAGCTGGGGGGAAGTTCTCCTCCCGGTGCGCGAGCTGGTGCACCAGGCCGGCGCGATCGGGCAGCTAGGGGAAGAGCAGGTACAGATGCTGGTACAGCGCCATCTCGAACAGCAGGCCACCGTCGCGGCCTATCAGGATTGCTTCATGCTGGTCACACTTCTGTGTCTCGCCAGTATGCCACTGGTGTTGTTCCTGCGGAGGCCACGTGCGTGAGTTGTGAGCAGTCCGGTGTTCCGGTGGCGGGCTCGCAGGTGCAGCACGTGTATTGGCTGCCGCCGGCCAACAGGCAGAAGCCCGACGCTTATGGGGTTGACCTCGTTGATTGCATTGAGCACTTCCTGGCTCCACGTGCTACCATAGATTAAAATAGCCATAAAAATAGGCAGAAGGAGGCAACGGTATGTTCCAGGTATCCATCGCCGAAGCCAAAAACGCCTTGACCTGCCTGATTCACGAGGCCGATCTATTGGAGTACCTCGTCCGCCTGGAAGAGGAGCGCTGGGGGCATGGTCAGGCCGAGCGCTTTCGCGGTCTTGAGGTTGATGACCAGTTCGAACCGCAGGGGCTGCTCCACGGGCAGGTCGGCAGGCTTGGCACCTTTGAGGATCTTGTCCACAAAGACCGCGGCGCGCCTCCACCCCCAACTGGGATCAGACTCCTTCGGCCCGTAGGCCATGAGCCCTCCAACCTCGGCGAAGCGTCTGTTCCAACCAATCATCGGCAACCGATGTTGTGCCGCCAGTTCTACTAGCCGTGGGAGATGCAGCCCGAAGAGCGGCGAGGCCAGAATCACGAAGCCTTCGGCCTGGGCAATGTGTGCTGCAGCAAACGCGCTGTCGAAATCGTCGGCACTGCGGACCTCGACAACATGCAGGTGTACGTCCAGGGCGGGTGCGGCTTGCTCCAGGGTTTTGCGCTGGTTTGCGGTGCCCGTGGTATCCCACAGGACGGCGACCCGTGAGAGACTCGGTACGGCGTCCTTGAGCAGCTCGAGCCACTTGCCGCTTAATGCCCCCGTCTGGAAGGACAGCCCGGTGATGTTGCCGCCTGGCCGGGCCAGGCTGGCCACAAACCCGTGCTCATCCGCATCATCCACACGCGCCATCACAATGGGGATGGTGCTGGTGGCTTCCCTGGCGGCTTGCACGCTCTGTGGTCCATAGACCA
>WNEY01001237.1_pt1 | contig 17792 bp, 18 predicted proteins | sample 5400531 | NCBI WGS metagenome assembly WNEY01 (sample SAMN13153338, study PRJNA577476) | soil metagenome | isolation source: 200 cm saprolite under Douglas fir tree site 1 | place: USA:California | collected 2015-04-18
GACGTGCATCCCACTCGCGTTGTCTCCGAAGATCGGCTTCGGCATGAACGTTGCCATCATCCCCATCTTGTGGGCGACCATCTTCATCACGTAGCGATAGGTGACCACGTTGTCCGCCATCGGCACGAGCTCGTCGTAGCGCATGTCGATCTCACACTGACCCGCGGTGGCGACTTCATGGTGGTGCGCGTCCAATGTCATGCCGAAGGAATCGATCAGGATTCGGCAGGCCTCGTTGCGATAGTCTTGGAGGCTGTCGACCGGCGGGGCGGGATAGTAGCCCTCCTTGAACCGAATCGGGAACTCCTTCCCGCCGCTGTCACTCCATGGCGCCTCTCGTGAGATGATCTCGTAGCCGGCGCCAGACCACGGGTTGCGCGCACTGTCCGCCGACGGGATGAGCCGGATTCCGTCAAAGACGAAGAACTCGATCTCGGGTCCCCAGTACGTGGTGTCGTAGCCTTGGTCCGCGGCGAACTGGGCGGCGCGTTGGGCCATGTATCGAGAGTCCCGGGTGAAACGTTCATGGCTCCCCCCTTCATAGACGTCGACAAAGAACCGCGCGGTCTTGTGCTCCCCCTCGTACCAGGGGAGGACGGCGAAGGTCGACGGGTCCGGGTCCATCACCATGTCCGACTCGTGGATCTCCTTGAACCCCTTGATCGAGGAACCGTCCAGTTTCCCCACCCCGCGCTTGAATTCTTCGCTGCCGAGCGACGTCGCCGGAATCGTGATGTGCTGAAGGGCACCGAGCACGTCCACGAATTGCAGGTCGATCCAGCGAATCTTCTCGTTTTCGATCTGCTTCAACACCGAAGCCACGGTCATTTTCTTCGATTTCGCCGGTGTACTCTGAGCAATGGCCATCTCCTTCCCGCCTGGACGGACTCGACGAGTCCGTCCGATGCTTCGGGCAGAATTCTGAACATATATAAACTATCAGTCCATCAAATCGTACATATGACCGAAATATGGATAGCGAACGAAACAATGTTCCAACCGTCCCGCACGGGCATCGCACACTTCGGGCACCTCACGCTGCGGGATGAGGATGTGATTGCCTCGCCGCTCCTTGACGACCTCGATGTGAAAATCCTCCGACTCCTGAATGCCGACGCGCGCAGGTCATTCCGGGATATTGCGAAAGCGGTCGATGCCAGCCTCAGCACGGTTTCGAATCGGGTCCGGAAGCTCGAAGAGGAGGGCATCATCACGGGATACGCCCCGATCCTGGCCGAGTCCCGACTCGGATACGACGTCCTTTCCGTCGTAGGCGTGAAGATCCACAAGGGAAAGTTGCTCGACGTCCAGAGGCGGATTGCAAAAGACGATCGCGTGACCCACGTGTACGACGTCACGGGGGAATGGGACTCAATTGTCGTCGTCCGCCTGAAGAATACGCGGGAGCTCGACGCATTCATCAAGCGACTCGGGTCGATGGAGTATGTCGAGAACACGTACACGCAGGTCGTCCTCAACGTGGTGAAAGAGGAGCGTCGCGTCCTCGTGTAATCGAGGATTGCCTTCGGGCGCTCGCAAGGTTCCAGCTCACCCTGAAAACGCCGGGCGCGTTGAGGCCAGCGTGAGCTGCAACGGATGTCGTCGACTAGAGGTTCATCACGACGACGTCTTTCACGGCACGCATCCCCGTGAACGGGAGAACGATCCGACCCTCGGGGTCTGTCTTCAGGCCCTTCGTCGGCGTATTCTCCGCGGGGGCGACGAGGACATCGGACAACTTCCCGCTCTTCGTGTTCACAATGAAGTTCTCGATCGTTCCCAGGATCTGACCGTCGTTCGTCATGACGGTCTTGCCTCGAAGCTCTGTGGCAAACTTTTTCATCCCATCACCCGCATCGGCGTGGGCCCACCGCGGCACCGCCACGATGGCGTCCCATCCCTTGTCAGACAGACATCCGACGCACGCTATATGAAGATTCCGCCGCAATGGACGGACTAGGTGGACGGGCGCATCGTGCTCGCGGTCGGCACCATGGACCGGAGGCTCTTCAGGTAGGGCAGGACCGCGCCGCTGACGCCCGAGACGACGCCAACGAGGAGGAGCCACCAACCGAGACCCGGGCCCCAGGACCAGGCCACACCCGGTGACGGTTGCGCAGTCCCCCAGAAGCCTCCGATATTGAAGTTCCCGACATCTGTCGTCGCGGCCGCAGGAATCGCGACGATCGGATAGAAAAGGGCGAAGAGCGCGACGCCGAGGACGACCAAGCTCAGGATGAGCAGGTTCATCGTCGGCATCTTGCGGGAAAACTCGAAACGGAAGAGGGCAAGGACCACGGCGAGGACGACGAGGAAGACGACACTGAGCACGTAGACGTTCCCCGCGACCCCGGCGGTGTCGGGGAAGGGGAAACCGGGGGAGTTGTACGGGAGGATCGTCGTCACGCTCCAGGCGCCGCGCGTGTACCGTTCCGTCGTGAGGGAGACCCAGCCGAAGGAGAAGATGTCCTGAACCCCGCCCGACGTCCGGCTAATGGACCAGAAGGGAAGGGCGAGCGATAGGAGGACGAACAGAATGGCGAGTCCAAGGGCAAAACCCGACGACTCGATCTGGAGGAGCATCTGGAGCTTCGTGCGCAGGCGGGTAGCGGGGGCCATCGGCTTCTGGAACGAGGGACGTGGATAAAAAGGGTCGGACGCGGGCGTCGGAAATCAGCGGTAGAGGATGTTCTCCTCACGCTTGCGCTCGATTCCTTTCTTGAACTTCTTGTCGAATTCCTCGTAGAACTTGATCGTGTCCGCGTCGATGCTCGGCCGTACGACCTTGATCGCTTCCTGGAAGTGCACCATCGTGACCTTCTTCGCGTGCTTCGTCTCGCGGAGGGCGATCATCGCGGACTCGCGACAGAGGCCCTCGATGTCGGCGCCGGAGTAGCCGTCGAGGTCCACCGCGAGCTCCTCCAGGTCCACGCCTTCGAGGGGCATGGCCTTCGTGTGCACCTTCAGGATGGCCAGGCGGGCTTCCTTGTTCGGTGTCGGGACGAGCAGGATCCGATCGAACCGTCCCGTCCGGAGCATGGCGGGATCGAGTCGGTCCGGTCGGTTCGTCGCGCCGATCACGCAGACGCCTTCGAGAGTCTCGAGTCCGTCCATCGAGGTCAAGAGCTGATTGACGACCCGTTCGCTGACCCCGCTGTCCGTGTCGAATCCGCGGACGTGAGCGACGGCGTCCAGTTCGTCGAGGAAGACGATGCACGGCGCGACCTGCTTCGCCTTCTTGAAGATCATCCGCACGGCCTTCTCGGATTCCCCGACCCATTTCGACATGACTTCGGGACCCTTGATGGAGATGAAGTTCGCCTCGGATTCCGTCGCGACGGCTTTCGCAAGGAGCGTCTTGCCGGAGCCTGGCGGACCATAGAGGAGGATCCCGCGGGGCGGACGGATGCCCATCCGCTTGAATGCCTCCGGATCCTTCAGAGGCATCTCGACAGCCTCACGGAGTTTCATCTTGACGTCTTCGAGGCCGCCGACGTCGGCCCAATTCACCCGCGGCACTTCCACGAGGACCTCTCGCATCGCGCTCGGCTCGACCTCCTTCAGCGCCTGCTTGAAGTCGTCGGCGGTGACCCGCATCTTCTCGAGCGTCTCCGCGGGAATCGGCTTATCCAGGTCGATGTCGGGAAGATAGCGACGGAGGGCCTTCATCGCGGCCTCACGCGCAAGGGCCGCCATGTCCGCGCCGACGAAGCCGTGGCAGACGTCCGCGAGTTCGTTCAAGAGGGAGTCCCGCTCCTCCTCGGCACCTTCGATCGGCATCCCGCGCGTGTGAATCTGGAGGACTTCTTTGCGCCCCATGCGGTCCGGCACGCCGATCTCGATTTCGCGATCGAAACGTCCGGGCCGACGCAGGGCCGGATCGATCGCCTCGTCGCGGTTCGTTGCACCGATCACGATGACCTGGCCCCGACCCGAGAGGCCGTCCATGAGCGTGAGGAGCTGCGCGACGACGCGTCGCTCGACCTCGCCCGTCACCTCTTCCCGCTTCGGCGCAATCGAGTCGAGTTCGTCGATGAACAGAACACTGGGCGCGTTCTTCTGTGCCTCTTCGAACTTTTCGCGAAGCCGCTCCTCACTCTGCCCGTAATACTTCGACATGATCTCCGGGCCTTGGATCGAATAGAAGTTTGCGCCTGCCTCGTTTGCGACGGCCTTCGCGATCAACGTCTTGCCGGTCCCTGGCGGCCCGTACAAGAGCACACCCTTCGGCGGGTCGATGCCGAGGCGTTCGAACAGCTCCGCGTGCTTCAGAGGGAGCTCGATCATCTCGCGGACCTTCATGAGCTCCTCCTTGAGCCCACCGATGTCCTCGTACGTCACGGTGGGCGTGAGGACTTCGCCTTCGCGGACGGGTTCCTCTTTCATCTCGATGATCGTGTCGTCTTGGATCTGCACGATGCCTTTCGGCGCGGTGCTGATCACCATGAAGGGAAGGGCCCCGCCCATCAAAGCGATGCCCGGGACGATGACCACATCGCCCTTGTTCAACGGCCGTTTGAGCAATCCTCGCTTCACGAAATTTTCAATGCCTTGACCGAACGAGATCTTGTGGCCTTCACTGATGATCGGCGCGATCGTGATCCGCTCCGCCGGCAACACCTCGGCCTTGCGGACCTCGATCTTGTCGCCGAGGCTCACGCCGACATTCCGCCGAACGAGCCCGTCGATTCGGATGATGCCTTTGCCTTCGTCTTCCTGCATGACGCGGAAGAGCTTCGCCGCAGTGGACTTCTTCCCAATGATTTGGATGATCTCGCCGACGTCCACACCAAGCGCCACGCGGGTCTTCGTGTCGACCCGAGCGCGGCCTAAACCGACGTCCGACTGAGGTGCCTCGGCCACTTTGAGGACGATTCGATCAGGCACAGGGCTTCGAACTCTGCCGGCTTATATCAAGGTTCCGGGGCGATAATCGCAGCGCGAACAGGGTGTTCTCAAGAAGCGGTCCGTCGCTCGCCCACTTCGCTCGATTCGTGCACGACGAGTTTGCTCGCCTCGACGACAGCGATCTTGCAATGAGGACCGATATGCACGGTCTCCCCCTTCACGAGGTTTGCCGTCGTCGCTTCGAGTTCGATGTCCTCCCCCTGGATGCTCTCCGCGGTCAGTTCCCCGCGGACCCGGAAAAATCCGCCGGTCGCCTTCGCCCGGATCGATTCCCCTTCAATCGTCGAAATCTTCGACGTTCCTCCGAGATCGATCTCGACCTCTTCCGCCGTTAGCCCCTGGTCGATGCGAACCGATCCGCTCGATCGGAATTCCTCACTCTGCACGCTCCCCTTCACTTGAAGAGAGCCACTCGACGAGACCTCCTCGGCTTTGATCGACCCCTCGACTTGGAGGGATCCGCTCGACTCGATGGTTTCCGCGTTCAGGTTCCCCGCGATGCGAGCGGAACCCGCGGACCGGAACTCCTTGACCTGCACGTCGCCTTCGAAACTACAAGCGCCCGCGACGCGCGCCACTTCTGCGATGAGGGATCCTCGAACCCGGGCGCTTCCGGCGGACCGGAACTCGACCGTCTTCACGGGGTTCCCGCTCACGACGCCACTCCCGACGATCTTGATCGCCTCGTCGCTCAGTTTCGTCCCGGCGCCGATGCCGGAAAAGTCCATCGCGCGCATCGCCTCGCCGACGGCACGAGCCGCGTCGCTCGCGGCGCGGGACGCGTCCGCGGTAGCCTGAGCGACCGCGTTTCCAATCTTCGTGCCGAGATCCACGTTCGGGAGTCCGGATTGGTCCAATTCCTCGGATTCTTCCGGTTCCGATTCGTAACGGGCCTTGATCTCCAAATACGTCTTCTCGTTGATCTCGCCACGCGCGAGACGCTCCTCGAGTTTCCGCAAGATGTCCTTGCGTTTCATAGCGTCCACCGGAAAGGGCCCCGGACCGCGAAATACGTTTCCCTTCGGTCGAACATGTCGAGGTCTTTTCTCAGAATGGGGATCACCGTTTGGGTTCGCACGTTCTTTGGTTTCTCATCGCGCCGGAACAGGCCGAGGCGCATCCACGTCTCGCGAAGCCAGGCGTTCTTGTTTCCGAACATGCCGAGTCGATGGGGACCTTTCAATTTATACAAGCTTCGCGGATATTAATGACATCCTCTGCCGCGGGCCCGACATCCTCTCCCCGCCGGGAGATGACCTACGACGCTGCCGGGAAGAACTTTGAAGTACGCCGAAACGACTCGCCGACCGGGATGCCAGAGGTTCTGGAGCTGATTCGCGTCGCGGCCTCGGAGACACGACGCCAAATCTTGCGGTTGCTCCCGCAAGGTTTTGATCATCCGGAGGACCTGGCGAAAAAACTTAAGATCCGACGGACCTCCGTCGACAAGCAACTCGCGGAGCTGTTTCAATGGGGGCTCGTGGATCGGGCGGCGATCTTTCCGCCAAACGGACGCCCGCGAATTGTGTACCAAGTGACGCAGCGCGGTAAGGATCTCCTCGATCTGCTGGAGCGCGTCGTGAAGGAGTACACGGTCGCATTCAAGTCCGATTTCGCGCGCGAACTCGAGTCACTCGAGGCGAAACTCGCGGCAGGCGAAATTGCGGAGGAGATGTATTTCAAACGCCGCAAAGATCTCGAGACGCGCTACGAGCTAGCGCTTTGAGTGCCCGGAGGCACGGCGGGCGCGCGCAATCGCTTCGTCGAGCGAGAGATCCCCGCGCGCGACCGAGTCCGCAAGCTCCGATGAGATTGTCACGAGACCGCCGCTGTCGATGCGAGACCGCCGCTGGATCTCCCGCACCTCGCCGGGGGTCGGACGGACTTCGAATGGCGGTTCCACACGGCGGCCCGGTGTTCGAGCGATTTCGATCGCGGCATCGACGTCGGGTTGTGGCGTGCGCCGCGTCGTCCCCGCTTCGTCGACGATCTCGACCCGAATCCGGTCCCGCGACACGGCATTGAGAATCCGGTTGCGGTTCGTGGGGTCGCCGTGGCCGATTCGGACTCGTGCATCGTTCGCGGGGAAGGTCCGAATCGCTTGGCGGACATGGAACGCGACCGCTTCGGGACTAGCCGCGATTCGCGTGTCGATCACATCGCCGTCCCCGATGATCGCGACGCCGGGTTCGCGACCCGGGTCGACGCCGATCAGCAACTCGGTCCAGTACGATTTTCCCTTCAGAATCTGGATGGCCTTCGCAACCGAGGAGTCGATGTCGTCGACCGCGACAGCATGTCGATGCCGAACCCGCCCGACTTCCGCGGGCGAGGTCAGGACCGCGCCAATCGTGTCGGGAATTCGCCGTGAGAACGAGAGGCTCACGAACGGAAGGTCGCGTGCCTTGAGGGCCGCGACGAGGTCGTGATAGAGACGGAAATCCTCCGTGAGAAGGCCGAGGACCTTCCGCATGTCCGTCGAGAGAAACCCGAGGCGCCTTGATAACGCTTGGCCATCCCGCCGTTACCAGAAATGATTCACACCTCTGATTACCGAGCCGGAACCGATTCATACCGACCGGCTGCATCGTGACGGGAGGAGATTCATATCCTGCAAGATCAGATCGCTGGGAATCAGGTCGGGTCGGAACTGGACGCCAAAGGTCTGCTCCTGCGGGACGCACTGGCCATCGTCACCGTCGTGGGGGCCCTGGTGGCCTTCTACGGCATGATCAAGTTGGTGTCGTATTTGGCGGGAATCCCGTCGCCCTAGGGCGATCGGAACCGATCGAAGAGTCCCTGAGGGCCACCTTCGTCCCCCCGAAGCCGCCGGAGCTCCTCAAGGAGCCGACGTTCTTCGGAGGATAACCGGGTCGGGGTGACGACTGTCACCCGCACCAGCTGATCTCCGCGACCGCGTCCTTGGAACCGGGGGAGCCCTTTCCCGCGAAGGCGAAGCGTGGTGTGCGTCTGGACTCCGGAAGGGACCCGAAGTCGGCTTGCGCCGTCCAAGGTGGGCACCTCGACTTCCGTGCCGAGCGCGGCATCCGCGAAGGAGATCGGCAGCTCGAGGACGAGGTCGTCCCCATCCCGCACGAACCGATGGTGAGGGCGGACATGGATGGCGACGTACAGATCACCGGGCGGAGCGCCCGCGTCGCCTGCGAGGCCCCGACCGGGAATCCGAAGCTGGACGCCATCCGGGACGCCTTCCGGGATCTCGACCGCGATCGTCCGCTTCTCCTCGATCCGACCTTGACCTGAACACCTACGGCAGGAGCGTTCCGGCCACTGACCTCGGCCGTTGCATTTCGGGCACGTCGTGATCGTGATGAACTGGCTGTAGCCCTGACGCTGGGACGTACTCATCTGGCCGCGACCGCCGCACGTCGGGCACGTCACGAGGCGCTCCCCCTCGGCCCCGGTCCCTCGGCACGCGGGACATGTCATCGGATAGTGGACGGTGACCTCTTTGCGCCCCCCTTGGGCCACGTCTTCGAGCGTCACCTCGAGGTCTACGCGGGCATCTCGACCCGGCGCCGGTCCTCGCCTTCGTCCAACCGTGCCGCCTCCGAAGAAGTCTTCGAACAGGGTTCCGCCGAAACCTCCGGACCGGCCGAAGACCGATTGTAAGAAATCCGCCCCGAAGATGTCCTCGACGTCCTCGGCGTGGGTGAACCGGGACCAATCGAAGCCCTGGCCGCCCCAGACCTGCTGCTTGAGACCGTCCGCCCCGAACTGATCGTAGATCTTCCGCTTCTCACCGTCCGCGAGGGCTTCGTAGGCCTCGGAGAGCTGCTTGAACTTCTCCTCGGCGACCTTCGGATTGTCCTTGTTCAGGTCCGGATGGTATTTCTTCGCGAGGCGGCGATAGGCGCGTTTGATCTCGTCCTGCGACGCCCCGCGAGGGACGCCAAGAACGCCATAATAGTCCGCGTCGCCCATACCGCGCTCGCCCGACCGGAGATCCCCGGTCACTTCTTGTCGACGTCCTCGAAGTCCGCGTCCACGACGCCCGGATCCGGGGATCCGCCCGCATCGCCGGAACCCGGAGGAGGCGCCTCCGCCGGTCCGCCCTTTCCGTACATCTCGAGGCCGATCCTCTGCGCCTCCTTGTTCAGCGCATCGATCGCGTTCCGAAGGAGCGAGATGTCGTCCGTCGTCAGGACTTTTCGGAGGGCCTCGAGTTTCTCCTCGACCGACTTGCGGGTGGGTTCGGAAATCCCGGACCCGTGCTCCTTGAGGAGTTTCTCCGTCGCGTACACGAGCTGGTCGGCCCCGTTCCGCAGCTCGACGAGCTCACGCCGACGGCGGTCTTCCTCGGCGTGGGTCTCCGCATCGCGGATCGCCTGGTCGATCTTCCCATGCTCCATCCGCTGCGGGGCCATGATCGTCAGCTTCTCGGTCTTCCCGGTCGCCTGGTCCTTCGCCGTGACGCTCAGGATCCCGTTCGCGTCGATATCGAAGGTCACCTCGATCTTCGGCACCCCGCGCGGGGCGGGAGGCATGCCTGTCAGGTAGAAGCGGCCCAGGCTGACGTTGTCCGCCGCCATCGCCCGCTCTCCCTGCAAGACGTGGACCTCGACACTCGGCTGGTTATCCGCCGCCGTCGTGAAGATCTCGCTCTTCCGCGTCGGGATCGTCGCGTTCCGCTCGATGAGCTTCGTGAAGACCCCGCCCAGTGTCTCGACGCCGAGGCTCAGGGGCGTCACATCCAGCAGAAGGATGTCCTTCACCTCGCCGCTGAGGACGGCTCCCTGGATCGCGGCTCCGAGGGCGACGCACTGCATCGGGTCGACGCCCCGCTCCGCGGGTCGGCCCAGAATCTTCTCGAACCGTTCGCGGACGACGGGCATGCGGGTCGGCCCGCCGACCAGGATCACGTGCCCGACGTCGGAAAACTGCCACTTGCCGTCTTTGAACGCCTGACGGATCGGCCCCTCGAGTCGTTCGAGGACGGGCTCAATGAGCTGCTCGAGTTTCGAACGGGTCAGCTTCTTCTCCAAGTGGAGCGGCTGTCCTCCTTTCTGCGTGATGAACGGCAGGTTCAGAGTCGTCTCGACGGTGCTCGACAGCTCGATCTTCGCCTTCTCCGCGGCATCGCGCAGGCGTTGCATCGCCTGGCGGTCGCCGGAGAGATCGACGCCTTGCTCGCGCTTGAACTCCGTCACGAGCCACTGGATCAGGGCGTTATCCATGTCCATCCCGCCGAGCTGCGTGTCGCCCGAGGTGGAGACGACCTCGAAGACGCCTTCGCCCATCTCCATGAGGGTCACGTCGAACGTTCCCCCGCCGAGGTCGAGGACGGCGATCTTCCCTTCGCCCTTCTTGTCGAGGCCGTAGGCGAGCGCGGCCGCGGTTGGCTCGTTCACGAGCCGCAGGACCTCAAGGCCCGCGATCTTCCCCGCGTCCTTCGTGGCCTGGCGCTGGTTGTCATTGAAGTACGCCGGCACCGTGATGACGGCCTGGGAGATCGTCTGACCCAAGAACGCCTCGGCGTCCGTCTTGATCTTGCGCAGAATCATCGCCGAGATCTCTTGGGGCGTGTAGTCCTTGCCATCGATCCGGACCTTGTGGTCCGTCCCCATCTTCCGCTTGATCTGCATGATCGTTTTCTCCGGGTTCAGCACCGCTTGGCGCTTCGCCGGTTCCCCCACGAGAATCCCGTCCTTCGTGAAGGCGACCACGGACGGAAACATCTTCCCGCCGTAGGCGCTGCCTTCCGCGCTCGGGATAATCTTGGGCGTTCCCCCTTCCATGTATCCTCCCTCGGAGTTCGTGGTTCCGAGGTCGATTCCGATGATTTTAGCCATTGGTATCACCTTGATTTCTCACGACGATGACCTGCGCGGGACGCAGGATCCGGTCGTTCAGCCGGTATCCCTTCCGCAGTACCTCTTTTACAATTCCGTCCTTTGAATCTCTTTCGGAAACCTGTTGAACGGCGTCCATCAGGTAGGGGTCGAAGGGCGTGCCGACGGCCGGAATCTCCTGGAGACCCGCCTCGCGGAGCGCCTTCGACAGGTTGTCCCGGACCATGCGGACGCCTTTGCCGGCCTCCCCCTCCAGAGTCCCGACCGCCGCGTCCATCTCGTCGAGGACCGGCAAGAGTCGGGCGAGGAGCGCCTCGTGGGCGAACTTGACGACGATCTCCGTGTCGCGTTCCACCCGCTTCCGGTAGTTCTCGAACTCCGCTTGCAGGTATTTCATCTTAGTCAGGAGCTCCTCCTTCTCTCGGCGGAGGTCCTCTGTCTCGTCCGGTTTCTGGACGGTCGGCGTCTTCTCAGTCAGATGGTTCACCTCGTTTGATCCGGATCTGGTGGCCTCGCCTCCGAGGCAGCGTCACATCGAGGACGCCGTTCCGGTAGGTCGCGGTGACCGCTTCGGGCTCGACCGGGTGGAGCAATTCGATCTCCGAGTGGAAGGCCCGGCCGTCTGCGCCGATCGCGTGAACGGAGAGCCGCGAGCCTTCGGCCGTCACCTCAAGCGTCTCTCGGGAGACGCCCGGAAGTTCCAAGGTCACGTAGATCCGGGCCGGGGTCACGACGACTTCCGCCGCGGGTTCGCGCACCCGATCGCCTTCATCCGCGAGGGCAGAAGGGGGCCCGAGCGCCCGAGTGTTCGAGGTCCCGATAGCCGGCAGGCTCCGATGTGCATCGATCCTCCGGAGGAGGCGGTCGAGCGAGCTCGGGAGCCTTGTGTCCCGATCAGGGGACGATTCCTCGGCCATGGGGGACCTCCTGAGGCCCCGCGAGGGGACCTCAGAACTCTTCGCCGTCGCCTCCGCCTTCGCCGCCTTCGCCGCCCTTGGGTCCCGCGCCGCCGGCGCCTCCGCCGGACCTCGCCGCGATGACGTCGTCGATGCGGAGCACCATGACCGCCGCGTCGGTGGCGGACGAGACCGCCTGGCTACCGACCCTGATCGGCTCGATCACGTTCTCCTTCTTCATGTCGGCGACCTTACCGGTGAAGACGTTCACGCCGGCGTGCTTGTTCCCCTTCTTGTGCTCCTTACGGAGTTCGATGAGGATGTCGATCGGGTCCAGGCCCGCGTTCTCCGCGAGGGTTCGGGGAATCACTTCCATCGCGTCTGCGAAGGCCTCGATCGCGATCTGCTCACGGCCACCGACGGTCGCCGCGAAATCGCGCAGGCTGAGGGCGATCTCCGTCGCGCTGCTGCCTCCGCCCGTGATCACCTTACCGTCCTCGATCGCCACCGCGACGACGCTCGTCGCATCCTCGAGGGACCGCTCGACCTCGTCCACGACGTGCTCGGTGCCGCCGCGAATCAGGATCGAAACCGCCTTCGGGTTCTTGCATCCCGTGACGAAGGTCATCTCGTCCTCGCCAATTTTCTTCTCATAGACGAGCTTGGCGTAGCCGAGATCGTCCTTCGAGAGCTCGTCGAGCTTCGTGACGAGCTTCCCGCTGGTCGCCTTCGCCAGCTTCTCCATATCGGACTTCTTGACCCGCCGTACAGCGTAAATTTCCTGTTTCGCAAGATAGTGCTGCGCAAGGTCGTCGATCCCTTTCTGACAGAACAGTACATTGGCACCGCTCTTCCGGACGGTCTCGACCATCCGCTTCAGCATCGACTCTTCCTCGTTCAGGAACGCCTGCAGCTGGGTCGGGTCCGTGATCTCGATCTTCGCGTCGATCTCGGTCTTCTTGACTTCGAGGGCGGCGTCGATCAAGGCGATCTTCGCGTCCTTCACTTCACTGGGCATTCCGGGATGGACGCGCTCCTTGTCAACGATGATTCCGTCCACCATCGATGTGTCGGCGATCGATCCACCCTGTTTCTTCACGACCTGGATGTTATCGTCATCGACGAAGTAGGACCCGTCCGCACGTTGCTCCGCGACCGTGCTGACCGCCTTCACGGAGATGTCGGCGAGGAGTTCCTTGTGCCCGCTTGCGGACTTCGATGACATCGCGGTCCTTGCGACCTTGTTCAGCGTCTCTGTGTCCTTGATCGAGATCTTTGTCGAGACTTTCTCAAGGACCTCGCGGGCCTTCTCCGATGCTTGGCGGTAGCCGGCTGCGATAACGGTCGGATGGATGTTCTGTTCGATCAGGTCTTCCGCCCGCTTGAGCAGTTCTCCCGCAAGGATGACGGCCGTCGTCGTGCCGTCGCCCGCTTCCTCGTCCTGGGTCTTCGCGACCTCAACGAGCATCTTCGCGGCGGGGTGCTCGATGTCGATCTCCTTGAGGATCGTCACGCCATCGTTTGTGATGACGACGTCTCCCAAGCTGTCGACGAGCATCTTGTCCATCCCGCGCGGGCCGAGGGTCGAACGGACCGCATCCGCAACGGCCTTCGCCGCTGCGATGTTGTTGAACTGCGCTCCCTTGCCGCGCTCGCGGCGCGTCCCCTCCTTGAGTACCAATATCTGCGTTCCTGCTGGCATCATATAAATCTCTCCGAATATGGAATTCGGGAATCTGCCTATGTTGGTACTTCTATATAATAGTAGCGCTGGAGGGGTAGCAATCCGCGCGTTTATCAGGAAGCCGCGTATGGGCCGATCCTCATCCCGGTTCTGGCCAGGCCAGACCACGCGGCTACCTGCCACCAACGCGCGACGGCTGAGGAGGATCCCATGAAGGCGATCATCTGCCACAAGTATGGCTCACCGGATGTCCTGGAACTCAAGGACGTCGACAAGCCTGCGGTCGACGATGACGGCGTGCTCGTGCGGGTTCGCGCGGCTTCCGTCAATCCCGCTGACTGGTACGGCCTGAGAGGAAGGCCGTACGTCGCACGCATGGCGGTCGGGCTACTCAAACCCAAAAGCGACAGATTGGGAATCGACTTCGCGGGGACCGTGGAAGCGGTCGGCAGGGACATCACACAGTTTCGGCCGGGTGACGAGGTATTCGGCGGGAGGAGCGGATCCTTCGCCGAGTATGTCTGCGTTCGCAGAGCCGTCGTTTTGAAACCGGCCAACCTGACGTGGGAGCAGGCGGCGGCCGTGCCTGTGGCGGCGCTCACCGCACTGCAGGGTCTTCGCGACAAGGGGCAGATTCAGCCGGGGCAAAAGGTCCTGATCAACGGGGCGTCGGGAGGCGTGGGCACCTTTGCCGTCCAGATCGCCAAGGCGTTCGGAGCCGAAGTGACCGGCGTGTGTAGCACGAGGAATGTCGACCTCGCGCGATCGATCGGCGCCGATCACGTCATCGACTACACCCGTGAGGACTTCACCCGGAGTGACCGGCGCTACGATATGATCTTCGATGTCGCCGGGAGCAGGTCGTGGTCGGAGTGCAGGCGCGTACTCAAGCCGCAGGCGACCCTCGTCATCGTCGGAGCACCGAAGGGCGGCCGCCTGATGGGACCTCTCAGTCACGTCGTCAGGGTACACCTGGCGGCATTGCGTAGCAGCCGAAAGGTCGTCTGGTTCGTGGCGAAAATGAACAAGCCGGATATGGTTGTCCTGCGAGACCTCCTCGAGTCCGGAAAAGTGACACCGGTCATAGACAGAGGATACAAACTGAGTGAGGTCCCTGACGCTCTCCGGTATCTGGGAGAAGGACACGCGCGAGGAAAAGTCGTCATCACCGTGTGATGCTCTTCGCCACGTCCAAACCTCCGGGCCATAATTCTATATCAAGAAAGGTCGTAGGTCGGCCGATGAAGGGGCTTCTCCTCGAACTCGCCGAGGCAGTCCAGCACGCCGTCGAGGCGATCAAAGGGGACCCCGGCGAGGTCGTGGGCCGAGGGGCCGATGGCGCTCCGAGCACCCGTATCGACCGAGTCGCGGAGGAAACGGTCCTGCAGGTACTCGATTACGAGGGGGCGGCGCTGAACGTCCTGAGCGAGGAGGCCGGTTACATCGAACGAGGAGGAAAAGCCACGCTCGTGCTCGATCCGATCGACGGAACACACAATGCCATCCGCGGGGTCCCGGCGTACTCGGTCTCCTTGGCCATCGGACACGAGCGGCTTTCAGACGTCCAAGAGGCGCTCGTTCGGGACCTCGTCTCGGGCGCGACGTACTACGCGGCGAAGGGGGGCGGGGCGTTCCTGAATGCCCGGTCGATCCGAGTTCGTCCCGTCGATTTGGACGACCTCGTCTTCAGCGTCTACCTGGGTACGCAGGCGGCGCCCGACGCCGCGCGGGTCGCGAGCCAAGCCCGCCGTGTCCGCGTCCTCGGCGCCGCCTCGCTGGATCTGTGCCTCGTCGCCCGCGGGGCGGCCGACCTGTACTACATGCATTCCAAACTCCCCGAGACGAAGCTTCGCGCGGTCGATATCGCCGGAGGCGTGCTCATCGTCCGGGAAGCAGGCGGATTTGTCCTCGACCTCAAAGGGAAGGAACTCGACATGCCACTCACGTCGACGGCACGCACGGACCTCGCCGCCGTCGGAGACCGGCGGACCTGGGAGGCCCTTTCATGAGGTTCGGGATCACGGCGAACCCGCACATCCCCAGCGCGATGGAATGCGCGACACGGGTCCTGGCCAAGCTGGAGCCGCAGCAGGAAGTCCTGCTCGAGTCCGATCTGGCACGCGCCTTGGGTCGGAAAGGGATCCCGCTCGCCCACATGAAGGCGGACGTGATGCTAGCAATCGGAGGGGACGGGACGATCCTGCGGGCGTTGCAGCTCTCCGACTCGAAGGTCCTGGGCATTAACTCCGGGTCCCTCGGCTTCCTCGCGGAGGTCAACGCGGAGGATGCGGACGGGTATCTGGAGCGGACGATCCGAGGGGACTACAAGGTCGAGGAACGAATGCGGCTCAAGGCGACGGTGGACGGCGAACGGCTTTTCGACTGCACGAACGAGGCCGTCGTCCACACCGCGCAGATCGCGAAGATTCGACATTTCGAGATCCGCCTCGACGACCAAGTGGTCGAGCGAATCCGCGCCGATGGGATCATCGTCGCGACCCCGACCGGATCGACCTCGTACTCCATGTCCGCGGGCGGCCCGATCGTGGACCCGCAGGTGGACGCCATGATCGTGACGGCGATCGCCCCATTCAAGCCGGCATCGCGGCCTCACGTCTTTCCGGCCACGGGCCAGGTCCATGTCCGCCTGATGAAAACGAAGGAGTGCCTCCTCGTGATGGACGGACAGCACGAATCGAGTCTGAAAGGCAGCGAAGACGTCGTCCTGACCGCGTCGGAACGCCGGGCGAAGTTCATCCGGTTCCGCGATGACTTCTATCGCCGCATCGAGGAAAAGTTGTCGCACCAATGAGGGACTGATGAAACGCGTCCAGGCGATCGCCCGCAAGACCCTGCGAATGATCCTCGAAGCGTCCCGCGACATGTATCCGCGGGAGTTCGGGGCGGTCCTTCGCGCGGACGAGGGGACCATCGACGAGCTTCTACTCGTCCCGGGGACCATCAGCGGAAAGCACCACGCGATCTTTCAGCTTCACACGCTCCCCCCCGACTTCGCCGTCGTCGGCACCGTCCACTCCCATCCGAGCGGAGTGTTCGAGCCATCCGACGAGGACCTCGCCTTGTTCAACAAGTTTGGCGGTATCCACCTGATCGCCGGGTATCCGTACAACGAGGACACGTGGGCCGCCTGGACGAACAAGGGAGTGAGGACCTCACTCAAGGTCGTCCCGTAGTTGGCTCCGATCCGTCCAGAATCGTCCGGTACACGGCCTCGATGCGGTCCGTTACCCGCTCGATGCTAAACGACTCGAGGACCTTTTCCCGGCCCCGTGCGCCCATCGTCCGGCGGGCCTCCGGATCCGAGAGGAGCCGCCGGATCTTCTCCGCGAGGTCCCCCGGATTCACAGGATCCGCGAGGAGTCCGTCCCGACCGTCCTCGATCATCTCCCGCACCCCGGGGATGTCCGCGACGATCACAGGTTTCCCGGTCGACATCGCTTCGAGCGCCACAATCCCGAACGCCTCGAGGCGGGAGACGCTCGGGAGCACGAAGACATCGCAGGCCGCATAGACCTCGGGTAGGCGCTCGTCCGAGATGCGGCCCAAGAAACGGACGCGCTCCGCGACGCCCATCGAGATAGCGAGCCGTTTCATCGGCTCGAGTGACGATCCTCCTCCCGCAATCAAGAACCGCGCATCCGGGACATATCGCGCCGCCTCGACAAAGTGCTCGACGCCTTTGTGGGGCACGATGCGTCCCACGAGAAGCACGACGGGGACCTCCGGAGGAATGCGGAGCTTGGCGCGGACCCGCGAGCCGTCCACGTCCGGCCGAAAACGACGGTGGTCCACCGCGTTCGGAATCACGCTCGGATTGTACCTCCAGATCGCCCGGCTCGTCGCGGCGTACGTCCGCGTGGTCACAATGACTTGGTCGGCGTTCCGGAGAGTGTCCGCCCCGAGGCTCCGACGATAAATGGATTCGACGACCGAGCCGAAGGCAGAAGGCAGCTCGACATCGCAGTGATACGTGACGACGTAGGGGATCCCGCGTTCGGACGCTACCGCGCCGGCGTAGTGCGACGCAAGCGGCGGTGGCGAGTGCGCGTGGACCACGTCCGCCGACAAGCCGCGGAGGCTGCCACGCATGCGCGGTGTGATCGGGGTCTGCATGAGGATGAACCGCGGCCGCACGCGGACCACCTGGAACCCATCCATCGTCTCTTCCGCGGAGAGCGTGGGATCGTGCTGGGTCGTGACGACCGTGACCTCGTGACCGCGGCGTGCGAGTTCCCGCGAAAGCGAGCGCACGTGACTCTCCACGCCGCCGAAATGCGGCGAGAACCAGGGGGACACCTGGGCAATTCGCACGCCCGTCACCTCAGAAGATACGGCTCCGGGGCGCGATGTTTCCCCGCGCATGGGCCCCCGGGCCGAGGAAGGACTCCTCCCCGACAATCGTACCCGCGTCAATCGACGCGTTGATGCCCACCTTCACGTCGTCCCCCATGATCACGCCGAGTTTTCTCA
>WNEY01001239.1_pt1 | contig 17783 bp, 17 predicted proteins | sample 5400531 | NCBI WGS metagenome assembly WNEY01 (sample SAMN13153338, study PRJNA577476) | soil metagenome | isolation source: 200 cm saprolite under Douglas fir tree site 1 | place: USA:California | collected 2015-04-18
CGTGTAGAGCTTCTAATTGAGAGATTTTCGAAAGCCAAAGTAGCCGAAATCCATGAAGAGGGTTTTTTCACAGCTTCAACCCGAAAGGGTCGGCCACCCGGAAAAACTAAACCAGTTCCTCGGCGTTGACGTACTGGAGTGGAATCATCCAATTGTGAATGCGCGTCAACAGGAGAAATGCGAAAGGGTGGGCCACCCGCCGACTTTCGATATTCGCACAATTCATTCGGGCGGACTCCTCCGCACTTTGCAATTTAACATCGCCTTCCTTCTCACAAGCGGATCTCAATGCACCGCGCGCTCGGCGCCTTGCCAATACGGAGCCCGGAGTTGCTTGCGATCGATTTTCCCCGCGGGCGTCTTCGGAATTTCCACACGAAATTCCACGGATTTGGGAGTTTTTACGCCACCTAGCTTCTTTTTACAGTGCGCAATCACCTCCTCTTCAGTCAGGGACTCGCCGTGGCGGACAACGATGAGAGCTTTCACGGCTTCGCCCCAGGTTTCATGCGGAATGCCGACCACCGCGCACTCATACACTTGCGGCATGGCCATGATGGCCGCTTCAACTTCACCCGAGAACACATTGAAACCGCCCGAGATGATCATGTCCTTTTTGCGATCCACGATGTAGAAGTAACCGTCTTCATCGCGATATCCGACATCCCCCGTATGGTGCCAACCAAATGTGCGAATCTCAGCCGTTGCCTCCGGCAAGTTGTGGTAGCCGGGAGTAACTAGCGCTCCGCGAGCGACAATCTCTCCGGGTTGGTTGGGGGGCAAGAGCCTTCCCACATCATCCATGATTGCGAGACGCACACCGTAGGTGGCCTTTCCGCAGCTTCGCAAGCGCTCCGGGTGATTGCCAGCGGCTGCGGCTGCCACCGTCTCACGGTCCAGCCAGGTCATCAGCATGGGAACTTCTGTCTGGCCGTAGCACTGGCACATACAGGGGCCGAAGATTTCCACTCCCTCTTTGAATCGATCGGGCGACACCGGCGAAGCAGCCAGCAAGAGCACCCGGAGGCTGGAATGATCGCGCCGTCGCACGTCCGGGTGGGCAAGCAAAGCATAAAACGCGGTGGGCGGAAGGAAGATGTGAGTCACGCGGTGAAGTTCGATGCTGTGGAGTACTGCTCCGGCATCGAATCGCGGCAAAACAACATTGGTGGCTCCCAGACCAAACATAGCGAACGCGACCGGTCCTGCCGCGTGAGAAAGCGGGGCTGTGCTGAGACACACGGGAGGTCCGTCTGCGCACTGCCAGTAATGAGCGGCCATTTCCACGAAGGCGCTCCAGGAATCGCTCGTAACTCGAACCCCTTTCGCTGGCCCGGTGGTGCCGCCGGTGGGCACGAGACCGACCAGCCGGTTGGGATTCCCCCGCGGATCGGCCCAATCCGGCGGTTCGCTTTGAACCGGCTGCTCGATGAAGTGCGCGAGCGAAGGGTCGCCATGATATTCGGAATCGATGCAAACGAGGTGACGCAATGCCGGCACTCGTGACTTAAGCTCTTTGACCTGCTCGCCGAAGCTGCTGTGGTAGAAAAGCCAGCGGGTTTCGACGTAGTTCATGAAATCCGCATTGGCGTCGATGGCGTTGCGATAATTGATAGGGACCCACGTACCTCCGGCGCAAAGTATGCCAAGCATGCACACCAGCACTCGAGCATCATTAGGGGAATAAATCGCGACGCGTTCCTCGTCGCGCAGCCCGGCGGCCCGCATGGCTCGCGCGACTCGTTCGCTCGCGGCGCGCAATTCACGGTAGGTGAAGCGAACATCGCCTTCAATGAGTGCAATTCGATCCGGAAAAGCCTCTGAGGCCTTGTCGAAATAATCGATCGCGCGCACGATTGTTTCGCCGTCTTCAGAGCGCTTGCACTGAGAAACGACCAGCCTCCTTCCCCCATACTTCGTCTGCAACTTCCACGACCAGCCGCAGCTTCGCCATTTGCTGCTCTTCCGTCATGCGGTTGCCTTCCGTCGAGCTCGCAAAGCCACACTGAGGGCTAAGCGAGAGCTGGTCGAGATCGACGTACTTGGCAGCCTCGTCGATGCGGCTCTTCAGCAAGTCCTTGGATTCCAGCTGAGGAAGCTTGCTCGAGACCAGGCCGAGCACAACCGTTTTGTGTTTCGGCACGAGGCGCAACGGATCGAACGTGCCGGCCCGCGTCGTCTCGTACTCCAGAAAGTACGAATCGACGTTAATTTTGTTGAAAAGGACGTCTGCAACGGGATCGTACCCGCCCTCCGTGAACCAGCCGCTTTGGTTATTGCCGCGGCAGAGATGCATGGCCAGGTGGAGGGAGGGCGGACGGTTAGCGAATGCGCGGTTTATGATTTCCGGATACAGATCGTTCAGCAGATATCGCGGATCATCTCCGCGCGCCTTCACCATGTTCTGAAACTTTTCGTTGCACAACGTGGCCATGGGCGGGTCGTCCACCTGCAGATATCGGCAGCCCGCATCGTTGAGCGAGTTCATTTCCTTTTGGTAGGCATCAATGATGTCAGCCCAGAAAAGGTCCATGTCCGGATAAGCGCCTTTACGTATGGCAGCGCTCCCGGATGTGAAATGCAGAATGATGGGGGAGGGTATGGTCACTTTTGGTGTTCGTTTGGTGACGGACCGAAGAAATCGGAAGTGATCGGCGTAAATCGGCGCACGCCATCGCATACGCGATACAACCTGGGCCCATGGAACGGGAATCTTGCGGCCCTCATGGTCGACAAAGTAGGCCGCCGTGCTTTCCATCCGGACTTCCACACCGCCAAGGCCTCTCACGAAGAAGTCCGTATAGAAGTCCTCGCGGCGAAACTCGCCATCGGTGATGGATTGCAATCCAATCCGCTCTTGCTGGGTGACGACCCTGCGGATAGCTGCATCCTCGATGGATCGCAATTCTTGAGCCGAGATTCTTTCCTCGGATCGATCTTGGCGGGCCTTCTTGAGGTCCGGAGGCCGCAGTAGACTCCCTACGTGGTCAGCACGAAATGGCGGGTTGTGTGGAGCCGTGGCTGTCATGGAAGCCTCCCTTGCTATCTGAAATTTTCTTTTTCGCCCCGAGCGCGTCCGAAGACCGGCTTGCTCGCCTTCCAGAGCAGTCGGTTTCTTATCGCATAAGTCGATGCTCCTAGGCCACTTTCATCTTTGAAAGCCCGTGATTTTCCAGGACCCCTAAGACCTCGCGGGGCCCGAACGCGGCGGCTGCCGAGGCAAATCCAACCTTGTGGGGAGCGGTGCGGATCAGATTGTGCGCTGCGAAGGCTTGCAGAAGTCCTGTTTGTTTATAGCAACATGTCCCGATCAGTACGCACTGCACCAAGTCAGTTGATCCGCGTCCAACCACCACATCAATGGTCCGATTTTCGCGCAAGTTTTCTCGCGGCGGCGTCCCGGCTTGCACAGAATTGGCCATTTCGGCGAGCCGGCGTCCGCGTTCCTCCTTGGGCAGAGGGGCAATCTTTTCCAAATAGAGCTTCTCGGTGGCCGCAACTCCTTCCATGATTTGGCGATCAAGCAGTCCCCCAATCGACTTTACATTTGCCACTTGCGGATGGTCTTTGAACCAAACGGGTTGGGGAAACCCGCCCCAGGCAAGCGCGAGTTGCGTCTGGATCAGCCCCGGCACCACCACGTCCATGGCCGTAGCCGGCGGCCAGCGTTTGAATTGGTTCTGCTCCAGAAAGTGGGCTTCCGTCTGGAGCACCGCGAAGATGGTCTGCGTCGAACCGAAAGTCGGCATGCCGCGGAACATCGTCAGAGTTTCGAGCGTGTCGATTCCTTTATTCTCGAGACAAAGACGCGCGGCCGCGTCGCTAGGAGCCGACATGAACGCGGTCGCCGGCGCGGCCAACAGTCCTCGTTGAGCGAACGGTCCACTCCACTTCGTGGCGACTTGCCGTATCCACTCCTGTTCGCCGCTGATGTCGAGATAATGACAGCCTGCTTCCAAGCAGGCTTCGATGACCTGCGGGCCGCTGTAAATGAAAGGGCCAACGGTGTTGCAGACGACCTTCGAGCCCGCAAACAAATTCGCCAGTTCTTCGACCGAATTTCCGACTTCGGCGATTTCAAACTGGGCGGTCTCGATTCCCGGGACCTGTTTCATTACCTCTTCGAGCTTGGCCTGGTTGCGTCCCGCGGCAATGAACGGAACGTTGTACTCGCGCAGGTATTCCACTACCAGCCTGCCGGAAAAGCCACTCGCTCCGTAGACAACAACGGGTTTCTTTCCGGACATTCTGGTTCCCTCCCGGCCGGACGGATCGACCCGTCAAATTCCGGAAATAACTCGAATCAGCATCACTCCCGGAAATCCAGGCCGCAATTTGAAACACATCCTAAAGCTCACGATTGCTTGGAAGAAAGAAATAGTCCGCGACGCGTGACGATAATCGCCCGGAAGCAGCGCATCTCAGGTTTGTACGTGATCCATCGTAGTCTTGAATGCTCGCGTGGCCGCCCCGTCCAGAGGCATCCGTCGGAGTTCTTCGGACAGAACCTCGATCCCCCATGGTCCTGCATAGCCCGTCTTCCGAATGCACTCCACGAATCCCTTCACGTCAAACTCGCCCTCCCCGCAGAACCTGCGGTGGTTGACGGTGTCTTCGTGAAGGCTCCATGGCGCAACAAACGTACCGTCGTTCAGTTCAACGCCCATGATCCATTTCAAGGGCACCTGCTGCGCCTCTTTGTACGGGATTTGCAACTTGACCAGATGCCACAAGTCGAAAATGATGCCGCCGTTCGCCGCGCCCGCGCCGTCGATCATGGTCAAAGAATCCTTCAGCGTATCGATCATGGCAAACGGCATCAGCTCAAAACCGATTTTCGTACCATGCTCGGCCGCATCGGAGCACAAGGTAGCGAAGGCTTCGATGAGTTGGGGCATGGAGTACTTTTCATGATAGAAATCGCCGACCTTGACATGGTGCGCTTCGAGCGCTTCGGCCGCCCTCAGCAGCTTTCGCTTCTGAATATCGGACTGCTTCCTTCTCTCGCCTTCCAGAAACCAATCGCTCAGGAATTCCAATTCGACGTGCGTGATTCCATTGTCATCAAAAATCTGTTTCATCTCGATTAAGCTTCGACTCTCAAGAATATGATCCAGATCCGCGTGCCAGATTCCCACGCCCTTGAATCCGGCTTTTGCAGCGGCCTGCACGCGATCCTTGAAGTCAAAGGGACTGTATTCCCTGTCCGTGTGCGGAAGCGCTCCACCCGCAATCGTCCAGTAGGAAGCGAGCAACTCGACGTCTTTCGTCATCGATTGTCCAATTGTGTCCTGAAAGGTCCGTCAGGCCATCACAGCGCGTTTGGCAAGCAGAGATTTGGCCGCCTCGATGATCTTGTCCTCGTTTGGCAGAACATAATTTTCCAGCGGCTCGCTGAAGGGTACAGAAGTGTCCGCAGCCGTCACCAACCGCACCGGCGCTTTCAGGTATTGGAAAGCGTGCTCGGCAATCTCGCCGGCAATCGTGATCGCAGCAGATGCGTGACGCGGCGCTTGATCCACAAGTACAAGCCGTCCGGTTTTTTTTACGGATTCAACGATGGTCCTGACATCCAACGGCGCCAGTGTGCGTGGATCGATTACTTCGACACTGATTCCCTCTTTCGCCAGGCGTTCGGCCGCGGCCAGCGATTTCTGCACCATCCATCCCGTTGCGACAATCGTCAGATCCGTTCCGAAGCGCTTCACATCCGCTACGCCGAACGGGATCACTTCATCGCCCTCCGGTACTTCTCCCTTCTCTAGTGTTAGGAGGAAGTGCTGCAAGAAAATCACGGGGTTGTCATCGCGAATTGCCGCTTTCATCAGTCCCTTGGCATCCGCCGGTGTCGAGGGCAGAGCGACCTTCAAACCGGGCGTTCCCATGACCAGGTGATACGTGCAATTCGAGTGTTGTCCGGCCCATCCGGCGGCAAATCCATAACCCGCCTTGAAAACAACCGGAACTTTGACGTGACCTCCGGACATGTAGCGCAGGCGTGGCGCTTCGTTGATCACCTGATCGAAGGCAACGAGCATGAATTCACTCATCCACAGCTCGACGATGGGCCGTAAGCCCGTCATCGCCGCCCCAATCGCCATGCCCAGCTCCGCGGTTTCCGAAATCGGCGTAATTCGAATGCGGTCCTTTCCGAACATCTTCAGCATTGGATCGCGCTCGGTCATCCCCATGTTTTGTCCGTAGAAGATGACGTTCGGATCGCGCTGCATCTCTTCGATGATCGCGGTGGCAATCGCTTCGCCGTACATCATTTCCTTTGCCATGGCTCGATCCTCCTACGCGTAAACGTACTTGAGCGCATCTTCCGGCGCCGGCTGCGGGCTGGCCAACCCAAACCGCACTGCTTCTTCCATTTCGGCACGAACCTTCTCTTCGATGGCGTTCGCGGCCGCTTCCGTCATTACGCCGGCGGCGATTAGTTTTGATCGGAACTTCGGGACCGGGTCATTGGCCTTCGCGGCTTCGTATTCCGCTTTTCTGCCGTAGACTTCTATTGCCTCGTGTTTTGGGAATTGTGTCGGCACGGGTGGCACAGTGATCGCGTTTCCGTGCGCGCTCAAGCGGTAGAATTTGGACTCGATCAAGCTGGGACCCTGGCCCGCCCTCGCGCGGTCCGACGCCTTCTTGACTTCGTCGTACACAGCGAGCGGATCAGTGCCATCCACCGTCACGCCAGGAATGCTGTAGGCCTGTGCCTTTTTCGAAAGAAGGTCACCGCCCACGTGGTTGGCGTCTTCGAGACTGACGTGCGTGTATGCCTGGTATTCGTTGTTTTCCAGAATGTAGACGACGGGCAGCTTCCATACGGCCGCGATGTTCAGGGATTCGTGAAAGGCTCCCTGTTTCGAAGCACCGTCCCCAAAAAAGCTATACACCACCTGTCCTGTTTTCTTCACCTGGGCCGTCAAAGCTACGCCGGCTGCATGTGCGATGCCGGCGCCAATGATCCCAGTGGTCCCGGGAAAATGGTGAGCGGGATCCGCCAGATGCATCGATCCGCCAAAACCTCCGCAGATGCCGTCTTTGCGCCCGTACAATTCCGCCATCATGTTTCCCGTGGGCGTGCCAAGCACGATCGGATAACCATGACAGCGGTAGCTCGGCATCACTGGATCGCCGTCGTTTCGTGTGGCCAGTGAGCCGACGATCGAAGCTTCGGCTCCGTCACCCAGATGTGTGTGCCCGCGAATCACCCCAGGGTGCTCAACGAACGTGCGCTTTACACGCTCCTCGAATTCGCGGATGCGTATCATCTGTGTCCACATCCAAATCAGGCGGTCTTTCCCTAACTGTTCCGACGGTTTCATCGAGGCCCCTTCTCTCCTCAGTGCCGCGGAATTGCGTCGCCCGCTTGCCCGATCTCGCAAACTGCGTCGCCTACCGGCACTTCGGCGCCTTCCTTCGTAAGAATTTTCAACAGAATTCCCTCGACCGGAGAGTCCAATTCGTAGTTCACCTTTTCCGTCTCCAACTCGACGACGGCGTCCCCGCGTTTCACAATTTCGCCTTCTTGCTTGAGCCAACGCACAACATTGACCTTTGTTGTGGGCAAACCGCCGGTCTTTGGCACTTTGAGTGTGGTTACGATACGAGTTTCGCCTCCTCCGGCGGGGATTCTATATAATGCGGATTCCTTGCATTGTAAGACTCATTTCGAGGACGCCATAGGCCACTGCGTTCCAAGCGTTCGATAAACGCCCACACCTTCATCCCAAGAGGGGGCAAAGTTCCTGTGCGGCGGCTCGAAGGTACGGTAGGAATCGAGTTCGCATGTCTTGCACAGAGACGCGTTGCCCGTGAGCTCCCGCGTTTATCGCGGCAATCACACGTCCCATATGGTTTTGGACGGGAACCGCCATCGAACGCAATCCGACTTCCAGCTCTTGATCCACGATGGCATATCCGTCTCGTCGCACCGACAGCAGCACGTGACGCAGCTGTTCGACGGAAGTCAGCGTGCGATCCGTGTAGCGGGTAAACTCGACGCGCGACAGTAGCGCTTCCATCTCTGCGGGCGGAAGATTCGCCAGCAGCACGCGTCCTATTGAAGTGCAGAACGCCGGCAGCCGCGTTCCCACTCCCAGGTCGATGGCCATGATGCGCGTCACGTTTGCCCGCGCTACATAAATGATGTCAATCCCGTCCAGCAGCGCTATCGAACAAGATTCATGCAGGATTTGGCTGAGGCGTTCCAGCACGGGTTGCGCTACCGTGGCCAGGGGCACTGAAGATAAATACGAGTGGCCTAACGCAAGCACGCGCGGAAGGAGGTAGAAATTCCGTCCATCGTCAGAACCCGCAAATCCCAACTTTGATAGCGTGTGCAGGCATCGGCGCACCGATGCGCGAGACAATCCTGTCCGCTTGCTCAATCGGGAAATCGAAAGATGGAGACTCTGCTGCGAGAATGCCTGGATCACCAACAGGCCGCGTGCCAGCGAGGTCATGAAATTGGGGTCTCCGCTGAATTGATCCAGTTTTGCCGCAGGCTCAGATCGGGGAGGGGGCATCGGCGCTGTCTCAGTAACACCGGAAGCGTTACGAAGTTGTTTGTGGGCTGCCGCGCCCGAAGTGGTGTTGGCCATAGCTTCCTCCACGGGGTACTCGGGCAGGTCGCGAAGATAACCCAAATGGGCGATATACGCACGCATATTCGTTTATCGGCTGGATCCTCCCTGCCCCCTTCCTATTGCCCATTTGAACGTTCACCCATACCAGTTTGAGCGGTAAACGCCTTGCACTTCCGAATAAACGCTGTGGGCACTTGTCGTTCAAGATGTGTGCAGGTCGTGCGAGTCAGCCCCAAACGCGTCTCGCGGTTTCCGCGACGAGTTTCAGCTTGGACCACTGCTGATCTTCGTTCAGCAGGTTCCCCTCCGCCGTCGAAGCAAACCCACACTGCGGACTCAGCGCCAGATTTTCGATGGGAACATACTTCGACGCTTCCTCGATTCGTTTTGCAAGCACGTCGGCATCTTCCATACGCGGGACCTTTGAGCTGACGAGCCCCAACACCACCGTTTTGCCCTTGGGCACAAAGCGCAAAGGCTCAAAAGTACCAGAGCGTTCGTCATCGTATTCCAGCAGGAACCGGTCCACCTCCAATGTCCCGAACAACTTCTCGGCAATCGAATCGTACCCGCCTTCGGCGTACCAATGGCTGCGATTGTTCCCTCGACACAAGTGAATGCCAAGCGTCACTCCGTCGTTCCGTGCCGCCAGGAAGCACGCATTGTCCGCGCACACCGCTTCATCCAGCGCCGCGTCTGGATCGACTTTCAATTCCGTCTTTATCCATGCCCGCCACTTGGGGTCCATGTAGTAGCTGTAGCGCGGAGCATCGATCTGGATGTACTTCACGCCATCGGAAGAAAGCTTGCGAAGGTCGCTTTTCATGATGTCCACGATGTCCCACAGAAGCGCCGAATGGTCTTTGTAAATCTTGTCCGTAATACCACTCTTGAAAGAGATGGCCGGAAATTGCGTGGCGCTCGGCAACGTCATTTTAATCGGGAGAGGGCTCTCTGCCTTCAAGAACGGCAATTCGTGACCCGTTAGCGGCCGCACCTGACGCAGCCTGGAGGTCACGATCCCCATCACGCTGCTGACGGGGGCGCTGGCTGCCTCTCCCGCTTGCCAGTTTCGGCCGACCGTGCCCGACAAATCGAACCCCTCGACCGCGTCCGTGAAATCGCTCATAAAATTGCGCCGCCGGAACTCGCCATCCGTAGCAGCCTCAAATCCGAGCTCTTTCTGTTTGGAGAGTACGCGCCGGATGTGTTGATCCTCGAGCTGCCGCAACTGACCTGGACCGGCGCTACGCCTTGCTTCGAGCAACTCCGCGGGCCGCAGAAAACTGCCAATGTGATCCGCTCTGAACAGTGCGGGCATGCTCTTTACTCCTCTCGTGATGCTTTGAGGGCATCTGTTTCCGGGGATTTTTCAAATGCAACGCCTGCTGGGTTTCCCTCTAACCTGCCTAGTCCCATCGCCAGCCTTGCCGCAATCTCGGTCACCAAATTGACCTTTTGCACCAGTTCTTTTCCACGAAATCGAAGTGTGGGTCCCGCAATCCCCAGGGCCGCGATCACGCGTTCGTGCGCGCTCAGAACGGGCGCAGCCACGCCACTCAAACCACGTTCGAGCTCCTGATGGTCCACGGCGTATCCTCGCTGGCGGATCAGCCGCAGGTTTTCCTTCAGGTCCGAAAGTTGGGTGATGGTGAACTGCGTGTATTGCCGCTGTCCGTTCCTCTTGACGATTTCATTGATCTCCTCGTCGAGCATGTACGCGAGGATCGCCTTCCCAGCCGCGGTGCAATGGGCAGGGAACTTCGCGCCAACCGGTGTGCAGACATTGATGATGGTGTGCGGCGAGTCCAAGCGGTCCAGGCAAATGACTCCGCCTGGCGTGGGCACGGCTAAGCTCACCGATTCCCGCGACCTTCGGGACATCTCCAATAGTAGCCGATGCGCTTCACTTCGCAACGACCGCGACTCCACCGCTTTGTTCCCCAATTGCTGCAGCTTCAAACCGAGGCGGTATCGCTCACTCTCCGCGTTTCTCTCGATCAGTTCGAATCTCTCCATAGTGTTCAACAGACGGTGCACGGTGGCCTTCGTCAGCCCCAACTCCGATGCCAGTTGGGTTACCCCCGCTTCCGGTGCCTGTTCTCCCATGTACACCAAGATGCGCAGGGCCTTCTGCAGGGATTTACTGGACCCAATGTCTCGGTCAGGCCTTCGTACTGCACGGCGACGGAGTAGTTTAGCTGTAGCGGGCATCGCACCCTCCCGGGCGCTGGACTCTGATCGCGTTCCCCAAATGCCAGGGTCCCAGCGCTTCCCCTCGACCTCTGGCGCATTGTAATTAGAATCTGGTCCGTGTCAATATGAAATAGCGTTCCATAGCTTGAAACAGGCAGATCGAGGCACCAATGCCCTTCAGAAATTACTGGGACGCAAGAGAAGATTCCTACGGCTACGAAAGAGGCTGAAAAACGGGCCGAACCAGAGCAAAAACAAGTTAACCCTAGCTCAAAGTTATAGCGGACTGCGCTCGGAACCAGACGCCTATGCCGCGGATTCTTCAGTCCGCAAACATTTTGGCGAAGAGCAGAGGTGGCTATATTTCTTTATTCCACAGTGGCATGAAACAAAGATGGCGAATGTTCATGGGGCTTGGCTTAGCCGGCATCGAATGCTTGTCAAGGCGAGTGCCTGTTTGCCGGAAGTCTCAAATTTTGCGAGCGTTCATCTCCCGGCTAATGTATTCCGCCTGTCGCAGCGCCAGGGCCACGATGGTCAGGGTTGGATTCGCTGCCCCGGCTGTCGTCATGGCGCTGCCATCAGAAATAAAAAGATTGTTGATGTCGTGCGTTTGTCCCCAGGCGTTAGTCACGCCCTCGCGAGGGTCGGTGCTCATGCGGGCACTGCATGTGTTATGAGTCGCGGGCGGAGTCGGTCCGAGAACCACGCGTTTGGCCCCAATGGCCTCGTACACCCGGGACATCTGCGTCTGCGCATGATTGCGCATCGCCTGATCGTTCGGATGTTCGTCCACGTGGACATTGGCCACCGGCAAACCCAAGGCGTCCTTGACGTCGCGGTTCAGCGTGATGCGATTCTCGGCGCGCGGCATATCCTCACCGTTGATGATCATGCCGGCGATATTCCGATAGTTCTCCACGATGGACGCGAAATCCCGGCCCCATCCGTAGGGCAGACCCACCAGCGGCAGAGTCGGCAGATCGAGGGTGACCAGTTCCATCCGGTAGCCCCCCACGAAGCCGCGGCTCGGGTCGTTTTTAACTTCGTCTTCGATGACTCCCGCTAGTGTCGCGCCGCGCCAGGAATAGACCGGCTTGTCGAAGATTCCCCAGACGAAGCCGATGATCTGGTGGCAGTAGTTCCGCCCCACTTGGCCAGCGGAATTAGCGAGGCCCTGCGGGAATTTCGAGGAGTCCGAAAGAAGCAGGAGGCGCGGCGTCTCGATGCCGTTGCCCGCGATGCAGACAATGCGCGCCTTCTGCCGTTGCTCCCGGCCCTGGCCGTCCCGGTAGACCACCGCGTTGACGCGTCCGTCGGTCCCATGCTCAATCCGCGTGGCCATGCACTCGATCCGCAAGTCCAGGTTGCCGGTCGCTTCGGCACGCGGAATATCCGTGTACAGCGTGCTCCACTTGGCGCCCATCTTGCACCCTTGCACGCAGAACCCCTGCTGGATGCACATGCCACGCCCGTCATGGGCACGCGAATTGATTGCCATGTGGCCCGTGTGGACTCGCTTATAGCCCAGCTTCTTCGCCCCCGCGTACATGACCTTAAAATTATTGGAGGCGGGCAAGCCGGGCATGTCATTGCGCCGCGTCACGCCAAGCCGACGCTCCGCCAGCACGTAATAGGTCTTGAGTTCCTCATAGGAGATTGGCCAGTCGATCAGCGAAGTGCCGCGAATGTTCCCGTAGGTGCTCTTTGCGCGCAACTCCCAGGGTTCGAACCGTGGCGTGGCGCCCGTCCAGTGCACTGTCGTTCCGCCAACGGTCTTGCAGTGCCACACGGGCAGGGTAGGAAAGTTCTTGGCCACGCCCCAGCTACCGCTCTGCGTCCGCGCATCGAGCCAGGTCAACTCGAGGAAGGCTTCTCCGGGAACCTGCGAAAAGGTTGCTGTTGACTGCCGCTTCCCGGCCTCGAGTACCACTACCTTGATTCCTCGGCGGGTCAGCTCGTGCGCCAGCGTCCCGCCCCCGGCGCCGGACCCTATGATTACCACCGCACCTTGGTCTTGGAATTCAATGCGGGCCATGTCGCTCCTCTCCACTCGTTACGCGCCAACCTCCAGCGGACCACTGTCCTCGGTCGGAACTTCCGGCAACCAGCGCAGGTCATTGAATCCGCGGAAAAGATAGCCGCCTTTGGAGAACGCTTCGCCCTCATATCCGAAGTAGGCATAGGCGATGGAACTGGAGTAAAGGACCTGCAGCGTCTTCTGGCGCATCGTTTGGAAGAACACGGAAGATTCAATCTTTTTTAATGCCTCGACCCGCTCGCTCTCGGAGCTCTGGGCAAAATCTGCCCTGAGCGCTGCATGGCCTTCTTTGATCATCTTGCGCGTGTTCGCATCCTTAGCCGCATCGGTGTCCACCGCCTGGATGACCAGCGCATAAGCAGCATCATCCAACTTGTCGTGCGGCGCAATCGTGCGCGCCACGCTCATGAGCGTGGTCCCCTCGGAGCTGGTGAGGGCCGTCAGATCCAAGGCCCACGCACGTCCGGGTGCGAGCAGGGCCAGCGGAGTTCCCGCAACCACCCACCCCGTCAAGAGCCCGGTCGTGGTCTTCAGCAGCTCCCGGCGGTTCAGGATAACGAGCTGGTCCATTGGGTTCTCCTCCGAAATAGAGTAATAACTATGCGTGCGAGATACTCATCACAAAAAAATCAGCATGACATTCGCTAGCGGCCTTCATTTCGAGTTTTCGTCACGCTCCGCACGCCAGCAGCCAGTCCCTCAACGTACACCAAGAATACATTAGCGAGGAAGAAAAGGAATGAAGTGTCTGCGCGAATATCGGACGCGACCAGAACGATCCTTTCCTTTCGCTGTCTACTCGCTCGCCAAAATGCTATCCGGCAATGAAACGAAGGAGTTCGAGGTCTGATTTGCTCTCCCGAACCGTGATCGGCGCGGGTTTGCAGGGAGGGATTGGAAACCGAGGCTCCAGGCTGACTGGGGTGGACAGCTTTTAGGTGAAGCACCGCAATCCACCCAACGAGAGATGGAACGGTCTTGGTTTGCGCGGCTCGGTCGTCGGTCCCGGGACTCACAACAATGAGAGTGATTGGCCGAAATTCAAAACGGTTGTGACATCCGATATTCCAGAAGTGTAGACGATTTTGTAATTGCAAGCTTCAAACTTCAACAGGGTTCAACAGAGTTCAACAAGCAGGCCGCAAACGATTCAGCAAGAATCACTTAGAATCCACAAAGTTCAACAGACTTCAACAGGGTTTGTCACCTGGTTCGGGACCAGGAGGCCGGTGGTTCAAATCCACTCACCCCGACCATTCTTCCTTCGCTTGTTCAGTCACCCTCTTGATCGTTTAGCGTGCTTATAGTAACGGAAGTTCAAAACCCCGACCCTTCCAAAAGCCGCGAAGGGCCGGCCACCCTAAAAAGATAAAGCAGTCACTCGGCGTTGACGTACTGGAGTGGTATGATCCAACTGTGAGAGCACGTTAACTGAAAAACACGAAAGGGTGGACCACCCGGCCAGGTACTATCCGACTTGCGAAACGGATGAGCGCGCGAGTCCTTCCTGGCGAAGCCGGTCTACTTTCCCGCCGCAGGCTGAGGAATGATGAATTGAGCAGCGTGGTGGAGCGCGACTAGCCAGCGCCCACCTTGCCGGACCAGAATCCAGGTGTAATAACCCTCGCGGTGCGGCTGGTCCGTGCCTGGAACGTTAAGCACCCAATAATCGTCAAGAGAGGCGATATCCCGAGTCAGGAAGCGCATGCGCCGGATGGAATCGGTCCTTGTACTGTTCTTCAGATTGCTGTTGAAGTTCCTGGCGAACATGGTTTCTAGCGCTTCGCGGCCGTGCGTATTGCCTCCACCAACGACGACGTAGTCGCAGTCCTCTGTGAATAGCATGGCCAATGCGTGCGAATCGTAGCGGTTCCAGGCCTCGGTATATGTGTCGAGCACCTGTTTGATGGCAGCGTCCGCTGCGTCGTCTGATTTTGCTGTTGTATTCGCTTCGGTGGAATTCTGCTGGGCCAAAGCTGCTGCAGAATGAGCGAAGAATAGGGCCAATGCCAGGGACGCCCGCATCAGAGAGTTCCCGCTGTTCAAGCGGCGAAAAGCCATGCAATCCTCCTAGCCTTGAGATACCAATTCAGAACCTACTCGCGGTTTCCAGTGGAGCACTCCGCGGAACTTAGCGACGTAATTGTACACCGTATCGAGGTACTTGATTAGGAACGGCTGACCGCTGACATCTGCTGCTTCGAAGCCACGTCGTTGCTGACAATTGGAGCAACAAATGGCTTGCGCAACGCACGCTGGCGCTGGGCAGATTTCAAGGTCACTCCTATACTATCTAAGTTTCCGGACAAAAGAAGCATTGTGCATTTTTCTTTTGCTCCCGATAGCGTTTGGTCCTTTTCTTATGAGTTACTTATAATCTTCGGAGTTTTATTGTCGCGGGGAGACTTTTAGTTCGGAAGAACCCAAGAAATGCGCCCACCAAAATTCCGATGGCACCTATCGTGCGAAAGTGTTATCGCACTTCGCCTGTGGACGGCAAGGCCGTGGGCTGTTGGAATCACAGACGCATTGAATCTTGGCGAGCGACAAGTTAGAGAATCGCGGAAATCGTGGTGCCGGCGGCGGCAAATACGGCGGTCATTTCCTCGCGAGCCAGAGGCAGGAAGCTGGTGACTACACCTGGATCGAATTGCGTACCGCTCGCCACAATCAGCCTCCGCTCGGCCTCTTCGAAGGGTAGCCCATTGCGGTAAGGCCGTGAAGAAACCATGGCATCGAACGCGTCGATGACGGAGACGATTCGAGACCCGATGGGAATCTCTTCGCCGCTCAGCCCGCCCGGATAACCCTTTCCATCGTAGCTCTCATGGTGGTGAAGGACGAGCAGGCTGGCGCGATCCATTCCCGGGATCTGCCGCAGCACCGCCCAGCCATACTCGGGATGTTTCTTCATCAGGTCATATTCTTCATCGCTCAAACGGGCGGGCTTATTCAAGACGGCGTCGGGAATGCCGATCTTGCCGATATCGTGTAGTAAGGCGGCAATCTCGATGTCGCCCAGCACGCTTTCCGGCAATCCAAGCTCTCCGGCGACGTGCAGCGCCCATTCCGCGAGCCGGGTGCTGTGGACGCCGGTGTTAAGGTCCCGCAGGTCCAACAGTTGGTTGAACCCGCACACCAGAGACATCCTAAGTGCTGAAAGTTCCCCCTCCATCTCTTTAACCTGCAGAGAGGCGGAGGATAATTGCGATGGTTGTCGAACCGGGACTGAAAAGGCCGGCGTCCTGGACAGCGCATCCCTGAGTGAATGCGCTGTCGTAACGCCTGTCCATTCATTGCTCGTCTTGATCATAGGGACCTGGACCCAGTTTCGAAGCTGCCGGTATGCTTCAGCGGCCCGCAAGCGTACGGTAAACGTCCAGCCGGCCGTAACCCATATTGCTACCAATCCATTGCGCATGAGATACCGCGGACGCCGCATGGCTCTGGTTAAGGCCCGGTTGCAACCCTAACAGAAGTGAGGCTGTTCCTGAAACAAAGGGAGCACTGAACGAAGTTCCCGAACTGACGGCGTAAGTGCCGAACGGATAAGTGGAGATAATGTTCTCGCCCGGCGCAGCGACCCATACAACCTGATTGCCGTAATTCGAGAAGCTCGAACGCTGGTCGAAGTCGTCCGTCGAGGCGACGCCCACTGCGCTCTTCTGCAAAGCCGCGGGATACACGATCTCCTGCAGGCCATCGTTGCCCGCAGAGGCCACGCCAACCACGTTGTGATCCGTGGCGTAGTTAAGTGCCTTCGTCAATTCAGTCGACTTCGCTGACATGTCGAAGCTCATGTTGATGACGTTTGCTTTGTTCTGCACCGCATAGTAGATGGCGTGGATGATATCCGAGAGATTTCCGGTTCCATCCGCATGAAACGCCTTGAGAGGCAGGAGTTTGGCAGTAGGGGCAACAAGGTGGATGACTCCCATGACCATCGTCCCGTGGCCGAACGCCGCGTAACCAGTCCCGTCCACCATTGCGGCGGTGTGTTGGTCCACCATCGCAGCCGTGTGCTGGTTTACAAAAGCGGCCTGGCAAGCGCTGCACCCTGAGCCCGTAGATCCGCCAAGGTCCGTCATTTCCGAGCCGCCGGGCTGGTTGCGCGTGAAGTCATAGCCCTGCAGCAAGACGGCCTGCAGTGCAGGATGCTTCGGGTCCACTCCTGTGTCTATATCCGCGACAATCCCTGCTCCGCTCATGTGAAAGGCGCTTTGTGCTTGGGAAACGCGGATGATTTGAGCGGCGGGTTGATTGACATAACCACTCCAGACCGGAGACGTATAGTAATTGACGGGCGTTGTATTCCACAGGCCTGGTGGGAGCGCGGTCAAGACGGCTTGGTTCCCGAGTACAGTGGGAATCGCGAGAACCTGGTCCACTTCGGCATCGAGGATTCCCGTCACGAGTCGCAGCGCCGCTGCAAGAACGTCTGGAAGAAGTCCGGAATTAGGCTTGACCAAGAAAACCTGGCTCAGGCTTCCATCCAGGCCCCCCTCAACGGTGCAACTGTTGAGCAGGCAAACAAGCTGCAAACCGGACAGCCCGAGGCTCGTTCGAACAACGACTCCCCCGGCACTCGCGCTGGCGGAGGTATTGGAGCTTGTGCTCCCACCCAGAAGGCTCGACGACAATTGAGCCGAAGCTCGTTGGGAGGTGAGCGATGTTAGGAGGAGTATGACTAGGGCAAATCGACGGATCATGGCTGGTAGAGCTCCTTTGTTTTTCTGCTAGACTGCCGAATCAAAATCACTATTATGAGGGACTAGTATTGCCAGTATCTAAGAATCCCACAATGGTACGGTGGGCAGGTCGGCATCAGCCTTTCGTCCTAGTACGTTTTTTTCTTCCTGGAAAAATGTGTTTAATTTCAATAGATTCAGAAGGTTGCGACTTGTTCTCGTCTTCGGCGAGAGTGGGTTCCAGCACAGGAACACGCAGCTCAGTCC
>WNEY01010551.1_pt1 | contig 17782 bp, 16 predicted proteins | sample 5400531 | NCBI WGS metagenome assembly WNEY01 (sample SAMN13153338, study PRJNA577476) | soil metagenome | isolation source: 200 cm saprolite under Douglas fir tree site 1 | place: USA:California | collected 2015-04-18
TGCACCATGGTGGTGAAAGCAGCGACGGGCAAGACATAGCGCGCGATTTCGATGGCGCGTTTTTCGGCGGAACGCTCGATTTTCTGGAGGCGCTTGGGGTGAGACATCGGGCCGATGTGCCAGATGTCGTTGAGGATGGTGCGAGCGTCGGCGATCAGAAGAGATGAAAGTTCGCGATAGTAACTCCAAGCTCGGGCGATGGCGGCTTCGTAGAGTTCCTTACACTTTTCGTCGAAGAAGAGGGAGGTCGCAGGGACAAAGGCTTGCGGGCGGTCGAGGCGGACGTAACGCTGGCTTTGCTGCTCGGAATTGTAGAAGGGATGCGCGTGGAGAAAGGACCAGACGAATTGGCGGCTGACATTTTCGAGGCCGAATTCGAAATGGGCGTGCTGGTAGACGGTGTGATGGCCGCTGTAGAACGTGGCGGCACCGATGTTGAGGCGCTGCTTGTCGGTGATTTCTTCAGGGCCAATGAGGCGCGAAGCGTAGCAGGTGCGAGCGGCGGCGATGGCGGAGTCGAAAGGATGGGCGAAGGCGTTGCGGAGAGTGACGCGCGGCGGACCGGATTCCACAAGTTCGCCGGGGCGCGCGCCATCAAACATGCGAGATTGAGTAGCCACGATGGAAGTTCATTGTACACGGGCGGGGAGCGCGAGGAAGCTGAAAGTCGAGAGTAAGAATGGGAGGAAAAGATAAAGATAATGCAGAGACGCAGAGAGACGCAGAGTTGGTGAAAGAATCTACAGCGGTGACGCGGCTAAAAAAAGAAGGGACAGCCAGGAATGGCTGTCCCACGAGAAAGCGGTCAATTGATTTGCGGAAGAGCAAACCAATGGAAATGGCCAAATGACTTGAAGACTGAAAAGCGGCCGCGAGCCCCCGCTTCCAAAAGTTACTTTTTGGCGGCGGTAGATTTGGCGGCGGCGTCGGCGTACTTTTTGGTGAAACGCTCGACACGGCCAGCGGTGTCAACCAGCTTTTGCTTGCCGGTGAAGAAGGGATGGCAGTTCGAGCAAATTTCCACGCGCAGCATGTCGCCCTTGATGGTTGAGCGAGTCTGAAACGTGTGACCGCAGGCACAGTGCACCGTAACGGGATGATAGTCGGGATGAATACCGGGTTTCATGAAGCTCCATTCTGTCGCGTCCGGTCTGCACGGCACCTCGACAAGGTCGAGGGACTACAGCCGCGTCGCTAGGTCGCGAGACAATTCTTAATCATACGCGAAGTGTCAAGTTCCTCCAAATGGGGATAGGGACACAGAGATTGAGAAGTTGCGGATTGCGCTTTCCTGGGTAGACGGGTTCCGATAGATTGTGCGCAGACTAAATGCGGAAATCGAGGGGAGGCGTGGATGAGCTTCAAAAGGAAAGTACTTCTGGGGGCTTGCTTTGTTGCTTTGCTGATGGCGGCCGAACGAATGAGAGCGCAAGCGGCAGAGGACGCAGAGCGAAAGGGGATTGAGGCGTTCAACAAGCGATATGTAGAGTTGCATTTGAAGATGGATGCGGCGGGGATTTTGGCGCTGTGGGCAGAAGACGGAGTTGATCTAATGCCGGGCGCTGTGGCTATGGTGGGCAGGAAGAAGATTACGGCATGGGTGGAAGAGATTTTGGCGAAGATGCCGGGGTACAAAGTGACGAAGCAGGAGATGGCGTTTCACGATATTCACGTGTGCGGAGATTGGGCTTCGGAGTGGGCCGCCGAGCATCAAGTTGTGCAGCCACCCGAGGGGAAGCCGCCGATTGAAACCTTTGGCAAAATGGCGCTAGTGCTGCATCGTGAGGCCAACGGTGAGTGGAAAGTCCAGCAGGAAATGTGGAACGCGGCGCCGAAACCCTGAAAAACCTTTCAAAGAACGCCATGGATTAGAAGCGCCAGCGGGTCACGGCGTCCGTGAAGTTTTCCGCGTGTTCGTCCTGGCCGAAAGCTTGTCGAGGCGCAACGCGGTACATATTGCCCCCGCAAGATTCGAGGATTGGGTAGACATCGCCACCGTATTTGCTGTTGTAGATTTGGGCGAGCTGCTTCCAGACCGCGCGATCCTTGATTTCTTCGGCGACGCCTTCCAGTATGACGGCCTCGTCAGCCTTTTCCGTGCCGATGACCACGCGAGGGTCCGCGGCGATGTTTTTTGCTTTGCGAGTGCGCGAGCCGGTGCTGAACCAGAAGGTATCTTGCCACCAAATTCCCCAAACGATCATGAGATGGGGGCGGCGATCGGGACGGGTTGTGGAGATCCAATAATTGTGGGATTTCTCGAGGCGCTCGAGAGCCCAAGACCAGGGCTTGAGGCCAGTGAGGTCTTTCGAAGGATTTTGCAGGGCATCGGGCCAATCGGGGCGGCTGGTCTTCGGTTCGGGCATGGCGCCTCCTTTCGGGGCACAGAAATGCGGGTGAATTGTATCAAGGCGAAGAGAATGCCGCTCAGAAGTCACAGGATCTTTTTTTAGGGCGGACCGAAGCTATCAGAAAATTTTGCAGAAGGTCAGGAGACGAAGGCACATCCAACACGAAAACCGCCCTCACCGGTTTGTTGCTTCCACACGGGCTTCAGGTTTACTCGAACGGGCGGAAGAATAGGCACGTGCAAAACGGCGAGAAGGTTTTCCGGAAGTTCCTCGGGCGAATCAAGCTCTATGGCAACGCCGCCAAAACCGAGATCGAGGACGCGGGCGCGCCTGGCACCTTGCTCGCCGAGAACGGCGTAGGCGTTCGTCCCGGTCATGGAAACGCGTTCGGCTTTGCGCTGGACGGCAAAAACGCGCGGGGGGGCCGGGACGAGGTCCGCGGAAGCCGGAGTGGAAGGTGCAGGAACGGCCTCAGTGATGGCCGATTCTGCTTTTTCGATGGCGCGCCCCGCTTCAATCGAAATCGGTTGCGGCGGAGCAGCGGAGCGCTCCGGTGCAGGGGCCGACGGCGCTTCCGGAACAGATGAAACCTCGGGCCGCGCGGAGCCGTTGTTTGTCTTGGTGTGGTTCGCATGTTTCAGGCGATAGAGCCGCTCATCAGCGATGCGAATTAACTGATCAGCTTGTTCCGCATCCTGAGGGAAAATTGCGATGCCGTGATCCATGGCGACGGTTACAGAAAGCTGCAGCGGCTGGAGCATCTCGGAAAATACTGTTTCAACGCGGCGGCTCAAGGCCATGGCTTGGTCAGAATCGGTTTGTGGGAGCAACAAAGCGAACTCATCGCCGCCGATGCGGAAAGCTGAGTCGGAAGTTCGCAAGGCTTTCTTCAACGTAGCCGAGGCGGCGCGTAATACGTCATCACCGCGCGGATGGCCGTGCTTATCATTGACCTCCTTGAAACGATGCAGGTCAAGGGTAACCAATCCCAGAGGCTGGGTGTAGCGGCGAGCGCGATTGAGTTCCTTCTCAAAAGTTTCAGCGAAGAGCCGGCGGTTGTAGAGTCCCGTCAAGGGATCGGTTACAGCGTTGAGCTCTAGCCTTTTGAGCTCGTCATACTCGATGAGGATAGGAACGCGAAGCAGACCGGCGGAAGATAGGACATCGGTGAGGGCGGTCTTCAGTGAAACTTGACGACCAACGAGATCGGTGAGCTCACGGCGGCGCGAGAGCATTTCCTCCCAAATATTGACACTTTCGGATTCGCGCAGATCGAGATGAGCGATCGCACGGAAGTATCGCTGAAGAAATTGACCGCGCGCAGGCAAATCGAGGCCTTCGAGCGTGTCTGCCAACAGCTCAAAATAAGAATCCTCAATCGGCAAGCGCGGGGGCGCAGGGGCGCCGGGGCTGGGCATATCCGGTATAGACCTAACCTCTGCCTATCCCCGCGGGGTTTGGGGAAAGCGATTCCAGTTTTCAATATCCAGATTGAGCATGCAAGAGGCCATTCGTACTGGACCCAAGCAAGCTCACGCAGGATCGTAGCTCCCAAATTGCGGGCGTATGCTATTACAAAAGCAAGGCATAGGGTAAGAAAAAGTGCAACACAAGTGCGGATGGAGGCCGATGTAACAGAATTACCCATGCTAATGCGAAAGTAGGGGGGAAGAACTGCCGGGATTTACTCAAGCGGGCGAAGGAATTCCAAGCCAAAAAGGCGCATTTCTCCAGCCGATTCTTGCCGCAGGACCCTCGCTGTAATCGGCGGAGTTTCACTGGGAACCAGACTGGAAGACGCAGCGGACGGGGCCGGGATGGTCAGATGGACTGTTTGGTCGGGCCTAAGAATGTGTGTTGAGGCAATACAGGCGCCATGAGCGCTAATATTGAGAGTCTTCGTGAGCTCGACGAACTCGGCGCCAGACACATCGATGCCCCTCAGGAAGACGGGCACCTGCAAGCGAATACGCGGCGAGCGTCGGGTTGACGATGATTCCACGCGCTGCCCCTTCTTGAGAATCTCGATCTTCAAGTGGTCACTCTGGCTTGGTACGAAGGAACTAGTACGGATGCTAGCATCTAGCATGCCAGAGAGGGCCGTGGGGAGGTCCGTTAAGTTCTTTATTATATGCCAATTGCGGGTCAGGGTGGAGCTAAACAATTTTTTGACGCCAGTGCACTGCTTTGGAAATCCACTTCCTTTCCTCAAATGTGCAAATGGAACGCTTTTACCATTGACTCTGTAAGGACCCTCTGCAAGGATGCCGAATAGGGAAAATTTTTACCACTTCGCGGGGGTGAGAGCAATTGATGGCCGGACGGGTTGTGATGCCGCCGAAGTCGGAAGAGGAAAACCGGGCGTTTGTTCCGCTGGGATTCGTTCGTGGGTTGTTTGACACGATAGAGAAACCGATGATAGTGGCCGAGCGAAGCGGCAATCCGTTGCTGATAAACGTCCGCGCGGGGCAATTACTCGAGTCGCTCGGGTATGCGGTAACTCCAGGTTTAAACCTGTTTAGGGACCTCTTACGGGAGGATGCGCGGAAGATCCTCAGCGAGATCGAAAAGGGCGCATATGAGGCGGACCTGCAAGGACAGCACGGAAAAACGAAATCGACCGTGCGGGTCCAGTGGGTGCGCGAGTGTGATTGGCTGGTGGTGGAGATTGAGAATAAACCAGAGACGCAGCCGGGGCCGGATCCTGCAACGCAACTCACCGTGCAAGAGCTTTTGCAAGAACGCGAGATTACTTATCGAAACCTGCTTGCCGCCTATTTGAAATTGCAGGAAGTGAACCGGCAGAAGACGGTGTTTCTGGCGTCAGCGGCGCACGAATTGAAAACGCCGCTGGCAGTGATCAAAGGATACTACGATCTTCTCCTCGCCGGTTCTCTCGGCCGACTGACGGACAAGCAACGGGACATATTGGAAGAGTCGAAAGACAGCTGCGAACGACTGGTGCGCCTGGTGTCCATGTTCCTGAACTATTCGGCTTTGGAGAGCGGGAAACTGGTGCTCCAGCTTCGAGAGAATGATTTGCGAGATTGTCTCGATGAGGTTTCCAAACGGTGGTCGGAAGCATTTCAGCGCAAGGGCGTCAAACTGGATGCGAGCTTTGACCCGTCAATCCCAACATTCCGATTCGATTATCAAAAAGTGCAGCAGGCGGCGGCAAACCTGCTCGATAACGCGCTCAAGCATACGCCGAGCGGGGGAAGCGTAACTTTGCGGGCGGCGCCGCACTTTTGGGAACGGCGTGTGGCAGCCCTGGCGCCGGTGGAAGAACGCCGCAGGTTTCGGTTGCCGCGTCCGAATAGCGTGGAAGTGAGCGTATTGGATTCGGGGCCGGGCATCGCAGCAGAACACCACCAAGAGATTTTTGAAGATTTCGTGCGCGTGGACAGGAACACTTCTGGAATGGGCTTGGGGCTGGCGATCGCCAAGCGGCTCATCCAAGCACATCGCGGAAAGATCTGGGTAGAGAGCGAGTCGAAGACGGGGAGCAGGTTTACATTCTTGTTGCCTATGGATCAAGGGTAGGCAGGCGAATTTTTTGATTTGAGAGGGAAACGCTAATGGCCGTGAAAGAGAAAGTTCTTGTCGTGGATGACGAACCCAGCATTCGAAAATACCTGCAAACATTGCTGGAAGTGGACGGATTTGACGTTGAAGCCGTCAGTTCGGGGAAGGATGCGCTTGAGAGGGTGAACAAGGGCGAGCGGCCGGACTTTATCATCCTGGATGTGTTGATGCCGGAGATGAACGGCATTGAAACGCTGAAAGAATTGATGCAGGCGGACCGCAGCCTCAACGTAATCATGCTGTCATGCTCGAATGAAGTCGGCACAGTTGTCGAAGCTATCCGCATCGGGGCGCACGATTATCTGACGAAACCCTTCGAGAAAACGGAACTGGACGCGGCGATGCTGAAGTCCCGGCAAAAGAAACAATTGGCCACCGAGAATCAAGCGCTGCGAGACTATTGCGACCAGGTGACCGAGGATTTGAGCTTTCTGGCCGCCAGCCCTCAGATGGTACGAATCCGGCAGCAAATCCTGCAGATTGCGCCGGTAGATGTGCCTGTTTTTATCTGTGGTGAAAGCGGCGTGGGCAAAGAAGTTGTTTCACGAATGATTCACTTGCGTTCGAAGCGGCGCAACCAGCCATTTGTGAAGGTAAATTGCGCGGCACTGCCAGGGGAACTTCTGGAATCGGAACTTTTCGGATTTGAGCAGGGGGCATTTACGGGCGCGGTGCGGAGCAAGCCCGGCAAGTTTGAGATGGCCAACAAGGGCACGATCTTCTTGGATGAAATTGCAGAAATGAGCACGCACTTGCAAGCAAAACTGCTGCATGTTCTGCAGGATCATCAATATTCGCGGTTGGGGGGACGCCACCTGGTGGAGACCGACGTGCGCGTACTGGCGGCGACAAACATTGATGTGCATGAAGCGATGAAGACAGGACGTTTCCGCGAAGATTTGTATTATCGGTTGAACGTGTTGTCCATCAATGTGCCGCCACTCCGCGAACGCACCGCTGAAATTCCTTTGCTGTTCCGCCATTTCCTTACGAAGTACAGCGAGAAATTCGGCAAGACGGCGCCAGGACCTTCCAAGTATCTTCTGGATGCAGCAGTGAACTATCCCTGGCCGGGCAACTTGCGCGAGCTGGAGAATTTCGTAAAACGCTATGTGATTCTTGAAGACGACGAAGGCAGCTTGCGCGAATTGGTGGAGATGTCTTCCACGCGTCAGAGAACCTCGCCGCGCGAGGAACCCGCGCCTCCCAAGGAGCAGGGACTGAAGGCGCTGGTACGTGGATTGAAGGACGAGGCCGAGATGGAAGCGATCGCCGACGCTTTGGAAAAAACTCGTTGGTGCCGTAAGGACGCCGCAAAAATGCTGGGGATTAGCTATAAGGCGCTGCTCTATAAGATGCGTCAATTTAACCTGGATACCCCGCGGACGAGGAAAGTAGCTTCCACAACAGCGGTCTAGCGGACAGCTTCAGCAGGGTGAATGCGGCGCGACACGTACCGCGAACTATTGCTTCGCGGTTCAAACAGGGTGAGTTTCTAGAGGGGAACAGGGATAGGCGGGTAACACTGGCTGTGTGGCAGGTCGTTATCCGAGTGCCCGCGGAACGGGCGCTGGATTCGCAGCTGGGCAAGACTCGCGATGTCTCCACTCGTGGCGTCTACTTTGTTGTGGATCAGAATATGGAATCCGGCTCACAACTGGACATTACGCTGACACTTCCCGCGGAGATAACGCATGGTTCGGAGGTCCTGATCCGAGCTTTGGGCAAAGTGGTGCGCGTTGAGCGCCGAATGGAAGACGGCAATGCGCGGATGGGCATCGCTGCAGTGATTGAACGGTACGACATATTTCGCGGGAAAGCTGCCAGGGCTTGATGTGCTTTTTGGGGCGGCACCATTTCCATCCTGGTTGACGGCCCGCGAGCATGACTTTCCCTTCGGTTCGATTTCCCAGGGTAAATTTTTGGAAATCCTATTGCAATAAAGGGCGGGTTGGGCCTACTATCCGGCCAGAATGTCCCGCGGAGGGTCCAGTGAAGGTATCGGATCTCATCGGGTCCCGCAAGGAAGTTTTCTCCATCACGGAAGAAACCAGTGTGCATCAAGCGGCGCAATACTTGCGCGAAAAGCAAGTGCGCTCCGTGGGCGTGACGAATGCAGGCGGCAAGCTTGCAGGAGTTATCTCGCACAGCGATATTTCCGATAAAGTTGCCGCGGAGAACAAGTGTCCTGCCTGGATGAAGGCCTCGGATATCATGACCCGTGAACTCGTCACGGTAACGCCGGAGATGACGCTGGAAGACTGCCTGCGCCTGATGGAACAGAACACCATCTTTCATCTTATAGTGCTGGATGAGCGACAGGGATTCCTCGGCATGCTATCTGTCAGCGATATCCTGCGAGTGGTAGCGTCTGACGAGAAGGCGCGTGCTGATTTGCTGGAATCGTTTATATTTCCGCAGAGGTAGGGGCACATCAACAATTTATTGACACGCGGACACTGCCCCAACTATTCAAATCCCGAGAAAACGAGATCCGGGAAGAGTTTGTCTGCTTTGCGCAATCATTTTCCTTAGAGTAAGACACCTCTGGAGCGAGGATGATCATTGATCCTGCCGTTGTGCTTCCCCGCCGGTTTACTCCTTAAAATACCTAACTCCAATCACTTACGGATTAAGCAGAAGTCGTCTGTCGTTCCCTCCCCGCAAAGTCTGGGAAGTCAAGATTTGGTTCTTGGTGTGCACTGAAGAAAAGGGGGAGTTCCCACCCAAGCGAGCGAAGAGACCAGAATGGCTGTTCCCGAACGTACAAAAGGTGGACCGGATACGAGAGGAAACGGATTGCCGCCGGAGGAGATAATCTTCGGCCGCTCCGGGGCGATGAATTCCATTTGGCAAAAAGTGCTGAAGGTGCTGGGAACCGACGTCCCGATCTTGATTCAAGGAGAAAACGGAACGGGAAAAGGGCTGCTGGCACAGTACATTCACTCCCGTTCAGCCATGTCTTCCGGCGCATTTGTAAAAGTGAACTGTGCTGCAATCCCAGGAGCGCTTCTCGAGAGTGAATTGTTCGGCTACGAAAAAGGATCATTTACGGATGCGAACGCGTCAAAGCCAGGTTATGTGGAAATGGCGCACCGCGGAACCCTTTTCCTGGATGAGATCGCGGATCTGGATTTGAGCCTGCAAGCCAAAGTCCTGCAGCTACTTCAAGATGGGCACTTCAGCCGAATCGGAGACAAGCAGGAAAGACGAGCCGAAATCAGAGTCATCTGCGCCACGAATCGAGACTTGCGGACGGAAATTGAAGCCGGACGTTTCCGCCATGACTTGTTCTACCGGATTAACGTGATCAGCATCAATTTGCCGAGTTTGCGCGAACGACGCGACGACGTGGCGCCGCTTGCCCGCTACTTCCTGGGGCAACTGAACGCCCGGTTCGAACGGAATACCCCGGCCTTTTCCGAAGAAAGCATCGACAACCTTGCAAGCCGGGACTGGCGAGGAAACATTCGCGAACTTGAGAACGTGGTGGCGCGGTATGCGATTCTGGGTTCACTCGAGACCGCAGAACCGGAGCTGCCGCGGCGCTCTTCCATAGCTCCTTACGGCGTGGGACTTGACGGCAGCATCCCGCTAAAGCGAATTGCCAAGCAGGCCGTTCGCGAAATGGAAGGGAACCTGATACTCAGCGCGCTGCGCGAAAACAAATGGAACCGGCGAAAGGCCGCGCTGGCGTTGAACATCAGCTACCGCGCGCTGATTTACAAAATCCGAGAAGCGGGGCTTTCCCCTAAAGGCAACCGCAAGAGACCTCCGGCAGAACTCCCAGGCGATCGCGCGACGGGGATGGATTAAGAGTTATAATCAACTGTCTGCGTTCAGATGCAGTCCTAAGCGGTAGTCCCCTCCGCGCCAGAAAGCAGTGATTGGAACTGTTTATCGGAGCGCGCATAAATGCTTCTCCAAGCAAAAGTGATTTGCAACCTATGTGGAGCTGAGAGTCCGCCGCGCTGGAGCCGCCTTGGGTTCCCGCGAACGCGACGAGTTGCGAGGAGCGTGGATGATTTGAGCGGACAACTGGGGCGCTGAGAACATGTACTTCACAATGAAAACGGTCACATGGAGTGAGATCTTTCGACGGGTTGGGTGGTTCATGCTTCTACTCGTGCTGACCATGACGAAAACCGGTTGCAACGGCTCCACATACTCGAATCAGGGCAGTGGAGGAAGCCCGTCCCCGGCGAGCATTACGAGCCTGAGTCCGACGTCCGGAGTGGTGGGGACGCCGGTAACGATCGCAGGAGCGAACTTTGGGGCGACGCAAGGGACGAGCACGATGAAGTTCAACGGGACAACGGCGACACCGACGAGTTGGAGTGCGACGAGCATTGTTGCGCCAGTACCTGTAGGAGCGACGACGGGAAATGTTGTGGTGACAGTGGGCGGAGTAGCGAGCAACGGAGTGAGCTTCACGGTAACGGCAGCGAGTTCGGGGCCAAGCATTACGAGCCTGAATCCTACGTCGGGGGTGGTGGGGACGTCGGTAACGATCGCAGGAGCGAGCTTTGGGGCCACGCAGGGTACAAGCACAGTAAAGTTCAACGGGACGGCGGCGACACCGACGAACTGGAGCGCGACGAGCATTGTTGCGCCAGTACCCGTAGGAGCGACGACGGGGAATGTTGTGGTGACCGTGGGCGGATTGGCGAGCAACGGAGTGAGCTTCACGGTTAATACAGGCTCAGCGATGGGACCCTTGAAGCAGAGCACAGTGAACAGCCGATATTTCGTAAACCCTACGGGACAGCCCGTGTATTTGACCGGTTCACACACCTGGGATGATTTTGATGACACTTCGACGGCTCCGACACCGCCGGCATTTGATTTCAGTGCCTTTCTGTCGCTTTTGCAGGCGAACGGTCACAACGCCACAATTCTTTGGCACAAGGATCTCCCGCGGGAATGCAACTGGCAGAACTCGTCGAATTATAATCTTTCGAATGGAACATCATTCGGACCATGGCCGCGCACCGGGCCGGGAACCGCCAGCGACGGACTTCCACAATTCGACCTTTCCCAATTCAATCAAGCATTCTTCGACCGAATGGCTGCCAGGGTTCAATTGCTGCAGCAGAACGGGATCTACGCCATCGTCGAGCTTTTTGATGGCAATAATTTGACATCCACGCGCTGCGGGACAAATACATCGCCAAACGGAGACGGGTTTCCCTTGACCAAAGCGAACAACATCAACAATGTGGATGACAATTACACGACCGGAACGGCAGGCGTCGGTGCCGTTACCGAAGCGAGCGCTTCCACAAATCCTAGTCTGGTCGCTATCCAAGATGCGTACGTTCGGAAGATGATTGATACCTTGAACGGCTACGTAAACGTTCTTTGGGAAGTGGCCGAGGAACAGCCTGGCACAAGTTTTAGCGGAACATCTGGTTATGGCGGGGCTTCTTCGATGACTTGGTGGGCGCCGCACATCCGGGAGCTGATCAAGGTCTATGAAGGTGGGGGGACCTGCACGACCTGCACGGGCACGCCGACATACACAGCAAAGCCGTTTCAACATCTCATCGGGATCGGCTCGATGAACTCCAACGATTTCAATGACGCGACTTTGTATTCCTCGAATTTCGATTGGATCGGTCCGCAAATTTCGAATAATTTCGCTAACCAATTTCCATGCATACCACCGACGAACAACCAAAACAAACTGGTCATCAATGATACGGACCATACTTGCGGAGCTTCGACGCTGGTTGTGGCATCGACTGGCGCTGTGAATGATACGCAAATCCGGCACTCGATTTGGGGCACGTTTACGTTGGGTGGTTCGGCTTATGTTTTCATGGACCCATATCATATGTTTTTGGGGGTGAACAACCGTAATCCGTGCGCATCCCCTGTGAACGGGATCTGCACCGGGCCGATGACGAAATACAATCCCACGCGGCAAGCAATGGGTTATGTCGAAAATCTGATTCCTACTCTAGTGAATCTGCTCGCGATGACGCCGCAAGCGACGTTGTGTTCGACAGGGTTTTGTCTTGTCAATAATTCCGCGACGGCCTCGGAATTTGTCGTCTATTCCGATGCCGCGGCTTCGTTTACTGTCAATTTGGCGGCGCAATCCGGACGTACCATCAACGTCGCCTGGCTCGACCCGACGACAGGGGTGATTTCGAGTGGAGCACCTGTTACAGGCGGAAACACAACACAATTTTTTACCGCCCCTTGGGGGAATGCGCACGACGCGGTGTTGCATCTGACGGACGGAGGCTAGGAAAACGACAAAAAAGCCTCGGCTTTGCCTTGCTGTACTTTCTCCTCGGCCCGCAGACCTAACTTATTGTTCTCTCCTCTCTTAACACCCTTGCTAGAAGCAGGGCGATGCCTCAAGCGATACGGATTCTGCCTGGCGGACAATGCGGCGACGGGGCGACGACACCTGGGGCAATCATGGGCGGGTCGGCAAGCCAGTCATTCACCACGCCGTTCAGCGGCGATGCCATGCTCTATATCGTTGATGCTGCCGGGCATAACTGACGCCTTTTGTGCGGAATACAAACCTTTATCTCCTGCGTTGACCTTAGTACTTCAGGCCATCCCCGGTCAGTCTTTCCTACCTGAACTGAAATAGCCCTTTTCTTGCTTTCCGGGCAGTTACTCCCCCTGCTCCTAATTTGGTCCGGTGGCCAGTAGAACTGACGACGGCTCCCCCCTAGCCTCGTAATAAGCGGGAAACAACTCTGCTTTCCCGCGAGAAGGTCGGTGCGCCCGCGTCAATGGAAAAGCGCGGCTGGTCTTGGGAGATCGAGGGATAAAGATGAGGGGTTTTCGCAGCGCTCGGGAGATTTCGGGCCGTTCATTCGCAAAAAGCATACTAACCCTGGTGACATTGGGAGCCGTTCTCTCCGGCGCAGGCTGTTCGGGTTTGGTGAGCGCATCGGGCAGCGGAGGAAGTCCGGGCCCCCTGACAATTTCAAATATCGTGGCGGCTAACGCGAGTCCTACGAGCGTCGCCATCGACTGGCAGACAAGTGCGCCTGCCGACTCCCAGGTAGAGTATGGGACGACAACTAGCTACGGGTCGACCACGCCGGTCGATTCGACGATGGTCACGAGTCATCAGCTGGCGGTCTCCACCCTGAAACCCGGGACGGTCTATCACTGCCGGGTGCACTCCAAGGATGCCAACAATAACTCTGCCGTAAGTGGGGATTTAACCTGTTCGACATCCCCGGATACAACGCCGCCGACGGTTTCGATCACGTCGCCGGCATCCAACACCACTCTTTCTGGCACGGTCACCGTTACCGCTAGTGCGAGCGACAACGTCGCGGTCGCGAATGTGCAATTCAAGGTTGACAGTGCGAACAGCGGAGCGGCCATCACTGCGGCGCCCTATAGTTATGCGCTCAACACGACGAGTTTGTCAGATGGGAACCATATCTTGACCGCCGTGGCCACGGACACCTCAGGGAACACAGCGACGAGCGCCGGAGTCTCGATCAACGTGAATAACGCAGCCCCAGCACCTAGCGTTACGAGCTTGAATCCGACGTCGGGGTTAGTGGGCGCTTCGGTGACAATCGCGGGAGCGAACTTTGGGACGACGCAGGGAACGAGCACGGTGAAGTTCAACGGGACGGTAGCGGCACCGACGAGTTGGAGTGCGACGAGCATAGTTGCGCCAGTACCGGCAGGAGCGACGACGGGGAATGTTGTGGTGACGCAGCGACACCGACGAGTTGGAGTGCGACGAGTATAGTTGCGCCAGTACCGGCAGGAGCGACGACGGGGAATGTTGTGGTGACGGTCGGTGGAGTGGCGAGCAATGGAGTGAGCTTTACCGTGACGGCTGCAACGGTCTCCGGAACGATCACGCTAACGGCGACAGCGACGGACCCGGACAGCCCGATATCTTTCGTGCAGTTCCTTGTGGACGGAGCGAACACGGGCGCCCAACTGACTACATCCCCGTATTCGATTTCCCTGGATACGACCAGCCTTTCCAACGGCACGCATGCTTTGACGGCCGTAGGCCAGGATCCCAGCGGAAACAAAGGTACGAGCCCAACCGTAACGATCACGGTTTCCAATACGATAAATACGTCAATGGGGCCGTTGAAGCAGAGCAGCGTCAACACGCGATACTTTGTGAATTCAGCGGGGAATGCGGTGTTTCTGGCGGGGTCGCACACCTGGGATGATTTCCAGGATACGGATACGAACGTGGGGTCGACGCCAGCGGCGTTTGACTTCAACAGCTACGTGAGCTTTCTGAAGGCACACAACCATAACGCGACGATCCTGTGGCGGAAGGACTTGCCGGAGTATTGCGGGTGGAACTTCAGCGGGAGCACGTGGCGGATGGGGCCGTGGCCGTGGCTGAGGCCCGGGCCGGGGGTGGCGACGGACGGGAACCCGAAGTTTGACCTTACGCAGTTCAACCAGCCATATTTCGACCGGCTTCGGGCGGATGTCGTGCAACTGCAGCAGAACGGGATTTACGCGATCGTGGAGTTGTTTGATGCGAACCAGTTGACGAGTGCGCGGTGCAGCACGGACGGGTACGCGTTCACGGGGACGAACAACGTGAACGGCGTGGATGACGGGTATACGTCCGGGGCGGGAGGGACGAACTCGGTGACGATGACGGGGGCGAATGCGATCAGCGGTTACCAGGATACGTATGTGAAGAAGGTGCTGGACACGCTGAACGATCTGCCTAATGTGATTTATGAAGTTGCGGAAGAACAGCCGGCGGGATCGGCGACGTGGTGGTTCCCGCATGTAATCTCACTGGTGCGGAGTTATGAAGCAACGAAGCCGTTACAGCACCCTGTGGGAATTGGATCAATGAACGCGACAGCGCCTAGCGATAGCACGTTGTATAGCAGCGCTGCAGACTGGATCGCGCCGACGATCAACACGAACTTCAGCAACCAGTTTCCGTCAAACGTGGCGGTGAACAACCAGGGGAAGGTGGTCATCAATGATAGTGACCACTCGCTGGGGTACAAGTCGTTTTTGAATTCGGATGGGAGCGTACAAGACCAGAACCTCCGGGGATATATCTGGGAGAACATCACACAGGGGGCAGAAGGGCTGATTTTCATGGATCCGTATGTAATTTATTGGCAGGGGAGCCCGGTGCGGAACACCTGCCTGAGCCCGGCGCATCAGGTGTGCACGGGAGGAGTGGATGCGAAGTATGACAAGTTCCGGTCGGGCATGGGATATGCGCAGCAATATGTGAATGCCAAGATGGACTTGCTGAAAGCGATGCCGCAGGGGAGCCTGTCGTCGACGGGATTCTGTCTGGCGGACAATGCGGCGACGGGAGCGGAGTATCTGGTATACGCGCCGAGCGGAGGGACGTTCACGGTGAATCTGAGTGCGACGACGCGGGCACTGAACGTAGAGTGGTTGAACCCGGCCACGGGGGTAACCACGAGCGGAGGAGCCATCAGCGGGGGGACGACGAAGTCCTTTACCGCGCCGTTCAGCGGTGATGCCGTGCTCTACATCGTCGATGCTGCCGGACACAACTAGCCAGATAATTTTCGTAAAATTGAAGCGGAGGACTGGTGGTTCGTTCTCCGCTTTTCCTTTTGGAGAGGGATCTGTCCGTTCCCGGCTCTCAAACGGATCTTGTGGCCGTGCCGAAGGGGGCAGAAACGCAGGCAGCACCATCTGATATCGCAAAAGGCGATTGTCCAAGATGAGGTTGCTAATCCTTGTTCGAGAATGGGTGGGTCCGCTTGCCCGCCCGCCCGCCGAAGAACTATCATTCCATCTTCCGCGAACTGCGAGAATGCCAAGAGACACGGGACTCACACGGTTCCTTTGCAAAGTAGGCTCAACACTTGTCAAGGATGGTTTGAATAATGTCACAGAATGGCCCGGCTCCCATCCATGCGAGCCACCAGGAGTTCGTGGACTACTATGCCGAGAAGAGCCTTCGTCCCGAACTAGTCCAACATTTCACTAGGATTCGCGACAGAATCCTTGCGCTTCTGTATTCGGCCCGGAGAGCAGATGGTAAGTACGATGTGCTGGATGTAGGCTGCAACGCCGGGACACAGTGCGGCGTCTGGGCGGAGTTGGGGCACCGCGTACATGGGTTGGATATTAATGAACCTCTTCTGGCTTTAGCGCGCCAGCGAGCTGAAGAAAAGGGATACGCAATTGATTTCCGGTTGGGTTCCGCCACGGCGCTCCCTTGGCCGGATCAGTCCATGGACGTTTGTATCGCACTCGAACTTCTGGAACATGTTTCTGATTGGCGAGGATGCCTAAGAGAATTCAAAAGAGTCTTGCGGCCGGGGGGAATCATGTTCGTTTCGACGACGAACGCGCTTTGTCCCAAGCAAAGCGAATTCAATCTTTTTGGATACTCCTGGTACCCCGGACCGCTAAAGAGGCACTTCGAGCGCTTGGCGGTTACCACACATCCGGCCCTCGCGAATTACGCGAAGTTTCCGGCCGTCAACTGGTTTACGCCGTACGGCCTGAAGGCCGAATTGGCGAGAGACGGATTCACGTGTTTTGACCGCTTTGATCTCGTAGACACGTCGGATAGGGCGGGCCTTGCAAAAGTAGTAGTGCGCTTTATACGCGCCATTCCGTTGCTCCGCTGGTTTGGGTTCCTTTGCACGCCTGGAACTCTGCTCCTGGGTGTTAAGCCGGCCGCGACTCGAGGCTAGAATTAGAGAGTTGCACCGGTAGAAATTGTTCCACGACATCGACAATGGTTTGTCGTTCTTCACTCGGAGTGGGATTACTGCACCGGTAATGCAGTCCTACGCTAAATCTCCTACTAAATATCTATAAACAAAAGGGTTGCATCCAGCAGGGGAGGGAAGGCTGCCCTCTAGGACAGGAGAGAACTACGACCTCAACACTGGTCTATTTTGCGCCTTCTGTCCAGTTACATTGGGTTCCAGTACCTCAGTACTCTTACTGTGCGTAGAGAGAATTGTGCTGTGGCTCAAAGAGGCCACGCGGGGGAAAGATGTTGAATGCGCTTCGTCTTACACGAAAGCGGTCAATTCAGAGATTCCACGTCTACGCTCTTCTACTGCTCTCTCTATTCTGCTTTATATTCACGGGCTGTTCGGGATTGGTGACTGCTAATAACGGGAGCGGCTCGCCGACGACACTGGCAATTTCGGGCGTGCAGGCAACGGCGCCGACGACGAGCGGGTTTCAGGTGAGTTGGTCGACAAACCTGGCAGCCAATTCCATAGTTGACTACGGAAGTACCGCAAGCTACGGTTCTAGTACCCCAACAAACAACACGATGGTCACAAGCCACCAGGTGGCGGTGACAGGGTTGGCCGCAGGAAAGCTGTACCACTTCCGAGTTCGGTCGACGGATGCTAGTAATTCCAACGCTACCAGCCCGGACATGACGCTCACCACTACCGCGGGAGGGGACACTACGCCGCCGACGGTTTCAATCACGGCTCCGACAAACGGAGCTACGGTGAGTGGCTCGATTTCTATCACGGCGAACGCCAGTGACAATGTTGGCGTTGCCAGCGTGCAATTCCAGCTTGACGGTGCAAACCTTGGCGCACTGGACACAGCATCGCCTTACTCGGTTTCCTGGAACACCTCGACAGCCAGCAATGGGTCGCATCAACTGAAAGCTATTGCCATGGATGCCGCGGGAAACAGCACCACCAGCACAATCGTGACGGTGACCGTGAGCAACACTCCGGATACGGTGGCGCCGACGGTGCCGACGGGTTTGACAGCCACGGCTATTTCTTCGTCGCAGATCAATTTGTCGTGGACGGCTTCGACGGACAATGTCGGCGTGACGGGCTACAACATCTTGCGCGGCGGAGTGAAGATTGCCA
>WNEY01001241.1_pt1 | contig 17779 bp, 15 predicted proteins | sample 5400531 | NCBI WGS metagenome assembly WNEY01 (sample SAMN13153338, study PRJNA577476) | soil metagenome | isolation source: 200 cm saprolite under Douglas fir tree site 1 | place: USA:California | collected 2015-04-18
GAGCTGACGCGCCCGGTTTCTGGCCGTACTGAACTGATGTCGTCAAGCTGCCCGGCGGCTGCGCATCCGCGATGATGTCGTCCATGGGAGAGCTGATCCTGCTCAGGCACGGCGAGACCGAGTGGAGCGCGACGGGCAAGCACACCGGCCGGACCGACGTCCCGCTCACGGCTCGCGGCGAGCTCGCCGCCGCTGCCCTCGCCCCGGCGCTCGCCAGGAGGCAGATCCGCGCCGTCTTCACCAGCCCAGCCGGGCGGGCGATAGCCACGGCCGAGCTCGCTGGGCTCGGTGACCCGAAGATCGATCCCAACCTGCAGGAATGGGACTACGGCGGGTATGAGGGCCGGACCTCAGCGCAGATCCGGGCGGACCGGCCCGGCTGGTACCTGTGGCGCGATGGCGTGATCCCCGGCGACGCCGCTCATCCCGGCGAGACCGTCGCCCAGGTGGGCGCCCGCGCTGACGCCGTGCTGGCGAGGGTCCGGCCGCTGCTGGCCAGCGGCGCCGGGGCGGACGTGGTGCTGGTGGCGCACGGCCATCTGCTGCGCGTGCTCACGGCCCGCTGGCTGGAGCTTGAGCCGTCGGGAGGCCGCCTGTTCCGGCTGGATACCGGCACCATCAGCGCGCTGGGAACCGAGCACGGCGAGCCGGTGATCAGCTCATGGAACGTGCCGCCAGGCAGCTAGCCGTACGCAGGGCTCCGCTCGCCGGCGGCGTCTGCATGCGCCGCCCGGCGTCCTACGCGGCCCGATCCCGCTCGTGCGCGCGGCCTCGCCTAAGGCCGGCCATGGCCGCCGGGATGTACAGCAGCTGCCGCGCAAACCGCGTGCTGGACTGGTGCGCGGTCATCAGGGCGGCAGTCGCGGCGATATCGGTCAGCGGGCTGCCGGGAGCGCCGTACATCCGGCGTGCCCAGCGCGGCAGGGTAGCGAATGCCAGCGTGTTGAGCGGCGGGACGACGAGCTTGAGCGGCAGGTACGCGGCAGGCACCGGCGGGTTGTACGACACCCTGAATGCCTCCTTGGCCTCCGCGCACGCATACAGGCTGGGCCTGATGTCCTGGTAGTAGGCGTCCAGCTCGGCGACGCTGGCCGGAGCGCGGGCCGGGTCGATGCCCACCACCGCCGCGCCGCGCCGCTGCTCGTCGACGAACGTGTCCAGATCCTCGCCGGACAGCCCCATGCCGCTGCGCCTGGCCACGTCCACATACGAAGCGATCTCGCCGCAGTGCACCCAGAGCAGCAGCTCTGGCTCGTCCAGATGGATCACGCTGCCGTCGGCGTCGACTCCCGTCAGCGATCTGTGGATCTTGCGGATCCGGCGGCCGGCCCGCTCCACCTCCGCCAGGCTGCCGAAGGTACGTGCCCGCACGAACTCGCTCGTGCGAACGAACCTGCCCCAGGCCTGGCTGCGGTCGCTGAACGAGGTGTTCTGCCAGGTGCCGCGCATCACCCTCGGGTGCAGCGCCTGCAGGTACAGGGCACGGAACCCGGCCACCCACATGACCGGCTTGCCCATGATCCGCCAGGTGACCGAGCCAGGGCCGAACAGCCCGTCGTCCGCTGATCCTGGTGGCATGCTGGCCTCCCTTCGGGAGCCGGCCCGCCAGTCAGCTCGTCACTCAGGGCGGGTCTCGTCTGATATCCAGCTTAGGTACGCGGGCGAGCCGGCGACTATGGGCAGCGCGGTGATCTCCGGCTCATCGTAGCTATGCCGCTCGGCCAGAAACTCCGCCAGGTCGTCATAGCCGTCCGCCGGGAGCTTGAGCATGATCAGCCATTCCTCGGCCCGCTCGAGGCTTTCCTCCCACCAGTACATGCTCGCGATCGGCCCGGCCACCTGGGCGCATGCCGCGAGCCTGGCCTCCACGGCGTCGTGGGCGAGCTCCATCGCCTCGGCCCGCGAGTCAGTCGTGGTCTGCACCTGGAGGTATGCCGCCTCGGTGCCGTCTGCCTTGCGCTGGCCCGCCATGGCACCTGATCGTACGCCCGGCCGGCCCGTGGCCGCGGCCGATGACCGTCACTGGAGATCATGAGATCCGCAGCACCTGTAACGTGTCCGTTCTGGGGCAGTAGAGGGGATTGCAAGGTGACGGGTCCGTTCTGTCTTGTCGTCAACCCGGCAGCAGGCGGCGGCCGCTCGATGCGGCTCCTGCCGCTCGCCACCGCGGCGCTCGACGCGGCGGGTGCGCAATATTCGGTCCGCGAGTCAGCCAGCCTGGAGCACGCCAGGGAGCTGGCCGCCGCGGGGGCGCAGCGCGGCGACACTGTGGTGGCGGTCGGCGGGGACGGGCTCGCCGGGACGCTAGCTGGCGTGGTAGCGGCGGCGGGCGGTACTTACGGCATCATCCCGGCCGGCCGCGGCAACGACATGGCGCGCGTGCTCGGGCTACCCGCGGGTACGGCGAACGCCACCGGGGTGCTGACCGGCGGGCGGACCCGGCAGGTGGACCTGATCGGGGTCAGCGCGGCCGGCCGGGCCGAGAGCGTCGTGGCGGGAAGCGTGTATGCGGGCATTCCGTCGGTAGCCGGCGAGATAGCCAACGCGATGCGGTGGCTGAAGGGACCCGCCGTCTACCCGGTCGCCGCCCTGCGTGCCCTGGCCAGCTGGAAGCCGGCCATGTTCCGGGTAGAGATTGGCGGTGGCGGCAGCCAGCCCGTAGTGCACGACTTCCCCGGCTACGCCGTCGTCGTCGCCAACTTCGCCTATTTCGGGGCGGGCATGATGGTCGCTCCCACGGCGCGGCTCGACGACGGGATGCTCGACGTCATCCTCATGCGGCACGGAGCCAAGCTCGCCTTCGTGCGCGTGCTGATGAAGATCAAGGACGGATCGCATGTCTCGCTTCCGCTGATCAGCCTGGAGCGTGGTGCCGAGGTGACCCTGACTGCCGACCGTCAGATGTCGCCGGGCGCCGATGGCGAGCCGATCTTCCCGGCGCCGCTGGCGGGCGGCGCGGCACTGCGCGTCCGTGCGCTCCCCTCGGTCCTGACCGTGCTGGCACCCGTCGCCGGCCCGTGACCGCCTCGGCGGTGCATCCGCGAGCTTGCGAGGATGGCGTGCCGCGATCGCCTGTGGTAGGTGTGGCCCGGGTCCCTGGCCGCGCGCCATCGGGACATGGTCCATCAGGACGACCCTGGCTTAGTCGTGCAGGTAATCCGCGATTTCGTCGATCGGATCCGCGGCGATGGCCAGTGAGTGCCGGCGGGTGTCAGCCCTGGCCCGCGGCCGCGGGATCGTAGTAGTGCGCGTACTGCCAGATCCCGTTGCGGACCAGGGCATCGTCGGTCAGGCCGGCGAACCTGCCCGGTGACAGCGCCGCCAGGCCGGGCTGCGGGCGCCCGCCGGTGATCCATCCGGCCAGCGCCTCGCCGATCGCCGGCGAGGACGAGAAGCCCGAGCCGTTGCAGCCGCTGGCGGCCCAGAGGCCGGGGATGCCGGGCACGGGCCCGACCACGAAGCGCCCGTCAGGACTCATGGTGAACAGCCCGCCCCGCAGCTCAGCCACCGGCCCGCCGCTGGCCAGCGGCGCCTCGCGGCGCACCTGTCCCGCCATAGCGCTGAGCACGCCAGGATCGAGCGGGACGTCGCCGGTGCGAAACGATGGCGGCTCGGCCCGCGGGTCAACCGGCAGCGGCTCGGGCTCGAATCCGCCGAACATCAGCCCGCCTGCGGCCGGCCGCAGGTAAACGGCCGCGTCTATCACTCGCACGATCGGGTCGGCCGGGTTCACATCGGGGGCTGGCTCGGTCACCAGCAGCTGATGCCGGACCGGCGCCACGCTGACCTGCCCGCCGGCCATCTCGGCCACCTGCCGGGTCCACGCCCCCGCGGCATCCACGGCCGCTCCGGTCGCGATGGACCGCTGCGCCGTCTCCACCGCCGTGACGCGGCCGCCGGACACCGCGACGCCGAGGACGGCCTCGGCCTCCAGGATCTGCACTCCGTGCAGGCGGCAGGCGGCCACGTACGCCTGCACCAGGCTCATCGGCTCCTCGATGTAGACGTCCTCCGGGCACCAGAGCGCCAGGCTGTTCCCGTCATCGCGGTAGTACGACACCTTGGCCGTCAGATCGGCGGGGGCGACCTCGCTGACTTCTGCGCCCCAGCCGCGGGACTGGCGGGCCTCCGTCGACGCGAACGCCTTGTGCTCGCGGGTCCTGGCCACCAGGTAGCTGCCGGAACGTGCAACCTCCAGCGGGACCCCGGCCCAGTCGCCGAAGCTGATCACCTTGTCGATGCTCCGCCGGGCCAGGTACGTCCGCAGCTCATCGGCCTGGACGGACTTGAACAGCCCGGCGGCCCGCCCCGATGCCTGTGACCCGGCGGTGTCTCGCTCGACCACGACGACCGTGCGCCCGGCCAGAGCCGCGTGCAGCGCGGTGCTAAGGCCCAGTGCCCCGGCCCCGATGACCACGATGTCGGCCTTCATCACCCCAGTGTGCCCGACAGGCCCCCGCTACCGCTCCGGTGCCCGCTCGCGGCCGCCGCCGAGGAACGAGTTCACGAAGTCGGGGCTCTTGGACAGCTCAGCCGGGGTGCCCTCCATCCGGAGCTCGCCGCCGCCGAGCACGTAGGTATGCTCCGAGATGGCCAGGACCGCCCTGGCGCGCTGCTCCACGATCAGCACCGCGGCCCCGCGCTCGGCGAGCCGGCGGACATGCTCGTCCAGCAGGGACCGGGCGATCGCGGGCGCCAGGTTGGCCGTGGGCTCATCCAGCAGGAACACCGCGGGCTCGAGCATCAGCACCCGGCCCATCGCCAGCATCTTGCGCTCGCCGCCGCTCAGCTTGCCCGCCGGGCGACTGACCATCGTGGCGAGCCTGGGGAAAACCGTCAGCACGTGCTCGATGCGCGCGCCGACCTGCCTGGATGGCAGCAGGTAGCCGCCCATTTCCAGGTTCTCCCTGACGGTCAGCGGCGCGAACACGTCATCCACCTGCGGGACGTAGCCGACCCCGGCCCGCGCGATCTCCTCGGGCGGCAGGTTGGTGACCTCCCTGTCTCCCACCAGCACCGCGCCCGCCGAGATGCGCACGACGCCGACCAGGCTTTTCAGCAGCGTGCTCTTGCCCGAGCCGTTCGGCCCGACGATGGACACCACCTGCCCTGGCTCGGCCTGCACCGATACGGCGCGTATCACCGGGTCGCCGCCGTATCCGGCGGTCACGCCCCGAGCACGGATCCGCTCGCCGCGCACGGCTGGCTCACCCGACAAGATAGGCCTCCACCACTTCCGAGCGGTCCCGCAGCTCGGCCATCGTGCCCTCGGCCAGCACGGCGCCCTCCGCCATCACGATGACCGGATCGCAGAACTCGTCCATGATGGCCAGCTCATGCTCGACCATCAGGATGGTCATTCCCTCCCGGCACAGCTCCACCAGCAAGTCGCCGATCCGCCTGGCCAGCGCCGGGTGCACACCGGCCATCGGCTCGTCCAGCAGCAGCACCTCGGGCTCGGCCATCAGTGCCCGCATGATCTCGACCAGCCTGCGCTGCCCGCCGCTGAGGTCACCGGCGTACTCGTTGGCCAGCGGCTCCAGGCCGAACCGGCCCAGTACGGCGGTGGCACGGTCGATAGCCGCTGTCTCATCGTCGAGCCAGTACCGCCTGCCCGCGACGGCGCCGACGAAGGAATCGCCCCGGTTGCCGGGTGCCGCCGCCAGCAGGTTCTCCATCACGGTGAGCCGCTTGAACTCGCTGGCTAGCTGAAACGTCCGGATAAGGCCAGTTCTGGCCCGGCGGAACGCGGGCACCGCCGTGATGTCCTGACCCCGATAGAGGATCTTCCCGGCTGAGACCCGGTCGGTCCCGGCGAGCATCGCGAGCAGCGTCGACTTACCTGCCCCGTTCGGGCCGATGAGCCCGGTGAGGGTGCCGCGGCTGACCGACAGGCTGACGCCCGCCACTGCGTGCACGCCGCCGAAGTCACGCCTGACGTCCAGGGCCTGCAGGACGACCTCTTGCCCTGGCTCGCCCAGCTGGGCTGGATGCGGGCCCGGCAGTCCCGGTCCCGCCGGCCCGGCCCTCGCGTCGTCGGCGCGCCCGCTACGTGCGGCGCCGGCGGGCCCGCCAGGTGCGGCCGGCCCGCCAGGTGCGGCCGGGCCGGCCGCGGCGGCCTGCCGCGCGGGCACGGCGATCACCCGCTTGCGTTCCGGCAGCACTCCTTGCGGCCTGAACCACAAGAACAGCCCGATGAGCAGCCCGATCGCCACCCACTGGAGCGAGGGCAGCAGGTTCGGCGGCAGACTGGGATTGGCGTTGGTGATGAGCCGCGTGACCTCCTCGAAGCCCACCGGGACCAGGATGGCGCCCAGTACGGCACCGCGGTGGTTCCCCCGGCCGCCGATGATGACCGCCGCGAACAGCACGATCGTCTCGGCATAGCTCCACGCGGCGGGAGACCAGACGCTGATGAAGCTGACCAGGACCCCGCCGGACAGGCCGGCGATAGCTCCGCCGACCACCAGCATGACGGTCCGGAGCGACTGCAGGTTCTTGCCGAGCGAATCGGCCACCTTGTCGTTGTCCCGCATCGCCCGCAGCGTCCGCCCGTAGGGTGACTCGGTGATCCGCCGCACGAACCAGTAGACCGCTGCCGCCAGCACGACCGTCGCCGCGGCGAACACCCACTGGTACTCATTCGACATCGTCGCGAATACCCCGGATCGCAGCGGAGCGTTCACGAGGGCCAGCCCGGCGTCGCCGTTGAAGAGCGACCGGTAGTTCGTCACCAGCAGGTTCAGCAGGACGGCCGTGACCAGCAGGCCGACCGCGGCGAAGTCGCCCCGCAGCCGCCGGCCGACCAGGAAGGTGAACGGAAGAGCCAGCACCCCGCCGGCCACGGCCGCAGCGACCCACGGGACGGGGAATGGCATGTTCCAGCCGCCGATATACAGCTGGAAGCCTCCGTTGGCGGTGTCAGGCGGCAGGGCCATGATCGCGGCTATGTAGGCTCCCGCCGCCTGGAAGATGATGAAGCCGAAGTTCGTGACGCCGGCGATGCCGAACTGCTGGCTCAGTCCGAGGCAGGCCATGGCGTCCACTGCGCCGTACACCAGCAGGGTGATGAGGTAGTACATCTGGCTCCCTGCCCGCGTTCAGCTCACGCTCGCACTCGCGCGCCGAGCAGCCCGGCCGGCCGCACGGCGAGCACGGCGAGCAACGCCACGAACGCGATCACGTACTTGTAGTCGGGTTGGATGTAAGCCGCGCTGATCTCGGTGGCAAGGCCGATGAGCACCGCGCCGAGCATGGCGCCGTAGGCCTGGCCAGGACCGCCGAGGAAGACCGCGGCCAGGATGAGCACCAGGAACAGGTCGGTGCTCGTCGGGCCGAAACTCCCGATGTCAATCGCGAACACGGTCCCGGCCAGGCCGCCGAGCGCGCCGGTCAGCGCCCAGGTGAGGGTGATGACCCGGTTCGTCCGGATTCCGCAGTTGCGCGCCAGCGAGCGGTTGGCGGCGGTGGCCCGCATGGCCTTGCCCAGCTTGGTGTGGCGGAGCAGGACATGCGACGCGCCGATCACCACCAGGCTGATCGCGATGATCACCAGCTGGACCGTCGTCAGGATCAGGCCGTCCGCCCGGAAGGTCCGGCCCTGTCCCATCGTGTACGAGACATCCACGCCGCCCACGATCGCCTGAATGCCGAACTCGATGATGAGCGCCATCCCCAGCGACACGATCACGATCGTGATCGGCGAGGAGCCGCGCCGCTGGAACGGCGAGTAGACGACGAGGTTCAGCAGCACCGAGAGCGCCGAGCAGACCGCCATCGCGACGACAAGGCCGAGCCAGACGGACTGGCCGGCCTGGTTGATCCAGTAGGCGACGAACGCCCCGGCCGTCATGACCGCCGCGAACGCCAGGTTGAGCACGTCGGTCACCGCGAACTGCAGGGTGAACCCCACGGCGGCGATGGCCAGCACGGCCGCGGTGATGAGCCCGAAGCCGAGGGAGGACAGGAAGATAGCCACGAGGCGATCACCCCTCCAGGCCGCCCGGGGCGCCCGTGATCGGGGCGCCCCGGGCGGCCTGACGGGCCGGCAGGCTGCGGATCATCCGGATACTGCTCGCAGCTGAGCGGCGGAGATGCTGCCAGCGACCTGCACCGCGCCGCTCGGGCTGTAGGTGTCGATCTGGAAGATGCCGGGTGAGTCGTGGAAGGCGTCGAAGCTCGTCGGCCCGCCTGGCCCGACGTACCGGATCTTCTTGCCTGCCTTGAGCGCGGTCACGCCCTGGGCAAAGGAGTTCACGACCACCGCGCCGGGCACGCCATCGCCGATCGAGGTAATGAACGGCTGCCACTTGGCGTTGTCCGTGCTCCCGGCTGCGATCATCGCGAGCGCGGCCAGGTTGATGCCGTCGTAGAGGTGCACGGCCCCTGGCGCGGTGAAGTAAGTAGTGAAATTACCGGTCTGGGCGCTGGAGACCTTGCCCTTCACCGCGAGCAGCGCCGAGGAGAACGCCTGGTAGGCGGGACCGCTGGTCGCCGTCACCAGGTTGTCGGCATGGAAGATCTTGGCGAACGTCGCCGCGCCGACGGCGCGCGCCGCCGCCTGGTAGAAGGGCGGGGAGATCGCCGCAGAGGTGCCGATGATGGGAATCACCTTGCCGCCATTGAGCTGCTTGAGCTCAGCGAACAAGGTCGGGTCCGCGGACCCGAGCGCCTCAGTCATGATCGCGTCGGGATGAGCCTGGATGATCTTCTCCGCCTCGGTGCGGAACGTCGTGGCGTGCAGGTCCAGGGTCTCGTTCGCGACCATCGTCAGGCCGGCCTTCTTGATCGCCCTGATGGCGGGCTGGACGAAGGTCTGTGACCCGATGTCGTTGCCGAACGCCAGCGCGATCCGCTTGTACCCGAGCTTCTGGGCGATAACCACCATCGCGTAGGACTCGGCCAGGTCCGGCGGCACAAGGCGGTAGAAGTACGGGTACTTCACCTGGTCAAACTCGGACTGGCCGGTCATGCAGAACATCACGGTCTTGTGGCTGTTGATGACCGGGACGACGGCGGCCGCCTCGTCCGACGTGCAGCCGATGACCAGCTCGAGATTCTTCGTCCTGGCGAGCAGGTTGCCGACCGCGGGAACGGCATCGGCGGGGTCGCCCCTGGTGTCGGCCGATGTGCAGCTCATCTTGTGGCCGAGCACGCCGCCTGCCTTGTTGATGGCCGTGACGGCACCCTGGCAGGACACCAGGTATGTCGGGCCGAGCGCCGCGTCTACCCCGCTGAACGGAGCGACGTCGGCAACGACGAGCGCTCCCTTGGCACTGCTGCCGCCACCGCCACCGCCTGAGGAGCTGCTGCCGCAGGCGGCCAGCGCGGCCGCCATCGTCACCGCGGCGATCACCGCCCCGAGCCGGGCCGGCCGCGAGTGCCTGGCCCGCAGTACCCCCGCACGACGTGAGCGTCCCGCAGTCTGAGCCGCGGCCCCGAGGGCTGTCAACATTGTCATCTCCTCCGTTGGAGTGTTCGGTACGCCAGATATCTCTGCGTGTCTCAGTACTACCGCTGTCTCCGTCTTGAGGCCGCCGGTGCCGGCGGGAAGGGCTGCCGCGATGACGTCGCGCGGTCAGATGCCAGGCGGGGTAGCGCCCGGCGGGCGCCACCTCCAGTCGCCGTGATCGCCGTCCTCGGTGACTACATGGTTGCGGATGGTGCCGACGCCGGTGATGGCCACCTCGATGATGTCGCCGGGCTGCAGCCAGACCGGCGGCTGGCGGGCGAAGCCGACGCCACCTGGCGTCCCGGTGGCGATCACGTCGCCCGGAGCCAGGCGGGTGAACGACGAGAAGAACTCGATCGCGCTCGCGATATCAACGATCATTTGCGAGGTGCGGGCCGACTGCATCACCTGCCCGTTCAGCGTCGTGGTCAGTGCGGCATCGGCGACATCCGCCTCATCGGGGGTGACCAGCTCGGGCCCGATCGGCATGCTGCCCTCGAAGTTCTTGCCTGCCGTCCACTGGGTTCCGGCCCGCTGCCAGTCGCGCGCCGATGCGTCGTTGAGCACGACGTAGCCGGCGATCGCATCCAGTGCCTTGCTCGCCGGGATGTAGCGGCCGCCGGCGCCGATCACCACCCCGAGCTCGCCCTCATAGTCGAAACGGTCCGTCAGCGCCGGCTTGACCAGGTCGGCGTACGGTCCAAGGACACTGTCCGCGCCGCGGACAAATGCGTCCGGCCAGGTCGGAACCTGCCGGCCGCCCTCGAGCGCATGCTCGCGGTAGTTGAGGCCGAGGCACAGGATGCGGGCCGGGGCCGGCACCGCGGGGCCGAAGTCAGCGGGCTGGTACTCGGCGCCATCGCGCTCCCGCAAGCCCCGGACGACGTCCATCCCCTCGGGCCCCGCATCGAGCACGCCGCCCAGCGACGCCAGCCGCGGGTCGCCGGCTGAGTCGGCCACGTCGACATAGCCGGTGCGCGCCTTGACGTGCAGCCGCAGTCCGCGGGGGGTGGATATCGTCGCAAGCCTCATACGGGGACTCCTCATCCAGCGCTTCGGGTTTCCATATTGGTTGACCTAACAGATTGGTTGAGCATAGATCTCCGGCTAAAACAGGGTCAAGAGGTGCCATCCTCTCAGTTAAATCGGGCAGCTATAGCCAGCCAGCAGCGATATTGGTAGGATTGGTTGCACTGATCTAACCAGGCTTACGCCAGGTCAGGCGCAGATGCAGGGGCACACTGGCCGTGCCGCCGCACAGCGGGCGCGAGCACGGAGGGCGGATGCGAGCAGCCGGAGAGCCCGGCGAGGCCATGCAGGCCAGGCCGGGCGAGACGACCACGCATGCCGAGCGGGGATGGCGGCTGGCCGAGCTCATCCTGACCCGGTCGCGGCGTGACGGACTGCGATCAGGCGGGCGGCTGCCGACGGAACGGCAGCTGGCCATCGACCTCGGCGTGACCAGGTCCTCGGTGCGGCACGCGCTGGCGATACTCAACGCTCAAGGGCACATATCCAGGGAGGTAGGCCGGGGCACCTTCCTGCGGGACCTGCCGGCGGCCGCCGCGACGGTCGCGGGCGGCGCACGGTGGCTGCCCGAGCCGGCCGGCTCCGGATTCGGCGACTTCGCCCCGGCCGACGTGATGACGATCAGGCGGCTGCTGGAGCCTCCGGCGATGTCGCTGGTTGTGGCCTGGGCGACCGCCGCCGACCTTGAGGAGATGGATCGCTGCCTGGAGGGCGGCGACCGGGCCGAGACCTACGAGGAATTCGAGACCTGGGACCTCGCGCTGCACCGCTGCATTATGGCGGCGAGCCACAGCCCGCTGCTGTCCGCGCTGTACGGCGCCATCGAGGCGGCACGACACGGGCAGGTGTGGGGGGATCTCAAGCGCCGCAGCGCCTCACGCGACCGCAGGGATGACTACCAGGCCGATCACCGGGCTCTCGTCACCGCCTTGCGGGCCCGTGACTCCGCTCAGGCCGTGGCGGCCATGCGGCTGCACCTGGCCCGGGTATCCGATCATCTCAACGCCACGGATCCGGCCGCAGGCGTGACCTGGCAGTGACCAGGCCGCGACGCCCGCGCTGTGGCGGCCCGCAACAGCGCGGTTGCGGGCCGCGCTGTTGCGGGCCGTGCCACCAGTCAGCGAGAACGCCCTCGGCCGACGGGCGTGATGGTCTTCCCGCCTGGAGCGCGGGAAGACCATCACGGCCTGCTAGTAGCCGTACCCCCCGCCGCCACCGCTGGAGGACGAGGACTTGGCCGCCGCGGGCGCCAGCTTCGCGCCGGTCGGGGTCATGGCCCACCACGTCCCGCCGGACAGGTTGAGACCGTTGCCGTTGACCTGGCCGGCCGCGGTGTCCTGCTTGAAGGAGTACAGCGGATGACCCATATAGGTGACCTGAGTCGAGCCATCGGACCGGGTGATCGTGCCGAATGTGCCGGATAGCGACACGCCAGCCGCGGCCTTCGCCTTCCCCGTCAGTGGCGGCCAGAACGAGGCGCAGGCGCCGTTGCAGTTCGATTTGGTCGGCGTGTCGATGGCGAACCAGTAGAGCGTGTGCCCCGCCGCGTTCGTCAGTACCGTGCCCTTGCTGGTGCTCATCGTCTTGATCCCGGTACCTGAGCTGACGGCAGCGGGGGATGACGAGCCGCTCCCGGAGCCCGAGCCCGGGCTGCTTGACGCCGTGCTCCCGCACGCGGTCAGCACGACCGCCGCGGCAGCCAGGCCAGCGGCCGCCCACCATCGGTTCCTCATTGCATTGTCTCCATTTCGGTCGTGTGACCTGGTTGGTATCTACTCAGCACTACGTACTGTCGGCCGCATTCGTTCACTCTGGGCCGGCGAGATCGCGGATCCTGATCCCTGACCCGATCCGGTCGCGGGTGATCAGGCAATCTGCCTGCAGAGCCAGGCGAGAGACATCGGGTACCGGTAGTCGATCTGGCCATGCGTCCCGTCGAACAGCTCGAACCGGATCACCTCGTCGGCTACCCCGGCGTCATGCAGCGCCACGCGAAACGCCTCCGCCCCCAGATCCAGGTAGTAGTCGTCTGAGGTTCCCGCGTCGATCCAGATCGCCCGGAGCGAGCGCAGCGCCCCGGCATATCTCGGCGCCATCCGGACCGGGTCCCAGTCCAGCCACCGCTGCCACACCTCCGCCTCCAGCGTCCCGGTCCGCGGGTCGAACGGCAGGTCGATGGTGCCGTCCTCGCGTGCGGAGAAGCACGCCGACACGCCCAGCAGCATCAGCAGATGCTCGTCGGCTTCCTTGGTGAAGGCCACTCGCGACCCGAAGTCCTGCCACCAGCGCCAGATATCGCCGTCGTAGTCGCGCAGCAGCCGCGCGCACTTGCCGAATCCCGGGATGTAGCACATCTCGTACAGCGAGTCGCCCGCGTGCGTGGCCAGCGCGCCGAACAGGTCAGGCCGCAGCATCGGCGTGATCATCGCGCCGAACCCGCCGCTGGACTTGCCCATGATCGCGCGGTGACCGGCATCCGGGAGAGTCCGGTAGTGCCCGTCCACCCAGGGCACCACCTCGTCGCACAGGTAGGAGTGGTAGCGGCCGGTGCCGGGCGAGTCCACGAACTGGCTGCCGCCATAGGCAGTCCAGGCGTCCACGTAGACGACTATGGTGCCCGGCGCCTTCCCGGTCGCGAAGACGTCGTCGGCGGTCTCGGTGAATGGCTGCCGGTAGGGCGCGCGGTTGCGCCACATGCTCAGGTGGCCGGTATATCCCTGGATCACGAAGACGGCCGGGTAGCGCCGGTCAGGCTCGTCGTCATAGCCGGGCGGCAGGTACACCCACAGCGGGCGCTCGTGCGGGTCGCCCAGCGGATTGTCCCGCAGCACATCACTAGTGATCACGTGCTCTTCGAGTTGACCGGCCAGGTCGGCTGACCAGGGCAGCATGGAACCTCCCGCTGGGTCGTGGATCGCCAGACCATCACACCACCAGCCCCAAACGGACTTCTCCCCCGCACCCCCCGCTCCTCCCCGCCATGCCGCAGGGCGCGGACTCAGGAAGCCGTCGGGTCGGCCGCCCGCCCATGCCCCACGCCGGCCTCTCGCCCGACGCCCGGTTACCGTCAGTAGATGAGACCCTCGCCCGCCGGCCGTGATCAGGTGGAGCAGCATTTGGCCGATGCTGTCCGCGCGCTGGACCGCGTCGGCCCCGGTTCCCGCTTGCACGGCGCCCCGCACCCTGCGGGAGGCGTCATCACCGAGGGATCGCGGCTCACCGCGACTCGCTGCCTGGAGCTGTTCGACGCTCAGCTGGCCAGCCGCCACCTGGACATCGCCGCGCGCTGGCTCCGCTCGTCGGGAGCGGGCTTCTACACGATCGGATCCTCCGGCCACGAGGGCAACGCGGGGGTAGCCGCCGCACTGCGCGGCACCGATCCAGCGCTGCTGCACTACCGGTCAGGCGCGTTCTACCTGGCGCGGGCGGCCCAGGCCAGCCCGCCCAGGGACGGGGTCCGTGACGTCATGCTCGGCCTGGTGGCGGCCGCCGACGAGCCGATCGCGGGAGGCCGGCACAAGGTATTCGGTCATCAGGCCCTGAACGTGATCCCGCAGACCTCGACGATCGCATCGCACTTGCCGCGCGCGCTCGGGCTGGCCTTCGCCCTGCCCCGCGCGGCCGGGCTGGGCGCCGCCGGGCCGTGGCCCGCCGACGCCATCGTGGCGTGCAGCTTCGGCGATGCATCGGTGAATCACTCCACCGCGGCCGGGGCCATCAACGCCGCCGAATACTGCTCGTATCAGGGTCTGCCTCTTCCGCTGCTGCTGATCTGCGAGGACAACGGCCTGGGCATCAGCGTGCCGACGCCGCCCGGCTGGGTGACCGCGGCGCAGTCAGGCAGGCGGGCCATCAGGTACTTCCGCGCGGACGGCGCTGACCTGGCCGATGTGTACGACACCGCCGCTGCCGCCGCTGCCTGGGTGCGAGAGCGGAAGGCTCCGGCGTTCCTGCACCTGAAGGTGGTGCGATTCGGCGGGCACGCGGGCTCCGACGTCGAGTCCGGTTACCGCCGGCCCGCCGAGGTCGCGTCCGACCTAGATCGTGATCCGCTGCTCGGAACCGCGCGGCTGCTGGTGGCGGCGGGCGCGCTGACCGGCCAGGAGGTACTGAGCAGGTACGAGGAGTCTCGCGCGCGGGTGCTCGCGCTGGCCGAGGAACTGGCGAACATGCCTCGGCTCACCAGCGCCGCGCAGGTCATGGCGCCGCTGGCGCCGCGGCACCCGGACGCCGTCGCCGCCGCGGTCGCGGCGCTGTATGCCGGGGAGCCGTCGCGGCGGCGAGCGCACGCCGGCCGGCTGCCGGAAGACCAGGGCCCGCTCACCCTGGCCCAGGCCATCAACAGCACGCTCGCCGACGCGCTGGCCGCCCGTCCTGGCCTGCTCGTCTTCGGCGAGGACGTAGCCCGCAAGGGCGGGGTCTACGGGGTCACCAGGGGCCTGGCCGGGCGATTCGGCGCGCGCCGGGTGTTCGACTCGCTGCTGGACGAGCAGTCCGTCCTGGGCGTCGCGCTCGGCGCGAGCCTGACCGGGCTGCTGCCGGTGCCGGAGATCCAGTACCTGGCCTACTTCCACAACGCCGCCGACCAGATCCGCGGCGAGGCGGCGACGCTTTCCTTCTTCTCCAGCGGGCAGTACCGGAATCCGATGGTGGTGCGCGTCGCCTCGCTCGCTTACCAGAAGGGATTCGGCGGTCATTTCCACAATGACAACTCCGTCGCTGCGCTGCGGGACATCCCCGGCCTGGTGATCGCCTGCCCGGCGCGGCCCGACGACGCCGCCGCGATGCTGCGCACCTGCCTCGCCGCTGCGCAGGAAGACGGCAGCGTCTGCCTCTTCCTCGAGCCGATTGCCCTGTATCACGAGCGCGACCTGCATACCGCCGGCGACGGCGGCTGGCTCGCGTCATATGCGCCGCCCGCGCTGTGGGCCGCTGGCCACATCCCGCTCGGCCGGGCGCGTGTCTACGGCGACGGGACCGACGTGACGATCGTGACGTTCGGAAACGGGCTTCGGATGAGCCTGCGGGCGGCGTCCCGCCTGTCCGCTGACGGGATCGGCTGCCGCGTCGTGGACCTGCGGTGGCTAGCGCCGCTGCCGATTGCCGATGTGCTCAGGGAGGCATCGGTGACCGGGCGGGTCCTGGTGGCCGACGAGACGCGGCGCACCGGCGGGGTGTCGGAGGGCGTCATCACCGCGCTGGCGGACGCCGGCTTTCCCGGCCGCCTGCGCCGGGTAGCGAGCGAGGACAGCTTCATCCCGATCGGGGACGCCGCGGCCACCGTGCTGCTCTCCCAGCAGGCCATCGAGACCGCCGCCCGCGACCTGCTGCAGCGAGAATAGTCGCGTGCCTGTCCCTGCCGCGAACGCCTAGGCTCGCTTGCGTGGAGAACTCTGCCGGTAGCACGAGCAGGCTGGGCTACGCAAGCATGCGGCTAGCCAGAGACATGGGGCCATCCAGAGGAGGCCAGGACGCTCGCCCCGAACTGGCCGACGTTCACCGGCTGGCCAGGCGACTGATGCGCCGCGCGGTGATGGCGGCAGCTCACCAGGGTGCTGCTCGGCGGCCGGGTCGCGGGGACGCAGTGACCTGACGCACTGGACCTGACGCACTGGACCTGACGCACTGGCACCGGATACCCGGCACAAAGGAGCTAAGACATGACGCGGCCGATCATCCTCGACTGCGATCCCGGTCATGACGACGCGATGGCGATCCTGCTGGCCCGCGGCTGCCCTGCCATTGAGCTGCTGGCGATCACCACCGTGGCAGGTAACCAGACCCTGGCCAAGACGACGCTCAATGCCAGGCGGGTCTGTACCGTCGCGAACATCCGCGACGTGCCGATCTACGCTGGCTGCGACCGTCCGCTGCGGCGGCCGCTCACCACCGCCGCGGAAATTCACGGAGTATCGGGCCTGGACGGACCGACCTTCGGGCCGCCGACAGTGGACGTCGCTGACGAGCACGCGGTCGACTACATCATCCGTGCCCTGCTGGCATCCGACGGCGACATCACGCTCGTGCCGGTAGGCCCGCTGACCAACATCGCCACGGCGGTCCGCCGCGAGCCCGGCATCGTGCCGCGCACCCGCGAGGTCGTGCTCATGGGCGGCGCGTACACCCGCGGCAATCACACGCCAGCGGCTGAGTTCAACATCTTCGTCGACCCGGAGGCGGCGGCGATCGTCTTCGAGGCGGGATGGCCGGTCACGATGGTCGGCCTGGACCTTACTCATCAGGCCGTGCTGCCGCAGCAGGTGATCGAGGAGATAGCGGCCATGGGCACCGGCCTCAGCCGCATGGTGCACGAGATGCTCGGATCCTTCCGCGAGAACTACCGCAGGGAAACCGGGCTCGCCTATCCCCCGGTCCATGATCCCTGCGCCGTGGCCAGGGTGGCCAGCCCCGGCCTGGTGCGCGTCGAAGAAGCATTCATCGCGGTGGAGACCAGTGGCACCTGGAGCTCCGGCATGACCGTCACCGACTTCCGCGGCCAGCTCGGCCACCCCATGAACGCCAAGGTCGCTACCGGCCTGGATACCGATGGCTTCTGGACCCTGATGCTGGACGCCCTGCGGGCCGTTGACGCCGGGGCGGGCGGCTAGACGGCCAGCAGATGGCCGAGTAGCGCGGCCGTCACCTCGCCGGCCGTCGCGACGTTGGCCAGGTGTGAGGCCCCACGGATCACCTTGAGCCGCGAGTTCGGAATCCCTGACGCGATCACCGCCCCGTGCCATGGCGGCGTCGCCGGATCCTCCGCGCCGGCGATCACCAGGGTCGGCGCGGTGATCGACCCGAGCGCGGGCCGCAGGTCCATGGCTCCAATCGCCTCGCAGCAGCCCGCGTAGCCCTCCGGCTCCGTGCCGAGGAAGGCCGCCACGAACGACGCTGGGACCGATGGGAAACGGCCGCGGAACGCCGGGGTGAACCAGCGGCCGACGACGTGCTCGGCGATGGAAGCCATCCCAGCCGATCGCACCTGCTCTGCGCGCGCGGCCCACATCTGCGCGGGCGGCAGGAACGCGGACGTGCAGGACAGCCCGAGTCCGGCGATGCGCTCAGGCGCATTCGCGGCCAGCCACATGCCCACCATGCCGCCGAGGGAGATCCCGCAATACAGACCGCAGTCGATCTCGTGCGCATCGAGCAGGGCCAGCACGTCCCTGCCCAGTTCATCAATCGCATAGGGCCCGTCTGGGGCGGGCGACCAGCCATGCTCGTCAGGAGCGGGCGACCAGCCATGCTCGTCAGGAGCGGGCGACCAGCCGGGAACGGCCGCGGCAGCGGACTCGCCGC
>WNEY01001308.1_pt1 | contig 17779 bp, 16 predicted proteins | sample 5400531 | NCBI WGS metagenome assembly WNEY01 (sample SAMN13153338, study PRJNA577476) | soil metagenome | isolation source: 200 cm saprolite under Douglas fir tree site 1 | place: USA:California | collected 2015-04-18
AGCTCACGCTCCTCCTCATCGTGGACCAGTCCGGTTCGCTGCACTTCGGCCGCCCCTACACCAAGGCGGGGCTGGCGGTGGAGGTCGCCGCCGTGTTGGCGCTCGCCGCCGCGCGACACAACGACCGCGTCGGGGCGCTCCTCTTCGCCGACGTTCCGGAATACGTGGTGCGACCCGCGAAGGGCCGTGGGCACGCGCTCCGCGTCATCCGCGACCTCGTGGCGTTCGCTCCCCGCAGCCGGGGCACGAACCTCGGCGGGGCACTGAGCTATGCGGCGAAGTTGCTGCGACACCGGGCCATCGTGGTCGTCCTCTCGGACTTCCGGGCCACCGAGTGGGAGGACCCGCTCAGTCAACTCGCAGCACGCCACGAAGTCGTGGCGATCACGATCGACGATCCGCGGGAGTACGATCTCCCCGACGCCGGGTGGGTCGAGCTCGAAGATGCGGAGACGGGGCAGCGCCTGCTCGTGGATACGAGCCACGCACCGACCCGGACGCGCATTCGCGTCGCGGCCGAGCGGATGCAGCAGGAGCGCAGCCGGAAACTCGTGCAAGCCGGTGTGGACCGCGTCTCGCTGCTCACGACGGTGCCTTATGGCGTGCCGCTGCGGCACGGTTGGATCGCCGCTCCGAATCAACCCACCGTCGGGGACACGATTCGGCTGGAGCGGACCGTCACGGCGCCGGCGGGCTGGCGCGTGCGCGCCGGCAAGCTGGCGTCTGGTATCGTGGCCGAGCCACTCGGCGACGCTGCAGTGTTGGCTTCCTCGCCGTCGGGTGAATGGGTCGTGCGGTACGTGGTGGTCGCCTGGACGCCGGGGGAGATCACGTTGAGCATGCCGCCGCTGTGGCGACTCGGCCCCGACGGCACGGCCGATTCTCTGGCGGGCGGCACCGCGACCTTCCACGTCGCGAGCGTCATCCCGGACAGCGTGAAGGCGCCGGCACCGCAGCCGTCGCTCGGGCCGTTGCGTCTCGATCGATCCAGTCCGCTTCCCGTGATTGCCGCGGTATTGTTGGCGGGCGGTGCCTTATCGCTCCTCATCCTGTGGCGACGCCGCGCCCCACGGAGCGTCGCCGCCGGCGCGGGGCTGCGCGTCGATGCCGAGGTTCCGGATGCACGGTGGGTGGCGGCAGGAGAGCCGAAGGCGGTCGCCGCGCGCGCCGCGCAGCGGCTGCGGCGCGCGCTGGCGCACGCGATCCCCGATGCCCACGAGGCGCTCAGCACGGCAGAATGCCTGGCGGCCGTCGAGCGAGCGCGGCCGGACGCGCCGCTCCGCGACCTGCGTGACCTGCTGCTCGCCCTCGATCAGGTGGCGTTTGCGACGGCGCACGGCGTCGAGGTCGCGCCGCTCGCCGCGCGAGCGCGCACCCTCGCGCGAGAGTTCGGGAACGGGGGGCCGCGATGACTTTTTCCCGGCCGCTGCTGCTCGTGCTGCTCCTCGCCCTGCCGCTGTGGTGGTGGTGGCGCCGGCAGCGCCTCTCCCGGCTTGCGGGAGCGCCGATGAGCGACGTCAGCGCGGCGCTGGGCCCGACGGAGCGGGTGTGGATCGCGCGGCTGCCGGTGTCGCTCCGGTCGCTGTGTCTTGCCGCCTGGATCATCGCCGCCGCCGGGCCGCGTCTCGGATCGGCGCGCGCCGAGCTGCGCAGTGAAGGAATCTCAATCGTCATCGCGCTGGATCTTTCCAGCAGCATGCTGGCGGAAGACTTCTCGCCCAATAACCGGCTCGACGTCGCGCGCCGCACCGCGATGGAATTCGTCCGCGCGCGCTCCTCCGATCGCATCGGGCTGGTCGCGTTCGCGGGGCAAGCGCTGACGCAGGTGCCGATCACCACCGACTACGAAGTGCTCGAAGAGGCAATCCGCCAGATGCGCGTGGGAATCCTCGAGGACGGCACCGCGATCGGCACCGCCATCGCCACGAGCGCGAACCGCCTGCGCCGCGCTCCCGGGAAGAGCAAAGTTGTCGTGCTGTTGACCGATGGCGAGAACAACAAAGGCACGGTGGATCCGCGCACCGCGGCACAGGCAGCGGCGACGTTCGGGATCAAGATCTACACGATCGGTGTCGGGACTCAAGGCGAGGCACCGGTGCCGACGGGGCAGGGGCCGCTCGGCCTCCGCTACGAGACGATGCCGGTGAAGATCGACGAGCAGCTGCTCGGCGAGGTCGCGCACACGACGGGCGGCCGTTACTTCCGCGCGACGGACGCCGCCTCGCTAACGAACATCTTCGCGGAGATCAATCGACTCGAGAAGACGCCGGTGCAGCATCTCGTCTACCATCGCTTCGAAGAGGCGTATCGCGTGCCGCTTGGGATCGGGCTCCTCGCTCTCGCGCTGGAGCTCGTTCTTGCGGGCACCTTCGCGGTGCGCGTGCCATGATCACGTTCGACGCGCCAGTCGTCATCATCCTCGCCCCGGTGGTCGCCGGCGCCGTCTGGGCGGCGGCCGCGTGGGCACGCCGCTCGCGGTTGCGGCGGGCGGCCGCGTGGTCGGAGAGCACCGCCCGCATCGCGCGCGCCGCGGGACGACTGGGTGCGCCGGCGCTGGGCCTGGCCGCCGGGCTCGCGGCGGTCGCGCTGTCGGGGCCACGCTGGGGTGAGGAGCGGATCGTCACGGAAACGCGGGGACTGAACCTGGTTCTCGCGATGGACATCTCGCGGTCGATGCTCGCAGAAGATGCCAAACCAAGCCGGCTGGGGAGGGCGCTGCGCGAAGCCCGGCGCCTGGTACAGGACCTCGATGGTGATCGTCTGGGTCTTTCCGCATTCGCCGGAACGAGCTACATCCTGTCGCCGCTGTCGGTGGATGGCTCGGCCCTTACACTCTACCTGGATGCCCTCGACCCGGACGTGGCATCGGAAGGCGGGACATCACTGGCGCCGGCCCTGGCGCAAGGAATCGACCTGCTCCATGCCAGCCCCGAGATTGCCGATCGCGTGCTCGTCATTTTCACCGACGGCGAAGCCCACGATTCCCTCGGACAGTCGCTGCAAGAAGCCCGTCGGTTGGCGGGGCTTGGGATTCATCTGATCCTTGTCGCCGAGGGCGGGCGCGACCCCGTCAAGATTCCCGTGCGCGACGATCGCGGCACGTTCGTCTCGTGGCAGCAAGACGAATCGGGGAATCCCGTGCTGACCAGCCGGCGCGAGGATGTGCTCGGTGCCGTAGCCGACGCCGCGCAGGGAACGATTGTCGCGGCGGAGCTGCCCGACCAGGCCGGCGCCGTACGCGATCTCGTGGCGTCGTACAAGCGCGCCACGGCGACGGAGAGCCGCACGCAGCGGGGACGGCCGCGCGCCTGGATTCCATTATTGCTCGCGGGGCTGGTGCTGGCGGCGCAGACATTCACTCGACGCACCGCCGCGCTCGTTGCAGTTCTGTTCTGCGTGGCGCTTCCCTCGGGGCTGAATGCCCAGCTTCCTCGCACGAGCGCCGAGAAGGCGTGGGATAAGGGCGATGTGCGCTCGGCAGCGGCTGCCTATCTCGCCGAGCTCAAGGCCAATCAGGACGACGACACCGCCTGGTACAACACGGGGACGGCAGCGCTCGCGGCCGGCGATCCCGCGTTGGCGCGCTCGGCGCTCGCGCACGCATCCGCGTCAGTGGATCCCGAGCTGCGGTTTCGCGCGCTCTATAACCTCGGCCTACTCGCGCTGCTCCAGGCGAAAGCGGATAGCGCGAGTCGCGAGGCGCACCTCGCCGATGCCGAGCGCGCCTATCGCGAGGCCCTGTTGCTGAAGCCGTATCACATCCGTGCAAAGTGGAATCTCGAGCTGGTCAACCGCCAGCGCCGCGGCGGGCAGGCCAATACGCCGAATCCTCCGCCTCCTCCACCTCCCAGCAATGGCGGAGGTGGGGCACAGCAGCAACCGCCGCCGCCGGGCGGGGGGGGCGGGGGCGGGGGCGGCATGAGCGAGTCGCAAGCCGATCAGGTGCTGCGCTCGATCGGCCAGGAAGAGCTGCGCACGCGTCGCGATCGCACCGGCCGCACACGGCGCGCCGCACCAGCAGGAGTGAAGGACTGGTGACCGGCATCCTCTCGGTGATCACCGCGTTCTTGGTCGTGCAGGGCGCGGAAGTGACTGCCAGCGTGGATCGCTCGCGCCTTCGCGTGGGCGAAGAGCTGATGTTGACGATCCGCGCGCACACTCGCGCGGCGGACCCCGTCGAAATCATGCTGCCGGCGCTGAACGGCTTCGCGATCGTGGGCTCCCGCGACATGACGGAAGTCGCGATCAGCGGGGCGTCCGGGTCGATCCGCACGACCGTGCGCGAGCTGCAGCTGCGCGCGCAACAGCCGGGTGCCTTGCTGATCGGACCGGTCCGCGCGCGGCAGGGCGTGAGCGTGGTCGCGACGGATCCGATTCTCGTCACCGTCGATAGCGCAGCCGACCGCACCACGTTGTCGTTGAGCCCGCTGGCGCGCGCGTTGCTCGAAAGCACTCCGGCCCCCGTGTCGCGGCGCGCGGATCGCGTCGCCCTCACCATGCTGGTGCCGAGTGATACGGTCTTCGCCGGCCAGCAGGTGGACCTGATTGCCGCTGCCTGGATTCCGCGCGAGCTGGGCGAGCGTATGCGCCGCCCGCCGTTGCTGACGCTCGAGACGCCGGAAGGGGTCTGGGCCTATCCCACGGCTCCGTCATCCGGCGTGGCTCTCTCGCGGCAGGTGAGCGGACGATGGATGGATCTGTTCATCGCACACCAGGTCGTGTTCCCGCTGGTGCCCGGCCGTTTGATCATTCCGCCGGTGTCGGTGGAATACGCGCTTCCAGTGACGTTCTCATTTTTCAGTCGCGAAGAGCGGTACGCGCTGCGCAGCGACTCGATCGCGATCACGGTGTTGCCGCTGCCTCCTGCCCCCCCAGCCATTCCCGCCACGAACGTCGTCGGCCAGGGGCTGAAGCTCGATCTGCAGATCGATCCGACGACCACGCGCGTCGGCGAGCCGGTCGAGGCGTCGATCACGATCAGTGGCACCGGCAACGTGGCGTTGTGGCCCCCGCCCGAGCCTGCGATCAAGTGGCCGACGGGATTCCGTGTCTATCCCGCGCAGACGGAAGTGCGCCTGGCGACGGACGCCGGCCGTATCGCGGGGAGCAAGACATTTCATTTTCTCGGGGTGCCCGATTCGTCCGGCAACTTCGTGCTGCCCGAGGTTCGCTACCCCTACTTCGATGCGACCGCTGGCCGCTATGCGATGGCGACGGCTGCGCCGCGCGCGCTCGCGGTCGCGCCCGGCGCCGAGCCTCGCGCAGCACGCGTGTTGCCCCCGTTGCTGCCGGCGCGGGGAGAGCTCGCCGCCGACAGCCTGAGCCGGCGCCTGGGATGGCAGGGGTGGCTCGCTCTTCTCCTCGTGCCGCCGCTGATCGCGTGGGTCGCGAGCCGCCGCCGGCGTAGAGCGCCGGCCGATGCGGTCGTGACCTCCGGGGGGGGGCGGGGGAGCGCCGAGCTGACGCCACTGGGCCGTCTCGAGCGAGAATTCCTCGCGGTGCTCGGGAGCCACGTTTCCGATCCGTTCGCCCGCGATGGCGATGGGCTCGCCCAGGCGTTGCGCGCCGCGGGTGTCGAGAGCGCCGTGGCCGACCACGTGAAGCGGCTGCGGGACCGGCTGCGTGCCGCGCGCTACGGACCGCGCGGTCTCGGCGACGCCGCTGAGCTGGGGGCGGAAATCGAGCAGGTGCTGCGTGTCTTGGGCGCTGCATCGGACGTGCACGGGAACGCCGGCGGACGACGCCCCCGGCCGACGTTTGCGTCGTTGCTGCTGACGATCATGATGGTCGGGGCGCAGCACGCTGCGCCCCTACACTCCCAAATAGTGTCCCCGCAGTCAACCGTCCAAGCGCCCAGTGCGGAGGCGTTATTCGAGGCCGGCGCGCTGCGGGTTGCGGCCGATTCATTCGCCGCGCGCGCCGCGCGTGAGCCGCGCGATCCGGCCCATTGGTACAATCTCGGCGCGACGTTGTATCGCGCCGGCGCCGACGGCAAGGCCACGGCGGCGTGGATTCGCGCGGCGCGCCTGGCGCCGCGTGATCCAGCGATCCGCCGGGCGTTACAGCTGTTGCCTCCGCCGGATCCCGTGACCGAGCAGATGCTGCACGTTGGTTGGGCGACACCGGCGGAATGGGGGTTTATCGCGGCGACGGGCTGGGTGATCCTGTGGTTGACGCTGGCCCTCGGTGGCCGCCGGCGCGTCGTCATCGCGCTGTTCGGCGGCGTGGCGATCGGGGCGTCAATCCTCGGCACGATCGAATGGCGGCGCCGCGATCGGCCCGTCGCGGTCGTGATCGCCGACGCGGCGCCGGTGCGCGCCGCGCCGTACGGCGGTGCGAGCGCGGCAGCGACCGTGCAAGGGGGCGGTGCTCTCCTCGTGGGCCGCGACTACGGCCCCTGGGTCGAAGTTCTTCGCAGTGACGGAATCCACGGCTGGGTGCTCGGAGCGGAGATCTCGGGATTGTGAGTGTGATCACGCGCGCGCGGGTCCAACTGCTCGCGGGGAATGTCGCCGATCAGATTGCCGCCGGCGAAGTCGTCGAGCGTCCTGCCTCCGTCGTCAAGGAGCTCGTCGAGAATGCCCTCGATGCCGGGGCGCACGCCATACGGGTCGAGATCGAGGACGGCGGCAAGACGCTGATCCGCGTGAGCGACGACGGTTTGGGGATGGATCGCGAGGATGCGCAGCTCGCGCTGCAGCGCCACGCCACGAGCAAGATTCGCACGGCCGCCGATCTCATCGGCGTCGCCACGTTCGGCTTTCGCGGCGAAGCGCTGCCCGCGATTGCCTCCGTGTCACGCTTCGAGCTGGAAACATGCGGCGATGGCGACGCGGCGACGCGACTGCGTGTCACGGGTGGGAAACTGGACGGGGCGGAAGATTCGGTGCGCCAGCGCGGCACCACCGTCACCGTCCGTGGCCTGTTCTACAATACGCCGGCGCGGCGGAAATTCTTGCGTGCCACCGCCACCGAGACGCGGGCGGCCGTCGAGGCACTCACCGTCCTCGCGCTCACACGCCCCGATGTGGCGTTCTCACTGACGAGCGACGGCCGCGTGTTGCTCGACTGCCCACCCGCGGCCCGGCTCATCGACCGGGCGCACGGGTTGTGGGGTGCCGAGCTCGCCGACACGCTGCTCGCGGTCTCGCATCGCGCGGGGCCCTTAGAGATCACGGGGCTCGTACAACGTCCCGCGCAGGCCCGACCGGCAGGACGGAAGGGCTACGTCTTCGTGCGCGGCCGTCCCATTCGCGATCCGTTCATTCTCCGCGCCGCAGAGGCCGGCTATCGCTCGACGATCGCGCCCGGCGATCGGCCGTCGCTGCTCCTGTTTCTCGATTTGCCCGGCGACGCGGTGGACGTGAACGTCCATCCCGCCAAGCTCGAGGCGCGTTTTCGGGACAAGTTCTTCGTTGAACGGGTGGTTGAGGAAGCTGTGAGAGAGGCGCTGGCTCCTTTGGGTTCCGCTGCGCCCCTGGGTGGTGTCGGGTTTCAGGGGTCAGGTGTCGGATTCGGATCTGACGCCTCGATGCTCGCGGGAACGCCTCTCGAGCTCTTTACCGGTCGCGACCTGACACCCGACACCCGACACCAGGCACCGCCTCTTCTCCAGGTCTTCGACACTTACATCCTCTTCCAGACCGACGCTGGCGTCGCCATCGTGGATCAGCACTCGGCTCACGAGCGCGTGTTGTACGAGGACGTAATGCGCCAGCTCTCGGGTGATGGGGCGCCCGCGCAGCGCCTCCTGCTGCCTCTGACACTCGACTTCGCGCCCGCCGAGCTCGATGCGATCGAGGCCCATCGGGAGCTGCTGGCGCGCATCGGCTACGAGATCGAGCCGTTCTCCGGGCGCAGCATTGTCGTACATACGGCGCCGAACCCGCACCCGCGCTTCGAGGCGGCGCGCTGCCTGCAGGAGCTCGTCGCGGATCTGGCCGGTGGCCGGTTTGGCGGCTGGCAGAATCGCTTGGAGCGGTTTGCCGCGACGTACGCGTGTCGTGCGGCGATCAAGGCGGGACAGATGCTGGACGCCGGGGAGATGCGCGAGCTGATCGTGCGGCTTCTTACCGCGTCGCTGCCGGCGCACGACGTCCACGGCCGGCCGAGCATGGTGCAGCTCCCCAAAGAGGAACTGGAACGTCGGTTTGGTCGGACCTGACACCCGACACCTGACACCTGTTCTCGTAGGCCCCACTGGCGTCGGCAAGACAGCCGTCGCCGTGAGCCTCGCGGCCCTCACCCCCATCACGGTGATCTCGGCAGACGCCCGCCAGGTCTATCGCGGCCTCGACATCGGTACCGCCAAGCCGGATCGCGAGATGCAGGCGCGCGTCCCGCATCGCGGCCTCGACCTAGTAGCGCCCGCGGAGCGTTACAGCGCGGGACGGTTCGCCCGCGAGGCCGCTGGGTGGATCGCGGAGACGCGCGCCGGCGGCCGCGAGCCGATCGTCGTGGGTGGCACAGGGTTGTACATCCGCGCGTTGGCCGAAGGACTGTTTCGCGAGCCGCCGTTCGATCAGGAACGGCGCCTGCAACTGCGGAATTGGTCCGCCTCGCTCGAGGGCGCGGACCTGGCGCGGTGGGCGGGCCGGCTCGACCCGCAGTTTCTGGGCGGCGGCCGTCAGCGCGCCGCTCGGGCGATCGAGGTCGCGCTGCTGACGGGCCATGCGCTCTCCTGGTGGCAACGCGAGGCCCGCGAAGGCGGAACGCTCCGGCCCTGGTACATTCACCTCACTGTCCCGCGCGAGGTATTGCACCGACGGCTCGCGGCCCGTGTGGATCAGATGCTCGCGGGAGGACTCGTGGCCGAAGTGCAGCGGCAATTGGATGCCGGCATCGCCCCGGACGCGGCGGGACTCGATGGGATCGGGTATCGGGAGGTCGTCGCGATGTTGAACGGGCAGTTGTCCGAGAGTGCGCTGCGAGACGCGATTCTGGTGTCGACCCGTCGATACGCGAAGCGGCAGGAGACATGGTTTCGGAATCAACTGCGCGATGCGAAGGTGTGGACGGTCGATGCAACGGACACACCCGATGTCGTTGCTGGGCGCGTATTCGAACGGTGGCGGTCGTGAGAATCGGGATCACGTGTTATCCCACATATGGTGGATCGGGGGCGGTGGCGACCGAGCTGGGCCTCGAGCTCGCGCGACGCGGCCACGACATCCACTTCGTCTCCTACGCGAGCCCGTTCCGCCTGCGCGGCTTCGCCGAGCGTGTGACCTTCCACGAAGTCACGCAGCTCGAGTATCCGCTGTTCGAGCAGTCGTCGCCGTATGCGCTCGCCCTCGCCGTCAAGCAACACGAAGTCGCCAAGCGCGAGCAGCTCGATTTGATGCACGTGCATTACGCCATTCCGCACGCCGCCACCGCGTGGCTCGCAAAGCAGATGCTCGAGGATGAAGGGCTCAGTCTCAAGATCGTCACCACGCTGCACGGCACGGATATCACGCTCGTCGGCCAGGATCCCTCCTACTACACGCTCACGAAATTCTCCATCGAGCAGTCCGACGCGGTGACCGCGGTCTCGGCCTATCTGCGCGAGGAGACGTATCGCGCGTTCGGGTGCGGGCAGTGCGAAGTGCGGGTCATTCCGAATTTCATCGCGACCGCGGATTACCATCCGCCGACTGACGATGGGTTCCGGCGCCGGCTGGCGCCCACGGGGCATCGCGTCCTCGTGCACGTGTCGAACTTCCGGCCGGTGAAGCGCGTCGGCGATGTCGTGAAGATCTTCGCCGCCGTCCGCAAGAAAGTGGCGGCCACGCTTGTCCTCGTCGGCGATGGCCCGGACCGCGACGCCGCCGAACACGAGGTGGACAGCATCGGCCTGCGCAAGGACGTGCGTTTCCTCGGCAAGGTGGAGAGCGTGGGCGACGTGTTGCGCGGCGCCGATCTGTTTCTGCTGCCATCGGCCACTGAGTCCTTCGGCCTCGCCGCCCTCGAGGCAATGGCGTGTGCCGTGCCGGTCATTGCGAGCGCCGCGGGCGGACTCCCCGAGGTCGTCGAGGACGGCAAGACCGGTTTCCTCGTGCCTCCAGGCGACGTCGCCGCGATGGCCGAGCGTGCCCTGCGCGTTCTGGAGAACCCGGCGGAACACGAGCGCTTGAAGCATGCCGCTGCCGCGCACGCGCTCGAGTTTTCCGCTGATCGCGTCGTGCCGCGCTACGAACAGCTGTATGAGGAGGTGCTCTCGTAGTGGCCGCCGTGCTGCGACTGATCCGCGCACCCAACTTGGTGATCGCGGCCGTTGGGGTGCTCGCGGGCGGATGGATCGCCTTGAGCCGGATCGCGCTTCCCAGGGAATTGGTGTTCGCGGCCATCTCGGGGCTCGCGCTCGGCGCCGTCGGCAACGTGTGGAACGACATCCGTGACGTCGCGGCCGACCGCGTCAATCGTCCTGGTCGGCGGCCGCTCGCGGCGGGGCAGGTTTCGCGTGGCGTCGCGGATCTCATTGTCTTCGACGGTGCGTTGCTCGGACTGGCATTCGCCGGCTTGGTCAGTGGGTGGCTATTCCTTGCCGCCCTTGCCGCTCTTGCCGTCATGCTGATCTACTCGCCGCTCCTCAAGCCTAAGCCCCTGCTCGGCAATGTCGCGGTGGCGGTCGTCGCCGGCTCGCCGCCATTCTTCGGTGCGCTGGCATTGGGCCATCCGGCCGCCGGCGTCGTCCCCTGGGTGCTGGCGGCGCTGCTCCATTTCGTGCGCGAAGTCGTCAAGGACGTCGAAGATGAGCCCGGCGACCGGACGATCGGGCGCCGCACGCTCCCCATCGCCGTGGGGCGGCGACCCGCACTGGTCGTGGCCGCGGGCGTAGGTCTGCTGTTCGTTCCGGCCAGTCTGCTGTTGCCGCGAAACGCCGGCTACGGCGGCGCGTACTTCGTCATCGCACTCGTTGCACAGATGGCCGTGCTCGTTGCCGCGACGTGGCTGCTGCTGGGCAAAGTCGAACGCGTGAGCGCGCTGCTCAAAGGCGCCATGGTCGTCGGACTGGTCGCGCTGGTCGCGGGAAAGGTCGCATGACTCTCTGGCAAGGCATTCTGCTCGGGTTGGTGCAGGGACTCGCTGAGTTTCTGCCGGTCTCGAGCTCCGGACACCTGCGTGTGCTCGAGGTGGTGACCGGGGTACGGACGCCCGGCGTCTTCGTCGAGGTCACACTCCACCTCGCGACCCTCGCGGCGGTGCTGGTGATGTACGGGCGCCGGCTCGTGGAGTTGCTGGGAGGTGCGATCCGCGGCCGTCCCGCCGAGCTGCGCATGGTTGGCCTGCTGGCGATCGCGACAGTGCCCGCCGGGGTTGTTGGGGGGCTGTTCCATCATCAGGTGGAGGAAGCAGCAACACCGCTCGTGTTCATCGGCGCTGCGTTCATCGTGACCGGCTTCATGAATTGGTCGACACGCGGCCGCGGGGGGGGGGGCACCAAGCCCGATCCTGGCGTGGCTGGGGCGGCCGGCATCGGTGCTGCGCAGGCGGTGGCGGCCGTCGTCCGCGGGATTTCCCGATCGGGATCGACGGTGTGCGCAGGACTGTGGAGCGGACTTGATCCCGTGGCCGCCGCTGAATTCAGTTTTCTCTTAGCCATTCCCGTGATCGGCGGGGCTGCGATTCTCGAGGGGAGACACGCGGCGGTGAGCATCGCGGCCGTCGGTGCCGTGCCTCTCGCGGTCAGTTTTGTGATCGCATTCGCGGCCGGCTTGTGGAGCATCCGGTTCCTGGTGGCGCTACTCAAGCGCGGCCGCTTCTTTGAGTTTGCGCCGTACAATTGGGCCATCGGCGTGCTCACAATCATCTACGGCCTGTGGCACGGCTAGCGATCGACGACATCCCCGCCGCCGTCCTGGCCCGCCGCTGGGGCGTGCCGCAATGCGGCGTGTTCCGTACCCTCACTTCCAGTCTCGATGCGATTCACGACCTCGCCGCCCAGGGCGCACCGGCGGGAACGGTGGTCCTCGCTGAGGAGCAGACGGCGGGGCGGGGCCGCGACGGCCGGACGTGGCGGTCGCCGCCGGGCGGCGTGTGGCTCGCGATGTTGTTGCGGCCGCCCCCACCGCTCCCGGCGGCGGGGGTGCTGTCGTTGCGCGTGGGACTTGTGCTCGCCGACGTCGTCGAGGCAGTCCTCGGCGTGCGCCCGACGTCGCTGTCAAGGCCACGGGCCGGATTGAAATGGCCCAATGATGTGCTCGTCGATGATCGCAAGGTCGCGGGGATTCTGTGCGAGAGTCGCTGGCAAGGCGACACGCTGCAGTGGCTCGCCGTCGGGATCGGCGTCAACGTGGCGAACGAGATTCCCCCCGACCTCGCGGAGCGCGCGGTCGCGCTCCGCGAGCTGCGGCCCGGCGCACGGCGCATCGACGTGCTCGATCCGCTCGTCCCCGCGTTGGGCCGGCTCACAGCGCACGGCGCACACCTGACGGAATTCGAATGCGCCGCGTTCGCGCGCCGCGACTGGCTGCGTGGCCGCCAGATTCGCACGCCCCTCGCGGGCCGCGCCTCGGGGATTCGCCCCGACGGCGCGCTGCTCGTGGACACCGGCTCGGGGACCACGATGGTGCGCGACGGCCACGTCGAGCTATCTTAGCCGCCCCATGCTCCTCGCGTTCGACATCGGCAACACCGAGACGACCGTCGGGCTCTTTGCGAACGACCGGCTCGAAGCACACTGGCGTCTGCACTCGACGCCGTACCGCACCCCCGACGAGTGGGCGGCCGCGTTCACCGCGCATCTGACACAGGCCGGGCATTCGACGCAGGAGGTTCGCGCGGCGATCGTCGCCTCTGTCGCACCGCAGGTGACCCAAAGCCTGTGCGACGGCATCGTCGTGGCGACCACGCGCGAGCCGGTGCTCGTCGATGCCCGCTCCAGGCTCCCGATCGTGCTGGACGTGGATGAGCCGCTCACGGTCGGCGCCGATCGCATCGTCAATACGCTGGCGGCCGTGCAGCTCTTCAAGAACGACACGATCGTCGTCGATTTCGGCACGGCGACGACGTTCGACTGCATCACGGCAGATGGGCGTTTCATTGGCGGCGTGATCATGCCGGGCCTGCGCACCGCCTCCGACGAGCTGGTGCGGAAGACCGCCAAGCTCCCGGCCACCGAGCTGGTGCCGCCGACGCACGCGATCGGCCGTCGCACGGAAGACTGCATTCGCGTCGGCGTGCTGTGGGGCACGGCTGACGCGGTGGACGGTCTGGTGCGCCGTATCAAAGCAGAATGGCCATCCAAGACTCGACCGATGGTTGTGGCGACGGGCGGAATCGCCGCTCTCGTGGCGCCGTTGTGCAAGGAGATCGAATCCGTGCACCCTGACCTGACGCTGATCGGCCTCCGGATCGCGGCGACGGCGCTCGACCTGAAGTGGTGACCGACGCTCGCACGCTGAACGCGTGGCGTCGCTGGGGATATCGTGTCCTCCCGGGGGATCTCTACTCGTACATCCTGCACATGCGTCCCGCGGAATGGCCCATCATGGCGGGGCATACGCTGCTGGGCTACGTCCTCGCGGTGGGAGTGCGGGGAGCGGGGAGCGGGGAGCAGTTAGGTCGTGCGATCCTGGCACTGATCATTTGGGTCGTGTTCCTGAACGGCGGCACGCTCGCGATTAATAGCGTCTTCGACAAGGACGAGGGCGACATCGGCTACCTGAACTCGCCGCCCGTGTTGCCGCGATATCTGCTGCATTTCAGCCTGGTGCTGCTCATCGGCGGCCAAGCGCTGTCTTTTCTCCTCCCGCTGGGATTCCGAATCGCGTATGCGATCTGTTTTGCCCTGTCCATCCTGTATTCCGTTCCGCCGTTTCGTTTCAAGGCGGTCGCGGGTGTGGACTGGGTCATCAACATGTGGGGGTTCGGTACGCTCACGCCGTACGCCGCGTGGGCCGCGACCGGACGTCTGCTCGACCCGGGGCACGGATTAGTGCTGCTCGCCTTTTGTCCCCTGTTTGCCGGGCTCTACCCTCTCACGCAACTGTATCAGTTCGATGAGGACCGGCGGCGCGGCGATCGCACCCTGGCGCTGATCCTGGGGATGCGGGCGAGTCTGTGGGTCGCGACCCTGTGCACGCTACTGACGTTCGCCATGTTTGCCGGGGCAATGGTGCTCGTGCCTACCGGGGCGAAGGGATTCGCGCTGGTGCTGCCGCTCCTGCTCTGGTTGGCGGTGCTGTTGCCGTGGCTGTCTCGGTACGCGGCGTGGAGTCCCAAACAGCACCAGCAGGGGATGTATCGCGCGCTCGCGGCCTGGGCGGTAACCGATGTCACGGTGCTGTTTGTGTTTGCCACATAATGTGCGTCGTTTAGATTAGCAAGATCACCCCTCGAGGAGATTGCCTCACATGACTTCCGCGACTGTCGATCGCTCCGAATTCCGGCATGTGCTCCTGAGTGGAACCATCGTCGGCGCGGTGACCGCGGCTGCCGTCATCCTCTTTCTCCTCGTGTCCCGGGTCCTTCCTGTGGGAATCGTCACCTCCCTGCTCCAGATGATCATCGTGCTCGCGGCAGGCGTCGCCGCCGCTTTCCTGCCCGGTTTCTTCGCGGCGTCCCGGACGACCGAAGGCGTGGCGAGTGCTGCAGCCATGGGACTGTGGGGTACGATCGTATTCATGGCGATCGACATCGTGCTGCTGCGTCCTTTCCGCGCGTTCCCGTGGACGTGGGACGCCGTCGGCGGTGGCAGCACGTGGTGGTATCTCCCGATCTGGTGGATGCTGGGAACGTTCCTCGCGTGGATGGGAGCGATCGTGACGGCTGGCCGCGCCGCGCGTGGCGGTGACAGCGCGATTCGGTCGCTCGCAATGCCCGCGGTCGGGGGTGGCCTGGTTGTCGGAGTAGGGCTCGGGCTCGCTGGTGTGCTGCTCATGCCGGTCGCGGCCGGCGCCGGATTCGCCCTGACGCTCATCGTACTCGCTCTGGCTGTTCTCGCTCGCAGAGGGTAACGCATCGTGCCGAGATGGATGGCGCACTTGCTGGTGGTCGTGGGGTGGCTGTTGACCCCCGCCTGGGCGTGGGCAGCATCGCACGTTGGTTTGTGGCTGGGCGCCCTCGTGGCGCTGCGATTCGAGAATCCCGTCGTCATGCTCGCCATCGCCGGTGCGGGGGCGCTGCTCTTCGGCTTTGCGGTGCTCTGGACCTGGGTTCGATTCATGCGCCATCTGCCGCATCTGCTCTCACACCACATGGCGCCTCGCGCCTCCGAGGAGCACGCCGCGATTGCGGCCGCGGATTGAGCTCTTTCTTCTCATCGCAGGGGTCTCTCAGCTCCCCGCCCAGGGGGGGGGGCGTGACGTCGATTTTTTGTACGGGCGCTGGTATCAAGGAAACGCATCTTCCAGTTACGAGCTCCGGACCGATGCACCAGTCGGCGGGATCTTCTCGCATGGGGTCGCGCTGCAGGTGCTGGTCCACGACAGCCTGGGTCGTCACCGCGCGTTCTACGGCGCCGGTTGGCAGGTCCACGCGTTCCGCCGCCGTTCCAAGTTTGGCCCCTACTTCATCGCCGGTGTCGCACTCGGTCTTTCGACTGACCCGACGGAACAATCGCTGGCGGCGCTTTGGACCGGCGGTGCCGGCATCGAATGGCGACCCGCCTCGTGGGTAGCCTTGGGATTTGAGGGCGTGTATCGACGTCAGGACGTCGGACCGCGCGGCTTCTGGCGCAGTGCCCCAGGGTCACGCGAGGGTGTAGCGGCAGCGCTCGGTTTCTCGGTGACGATCGGCAAGGGCACCGCCGGCAGGGGCGGGCGCGAGCGCCTCCCACCACCCGAGCCACCCCGCACCATCTCCGGGAATGCGGCAGACATTGTCCGCACCGCGCTCGCGGTGCTGGGCACACCGTACGAATGGGGCGGGAGTGCCGAGAATGGGTTCGACTGTTCGGGGCTGATCCAGTACGCCTATGCAAGGCATGGCATTCGCTTACCGCGAACCAGTCGCGATCAAGCGGCTTCCGGATCGATCGTCACGCCTGCCATCGAAGCACTGCAGCCCGGTGACATCCTGTTATTCGCGGCGCAGCCCGGCGGAGGCGTCACGCACGTTGGGATGTATGTCGGTGAACAGACCTTCATCCACAGCTCCAACACGGGCGTCAAGTTGTCTCGGTTGCAGGCGCAGGATGCCGATGGCGGCTGGTGGGTGGCGCGATGGGTAGGGGCGAGGCGGGTGGTGCAATGACTCGTGCCATCGTGCCGACCTGTATTGCGTTGTGCCTGGCCTGCGGGGCCTCCCGCGTGCCGCCCGCGCTGCGCGGCTACAATATCCTGGTCGAGGAGAAGGACGAACAAAGCGTGGAGCTGGCCCGCGCGATGCGGGCGCAAGGCATCAAGGTGCGGCCGAAAGTCCGCGGGGGCAGTGGACCGACGGCCGCGCTGATCTACTTCACGTTCAGCGACCCTGGCCCCGGCCAGCCCTTATGGTTTCACATCCGTCTCGCGGATACGCGGTCGGGGGAAATCATTGATGCGGCGACAATTCCGCTTGATTCGCTGCTGAGTACTCCCCGCGCACGTGCAGTAGCCGCCGTCAGGGCGCTGGCCCCTTGACAGCTCAGTAGCACCTCGACAGATTCCCCCGCGTCGTCCATTAGCACTCACCATCCACGAGTGCTAACAGCTAATCAATTCAAAGCGTTACGGAGGTTCGAGCATCATGGCAACGGCAACCAAGACGACCCCGAAGTACAAGGTTTACCCCTTGGCCGATCGCGTGGCGATCCGGCCGATGGAGGAGACCGAGACGATGAAGGGCGGGCTGTACATCCCCGATACCGCCAAAGAGAAGCCGATCCAGGGCGAAATCATCGCCGTGGGGCCCGGCCGGCGTGAGAAGGGCGAGACCGTCCCGATGGAGCTGAAGGTTGGGGACCGCGTCATTTACGGGAAGTACAGCGGCACGCAAGTCGAGTTGGACAACGAAGAGATCATCCTGATCAAGGAAGCCGACGTCATCGCGAAGCTCGCGTAAGCAATTCAGGGAGGAAGCACAGACATGGCAGCCAAGTATTTGGAGTTCAGCACCGAGGCCAGGGCCCGCCTGAAGCGCGGCGTGGATCAGCTGGCCGATGCGGTGAAGGTGACGCTCGGCCCCAAGGGCCGGAATGTCGTCATCGACAAGAAGTTCGGCAGCCCGACCGTCACCAAGGACGGCGTGACTGTCGCGAAGGAAGTGGAGCTCGACGACGAGATCGAGAACATGGGCGCCCAGATGGTGAAGGAAGTGGCGACCAAGACTTCGGACCTCGCGGGTGACGGCACCACCACGGCGACCGTGCTTGCGCAGGCGATCTACCGTGAGGGTCTCAAGTCTGTCACGGCCGGTGCTAATCCGATGGCGCTGAAGCGCGGCATCGAAAGCGCCGTCGAGACCGTCGTCGCCGAGCTGAAGAAGATTTCGGTGCCGACCGCGGGCCGGAAGGACATCAAGCAGGTCGCCACGATTTCTGCCAACGGCGACGCGGAAATCGGCGACAAGATCGCCGATGCCATGGATAAGGTTGGTAAAGACGGCGTCATCACCGTCGAGGAAGCCAAGAGCCTCGAGACCACGCTGGAAACCGTGGACGGGATGCAGTTCGACCGCGGTTACCTCTCGCCTTACTTCATCACCGATCCCGAGAAGATGGAGTGCACGATTGAGGATGCCTACATCCTCGTGTACGACAAGAAAATCTCGACGATGAAGGATCTGCTGCCTGTGCTCGAGAAGGTGGCACAGTCCGGCCGGCCCATGCTGATCGTCGCCGAGGACGTCGAGGGTGAGGCGCTGGCGACGCTCGTCG
>WNEY01001243.1_pt1 | contig 17771 bp, 14 predicted proteins | sample 5400531 | NCBI WGS metagenome assembly WNEY01 (sample SAMN13153338, study PRJNA577476) | soil metagenome | isolation source: 200 cm saprolite under Douglas fir tree site 1 | place: USA:California | collected 2015-04-18
CAGGCGAGGTCCATCCCCTGCCTGCGGCCGGTGAAGCTGGCATCGAAGAGCGCATTGGTGGGCGCGATCTCGATCTCGTCGTATCGCTTCAGGTCCCCGCTGGGGTTGAGAAAGATTTCCACCACGTTCGAGGTGTAGAGCGGCTCGTCGTCCTTGAAGAACTGCCCGGCGACGTTGGGATCCTCGGCGAGAAAGGCGACGTAGAGGTTCTCGTCGTCCCAGAGCAGCCGCGCCTCGGTGGAGGCGGTGCACGGCTTTCCATCGAGGCTGCGCACGAACGGCCCGGCTTTCTCCGCCCGGTCCCACGCCGGCTCGGCGAGAACTCCGTCGATGGCGATGGCCCCGGAAGCGCGATGCACGACGTACTCGGCAGAGGTCTTCTTGCAGGCGAAGAGCGCGAGGACGAGCAGGACCCTGACGTTCACGCGAGCCCGGCGCGGCGGACGATCAGATTGCAGAGCCGCTGGTGCCCCGCGAACAGGCTGGAGAACTGCAGGGACCCGAGCCGCGTGCGCACAGCGTAGGATGTCCCGATCAACCCGGGCAGGACGTCGACGCGGAGGATGTCGTCAAAGGCGAACGTCCGCTGCGAGGCGAGCGTGCGCACCGTCAGCCCCGACTCGCTGACGGTGAAGGCGAGCCGGTTGTAGATCAGCGAGCAGGTGGTGAAGAGCGCGATGAAGAACGCCGCCGAGAGAAACGCGGACTGCGTCGCGCCCTGCATCAGCGCCAGCGCCAGGAAGACGCCGATCCACAGCGTGTCCGCGGCCAGCACCACGGTGCGCAAGGCGACCCAGGGACGAAATGTCTCCGGTGCGTGCGCTTCTCGTCCCGGCGGCACCATGGAGTAAGGATAGCGACGCAAAATGAACACCGCAATTCCGGGCAGCCTTTTGTGATTTACAGTCCTGCCGTGCACGATGAAGCAAGAGCGCAACTGGCGACCGGCTGGGAGGACGCTGAGCGGGCGGCACGGCTCGCTGCGCGCGTTCCGGCCGAGACGGGGCTTGAAGCCGAAGAGCTCCTCGATCTCTGCCTCGCCAGCGCCGATCCCGATGGCGCGCTGGCCGGCGCGATGCGCGCGCTCGCCGAGCGCAAGGAGCGCTACGGCACTCCGGCGCCGCGCACCGCGCTCGCACCGCTGGTGCGCATCTGCGCCGCCTCGAAGTTCCTCGCCCAGGCGCTGGCGGTGCGGCCGCGGCTGATCGACCTGCTCGCCTGCCCGCGTTTCGCCGCCCAGCCGCGCAGCGCCAGGGAAGCGATGCAGCTGGCGCGGGAACGGACCGCGCGCGCCACCGACGCCACCTCACTGGCGCGCCGCCTGCGCCGCCACAAGCAGGTGGAAGTGCTGCGCATCGCGCTCCGCGATCTGCTCGGAGCCTCGGTGCCGGAGGTGACCCGCGAGCTCTCGCAGCTCGCCTCGGCCTCGTTCGAGGCGGCGGTGCGCTTCCATCATCGCCGGCTGTGCGCCTTGCACGGCGTTCCCGAGGACCGCGGCTTCTGCGTGCTGGGCATGGGAAAGCTGGGCGGCGAGGAGCTGAACTTCTCCTCCGATGCGGACGTGATCTTCGTCTACGACAAGGACGGCCACACCTCCGGGGGCCTGCCGCACTTCACCTTCTACGCGCGGCTCGCGGAAGAGGTGACGCGCGCCATCGGCTCGCCCAAAGCCACGCCGGAGGGCGGCTTCGTCTTCCGCGTCGATCTCAATCTCCGCCCCGAGGGCAGAAGCGGCCCCATCGTCAACGCCATCCGCGGGCTCGAGCTCTACTACGAAGCGCAGGGCGCGGCCTGGGAGCGCTTCGCGCTGCTCAAGGCGCGGCCCATCGCCGGCGAGCTGCACGTCGGCGAGGAGGCGCTGCGCCGCCTCGGCCCCTTCGTCTTCCGCAAATACTTTGACCTCAAAGCGATCGACGAGATGCGGCAGCTCAAGGCGCGTGCGGAAAAGGAGGCGGCCCGCGCGCCCGGCATCGATCTCAAGCTCGGCAAAGGGGGCATCCGCGAGATCGAGTTTTTCGCCCAGGCCATCCAGCTCCTCCACGCCGGCCGCAATCCCAACCTGCGCGTGCGCGGGACTTTGCGCGCGCTCGAGCGGCTCCTCTACGCCGGCATCATCTCCAGCCGCGACCGCGACGAGCTGGCGGAGGCCTACATCTTTTTCCGCCGCATCGAGCACCGCGTGCAGATGGTCGCCGAGCGGCAGACCCACGCCGTTCCCGAAGATCCACAGGAGAGGGAGCGCCTCGCGCGCCGCGCCGGCCTGCGCGATTACGCCTCGCTGGAGCGCGAGCTCACCCGCCACCGCGCCGCCGTCGAGGCGCGCTTCAAGGACCTCCTGCGGGTGGCGGGCGATACGCCGGCCGACGAGGATCCGCGCGCCGCCGCCGCCGCCGATCCGCTGGCGACGGAAGAGGAGCGGGCCGCCGCGCTCGCCGAGCTGGGATTCGAGCGCCCCGACACCGTGGCCGCCGAGCTGTCGCGCCTCGCGCGCCGCCGGGGCACGCCGTTCGCCGATGCCTCCCCGCTCGGCCCGGCGCTGATCTCCGAGCTTGCCGCCGCGCCCGATCCGGACCAGGCCGCGCGCCATCTCACCGACCTCTTCTTTGCGCTGGGGAACCCGCGCCCCACCGCGGAGATGCTCGCCGCCTCGCCGCGCACGGCGCGGCTGCTCGTCTCGCTCTTCGGCTCGAGCGATTTTCTCTCGCGCAGCCTGGTCAAGCATCCGGAGCTGATCGACCAGCTCCTCGGCCGGGGGGCGGCGCCGCTGGTACGCGACCGCGACGACCTGCGGGCCGAGCTGAAGGACCGCCTCCTCTCTCCGGACGTGGAGGCCGTGCTCACCGAGCTGCGCCGGTTCCACAACGAGGAAGTGCTGCGCATCGCCCTGCACGACGTGGCCGGCGCGCTCGACGTGGAATCGGTCTCGCGGCAGCTCTCCGATCTGGCCGGCGTCTGCGTCGAGTCCTGCCTCGCCCTGGCGACCGCGGAGATCGAGAAGCGCGACGGCGCTCCGCGCGGCCTCGACGGCGCTCCCACCAGCCTGGTGGTGATCGGCCTCGGCAAGCTGGGCGGCCGCGAGCTGGGCTACCACTCCGATCTCGATCTGCTCTTCCTCTACTCGACGCCCGGCGAGACCGAAAAGCGCGTCTCCAACCACGAGCACTTCGCGCGGGTGGCGCAGAAGCTCATCAGCCATCTCGGGCTGCCTTTGCGCGAGGGCGCGCTCTACCGCATCGACACCCGCCTGCGCCCGAGCGGCAACGCCGGCCCGCTGGTCGTCTCCTTCGAGGCGCTCGCCACCTACCACTCGCGCGAGGCGCGCCTCTGGGAGCGGCAGGCGCTGCTCAAGGCACGGGCCGTCGCCGGCGACGAGACGCTCTTTGCGCGCGCCCGCACGCAGGTGCTCGAGCCGAGCCTCTTCCGCAGGGAAAAGCCTGAGGACGCGGCGCGGGAGCTCCTCTCCATGCGCGAGCGGATGGAGCGCGAGATTGCCGCGGAATCGCCGGGCCGGTACAATTCCAAGCTGGGCCGAGGGGGACTCGTCGACGTGGAGTTCGCCGTGCAGTTCCTCCAGCTCGTCCACGGCGCGGAGCATCCCCGGGTCCGATCGGCGAGCACGCCGCAAGCGCTCGCGGACCTTCTCCAGGCCGGGCTGCTCGCGCCCGAGGACCACCAGCCGCTGGCGCGAGGATATCGCTTCCTCCGCCGGCTGGAATCGCGGCTGCGGATCGTGCGCGATCGATCGGTCGATCACCTGCCCGAGAGCGGCCGCGAGCTGCTGCACCTGGCGCGGCGGATGGGCTACTCCGGGCCGCGCGCGGGAGAGGAGCTGCTCGCCGACTACGAGCGCACCGCCGCGGAAGTGCGCGCGGCCTTCCTGCGGGTGCTGGCGTGAACGACCCCGGGCACACCATTCTCCTCGTCGAGGACGACCGCGCGCTCCAGCGCAGCTTCGCGGAGGCGCTGCACTCGGATGGCTTCACCGTCCTCGCCGAGCATGACGGCGACTGGGCGAAGAGCACCTTCGCGCAGCGGCAAGTGCACCTGATCGTCGCCGACGTGCTCCTCCCCGGGCGCAGCGGGCTGCAGCTCGCCCAGGACGTGCGCCGCACCGAGAAGGGCAGGAACCTGCCCATCATCCTCTTCAGCGGCATCCACAAGAGCGCCGGCGTCAGCTCGCAGCTCGACGAGATCGGCGGCGCTGTCCGTTTCCTCGAAAAGCCGCTCATGCCCTCCAAGCTGGTGGACGCCTGCCGCAAGGCGCTGGGCCTCGAGGACAGCGAAGTCTCCGACCCCTCCGTGCGCCGCCGCATGCGCGAGCGCGCCCGCGCCGAGGCGAAGCTCAAGGAGCTGCCCAGCCTCTCCGACCTGGCCGAGGTGAAATCGGTCGAGTCGGACAGCCAGGTGCGCTTCCGCGGCGCGGCGCTGGTGCGCGGCAACCTGCGCGACACTCCGTTCGCGGAAGTGCTCTCTGAATTGCACCGCTGGCGCGCCACCGGCGCCTTGCTCCTCACCCAGCCGCCGATGAAGAAGCTGGTCTGGCTCCGCGAAGGCGCGCCCATCTTCGTCCGCTCCAACCTCCTCGGCGAGGCGCTCGGGCAGCTCCTGGTGCGCGAGCGGATGATCAACCTGCCGGAATGCGAGGAAGGCCTCTCGCGCATGCACGCCAGCAAGCGGCAGCTGGGCACCGAATTGATCGAGATGGGCTGCATCTCGCCCGCCAATCTCGCCTACGCGTTGCAGCTCCAGATCGAGCAGAAGATCTACGATCTCTTCTCCTGGCCCGAGGGCGAATACCGCTTCAACCCGCGCGCCGAGATGCCCGCCATGCAGGTGGCGCTGGAATTGACGCCGGCGCGGATTCTCTTCGAGGGCATCAAGCGCAGCTACGACGACGCGCGGGTGCAGAGAGCGCTCGGGGCAGGGATCGAAGCGTGCGCCGCGCGCTTCACCGACGATCCCATGAACCGCTTCCAGGACATGGGCCTCGAGGCGGAAGAGGCGCAGTTCTACGCGCTGGTCGACGGGCGGCGGGCGGTGGCGGGGCTGCTTTCTCTCGCTTCGCTCCCGCCCGAGAGCGGCCGCAAGCTGCTCTACGCGCTGCGCTGCGCGAACATGATCCACTTCGGCCCGCCCGACGCGGCGCAGCCCGCGCCGGCGACGGTGGTGTCGTGGCCGCCGCCCGTGCCGGTGGTGCCCGAACGCGCCGTCCGCGAGCCGGAGCTGGCGCAGCACCATCAGATCGAACGGCTGGCAGCGCGCGCGCAGGACCTCCGCCGGGGCACTCTCTACGAAGTGCTCGGCGTCCGCCCCGATGCGGCCGAGCCGGAGATCCGCCACGCCTTCGCCGCGCTCGCCAAACAGAGCCATCCCGACCGCCTCGGCAGCGACGCCAGCGCGGAGGCGCGCGCCTTCGCCGAAGACATCTTCCAGCAGATCCTCTTCGCCCACGACACGCTCGTCGATCGCCACCGCCGCACCGACTACGAGCTGCAGCTGAGAAACGGCGTGCAGCGCTCCGACAGCGAAGAGGTGCAGCGCATCCTCGCCGCCGAGCAGAAATTCCGCGACGGCGAGGCGCTGCTGGGGCGCGGCGAGGTGGAGAGCGCGCGGCTCGCGTTCGCGGAGGCGGCGCGCCTCTATCCCGAGGAGGCCGAGTTCCACGCCTGCCTGGGCTGGGCCACCTGGCTGGCGCAGCAGTCCTTCGAGGCGTCGCGCGCCATGCTCGACCGGGCGCTCCTGCTCAATCCGCGCATCGATCGCGCCTACGTCTTCCGCGGCCGCATCGCCCGCGCCCAGGGGCGGCCGCAGGAGGCCGAGGCGGAATTCGAGAAAGCGCTGCTCTGCAATCCCGCCTGCGCCGAGGCGCTCGACGAGCTTCGGCTGGCAAGGCGGACATGACGCTCCTGCAAGAGAGGTTCGCCGAAGTTGGTCCCTTGAACGCCATGGAAGCGCAGCTGGCGCGGGCGGCGGTGGCGGCGCACGGGCGACTCGACGAGCACGACGAGACTTCCCTCCGCTACGCGCTCTCGCTCTGCCGCTGCTGGCACGTGCGCGCGCCGGATGGGCGCGACGTGGCGGTGGCGGCGTTGCTCCGCCCTTTCCGCGAGCGCCTGGTGCAGGTCCTCTGGCCGCTGCTCGATCCGCAGCGGCGGCAGCTCGCGCAGCCCCACGAGCTGCTTCCGGCGGCGCGCGAGGCGCTGCGAATCGCGCACGAGGCGCGGAAAGAGCTCTCGGCGAAGCTCGGACATCGCCTGCCCGACGAGCGGCTCGATGCGGAGGTGCGCAGCCGCCATCTGGTGCTGATCTGCGGAGGAGGCGGCGGCACCGGCTACGTCCACCTCGCGGCGTTCGCGCTCCTCGAAGCCGCGGGCCTCCAGCCCGCGCTCATCGCCGGCAGCTCGATGGGCGCCATCCTCGGCCTCTTCCGCGCCCGCGAGCGCAGGTTCGATCTGGCGCGCATTCCGGAAATCCTGCAGGACCTGACCTACCGGAAGATCTTCCGCATCACGCCGCAGCCCAGCGTCTACGGCCTGCCGGGGCCGCTGCGGCTCCATCTGCGCACGGCCATCGGGCACTGGTTCCGCCATCCCGACGGGTCGCCGCTGCGCATCTCCGATCTGCCCATTCCGCTTTTGGTCACGGTGACCGGCATCCGGCGGGGCAAGCTGCCGCGGCCGCTCGAGGAGTACGACTCGATGATCGGCGTCGAGAATCCGGATCCCGGGCGCTGGGGCCTGCGCGCCCTGCACGCCAACATCAAGCGGCTGACGGCCGCCATCGCCGAGCTGGCGCGCATCCCGCGGCTCACGGCGCGGCTGGTGTTCGGCGCCAGCGAGGAGACGCGGCAAGCCGACGCCATCGACGCAGCCGGCTTTTCCGCCAGCGTGCCCGGCGTCATCCACTACGACGTGCTCCGCGACGACCCGCGCATGAAGGAGCTTCTCGACGGCCTGCTCGCGCGCCACGACCTCATCCGCCTCTGCGACGGCGGCGTGGTGGACAACGTCCCGGTCCGCACCGCCTGGCAGCACGTCCAGCGCAGCGGTCTCCCCGGCTCGGGCAGCCGCAACGCCGTGATCTTCGCGCTCGACGGCTTCGCCCCGCGGCTGATCACTCCCGTCTGGCTCCCTCTGCAGAGCATCGCCGCGCCGGCCGTGGCGCGAAACCGGCCCTACGCGCACATCTACAAGGCGTTCCGCAAGACGCTCTCTCCGCTGGCGATCCTTCCCAGCCGGCGCTCGCTGGACGCCATCGTGGGCTCCGCCAAGGAGGAGCTGCTCAGCGAGCTGCCCGTCCTGCAGCGCCTTCTTGCGCCCATAGGCTCGCTCCCCAATTAGGATCGTGCTAAGAGGCGCCCCGATGGCAGCCAAGAAGATCGAGAAGCTCAAGGAATCCCAGTTCATCTGGATGGACGGAAAGCTCGTCCCCTGGGCGGACGCCAAGATCCATGTCCTCACCCACTCGCTGCACTACGGCGTCGCGGTCTTCGAGGGCATCCGCTGCTACCCGCAGCCGAGCGGCGGGGGCGCCATCTTCCGTCTCAAGGAGCACGTCCGCAGGCTCTTCGAGAGCGCGCACATCTGCCTGATGGAGATGCCCTGCACCAAGGAGCAGGTCTTCGAGGCGTGCAAGGAAGTGATGCGCGCCAACAAGATGAACGAAGGCTACCTGCGGCCCATCGCCTACTACTCCGACGGATTGATGGGAGTGGGCGCCGTCAACCCGGTGCGGCTCAGCATCGCCACCTGGTACTGGGGCGCGTACCTCGGCGAAGAGGGGCTGAAGAAGGGCATCCGCGTGAAGATCAGCTCGTACACGCGCATGCACATGAACTCCGATCCAACCCGCGCGAAAGTGACCGGCCACTACCTGAACGGCGTGCTCGCCAAGCGCGAGGCGATGATGGCCGGCTACGACGAGGCCATTCTCCTCGACCAGCAGGGCTACGTCGGCGAGGCCACCGGCGAGAACGTCTTCATCGTCCGCGATGGCGTGCTCTACACGCCGCCTGTCGCAGGCGGAATTCTCGAGGGGATCACGCGCGAGTCGATCATCCGCATCGCCCGCGACAAGAACGTCCAGGTGGAAGAGCGCCGCTTCTCGCGCGACTACCTCTACTGCGCGGACGAAGCGTTCATGTGCGGCACCGCAGCGGAGATCACGCCGGTCCGCGAAGTCGACGACCGCCGCATCGGCGCGGGCGAGATGGGTCCCGTCACGCGGGAGATCCAGTCCACCTTCTTCCGCGCCGTCCGCGGGCAGGACGCCCGATACTCGGAGTGGCTTACGCCGGTGGATGCGCCCGCCCAGGCCGCCAGCGCGAGGGCGCTCGCCCAATAAAAGTAGCGGAATGCCGCTCAGTTGACCCCTGTTCAGCCCGGGAAAGGGTTGTACGGGGCCGTGGCCGCCTGACCATCTGGACAGTCGGCTCTCATGACGCAGAGAGCCGCGGAACCGCTTGGACTTTTGGTTGACGGCGAAGTGTTCAGTTGCTAGCGTGGTCGCCCCCCAGCCGGGCTAAGCCACCGGTCTTGCAGGGCAAGAAGGAGCAGCGCTTGAGCCGGACTTTATACCTCGACTTTGACGACCGGACCGAGGATGTGCGGGAGCTCATGCGGCAGCGTCCGCGCGATACGCACGAGTTCCTCGAGAAGTACGAGCTCTCCTGGATTTACCACGAGTCAGCGCTCGAAGGCATGGTGCTCACGCACTCCGAGCTGCGGCAGGCGCTCGAGCCCAACCCGGGAATGGTGGACAGCAGCATGGTCCACGCCTTCACCGAGGTGCGCAACCAGCGGAACGCCATCGATTTCATCAAGGAAGAGACGAAGGCGAAGCACGTGAAGTACAACCTCAGCCTCGTCAAGAAACTGTACGAGATCCTGTACAACGGCTTGCCGAATCGCTCGCCGGTTACCTTCCGGCGGGACATGCCGCTGCACCGCACCTACTTCCACGACATCGTGCAGCCGGTTCAGATCCAGCCCGCGCTCGAGCAGCTCTTCCACTTCATGGACACCGAAGAGTTCCACCGGTACCACCCGTTCCGGCAGGCCACCGTGTCGCATCACCGGTTCATGGAGATTTTTCCCTTCTCGGATCTCTCCGGGAAGGTGGGCCGGATGATGATGAACCTGATCCTCATCCGCGCCGGCTACATGCCGCTCGTGATCCACAGCATGGATCGGCAGACGTACTACGACGCGCTCCGCCTCAACGCGACCCAGTTCAGCCAGGCGATGATGCAGTCGATGGACAACGCCCTCGACAACGCCTTCAAGTTCTTCATCCCGGGCTGGAACGAGATCTCGCGCAAGGCCAGCGGGGAGTAAGCCCTGCTCTTAGGCGCGCACGAATCCACTTCGGGCGGGCTGCACGAGGCGTATCCGCGCGCGCTCGCCGACGGCGCGGAAGCGGTCCAGATCTTCACCAAGTCGAGCCGGATGTGGCGGTCGAAGGAGATCTCCGCGCAGGACGCGGCGCTCTTTCGCGAGCGCGCGCAGGCGGCGGGATTTCCCGCCAGCGTGCACGCCTCCTATCTCATCAATCTGGGATGCGGGCCGGGGGAGCTGCGGGAGAAGTCGATCGCGGCGTTCATCGATGAGCTGGAGCGCTGCGACCTGATCGGAGCGCCGTACCTCGTCGTCCATCCCGGGTCGAACGCGGAGACCGCGCGCGGTTTGCGGTTCATTGCCGAGGCGCTCGATCGGACTTTCGCGGCGCACAAAGGAGCGTGCCTCGTCTTGCTGGAGACGGCGGCCGGCCAGGGCAGCGCGCTGGGGCGGACTTTCGAGGAACTGCGCGAGATCCGCGGCTACTGCAAGAGCCCCGATCGAGTCGCCATCTGCCTGGACACCTGCCATGTCTTCGCCGCCGGGTACGACATCTCCACCAGCCGCGGGTACGACGAAACGTTCAAGAAGTTCGACCAGGTGTTGGGCATCGAACAGCTCAAGGCGTTCCACCTCAACGACAGCATGAAACCGCTGGGTTGCCGGGTGGATCGCCACGAGCACGTCTGCAAGGGCGAAATTGGCCCGCTCTGCTTCCGCCGGCTGGTCAACGACGAGAGGTTCCGCCGTGTTCCCGGATACCTGGAGATCCCGCCCGAGGGCAACCGCGCCTGCCTTCTTCGCCTGAAAAAGCTCCGTTCCCTGCGTAAACGCCGGCCGCGCGTTGCCAGCCCGGCCCAGCCCGACTAAGGTTCGTCCCCACTTCCATGGGCAATGCCCTCACGCCGCATCTCTCCGAGCGGCCCTCGGACCATTCCCAGCAGTTCGCCTTGCGAGACCGACTCCGCAAGCTGCTGGCCGTGGCCAAGGGTCACACGCGCGCGCTCGTCCTGACGCACGACAATCCCGACCCCGACGCGGTGGCGAGCGCCTGCGGATTGGCCCACCTCCTCACTGAGAGCGGGGGGGTCGATGCGACCGCGGCGTACGGAGGGATCATCGGCCGGGCCGAGAACAAGGCGCTGCTCAAGGTCCTGGCGCTGCCGGTGCAGCCCATCAGCCGCCTCGAGAACCAGCCCCGCGACCTGGTCTGCCTGGTCGATACCCAGCCCGAAGTGGGCAACTACTCGGCGCCAGGACGGTCGCTGCCGCAGATCGTCATCGACCATCATCCGGCGCGCTCGTCGTCGCTCTTGGCGGCGTTTCACGACGTGGGCGGGCCGGCGGGCGCCACCTCGACGCTGGTGACGCAGTACCTGCGCGCGGCGAAGCTCGTGCCGGGGCCGGCACTCGCGACCGCGCTCTTCTACGGGATCAAGAGCGACACCCGCGACCTCGGCCGCGAGTATGATCCCGCCGACATCGACTGCTACAACTGGCTCTTTCCGCTGATCGACAAGCCGGCCCTCTCGCGCATCGAGCATCCCAGCGTCCCGGCCCGATACTTCGCCGCGTATCACCGCGCCTACGAGCGCGCGCGCCTGCACGGCCGGGGCACCGCGTGCGTGGTCGACATGGGCGATGTCTACGTGCCCGAGATCGTCCCCGAAGTCGCCGAGCGGCTGGTCAGCCTCGAGGGGCTGCGCTGGTCGGTCGCGACGGGGTCGTACAAGGGAGAGCTGTATCTCTCCTTGCGCCTCAACGATCGCCGCATGAATGCCGGCAAGATGGTGCGAGAGATCTGCGGCCCGCTGGGCGGCAGCGCCGGCGGCCACGGCGCCATGGCCGGAGCACGCATCCCGCTGCGCGGCCGATCGAGCGAACTGCTCGTTAGCGATCTCTTCGCGGCGTTCCTGCGCGCCTTCCGTCTCCGCCCTGGGCCGGGCACGCCGCTGTTGCCGCTCGAGCCGTGAACGCCGTCTATCTCGACGCCAACGCCACCACCCCGCTCTCGCGCGAGGTGATGGCGGAGATGATGCCTGCGCTGGCGGACTTCTTCGCCAACCCATCGAGCGTTCACAAGCCGGGGCAGGACGCGCGGGCCCTGGTCGATACCGCCCGCGAACGATGCGCGCGGGCGCTGGGCTGCTCGCCGCGCGAGATCATTTTCACCAGCGGCGGAACCGAGTCGGATGCACTCGCTGTGCTGGGGCTCAATCCGCGCAAGGTCGTCACCACGGCGGTCGAGCACCCGGCGGTCCTCGGCGCCTGCGCCCGCGTAGCGGACTGCGTGCGAGTGCCCGTCCTCGCTTCGGGCGAGCTGGACCTGGACGCCCTCCGGCGATCCCTGCCCGGCGCCTCGCTCTGCTCGGTGATGGCCGCGAACAACGAGACCGGCGTGATCTTTCCGCTCGCTGAAGTCGCTGCACTTTGCCGCTCGGCGGGCGTGCCGCTGCACGTCGATGCCGTCCAGGCCGCCGGCAAGCTGCCGCTCGACTTTCCCTGGGACCTGATCTCCATCTCCGCCCACAAGATCGAAGGCCCCAAGGGAGCGGGATTATTGGCGGCCCGCGGCGTGAAGCTGGAAGGGCTGCAGCAAGGTGGCCATCAGGAGCAGGGTCGCCGCGGCGGAACCGAGAACGTGGCCGGCATCGTCGGATTGGGCGCCGCGCTCGAACGCGCCGTCAAAGCGCAACCGGCCTCCGAGCCGCGGCTGCGTGCCCTGCGCGACAAGCTCGAGTCGGCTGCCCGCGAGATTCCTCGGGCAGAGATCGCGGGCCAGCGCGCCCCGCGCGTGTGCAATACACTGAATGTCGCGTTCGCGGGCTGCGACGGCGAGACGCTCCTGGCCGCCCTGGACATGGAAGGAATCGCCGTCAGCACCGGGAGCGCATGCAGCTCCGGCTCACTCGATCCTTCTCCCGTGCTCCTCGCCATGGGCTATCCGCCCGAGCTGGCCAGAGGCGCGGTGCGCTTCTCCCTCTGGAGCGGCACAACCGCAGCCGACATCGACCGCATCTGCTCCGTCCTCCCCCAAGTCGTCCACCGCGCCCGCCGGGGGTAGGAGGGGGGGTCCGCCGCCCATTGTACAAACCGTACGGTTTGTCCGGTCCGTACGGACCGGAAGGAGTTTACGGACCGTACGGACCGGAAAGAGTGTACGGACCGTACGGAGCGGAAGGAGTGTGCGGACCGTACGGTTTGTACGGACCGGACGGACCGTTACGCCTTGAACAGGCCGCGCACCACGCTGGCGATGCCCAGGGCCCCGCCGGTGATCTCGTCGTGGAACGGGCGCAAAGCAGCCGCGAAGTCGGGGGCGCTGATGTAGCGCTCGGCGGGGTCGCGGCTGAGGGCGGTTCGCAGCACCTCGTTGAGGCCGCGGGGCACGTCGGGACGGTATGTCTCCAGCGGCTCGATGTCGCCGGCGCGGAGGTGGACCTGCATCTCTTCGGAGGTGACGCCCTGGATGGCGCGGTGGTTGGTGAGGCACTCGTAGAGGATGGTGGCGGCGCCCCAGAGATCGACTTGCGGCGTGAGAGGCTTGCGATCGAGCTGCTCGGGAGCGAGGTAGGCGAGCTTGCCCCAGAGCGTGCCGCTCTCGTCGTCGCCGCCGAGGGCGCGGACTTTGGCGATGCCGAAGTCGCCCAGCTTGATCTCGCCCAGCCGCGAGATGAAGAGGTTCGAAGGCGAGACGTCGCAATGCACGATGTTCAGGTGCATGCCGGTGGGTCCGCGCGCCTCGTGGGCGTAGGCGAGCGCGTCCAGGCTGCTGAGCGCGATGTGCACCGCGAAGTTCACCGGCAGGAAGATCTCGCGCTCGCGGCAGCGGGCGAGGATGAGCGCGAGATCGCGGCCGTCGACGAACTCCATGGCGAGGTAGTAGACCTCGCCCACCACGCCCGCCTCGAACACCTCGACGATGTTGGGGTGCTTGAGCATGGCGGAAACGTCGGCTTCGCCGCAGAAGAGATCGACGGCCTCCGGATCGCTGGTGAGCCGCGGAGTCAGGCGCTTCAGTGCGACCGTCTGCCCGCTGCGCGGGCCCTCGACGGCGCGGGCCTTGTAGACCTCCGCCATGCCGCCCCGGCCGAGGAGCTGGAGAATCTCGTACTTGCCGAATCGCGGAGTGGCGGTCACCGGAGCAGCTCGAGGACTTCTCGCCAGCGCGGGTCACCGTGCAGCGAAGTCAGGTCAGAGTCTTTCTCCGTGGCCTCGCGCTCGGTGTAGTGGTTGAGCGCGGCAAGCCGGAGATAGCGGAAGGCCAGCTCGGGCTGCGTCTGGAGAGAGTAGACGCAGGCCATGTTGTAGAAGGCGTCGCCGAAGCGCGGGTCGGCCTCGAGGGCGCGCTTGTACCAGGCGAGGGCCTCGTCGAGATCGCCGCGGGCGTAGAAGGTGACGCCCATGCCGTTGTAGGCCTCGGCGCGCTGCGGATCTTTCTGCACGGCGCTCTCGAAGAGCTCGCGCGCCTTCTCGAACCGGCCTTGCTGCAGCAGTCCCACGCCCTGGTTGAGGAGCTTCTCGGCCTCGCCCTGCGGAGTGCCGGCCTTGCGCGCGTCGCGCGGATCGTAGTGCGGCGGATGCTCGGGCTGGCCCACGGGGCGGCCGGGGATGTCGCCGATCTTGAGGGTGGTAGCAATCTGCGTCGGGGGCGCCGGCGTGCTGGAGAGCCGGCGGTGCGCGGGCGGCGGCGTCATCGCCATGTTCGCGCCCGGCCGGCGCAGGACGAGCGCGCGGACGTCCTGCGCGCAGGGCGCCTTGCTGTGCACGCCTCCGGTGAGGCTCTTGGTGACCAGCAGAACCGCGAGCGCCGTCGCGGGATCCGCGCCGCACTTTTCCGAGACGAGACAGAGCCGCACCTGCGCGCTCAGGCTGTCGTCGAGGAGCGTTCCGCGGAGAAGCTCGGTGCCTTTGGGCAGCGGGCACGGCCCGCCCGCCGCGGCCAGCTTGCCGACGACTTTCCCGTTTTCGTCCGACAGCTCGAGGCGTGCGCCATTCGCCATCCACGGCCCCTCGGCGGCTGCCAGAACGGAGAGCAGGCTGGCAACCGAGGCAAGCACCGTCGGCCACTCTACGAAGCGTCTCCGGCACGCGCAATGGCGCGTTGACATCGGTCAGGGTGGGCCTAGACTGAAGCCAGAGGAGGATCGTGAAAGCAGGGCCTCGAAGTCTCCCCTGCCTGGATTGCGTGATGAGTAGCCGACCTCGTGCCCGATAGCTGTACCCAGGGGTCCCGACGTTCCTGTGGTGTGCAAGCCCCCGCCCCGCTCTGCGGGGCCACCGGGGAAGCCTGAAGCGGGACTAAAAGGGGCCCCACCTGCGAGAGCAGGGCACCACCGACGCTGCTCACACGGCCAAGGCGGGGGTTTTTCCGGAGAGCCGGCCGGTCGCGCCGGCTCTCGTTTTTGTTTTATGGATCTCGAAGAGCGAAAGCGTGTGCTGCGCGCGGAAGTGCGCGCGAGGATGCCCAAGGAGGGCTTCGTCGCGGCGTCCGTGGCCGCGCAGGAGCGGCTGGCGGGGTCCGGGCTCGCGGCGGCCGCGAAGGTCGTGGGGCTGTATCGATCTCTGCCCTCGGAGTGCGGCACGGCGTCGCTGGCGGCGAAGCTGCAGGCGGCGGGAAAAGAGATCTGTTACCCCGCGATCGTGCCCTCGCAGCGGCAGCTCGCATTTCGCCGCGGCGCGGGAGCCTTCGTCGCCGGAGACCTGGGTGTCGAGGAGCCTGTCGGTTCGCCGGTGGAGCTGGCGGAGATCGATCTCCTGGTCGTGCCGGCCATCGCCGTAGACGCGAGCGGCCGGCGTCTCGGGCGCGGCAAGGGACATTACGACGCCACGCTGGCGGCGTTCCGCGGTGTCTCTGTCGCACTGGTCTTCGAATCGCAGCTTGTGCCCGAGGTGCCGGTCGGCGAGCATGACCGGCCCGTGTCCGCGGTCTGCACCGAGGCTCGGCTGATCACGGTATGAAAATCCTCTTCGTGGGCGACATCGTGGGCAAGCCGGGCCGCAATGCGGTGCGCTCTCTGGTGCCGCGGCTCCGCTCGCAGCACGCCCTCGATTTCTGCATCGGCAACTCGGAGAACTCCGCCGCCGGCGCGGGAATCACGCCGGACACCGCCGACGAGCTGCTGGAAACGCTCGACCTGCTCACCAGCGGCAACCACACCTGGAGCAAGCGCGAGATCGCGCCCTATCTCGACAAGCCCGGCTGCAGGCAATTGCGGCCCGCCAACTATCCCGAGGGCGCGCCGGGGCGCGGGCATGCGGTGCTCGATGGCCGCCTCGGCGTCATCAACCTCGAGGGCCGCGTCTTCATGAAGCCGCTCGAGGACCCTTTCCGCACCGCGGACCGGCTCATTTCACAGCTCGGCGTGCGCTGCATCCTGGTCGACATGCACTGCGAGGCCACCAGCGAGAAAAACGCGATGGGCCAATATCTCGACGGCCGCGTCTCCGCCGTCCTCGGCTCGCATACGCATATCCAGACCGCTGACGCGCGCGTGCTCCGCGGCGGCACCGCGTTCATCACCGACGTCGGCATGTGCGGGCCCTGGGACAGCGTGATCGGAGTGCGCAAGGAGGCCGCCATCGAGCGCTTCCTCACCCAGCGCCACGCCTCCTTCGAGGTGGCGAGCGGGGAGACGCATCTGCAGGGCGCCATCGTCGAGATCGACGATGCCACCGGCCGCGCTTTGAGCATCGAGCGCGTCCAGGAGAGACATGACTCCTGAACAGCAGCTGGCCGAGGTCACCCGCGGCGCGGTGGACGTCCACACCCGCGAGGATCTCCTGCGCAAGCTGGAGAAGAAGGTCCCGCTGCGGGTGAAGATGGGATTCGATCCGACCGCGCCCGACCTGCACCTGGGCCATACCGTGCCGCTCGAGCGCATGCGGCGGTTCCAGGATCTCGGGCATACCGCGGTCTTTTTAATCGGCGATTTCACGGCGATGATCGGCGACCCGACCGGCCGCAACACCACCCGGCCGCCTTTGAGCGAAGAGCAGATCGCCATCAATGCCGAGACCTACAAGAAGCAGGTCTTCAAGATCCTCGACCGCGATCGCACCGAGGTGCGCTTCAATTCGGAATGGCTCACCCCGCTCGGCTCCGCGGGGTTAATCAAGCTGGCCGCGCGGTATACCCTGGCGCGGATGCTCGAGCGCGAGGATTTCAAGAAGCGCTGGCAAAGCGAGACGCCGATTGCATTGCACGAGCTCCTGTATCCATTGGCGCAGGGATACGACTCCGTCGCATTGAAAGCGGACGTCGAGCTGGGCTCTTCCGATCAATTATTCAATCTATTGGTCGGCCGCCAATTGCAAAAGGAATACGGCCAGGCGCCCCAGGTCTGCCTGACGGGGCCGCTGTTGGAAGGCCTCGACGCCCGCGAGGTGGACGGCAAGATCGCCGGCGACAAGATGAGCAAGTCGGCGGGCAATTACGTGGGCATCGACGAGCCCGCTTCCGAGCAATACGGTAAATTGATGAGCATCTCGGATGGATTGATGTGGCGTTACTACGAATTATTGAGCCGCCGGACCATCGCCGAGATCGACGAGCTGAAGCGCGGCCACCCCAAGGCGGCCAAGATGGCGCTGGCGCGCGAGATCGTCGAGCGCTATCACGGCGCGACCGAAGCCCGCGCCGCCGAGGAGCAGTTCGAGCAGGTGCACGCGCGCCGCGAGCTGCCCGATGAGATCGAGGAGCGCTCGCTGGACCGCGATCCCGGCGCGGCCGACGTGCCGCTGGCCAAAACTCTGGCGCAGCTCGGGCTGGCGGCGTCGGGCTCCGAGGCGCGCCGGCTCATTGCCCAGGGCGGCGTGAGCATCGAGGGCGCGCGCGAGTCCGACCCCAACAAGCGGCTCGTCCCCGGCGTCTACTTGCTCAAGGTGGGCAAACGGAAATTCACCCGCGTCACCATCAAGTAGCGCGGCTCGCAATGGCGCTCCTGTTGATTGCCGCCGGGCTCTACCTGGCGATCGCGGCTTACGTGCTGGTCGCGCAGCGCTCGCTCATCTTCCCCGCTCCCCCGCGCGGCCGCCCGCCGGCGCACGTCGAGCAGATGGTCTCGCTGCTTTCGGGGCAATACTTCGTCTACCTGCCCGGCTCGCCGGTAGTGGTCTACTTCCACGGCAACGGCGAGGACCTCTCCGACGCGGGGCCGATGATGGACCTCCTGCGCTCTTTGGGCGCCGGCGTGCTGGCCGTCGAGTATCCCGGCTACGGCGCCTCGCCGGGCAGCCCATCGGAGCGCGGCCTTTACGCCGCCGCGGAATCCGCGCTGCGCTGGCTGCGCGACAAAAAGCGGGAGCAAGACGTAATGCTGCTGGGCCAGTCGCTGGGGAGCGGCGTCGCGATAGAGATGGCCCGGCGAGGCTGGGGCGCGCGCATCGTGCTGATCTCTCCCTTCACCTCGATGTCCGCCCTCGGCCAGCAGCTCT
>WNEY01006742.1_pt1 | contig 17766 bp, 15 predicted proteins | sample 5400531 | NCBI WGS metagenome assembly WNEY01 (sample SAMN13153338, study PRJNA577476) | soil metagenome | isolation source: 200 cm saprolite under Douglas fir tree site 1 | place: USA:California | collected 2015-04-18
CCGTCGCTGCCGGGCTGGGTCGCGACGTAATGCACCGCCGGATCCCCGAGCGGCATGCGCACGAGGGCAAGCGCCACCAGCATGCCGGCGACGCTGCCGGCGAACTGGGCGCCCGTGTACCAGATCGCGTCGGCGCGGGCGACCATGCCGAGACGGTGGAACGCGAGGGTCAGGGCGGGATTGAAGTGCGCCCCCGAGCGGCTGCCCCAGGGCGAATACACCAGGGCGATGGCGGTGAGTCCCATCGCCAGCCCCATCAGAGCGCGACGGAGCATGCCGTTCGGGATCGCGAGGTGCACGCGCGACCCGGGGAACTCGAGTAAGGACGCGAACACCGACGCCGAGATCATGAAGGCGGCGAGCAGCGCCGCCTCCATGAGATACTCGGGCCAGTGCCGTCGTAGCGCGTCGATCATCAAGCCTCCTCTGCCACCGCGAGCGCCGCCGCCTTGGTAACTGTGCTCGAGCGCGCGGTTTGGAACTGGACGAGGTCTTTCGAGAAGAACAGGTCGAGCGTCCAGTCGAGGGCCACGCGCACCTTGCGCTCGAACCGCGGCAGCTTGAGGAGGTAGATCGATCGCCACAGCCACCAAGCGATGAATCCGGAGAAGTTGACCCCCAAGATCCGTGCGACACCGGTGCGGCGGCCGATGGCCGCGAGCTGGCCGATCGTCTTGAACGTGAACCGTCGCTTACGACCCCCGCACAGGCTGGCGGCGATGTTGCGAGCCAACAGCTTCGCCTGCCGGAGTGCGTGCTGCGCGGTCGGGGGATACGGCCTGCCGTCCGGGTCCGGTACGAGGGCGCAATCGCCCAGCGCCCAAACGCCCGGCCACTCCGGGACCTCCATGAACGCGTTCGCCACTACGCGGCCCCGCTCCCGGGCGCACGGCAGGGCGGCGAGCAGGGGGTTGGGGACCGTGCCGGCGGTCCACAGGATGGTGCTCGCCGGTACGACTGTCCCGTCGCTCAGCTCGACGCCCCGCGGCGTCACGGCGCGCACGGCGGTGCGCACGCGGACGTCGATCTTGCGGCGGGATAGGACGCGTTGCGCGTAGTCACCGAGCTTTGGCCCGAGCTCCGGAAGGATCGCTGCTCCCGCCTCAACCAGCACCACGCGCACCAGATCCTCGCGCAAGTGCGGATAGAAGCGGATCGCCTCGCGGAGGAAGTCGTTCACCGCGGCCACGGTCTCGACGCCCGCAAACCCGCCCCCGGCGACCAGGAATGTCAGCAAGTCGTGCCGCTGCTGCGCGGCGCACTCGAAGTCCGCCTCCTCGAGCAGCTCGATCAGGCGATTGCGGAGCGCGATCGCATCGCCGAGAGTTTTCATCGGCAGCGCTCGCTGTTCGAGCCCTGGGATCTTGAAGTAATTGGTCACGCTGCCGAGCGCGATGACGAGGTGGTCATACTCTAGCTCGTGCCGGTGAGCACCCTGCGCGTGGGCGACCGTGACACGATGGGTGTCGAGGTCGATGTGCTCGACCTCCCCGACGAACACCACGCCGCGCGGCAAGAGCTTGCGGATCGGGTTCACGATGTGCGTGAGGTCCAGATCGCTCGCCGCCACTTCGTGCAGCATCGGCGTGAACAGAAAGAAGTTGTCGCGGTTCACAAGCGTCATGCTGAGCGGCACGCCCCGGGGCACCGCCTTCTGCAGCTGGATCGCCGTAGTGAGCCCGGCGAATCCCCCGCCGAGGATCACCACGCGGACGGGCGGTCGAACGGTCACGAGGCGAGCGCGCCGTGGCTGGCGGGCGCTGCGCGCCGGCCGGCCGTGGCCAGGACGACCCGGTCGAGCCGCAGCGCTTCGCCCACCGACCACGCCTGGAAGGGACAGCCGCGCGGTCGATGCGGCGCCTCGGCGTCGGCGATTTCGGAGATGTGCCCGAGCCCGGCTTCATGCAGATGCGCGAGCAGCGGCCCGAGGAACCGCTGACGCGCCTTCCGCTTCGCCGCGACCGTGTCGCCGCGCACCCGCACCCACGCTTCCACGAAGGCACCCAGTAGCCACGGCCAGACGGTCCCCTGGTGGTACGCGCTGTCGCGCGACAGCACGTCTCCTTCATACCGGGCCGTATAGCCCCGCTCGCCCGGGGCGAGCGAGCGCAACCCCAGCGGCGTGAGGAGTCGCCGCTCCACCGCGTCCACAACCTGGCGCGCTTGCGTGCCGTTCAGCACCGGGAAGGGCAGTCCCCCGACCGCAAAGATCTGGTTCGGTCGGAACGTCGCGTCGGCAGTCCCGGGCATGTGATCGACGTCCACCACATCGTGCAGGTAGCCGCCGCCCGGGTTCCAGAAGCGGGCCGCGAACGCCGCCGTCCCCCGTTCGAGCAGCGCCCCCCATCGCGCAGACCCCGCAGCGCCAATGCGCAGCGCGTTGAGCCACAGCGCCTGTACCTCGACCGGCTTCCCGATGCGCGGGGTCACCACCCAGTCGCCCACCTTTGCATCCATCCATGTGAGCTGCACCCCGGGCTGGCCCGCCGCGAGCAATCCGTCCCGATCCGCGTGAATACCGTAGCGAGTCCCGTCGGCGTAGCCCGTGAGAATGCGCTGCACGGCCTGATCGAGCGTGCGGTGCTCAGCCTCCGGAACAACGTGCCCGTCCGCGGCGGCCACAGCGGCGAAGTACTCGTGGACCGCGACGACGTACCAGAGCGCCGCATCGACGGCGTTGAATTCCGGCTGATCGCCACGGTCCGGGAAGCGGTTGGGGAGCATTCCTTCGGAGACGGCATCGGCCCACTGGAGGAGAATCCCGCGCGCGTCGTTCAGGCGGGCGCCCGCGAGGCAGAGCCCGCGCAACGCGATGAAGGTGTCGCGACCCCAGTCCGTGAACCACGGGTAGCCCGCGACGATTGTCATGCCAGCGCCGCGTCCGACCAGGTACGCGTCCGCTGCACGGTGCAGGGGCGATGGAAAGGCCTCCCGCCGGCGGCGCTCGGTTGCCCGGAGCTGCGCAATGTCGCTGGGCAGCGCCGGGTGCGCGCCAGCTGCGGCGCCGGTCTCAGCCTCGAGACTCCAGAGCGCTTCGCTACCCGATAGATCCCACGTGAAGCTGCCGGGCGACGCCAGATCCTCGAGGAAGTCCTGTCCCCGGTCGCGCTCCTCGGTGTATAGGAATCCGCGGTACCACTGCGGGTCCTGCGTATAGAGACCGTTGCTCCGGGCCAGCACCCCGGGGACGCCGTCGTACGGATGCCAGGTCACTGCGTCGCCGTCGCGCCGGGCGTCGAACTGGAAGCCTGGATTCTCGTGATGCAGGGCGTGGTAGTCGCGGCCCGAAACGAACGGGCGTACCACGAGCCGCACGCCCGGTGCCGGCGTCCTGAGCCTCCACGACAGGATCACGCGTGCCGGGGGAAGCGCCGCCCTTGGCGCTCGATCCAGCAGTCGCAGCCGTTCACGAGGGTGTAGCGCCCCGTGGGCGGAGTCGTCGCGGCGAGCAGCAAAGCGTGATACCGCCGCGTGCGCACCCCGCCGACCGTGCCGGAGGCGAAGCCCCCGAGCCCGTCAGCTTCGAGCCACTCGGCGGCGTGATCCACGGGATGCTCCTGGAGTCGGGTTGGCGGAGGGCTCCCGCTCCGAGCGGTCGCTCGCGCGGGCGTGCGCGAGATCCTCAATGCTCCGGGTGACCAACGCAGTCCATCCGGTCTGGTGACTTGCTCCCACCCCGCGACCGGTGTCACCGTGGAAGTACTCGTTGAACAGCACCAGGTCGCGCCAATGGGGGTCCGTTGCGTAGCGCGAGTCGTCGCCGTGGCACGGTCGCCGCCCAGCAGCGTCGGGCAGGAAGATCCGCGCCAGCCGGCCCTGCAGCTCGCGCGCCACTTCGGCCAGCCTCAGCATCCTTCCGGAGCCGACCGGGCACTCGACGCGCAGGCTCTCGCCGTAGAAGTGGTCGTAGCGCTCCAGCGCTTCGATCAGCAGGTAGTTGAGCGGAAACCAGATCGGTCCGCGCCAGTTCGAATTCCCGCCGAACAGCCCGGTGTTCGATTCCCCTGGGACGTAATCCACTCGGTATTCCTGGCCGCCGGCCTGCAGGACGTAGGGACGCCCCTGGTGCACCTTTGAGACTGATCGGATGCCGTAGGGGGACAGGAACTCGTTCTCGTCGAGCACGTAGCGGAGCACGCGCTCCAGCCGCTCGCGGCGCGGGAGGGCGAGCAGGCGGTGCCGGTGGCTCCCGTCGGGCGCCGCTTCGCACATCGAGACGTGCCGCACGAGGTCGGGACGATTGCGGATGAACCATTCCATCCGCGTACTGAAGTCGGGGAGACGCTGGAGCATCTCCGTCTCCACGATCTCGCAGGCAATGAGCGGGACCAAGCCCACCATCGAGCGCACCCGCAGGGCCGTCTTCATGCCGTCTACGGCGAGTTGGTCGTAGTAGAACCCGTCTTCTTCATCCCACAGCCCCGTACCGCCGAGCGTGTTCATCGCGTCGACGATCGCCACGAAGTGCTCGAAGAACTTCGTGGCGATGTCCTCGTAGGCCGCGTCCTCGCTCGCGAGCTCGAGCGCGATGGACAGCATCGTGGCGCAGTAGAACGCCATCCACGCGGTGCCGTCCGCTTGCTCGAGGTGGCCCCCCGTGGGCAGCGGGCGCGAGCGGTCGAACACGCCGATGTTGTCGAGGCCGAGGAAGCCCCCGGCGAAGAGGTTCTTCCCCTCGGGGTCCTTGCGGTTCACCCACCAGGTGAAGTTGAGTAGCAGCTTCTGGAACGTGCGCTCCAGGAACAGGCGGTCGCGCCGCCCTCGTGGGCCGGTCATCTTGTACACGCGCCAGCAGGCCCACGCATGCACCGGCGGGTTGACGTCGCCGAACGCGAACTCGTACGCCGGGATCTGCCCGTTGGGATGCATGTACCATTCGCGCAACAGCAGCACCAGCTGGTCCTTCGCGAACTCGGGGTCGAGGCGCGCGAAGGGGATCATGTGAAACGCCAGGTCCCACGCGGCGTACCAGGGATACTCCCATTTGTCCGGCATCGAGATGACGTCGAGGTTGTTGAGGTGCATCCAGTCGGCGTTGCGTCCCGAGCGCCGCGCCGCCGGCGGCGGCGGCTGCGCGGGATCTCCGGCGAGCCATTCGGGGACGTCGTAGTAGTAGACCTGTTTCGACCAGAGCAGGCTCGCGCGGGCCTGCCGTAACACGACGCGCTCGTCGGTCGTTGCCGCCGGGGGCGTGAGCGCCGTGTGGAAGCGGTCCGCTTCCACGATCCGTTCTGCCAGCGTACGGTCGAACTCCACCCCGAACGCCGGACCCTGCGCCTCGGCTTCGGCGCGTAACCGCAAGCGCAGCACGACCTGTTTCCCGGCGCCGACCGCCATGCGGTACCAGGCGGCTGCCTTGGTACCGCGCTCGTCCGGATTGACCGCGCCCTCGTCGCCCTCGATCACGAGCGCATGAAAGGCATCCTTCACATACGGCGTGGGGTTCGAGACCCCGAACAGCCGACTGACGTTGGACGCGTTTTCGGTGAAGACCAGCCGCGGCGGCTTGTTGCCCGGGCCCCCGTCGGCCGCGAGGCGGTAAACGCCGAGCGTCGCGTGCTCAGCCGCGATCTCCGCGGGACCGGAGCGGCGCAGGACCGGTCTGGGCGGGAAGTTGTCGCCCTCGCGCCCCCAGTCCCAGGTGTTGCGGAACCAGAGCGACGGGAGCACGTGAATCGTCGCTGTCTCCGGACCCCGGTTCGCGACGGTGACCCGGATGAGGACGTCCTCCGGTGAGGCCTTCGCGTATTCGACGAGCACGTCGAAGTAGCGGTTGTTCTCGAACGCTCCAGCGTCAACGAGCTCGAACTCGGCTTCGTCCTTGCTGCGGCGGCGGTTTTCCTCCACGAGCCGCGCGTAGGGATAGGCCGCCTGCGGGTACTTGTACAGCGCCTTCAAGTACGAGTGGGTGGGCGTGGAGTCGAGGTAGTAGTACAGCTCCTTGACGTCCTCGCCGTGATTGCCCTCGGGTCCGGTGAGCCCGAACAGTCGCTCTTTGAGGATCGGATCGCGCTCGTTCCACAGGGCGAGCGCGAACGCGAGGCGGCACTGTTCGTCCGAGATGCCGAGCAGGCCGTCTTCGCCCCAACGGTATGCGCGGCTCCGGGCCTGGTCGTGCGAGAAGTAGTCCCAGCAGTTACCGTCGGGCGAATAGTCCTCCCGCACTGTTCCCCACTGGCGCTCCGAGAGGAAGGGGCCCCACCGCTTCCATAGCTTCTGCTGCTGCGCGGCCTCCTGCAGGCGGACCAACTCTTCTGCGGGCATGCGTCTGGAGCTCCGGATGTGCGAGTGGTGTGGCTCCCCGGGGGCTGGAAATGCAGCCGGTCACCGATTAGTTCCCGGTGACCGGACGAAGGGGTGCGCGACGCGATGGGACTGGTGGCGGCCTAGCGATCCTGGCGTTGCGCGCCGGTGACGATCGCCGCGACCTTGTCCACCAGCGATTGCGGTAGGTCGATCCGGCGCAGCTTGTCCTTCAGCTCCCGGAGGACACTGTCTTCGAACGCGTGCTCGCTGGCGCACTGCGCGCAGGTGTCGAGGTGCTCCTTCACCATGGCCATCTCGGCCGGCGACAGCTCCCGGTCGAGATAGTCGTTCAACCTCAGGAACACCTGCTCGCACGTATAGCGATCAGCCGCGCTCATGCGAGCTCCTCAGGGCGGTGAGCATTGCCTATAGTGCAACTCCCGTGCGGGGCGCGCAACCGAGCTACAGCACGCTGCGCTCGGCGAGCCGCTGGCGCAGTGCTGCGCCGAGCGCGTCGGAAGCGTCGGCGCCGTCACCGGGATCCGCGCCGCATGTCCCGATATCGAGCATGCCGCATCCGATCTCTCTCAGGTACATCTCGAAATGTTCCGCCATCGTTGCGATTCGCATGTTGCCTCCTCGGCGCGCTCGCGCTCGCGGTGCGTCAGCGAGTGGACGCTCCGATCAGTTCGGCTTCCGTGTCGAGCCCCGCCTCCGTCGGCTCAGCCAGCTCAGCGGAAACCCGCTGCTCCAGGTCCTGCATGACGTTCATGAAAGCGATGAAGGCGTCATATGGCGTGTCGTAGGGACTGAAGTAGGTATGGACGTCCCCGTCCGCCGCCCATTTGGTGGCCATGTAGTAGAGGTGGTCGCTCGTTGTCAGTCGGCGCCACTGCTCGAGCAGCCCTGCGTCGCGGCAGGCGCGGACCGCCGGCGCGAGCCGGTAGAGGCGTCGATGTGCCGACTCCTGCAGACCGTTTCCCAACCACGCGCTGACGTCGCGCTCGAGATCGGCCCAGGACGTCGGCGTGGGATAGGACAGCCCGCCGACCGGTGTCCGTGAGGCGAGCGTGGACGGGTGGACGGTCTGAATGCCACGGCGGGCAAAGGCCTCGGGGAGGAGCCGCACGAAGTCGAAAATCCCCGTCTCCTCCCACTGGTGCTCGCCCAGCGTTTCGTAGTCTATGAACAGATGCACGGAGTCGCCGCCGCTTGCGGCGACCCAGTCGGCGTACTTGTCGACGGTGAGGGGCCATTCCCTCCACGACCGTTCAGCGAAGCGGAACGGGATGTCGTCGCTCAAGCGGTAGTTGCGCGGGAAGAGTCGCAGGCCGGGGGCGGTGACGGACGCGTAGACGTAATTCGGCGAGCGCCACTGCAGCACCCGATCCGCTCCTTCCACGAGGACGCCCCGGAATCCCATCGCGGCGATGGTCGGCGCGATGGCATTGCAGTAGATGAGCTCGGTGTTGCGGAAGACCTGGGGGCGGACGCCGAACTCGCGCTCGAGGATCCGGGCGTGCAGTTGGACCTGCGCACGAAACTCCTCGGGATCGATCAGCGCGCTCAGGGAGTGGTAGTAGGTCTCGCCCAGCAGCTCGACGCCACCAGTCGCCACAAGCTCTCGGAAGGCGTCGAGCGCCTCCGGGGCGTACGCGGCGAGCTGTTCGACGAGCACGCCGGAGAGGCTCAGCGCGAAGCGGAACCCGCCGTCCGAGCGGCGGATAAGATCGGCGAGAAGGCGGCTCGACGGCACGTAGCACTTCGCCGCGACACGTTGGACGATGCTCCGGTTTGCGGCATCGTCGAAATAGTCGTGGCCACGGCCGACGTCGAGGACCCGGAAGCGACGCAGCCGGTAGGGTTGATGAACCTGACAATAGATCGATACGTCCGGCATCAGTGGCTCCTCATGGCGCCGACGAGCGCCCGTTGGTAGATGTCAACCGTGCGACGTGCGGGCTCGGCAAGACCGAAGCGAGGATGCGTCACTTCTTCAAGGCCGTGCGCGCGCAGCTCGCGGTGCAGCTCGTGGTAGCGGATGATGCCCGCGACTTGGTCGGCCATCCGTTCGATGTCCCAGAAGTCCGCATGTAGAGCGTTGCGCACGACCTCGGCGACGCCGGCGTTGCGCGCGACGATGACCGGGGCCCGCCGGGTCTGCTCCATCGTCGTGGCACTCACGGTGCATGGACCTCCATTGGCGCGGCTCCTCGGGTTGCGGCGGTCGCGCCTACAATGCGTTTGTGGGGAGAACGGTTCCCAGCGCACGCACACCGCGACTCGGAACCTTTTGGCAAGTCCGTGCATTCGTGCGTGACGCCATGGACCCTGCGACGCAGTACGACGCTATCGTGATCGGAGCCGGCCAGGCCGGAGGACCCCTGGCGGGGGCGCTGGCTCAGGCGGGCCGGCGCAGCGTCCTGGTCGAGGGGGTCCACGTCGGCGGCACCTGCATCAACGAAGGCTGCACCCCGACCAAGACCATGGTCGCGAGCGCCCGGGTAGCGTACCTCGCCCGCCGCGCCGCCGACTACGGTGTGCGGGCGGGCCCCGTCGTCGTCGACATGGCGGCCGTACGCCAACGAAAGCGCAGCATCGTCGGGCCGTACGCCAACGAAAGCGCAGCATCGTCGAGAGCTTCCGTTCGGGCAGTGAGCGTCGCCTCACGACCACCGCTGGGCTGGACCTGCTGATAGGCGAGGCTCGGTTCATCGGCCCGAACGCGGTCGAGGTACGCAGCGCGGCCGGGACTAAGGCGTTGACGGCACCACTGATCTTCATCAACACGGGCGGCCGCCCGGCTCGCCCCGCGCTGCAGGGGCTCGACGCCGTTCCCACGCTCGACTCCACGTCGATCATGGAACTCGCCGTGCTGCCGGAGCACCTCCTGATCCTGGGAGGCGGCTACATCGGGCTTGAGTTCGGGCAGATGTTCCGCCGCTTCGGCAGCCGCGTGACGGTCGTCCAGCGCGCCCCGCAGCTCGCGCCACGCGAGGACGCCGACGTCGCCGAGGAGATCCGCAAGATTCTGTGCGAGGACGGAGTGGAAGTGCTGCTCAATACGAAGGTGGCGTCGGTCGAGCGAGCGAGCGAGGGGGGACTCCGCGTCACCGTGCAGAATGGCGGAACCGAGCACGCACTGCTCGGCTCACACCTGCTGCTCGCGGCGGGCCGGTCACCCAACACTGAGGCCCTCAACCTCGGCGCGGCCGGCGTCGTGACCGACAAGAGCGGCTTCATCAAGGTCAACGAGCGGCTCGAAACCAGCGTGCCGGGCGTCTACGCCCTAGGCGACGTGAAGGGCGGGCCCGCGTTCACCCACATCTCCTACGACGACTTCCGGATCGTCCGCACCAATTTGCTGGAAGGCGGCAGCGCGACGATCCACGACCGCTTGGTGCCCAATACGGTCTTCATCGATCCCCAGCTCGGTCGCATCGGCCTGAGCGAGGCGGAGGCCCGCGAGCAAGGGCGTAAGATCCAGGTGGCCAAGATGCCGATGAGCTACGTGGCGCGGGCGCTCGAGATGGATGAGCCCCGGGGTTTCATGAAGGCCGTCGTGGATGCGGATACGGGCCGGATCCTGGGCGCGGCCGTGCTCGGCGTTGAAGGCGGAGAGATCATGGCAGCGCTGCAGGTCGCGATGCTGGGGAGGCTCCCCTACACGGCCCTCCGGGATGCCGTGTTCGCGCACCCGACTCTCGCGGAATCCTTCAACAACCTGTTCGCGGCGCTTGTTTGACCAGACGGTTCTCTGGATCGTGCAGGCGATCGACGCGGCCGGGATCGCCATCATCGTGCTCGGCGGCGTGGTCGCGACCGCCCTGTTCCTGCGACGGCTTTCCGGGAGGGACGGGTTTTCCGACTCCTATCACCACTACCGTGAGAACCTCGGCCGAGCCATTCTGCTCGGCCTGGAGTTCCTGGTCGCCGCCGACATCATCGGCACGGTCGCGGTGGCCCCGACCTTCCGGAACCTCGGCGTACTCGGCCTCATCGTCCTGATTCGCACGTTCCTGAGCTTCTCACTGGAGCTCGAGGTCAACGGCCGCTGGCCGTGGCAGGACCCCAAGCCCGAGGTGTGAGCTAGGCGACGTCCACGATCCCATGGTCCTGTGCGAGCGTCCAAAGGGCCCCCTGGAGCTGCCGTCGCGCGCGGTGCAGGCGCGACCGCACTGTGCCCACCGGGCAGTCGAGGGCGTTGGCGATCTCCTGGTACGAAAGGTCCTCCATGAAGTACATCGTCGCGACCGCCCGGTATTCCAGCGGGAGTCCCTGTAGGGCCTCCTGGATCTGCTCGGTTTCCAGCTTGCTGAAGAAGGTCGCTGCGGGATTCGTGTCCCCCGAATGCCACCCTGCCGCGGCGGTCTTCGAGTAGAGATAGAGGGGCGGCGTGTCGTCGAGCGAGATGGTGTCGCCCGCGACGTGTGCGCGACGCCCTCGCGCGTAGAAGGCGTTCGTCAGGATGCGCATGAACCACGCCTTGAAGTTGGTACCGGGCTGGAATCCGTCGAAACCTCTCAGCGCACGCAGCACTGCTTCCTGCACGACGTCTTCTGCATCGGCCTGGTTCCTGGTCAGGTATATCGCGGCGCGGTAGGCCGTCGGCAGCAGGGGCGTCAGGAGGGCGTCGAACTCGGGACCTGACGAAAGCGCCTGAGATTCCGGAGTCCGATCGACTGCATGGGGTGTGGCGGCGTGCGTCACGGCTTGTTATTCTCCCCGAGTAGCTCCAGGACGAGCGGAGGGCAGCTGCGGATCGTGACATGACTCCGCATGAGCCTCTTCAGTGCCGCGACGCCCTTCGCGTCTACATACGCCACCGCAGCCAAATCGAGATGTACGACTCCGAACTCGCCGGCTGCCGCTGCGCATTCGCGCTCCAGCAGCATGGACCACTCGCCGACGACCCGACCCTCCGCTCGCAGGGTGACTCCCGGGTCGTTGTTTGGAATGCGCGTCAGTCGCAGAATCGTGCCCTTCCATCGTGCGGGTCGCTCGACACAAGAAGCACGCACCATGCCGTGGACTGAGATCTTCTCGGGTCCCAGGCAAGTCGTTTACAGCATGAGAGTTGGAAGTGGATGTCGTGAATAGCAGCAGCGGGCGAGGACGCGGGTTTTCCCAAGATCTTGGGACCGTCACGACATATTGGGAGCTCCGGTGGGGGGCCGCTCGATGCCGAGCTTCTTCATCCGCGCCTCAAGCGTGGTGGGCTTGAGTCCGAGCAGGCTGGCGGCGCCCTTGGGCCCGCTCACGCGCCAGCCCTTTTGCTCGAGCACGGCGAGGATGTGCTCCCGTTCGACGTCTTCCAGGCTCCGGAACCCGGCTTCGCTGGCGGCGGCCTCGCCGGCGGACCAGTCACGCAGCTCGAGCGTCGTTCCCTGCGTGATAATGAGCGCGCGCTCGATGACGTTGCGCAGCTCGCGAATGTTCCCCGGCCAGTTGTAGGCCATGAGGGCGTCGAGTGTGCGCTTGGGGATAGCCTCGATCCGTTTGCCGAGCTTGACGCCGTACTGCATGGCGAAGTGCCGGACGAGCAGCGGGATGTCCTCCTTGCGATCGCGTAGCGGCGGCGTTGCCATCGGGAAGACGTTGAGGCGGTAGAAAAGGTCCGCGCGGAACCGACCGGACTGCACCGCCGAGCGGAGGTCGTGATGCGTCGCGGCGATGACGCGGGCGTCGACCTTGATGGTTCGCGAGCCGCCTACGCGCTCGATTTCTCCCTCTTGCAGCACCCGCAGCAGCTTGACCTGCAGGTCCACCGACAGGTCGCCGATCTCGTCGAGGAAGATGGTGCCTCCGTCGGCGAGCTCAAACCGTCCGATCTTGCGTGATACGGCGCCGGTGAACGCGCCCTTCTCGTGCCCGAACAACTCGCTTTCCACCAGGCCGGGGGCGATCGCCCCGCAGTTCACCGTCACGAGCGGCCGTTCCCGGCGGCGGCTGAGGCGGTGGATGCCGCGCGCAATCAGCTCCTTGCCCGTGCCCGTTTCCCCGAGGATGAGGACGCTCGTGTCGGTCGGCGCGACCTGCTCGACCTTGCGGAGCACGGCCGTGAGCGCGGGACTCCGGCCGACGAGGTCCTCGAACCCCTGCTGTGTCTTGATCTCTTCATGCAGGTAGACGTTCTCGGCTTGTAGTCGGTCGCGGAGATGCGACACCTCGGCGAACAGGCGGGCGTTGCTGATGGCGATCGCGGCCTGAGCGGAGAGCATCTGGAGCACTTGGATGCGGTCCGGGGTGAACGCACCGGTCGTCAAGTCGTTCTCCAAGTACACGACGCCGACGAGACGGCTTTGATTCAGGACCGGCGTGCAGAGAATAGACTTCGACTTGTTGCGCACGATGTAGGGGTCGCCGCCGTAGGTGGAATCGCTCGCCGCATCCGTGAGGACCACGCTTTCGGACGTCCGCCACACGTAGTTGACGATTGCGGGCGCGAGATCGCGGCTCGCGGCGACGGGCGCGCCCTGCAGGACGGTGACCTGTGGGGCGTCGATCGCGCCGCGGGCTTGAATGATCGGGTGGCCGCCCTGCTCGAGGATGAGGAAGCCTTTGCGAGCGCCAGCGTTCTGGATCAGGATACGCATCAGTGTCGCTAGCAGCCGCTCGAGCTCGATCTCGCCGGCGATGGCTTGCGCCGCCTTGATGACGGTGACGAGATCGATGGTCGAGACCTCGGTCCGGGTGGTGGACTGCGTCGTGCCGGCGGCGGCCAGAGGCTCGAGCTCCACGCGGGTACCGTCAGCCGCGGATCGGGTTAGGAGGGCAGGGTAGCGGCGCTCGAGGTCCGAGACCTTTGCCGTGGCGCCCCATTGGGCGTAGGCGTGCCGCGCCGCGGCCAGGAAGACGGCCGCGACGTTCGCTTGCCGGCGCCCGAGCCAGAACCGGGCGCACAGTTCGTTCGCCAGGGCCTGGTGCTGGAGCATGCTCGTCTCCTCCGCGTACCGGATGGCTCGTTCGTACAGATCCAGCGCGGCAAGGTGCCGACCGGCGATGCACTCAATCTCCGCCGACAGCAGCAGCGACTGGCAGAGAAAGTTCTCAGGGCAGTTTTCCGCGAGGACCGCAAGCGAGGCCTGCGCCGTTTGCATCTCCTCCAGATAGGCCCTTCGCTCATCCTCTCCGGCATTCGGGTAAGTCGCGGCCGACGCGAGGCCGTTCCAGAAATCGAACTCGACGGGCCAGATCGTCCCCGACAGATGGTACACCACGTCGCGTGCGATGCGGGCGGCGTCCCGCGCCCTTCCATACTCGCCAAACATGTAGCAGAGCTGCAGTTTGGCCACGGCGTGAAACGTCGTGAAGAAGGGGTTCCCGCGGTACTTCTCCACGTATTCGTGCTCGTCGATCGCGTCATCCGACAGCGAGAGGGGCGCTCTGGTTTTTCCCTGCAGCGCCCGCGCCCAATTCAAGATGATCTTCAGCGAATCGGCGAAGCCGGTTGCCTTCAGCTTGTTGATCAGCGCGAGGTATGGTGAGTAGTCGCGGACGAATTGTGCGAGGTCCTGGGTGGAGACCATCGCTGGCCACGTCTCCGTGCTGGCGCCATACGCGGCGTAGAGAAAGTCACCGGTCTCGAGACCGCTGCGGCAGGCCTCGCGGGCGTAGGGAATACATGTGCGCATCGGCTGTCGCCAGAGGTTCACATGAGCGTGAAACTGCTGGTGAATCTTTGCACGCCGCCTCGAGTCGTTGAAGCGTTCATTCACGCGCAGGGCCAGCCTGCCCAATTCGTAGGCCGACTCGTAGTCCCCACGCACGGGCCCGACCGTGATTGCATGCGTCACATAGCCGTAAGCGGACTCTTCCACATTTCCATGGACCAGCGAGAGTCGCACCATCGTGGCGGAGATCAGGCGCGCTAGGACCGGATCTCCGAGGATGTACGTTGAGGCCCAGATGTCCGTCAGAATGTTCATGACCATCCGGACCTCGGGATCGGCCATGACGGGCAGGTCGATGAGCGAAGCGATGGTGCGCTGGCCTAGCAAGGACTGGATAGTGGTGATCTCCCCCTCCAGGGCGGCCTGCTTTTCCTCTGCAGAATCGGGGAATGAAACACCGAAGAGTGTGAGACCCTCGCGGGCGCTCGCCAGAGCATCCGCATAGCGTGACATGTTTTCGTACTGGACGCTGCGCAGGCGGTAGACCCGGGCCCGATCCAACCGGGTCGCGGCGCGCCGCAGGAGTACGGCGAACAGTTGTTCCGCTGCGTCAAAATCTCCGCAGTGATACTGGCACTCGGCGGCTTCGAGACGCAGCGCGAAGGCGAGCCCGTAGTCCGAGTCCCACAACTCGTCCCTCACGAGGCTCAAGCCCGCGTTCAGGTAGCCGAGCGCCGCTTCATGGGCGGTGGAGGACTTGGCTTTCTGCCCGGCCGTCAGGTTGAGTCTGGCAAGGCCCACGCGCTCCGCGTCGTCCGTGATCCGGTCCCGCCCGAGATTCAAATGATGGACGATGTCGAAGATTCGCCTTTCGAGCTCCGGGTCGGGACAGTTCGACAACAAGAGCCGCCCCACGGTCAGGTGGACTTGCCGCTTGCCCTCGTCGGCAATCAGGGCGTACGCCGCCTGCTGGACGCGATCGTGGAGGAACTTGTAAGACAGCGACACGCTCAGCCCCGTCTCCGGTTCCTCCCGGCCGGCGCCTGCGGGGTCGTCGAGCGGCACGACCAGTCCCTGCTCCACGGCGCTCCAGAGATCGACCGCGGCCGCCTCGACCGAGCTCACGCTGACGGTCGCGAGGACGGGCAGGGTGAACCGGTTTCCGATGCACGCCGCGAGCTTGAGCACCTCCTGGGAGGGCGCCGGCAGTTTTCGGATCTTCGCCGCCATGAGGTCTACGACGTTGTCCGTGATGTCCATCCGCCGAATGCGAGCGAGATCGAAATGCCAGTGACTGGCCGAGTAGTCGAACGCGACGAGCCCCTCCTGGTGCAACGTCTTAACGAACTGCGTGACGAAGAACGGGTTGCCGGCGGTCTTCGAGAGCACGAGGTCCGCCAGCGGCTTGGCCCGCTCGCCATCGGTGTGCAGCGTATCCGCGACTAACTGTGTGAGGTGGGCCAGCGGGAGCGGCCCCAGGGTGATCTCCCCGAGCGGTGTGCCGGCGGCGCGAATCTCGCTGAGGGTGAGCATGAGGGGGTGCCGTTCGCTCACCTCGTTGTCCCGGTACGCGCCGATGACCAACAACCCTCTGAGGTCGAGATTGGCGAGCAGCGTGCGCAGCAAAGCGAGGGTCGCCGAATCGGCCCACTGCAGATCGTCGAGGAAGATCACGAGAGGGTGACCCGGTGTCGCGAACACGCCGAGGAATCTCTGAAACAGGAGGTTGAACCGGTTTTGAGACTCCGTCGCTCCCAGGAGCGGTACCGCAGGCTGCTTCCCGACGATGCGCTCGACCGCTGGGATGACGTCGATGATGACTTGTGCGGTGACCCCGAGAGCGTCGAGCAGCGCGTCCTTCCAGCCGCGAACCGCCTCCTCGCTCTCCGTCAGCAATTGCCGTATCAGACCCCGGAACGCTTGCGCCACGCCGCCATAGGGGGTGTCGCGCGCGAGCTGGTCGAACTTCCCGGCGATGAAGTATCCGCGCCGATGGGCGAGTGACTTGTGGAGCTCGTGAATGAGGGACGTCTTGCCAATCCCAGAGTAGCCTGACACCAGCAACAGCTCAGCCGCCCCAACCGACGCGCGCTCGAACGCCGCCCGCAGCGTCGCGACTTCGTCGTCCCGCCCATACAGGCGCTGCGGGATGACGAACCGGTCCGCGAGGTCCGTCGCTCCAACCACGACGCCTTGGATTCGGCCCGTCGCGTCCCACTCCTCGAGACACCGGGCCAGGTCCGCCCGGAGGCCGAACCCGCTCTGGTAGCGCTCCTCGGCGGTTTTCGCGAGCAGCTTCATCACGATATCTGAAAGCGGCTTGGGCAGGGCGGTGTCGAGCGCACTCGGCGCTACCGGCGCCTTCGCGATGTGACAATGAACGACTTCCAGCGGGTCCAGCGACTCGAAGGGCAGCCTGCCGGTCAGCATCTCGTAAAGGGTGACGCCGAGCGAATAGAAGTCGGTTCGATAGTCCACGTCCCGGTTCATCCGCCCGGTCTGCTCGGGCGACATGTAGGCGATGGTGCCCTGCAACACGTTGGGGTGGCTCGGCAACCGCTGCTCGAAGGGCAGCCGCGACGCGATGCTGAAGTCAACCAGTGTGGTGCGCCCGGCTTGCCGGTCGATGAGGACGTTGTTCGGGTTGACGTCCTTGTGGAGGACGCCGCGCTGGTGCAACGCCGTGATGGTCCCAGAGAGGTCGACGCCTATACGAAGCGCGGTGCGCACGTCGATGGGCCCGGCGGCGATGAGGGTCTTGAGCCGCTCGCCGCCGACGTCCTCGAGAACGAGCACCACGCGGTCGCCGGCCGCTGCCAGGCCGAAGGCCCGCGCTACGCCGGGAACGTCGAGATCCTTGACGAGCTCGTACTCCCGTCGCAGGCTCGCGTCCGCCACCGCGGCGGGGACTTCGTCGCTGAATGCCTTCAGTATGACTGGGGCGCCGTCGCGATCCCGCCGGCCGCGGTAGACCACCCGCGTGCGGCCGCGATAGACCTCCTCGGTGACGGTGAAACCGGGAACCTGCATCGCCCCTCGACCGGGATCGACGTGATGCTGACCCACACCGCGAGGTCTCACCGGAAGCCGGTTGAGGCGACGGAAAGGTGGGCCAGACCGCAGTCTGTCCGACCCAGCTAATCATAGCGCAACCGCCTCGGGCTGCCAGGCGCACCCGTGGACGGGAACCGAGAAGGCTGGTGCCGCATTATAACCACCTGACAGCCCCGGTCCGCCGGGGTGCGTCTCGCTTTGCGGGAGCGTCCCACTCACCCTCAGGAGGAACCATGCAGATCATCGAAACCCAGGAGCTCGTCCCCAGCTGTCATCGTCCCGAAGTCGTCGAGACGAGCGAGCTTCAACCGACCTGCCACTCCTGACCCGGCGGCACGTCGGTCTCCGGGGGCCCGGACGATTCCGGGCCCTCGTCCTTTCCTGGGAACCAACCACGCGACAGCCGCATTATAGCCCGCGCCAACAATACACCAGCAAGGGAGACCGCATGGTTTCGCGCAGAAGGATCATCATGAGTGCGGCAGTGCTTGCCGTCCTAGGGGCATGGTATGCGTTTCGCCCCGAGCGGCTGTTCGTCAACAAGACCGTCAGCGAGGCGTTTCCGGCAGGGGCCCAGGCCCAGGCGGCCGAACCGTGGGCCCCGGTGACGCTCGTCGCGGGCCGATTCCACACGAACGCACACGAGACGAAAGGGCTCGCCACGATCTACCGGCTCTCGGATGGCAAACGTGTGCTGCGCCTGAGCGAGTTCGCCACGTCCAACGGCCCAGACGTGCACGTGTACCTCGTCGCTGCCGGCGACGTCCAGGAAGACGCCACCGTCAAGCGGGTGGGTTTCGTGGATCTTGGATCGATCAAGGGCAACGTCGGGGACCAGAACTACGAGGTCCCC
>WNEY01001244.1_pt1 | contig 17762 bp, 19 predicted proteins | sample 5400531 | NCBI WGS metagenome assembly WNEY01 (sample SAMN13153338, study PRJNA577476) | soil metagenome | isolation source: 200 cm saprolite under Douglas fir tree site 1 | place: USA:California | collected 2015-04-18
GTCGTCGTGCGGAACACGAGCTTGAGCTTCGAGGCCGCGGCGCGCAAACGGTCAGCTCTTGGCGTCACGGATCACGTATCCCGCGCCGCGCACGGTATGAAGCAGGGAGCGCGCGAACCCCTTGTCGATCTTCGAGCGCAGCCGCGACATGTGCACGTCGATGACGTTGGTCTGCGGATCGAAATGGTAGTCCCACACGTTCTCCAGCAGCATGGTGCGGGTCACCACCTGCCCCGCGTGCTTCATCAGATATTCGAGCAACCGGAACTCGCGCGGCTGCAGCGCGATCTCGGTCGCGCCGCGGCTCACGCGGTGCGAGAGGCGGTCGAGCTCGAGATCGCCGACCCGATAGACGGTCTCCTCGCTGCGCCCGCCGTGGCGGCGCGCCAGCACTTCGACGCGCGCGAGCAGCTCGGAGAACGAATAGGGCTTCGGCAGATAATCGTCCCCGCCGGCGCGCAACCCCTTGACGCGGTCGTCGACCTGGCCGAGCGCGGAGAGGATCAGCACCGGCGTCGCGATGTTCTTGGCGCGCAGCGTGCCGATCACCGAGAGGCCGTCGCGCTTGGGCAGCATGCGGTCGACCACCAGCACGTCGTACTGGCCGTCGAGCGCGAGCGCGAGCCCCTCCTCGCCGTCCGCCGCCCGGTCGGCGACGTGCCCGACCTCGCGGAACGCCTTGACCAGATAATCCGCGGCGTCGCGGTCGTCTTCGATGATCAGCAGGCGCATGGCCGTATCATAGGAGAATAGACGACAGAGGACAGAGGACAGATGATCTGTCATCCGTCATCTGTCCTCTGTCGTCTGAATAAGACGAGGAGGTGGCGGAGCAACTCCGCCACCTCCTCGCGCGGGCCCCGGATCCGTCGGGGGGCTGGGGGAGGACCGGATCCGAAGCACCTGGCAGCGGGGACGGGCATTCGCCCGTCCCCCGGGATCGCTCCACCGGCGGGGGCGACGGATGCCGGTGGGACGCCCCGATCTCATGCGATGCGCCGCGGCGAAGCGGGCGCATCGAAATTGCTCAGCCGCGGCCGAGCGGCAGCGCGACGAACCGCGTCGAATCGCCGGACTTCACCCGCAGCAGCACCGCGCGCTTGCCTTCGGTGCGCGCGTCGGCGATCGCCTTGCGCACGTCGTTCGGGCTCGACACGCTCTTGCCGCCCACGTCGAGGATTACGTCGCCGGCCTTGAAGCCGTGGCCGGCGCCCGGACCGTCGGGATCGACCGCGGTGACGACGACGCCCTCGCCGCCGGCGCCGGCAACCCGGCCGGCCGGCGCCAGGGTGAGGCCCAGACGCGGCACCTCGGTGCCGGACTCGCGCTCGTCGGCGCGCGGGCGCGCCTGCTGCTGCTCCTTGGGCAGCTCACCCAGCGAGAGCGTCAGCGTCTCGTTCGTGCCGTGGCGGAAGATCTCGAGGCGCACGGTCGAGTTGGGCGCCATCGCGCCGATGCGTTTGGCGAGATCGCGCGCATCCTTCACCGGCTGGCCGTTGACCGCGGTGATGACGTCGCCGGCCTTGATGCCGGCCTTGGCGGCCGGGCTGTCCGGCTGCGGCTCGGCGACCAGCGCGCCTTCCGCCTTCTTCAGGCCGAGGCTGTCGGCGACGTCATCGGTCACCGGCTGAATCTGCACGCCGATCCAGCCGCGCGTCACCGCGCCCTTGTCCTTGAGCTGGGTGATCACGGTCTTCACCGTGTCGGCAGGGATGGCGAAGGCGATGCCGATGGAGCCGCCCGAGGGCGAGAAGATCGCCGTGTTCACCCCGATCACGTTGCCGTCCACGTCGAAGGTCGGCCCGCCGGAATTGCCCTTGTTCACCGGGGCGTCGATCTGGATGAAGTCGTCGTACGGGCCCGCGCCGATGTCGCGGCCGCGCGCCGAGATGATGCCGGCCGTCACCGTGCCGCCGAGACCGAACGGATTGCCGACGGCGAGCACCCAATCGCCCACCCGCGGGTTGGCGTCGGCGAGCTTGACGTGCGGGAAGTCGGTGCGGCCGTCGACCTTGATGAGCGCGAGGTCGGTCTTGGAATCGGTGCCGATCACCTTGGCGGTGTAGGTCTTGCCATCGTCGGCGGTCACCTCGACGCTCTCGGCCTTGTCGACCACGTGGTTGTTGGTCACCGCATAGCCGTCGGCGGAGATGAAGAAGCCGGAGCCCTGGCCGACGATGAAATTGCGGCCGCCGCGCGGGTTGCGCGGCTGGTCGTTGTTGCCGTCGGGCAGGCCGAAGCGGCGGAAGAACTGCTCGAGGCCGGGCGGCAGATCGCGGCTGTTGAAGCCCATGGTGCGCGAGCCGCCGTCCACCTTGACGCGCACGGAGATGACCGAGGGCTTCACCTTCTCGACGATGTCGGCGAAGCCGACCGGGCGCTGCGCCGACTGGGCGTGCGCGGAGGTGGTGAAGGACGGGAGACTTGTCTGGGGCGGCGCGCCGGGGCCGGCGAAGAACACGGCCGTGCCGATGCCGGCAACGGTGGCGAGAAGCGCCAGGCGCCGGGCAGCCAGAATCCGGCGCGGCCTGGAAGCGGGAGTGACGCTGGTCATGCGAAAGTCTCCGTCGATGCCAATGGAATCCGTCACGGCAAAGATGGAGGCTCGCGCCTTACCGCGTGCTGTCGGCCGGATTAAACTTTGGTAAGGTTGCGCTTATCCCTCCCCAACGCGGGAGGGATTTAGCCGCGCTGGCGCAGGATTTCCGCGACGCGCGCCTCTTCCGCCGGGCTCAGCTTCGCCGCCTCGCCGCCCGCCGCCGCTCCCGGGCGCCGCGCGCGACGCGCCAACAAGGCAAGGCGCGCGGCGCCGATGACCAGGAGCAGGAGCGGCGCGAGCCACAGCAAAGCGGTGTGCCAGGCGAACCGCGGCTTGAGCAGCACGAACTCGCCGTAGCGGGCGGTGAGAAAGTCGAGCACTTGGCCGTCGCTGTCGCCGCCCTTGAGGCGCTCGCGCACCAGGATGCGCAGATCGCGGGCGAGCGGCGCGTCGGAATCGTCGATCGACTGGTTCTGGCAGACCATGCAGCGCAGTTCGCGCGAGAGCGCGCGGGCGCGCGTCTCGAGCGCCGGGTCGGGCAGCACCTCGTCGGGCTGCACCGCGAAGGCGGGCACGACCTGCAGGCAGGCGGCCGTGACGAAGGCGGCGAGGAGAAGGATTGCGCGCGCCATTTGCGTCACTCCGCCGGCTGCAGCGCCGGCTTCGGCCGCGCCGGCCTGGGCGCACCGACGCGCAGGCGGCGATCGGACAGCGAGAGCGCGCCGCCCACCATCATCACCACCGCGCCGATCCAGATCAGCAGCACCAGCGGCTTGTGATAAAGCCGTACCGTCGTCTCGCCGCCCGCATCGGCGTCGCCGAGCGACAGATAGAGCTGGCTCGTGCCGCGCGTCATCAGCGCGGCCTCGGTGGTCGTCATGTTGCGCACCGGAAACGAGCGCTTGGAAGGCTCCATGACGCCGATCACCTCGCCGTTGCGGCGCACGGTGAAACGGGCGACCAGTTCCTGATAATTGGGACCGCGGCGCGGGGTCAGACCGTCGAAGGTGAAGTCGTAGTGGCGGATCGACAGGGTCTCGCCCGGCTTCAAGGCGGCGACGCGCTCGGCGCCCCATTGGGTCTCGCCGACGATGCCGAGCAAGGCGACGCCGACGCCGAAATGGGCGACCGCGGTGCCCCAGGCCGAGCGCGGCAGCCCGGCGGCGCGGCCGAGGGTCGCCTTGAACGGGATGCGGGACAGGCCGGTGCGCTCGACGAGGTCGATGACCGCGCCGGCCATCACGAACAGGGCCAGCCCCATGGCGAAAGGCGCCATCACCGGACCGCCGCCGGTGACCGCGAACGTCGCCGCCATGCCGACGATCGCGATTGCGAACGCGCCGACCAGGCGCTGCGCCACGCCGTAGAGATCGCCGCGCTTCCACGCAAGCAGGGGACCGAACGAGACCGCGAGGAGGACCGGCACCATAAGCAATCCGACCACAAGATTGAAGAACGGGGGGCCAACCGAGATTTTGTTGCCGGTGAGCGCCTCGAACACCAGGGGATAAAGCGTACCGACGAACACCGCCGCGCAAATCACGGCGAAGAATAGGTTGTTAAAGAGCAGCGCGCCCTCGCGCGAGATCGGCGCAAACAGTCCACCCTGCTTGAGCGCCGGCGCGCGCCAGGCGAACAGCGCGAGGCTGCCGCCGATGAACAGCACCAGGATGGCCAGGATGAACACGCCGCGCGCCGGATCGTTGGCGAAGGTGTGCACCGAGGTGAGCACGCCAGAGCGCACCAGGAAGGTGCCGAGCAGCGAGAGCGAGAAGGTGAGGATGGCGAGCAGGATCGTCCACACCTTCAGCGCATTGCGCTTCTCCATCACCACGGCGGAGTGCAGCAGCGCGGTGCCGGCGAGCCACGGCATCAGCGAGGCATTCTCGACCGGGTCCCAGAACCACCAGCCGCCCCAGCCGAGCGTGTAGTAGGCCCAGTACGAGCCCATGGCGATGCCGAGGGTGAGGAACATCCAGGCGGCGAGCGCCCACGGCCGCACCCAGCGTGCCCAGGCGGCGTCGATGCGCCCCTCGATCAGCGCCGCGATGGCGAACGAGAACGCGATCGAGAAGCCGACATAGCCGAGGTAGAGCAGCGGCGGATGGATGGCGAGGCCGAGATCCTGGAGGATCGGGTTGAGGTCGCGGCCCTCGAAGGGCGCGTTGGGCAGGCGGGCGAACGGGTTCGAGGTGACGAGGATGAAGAGGTGGAACGCCGCCGCGATCCACGCCTGCACGGCGAGCACGTTGGCTTTCAGCGTAAGCGGCAGGTTGCGGCCGAACGCGGCGACGAGCGCGCCGAACAGCGCGAGAATGAGGGCCCACAGCAGCATCGAGCCTTCGTGGTTCCCCCACACGCCGCTGATCTTGTAGATGAGGGGCTTGGCCGAATGGGAGTTCTCGAACACGCTCAGCAGCGAGAAGTCGGACGCGACGTAGCACCACGTGAGCGCGGCGAACGAAACGGCGACGAAGCCGAACTGGGCAAGCGCGGTCGAGCCAGCCACCTCCATCAGCGACGCATCGCCGGTGCGCGCGCCCCAGATCGGCACCGACGCCTGCACGAGCGAAAGGGCGAGCGCAAGCACCAGCGCGTAGTGGCCAAGCTCGGCGATCATGGCTTGCCGTCCTTCCAATGGCCGTGCTTCTTGAGCGCGTCGGCGACCTCGCGCGGCATGTAATTCTCGTCGTGCTTGGCGAGCACCGTGTCGGCCTTGAACAGTCCCGCGGCGTCGATCGCGCCCTCGGTGACGACGCCCTGCCCTTCGCGGAACAAATCCGGCAGCGCGCCCGTATAGGCGACCGCGATGTCCCGGTTGCCGTCGGTCACCGCAAAGCGCACGGCGAAATTCTCGCCGCGCACGAGACTGCCCGGCTTGACCAGACCGCCGAGCCGGATGCGCGTGCCGGGCACGATGCGTTTTTCCACCACGTCGCTCGGCGAATTGAAGAACACGATCGAGTCCTTGAGCGCGGTGAGCACGAGCGCCGCCGAAATTCCCAGCACCACGGCGCCCGCTCCGATGAGAGCGAGGCGTCGCTGCCGGCGCGTCATCGCCGGCCCTCGCCGGCATCGGCCTGCGAGATGACACCTTTGAGAAGATCATCGAAGCGGCGCAGCTTGTCAGGGTCGGCGCCAAGCGCGCGGCGCGCCGCGGCGGTGGCGCTCGCCGCCTTGTCGTGCTCGCCGAGCACCATGTAGGCGCGCACCAGCCGCATCCATCCGTCGAGATCGGAACCCTCGCGCCCGAGCCGCTCCGCGAGCCGCTCGACCATGCCGCGCACCATCGCGGCGCGCTGGTCGGGGGTCAGCTCGGAGGCGGCGGCGAGGTCGTCGGCGCTCGGACCGGGCGGCGCCGGGACCGGCTGCCCTTCGAGGCGGGCGAGGGATTGGCGCACGAACTGCACCCACGCCGCGTCGGCCGGCGCGCCGGCGAGAAGATCGTGCCACGTCGCCGCGGCCTCCGCCTGCTTGCCGTCCTGCTCGGCGGAAAGGCCGATGAAATAGCGGGTGCGCGGGTCGCGCGGCGCGAGCGCGAGCGCGCGATCGAACGCGGCCTTGGCCTCGACGGTCACGATGCCGTTGCCGGCGGCGACCAGCGCTTCGCCGAGATCGGCCTCGCGCTCGGCGCTCGACCCCAGGAGGCGCAACGAGTTGCGCCGCGCCTTGACGGCGTCATCGAAGCGGCCGAGCCGCATGTAGACCGGGCCGAGCACCTGCCAGCCGCGGCCGTCCTGCGGATTGCGCTCGAGATGGGCTTCGATCTGCGCCAGCATGCCGGCGAGCGAGCGGTGCTCGGGCGCCTCGTTCGAGCGCGCGACAAGCGGCTGGTCGGGCAAGCCGGGGGAGCCGAGCGCGAGGTAGAGGCCGACCGCACCGGCCGGCAGCGCGATCAGCGCCGCCAGCGAGGCGAAGCGTCGCCGCCACGGCATCGCCGACGCGGGATGCGCCGCAGCCGCGTCCGCCGCGGCAAGAATCCGGCGCGAGACTTCGACGCGCGCCGCTTCCGCTTCCGCGTCCCCGATCAGGCCGGCGGCGCGGTCGCGGGCAATCTCGCGCATCTGGTCCTGGTAGACGTCGATGTCGCTGGCGGGGGTCCGCGTTCGCCCGCCGCGCCGGAGCGGCCACAGCACGACAAAGATCGCCGCCGCGGTCATCAGCGCGAGAACGAACCAAACCGTCATGGTGCCGCCCGGGTTCGAAACCAGCAAACAGCCGCAGCAAGCGACGCCCCAGACGACGAACCGTCGCACGCGTTCGCCCGGGCGGCCATTGTCCTACCGGTGCCGGCGAGGCCGGCGCGCCGATGAGCCGGACGGGTTACACCATGGCCGGAACCCGCCCGCAACGGACAAAGCGCCACGCCACCCGTGGCCGTCCTGCGGATCGAAATGAACCGCAAACGCCGCTTCGTTGATGGCCGGCGAGGGCGACCCCGCGCTCAACTCAGCGGGGTCCAGCTGCCGTCCGGGTTGCGGCAGGCGGTGCCGCGCGCGGTCTGCGGCCGGCCGTCGATATAGATCGTGTGGCTGTACTCGCGGCAGGTCGTGCCGCTCGTCTGGTAGGGCGGGCCCGGGACGATGGTGCCGTAATGACCGGTGTCCGGGCTGCGCCAGCCGACCGGCGCTCCCGGCTCGCCGTATTGCAGCGCCCGCATGTGCGCCTCGTAGGCGAACTGACGGTCGCGCTCGTCAAGCGACGCCCCGATGGCGCCGCCAATGATGCCGCCGACCGCGGCGCCGGCGATCGCGCCCGCGATGCTCCCGCTCGGCGTCCTGCCGAAGGAGGAGCCGATCAGGCCGCCGCTGATCGCGCCGACCGCGGCGCCGGTGTTCTGCTTAGGGCCGCCGTAGGGATCGCCCGCACAGGCCGCAAGCAAGAGCGCCCCGCATGCGGCAACGATCCGAAAAGTCCCCATGTCCGAGCCCCCATCTGCAGGCGGCGCACTGGCGCCCGCTCCGCGACAACCACCATGGCAAGGAATGGGGCAAAACTCTGTCTGTCGGAGGATTTAGTTACGCGGCCGGCAGCACCAGCTCGGCGCGCAGGCCGCCGATCGGCGCGGTGCCGAGCGCGAGTTCGCCGCCATAAAGCCCGGCAAGCTCGACCACGATCGAGAGGCCGAGGCCGGAGCCCGGCTTGGTCTCGTCGAGCCGCCGGCCGCGTTGCGCTTCCTGGGCTTCCTCGCGCTCGGCCGGCGTGAGGCCGGGACCGTCGTCGTCGATCATCAGGCGGACCAGGGGCTTGCCCCACGCATCCTTGGGCCGCTCCGGCACCACCTCGACGGTGACGCGCGACTGCGCCCACTTGCAGGCATTGTCGACCAGATTGCCGACCATCTCCTCGAGGTCCTGGCGCTCGCCGCGAAAGCGCGCGTCCTGCGGCGCGTCCACGTCGATGGCGATGCCGCGCCCGTGGTGGATTTTCTCCATGGTGCGGGCGAGCGCGGTCACCACCGGGCGCACCTCGGTCACGGTCCCGACCACGGTCAGGCGCGCGGCGAGCCGGGCGCGCTCGAGGTGGCGCGCGACCTGGTCGCGCATGATGCCGCTCTGCTCGCGCACCTTGGCAGCGAACGCATCCTCGCCGCGCGCGGCGGCCTCGTTCATCATCACCGAGATCGGCGTCTTGAGCGCGTGGGCGAGATTGCCGACATGGGTGCGCGCCCGCTGCACGATCTCGCGGTTCGCCTCGATCAGCGCGTTGGTCTCGCGGGCGAGCGGCGCGATCTCGTCGGGGAATCGCCCTTCCAGCCGCTCCGCCGTGCCCGAGCGAATCGCCGCCAGGCTCTCGGAAATGCGTTTGAGCGGCGCAAGGCCGAACCCCACCTGGAACATGGTCGTGAGCAGGAGCACGACCGCCAGCACCGCGAAGGTGACCATGAGCGCGCGGTCGAAGGCGCGGACTTCGTCGTCGATCTCGGCCGCATCGCCGGCCACCGCGATCAGGAAGCGGCCGTCCTCGCCGAGATCGATCGAGCGCTCGACCAGGCGCAGCCGCTGGTCGGCCGGTCCCTGCACGTAGCCCTGGCGCGAGCCGCCGACGCCGGCGGCAACGCCGGCATCCTGGAGGTGCGGCAGCGCCGCGTCCCACAGCGAGCGGGAGGAGCGCACGTCCGGCTTGGGCTGATCGAGCCGGGTCACCTGCCAGTACCAGCCGGACAAGGGCAGCTCGAACAGCGGCTCGCCGAGCGACTGGGGGAACTTGTCGGCCTGCTCGTCGGGCGAGGCGATATCGGCAACCAGGGTCTTGAGATAGACGCCGAGGCGGCGGTCGAACGCGCGCTCCACGGTCTCGCGGTAGAGCGAGGAGAGCACGACGCCGGTGGCGACGAGGATCACGACGGTCCAGGCGGTCGCGGAGAGAAACAGTCGCAGCGCGAGCGAGTTAGCGCGCATCATTGGGAGGAGTCAGGAGATACCCGAGCCCCCGGACGGTCTGGATCACGTCGACCCCAAGCTTCTTGCGAATGCGTCCAACGAACACTTCTATCGTATTCGAATCCCGATCGAAATCCTGATCGTACAGATGCTCGACCAGCTCCGTGCGCGAGACCACCCGGCCGGTATGGTGCATCAGGTAGGACAACAGCCGATATTCGTGCGAGGTCAGCTTGACCGGGTTGCCGTCGACGCTCACCCGGCCGGTGCGGGTGTCGAGGCGCACCGGGCCGCAATTGAACTCGCTCTTGGCGTGGCCGGCCGAGCGGCGCAGCAGGGCGCGGATGCGCGCCAGCACTTCCTCGAGGTGGAACGGCTTCGGGACGTAGTCGTCGGCGCCCGCATCGAACCCTTGCACCTTGTCGCTCCAGCGGTCGCGGGCGGTGAGGATGAGCACCGGCATGGCGCGGCCGGCGCGACGCCAGGCTTCCAGCACCGAGATGCCGTCCATCTTGGGCAGGCCGATGTCGAGGATCACCGCGTCATACGGCTCGGTCTCGCCGAGATATTGACCTTCTTCGCCGTCGAAGGCGCGGTCGACCACGTAGCCCGCCTCGGTCAAAGCGGTGGCGAGTTGACGATTGAGGTCGGGATCGTCCTCGATCACGAGGAGACGCACGTTAACCCTCCTGCTCAGCGCCCCTCGATCATAGCACCGGAAGCCGCATCTATGCTTGCGTGAGTCACTTTGCCATCGCGGGCGAGCACTGTCAGCACGTAGACCAGCTCCTCCCCGTGGTTGCACAGCCGCGCCCTGACCACCTCGCCCCCGCCCATGCGGCTCTTGAGGTCGCGCACCGCGCGGGCCAGCGGGATCGCCCGGTGGCTCGAGACCGCGGCCCGCCGCTGCTCCTGCGTGAGGCATACGGGGTCGGCCGCCACGGCAGGGGCGCCGGTAGCGATCAGGACGAGCGCAAGGATGACGCAGCGCACAAAGGCCATCGCCGCCTCATAGGTCCGGCCCCGTGAACCGGCGATGAATGGAGGCGCGCGCCGCAAAAGGCCTTGTGGCGGTCTTCACCGAAAATGCGAGCAAATAAAGAAACTATTTCTCGAAACCCCTCGAAGGTCGCGAACGCGTCGAGCGGCTCGCGCGGCGAGCGCCAGCTGTTGATCGGCGCATCGGGCACGGGATTGACAAGCGCGGCGCCGGAACGACTGATCGAACGATGGCCCGCCGCCTCGCCGTCCTCACCTTGCTGCTCGTCTCGTGCGCTCCGGCGGCAGCGCTGGTCGGCGGCGCGCCGGCCATCGAGGGGACCGGCGCCGGGCGGCACGTGGTCCTGATCGTGGGCTCGCGCGGCAATTCCTGCACCGGCACGGCGATCGCGCGCGACCTGGTGCTGACCGCGGCGCACTGCGTGCTGCCGGGCGCCGAATACAAGCTCGTGGAGTTCGACGCCGCGCACCGGCCGGCCCTGAAGGACGTGACGAGCGTCGCGCGCCATCCGCAGTTCAAGCTCGACAGCCTGCTCGCCCATCGCGCCACCGCCGACGTTGCCCTCGTCAAGCTCGCCGCGCCGTTGAGCGCAACGATCGCGCCGGCCGCGCTGGCGAGCCGCGGCACGGTCAATGTGGGCGACCGCTTCACCGTCGCGGGCTACGGCGTCACGGTGCGCGGCGACGGCAAGACCGGCGGGACCGCGCGCGCCGCCGCGCTGGTTGCGACCGGCCGGCCGGGCACCTTGCAAATCCGCCTAGTCGACCCGGCAACCCGCGGCGAGCGCGCCGGGCTCGGCGCGTGCACGGCGGATTCGGGCGCGCCCGTATTCGAGGAAGCCGACGGCGCGCTCGCGGTCGTCGGCGTGGTGAGCTGGTCGACCGGCCCGGGCGGCACCGACGGCTGCGGCGGGCTCACCGGGGTCACCCCCATCGTGCTCTACCGCGACTGGATCATCGCGACGGCGCGCCAGCTCGGCAGCCCGCTCGCGCCGTGAGGCCGATCGTCCAGCCTATCCTTTGAGCTTTGCCAGCTTCGCACGACCGGTTTGCTCGTCCAGTGGCGTGATACTGTAGTAGCCGGAATTCTCCGAGACAGCGGCGTCGAGCAACTGGCCGGCCAAACCGGCGGCCATCGTCAGCGCCACGCCTGCCGGTCGCGGCGCCACTTCCACGTAATATACGGCTCTGGGCTGGAGAGTGATTTGGGCGGAGAAACGGCCCGGGGCAATCGTTTCCACCGTCAGCGCGTAGGTTCCGGGATCTCTGTCAATAAAGAAAAAAGAACCCGCGGCGAGCTCGCCGACTTTTTGTCCATTGATCTTGATATCGGGCGTATTGAGTATGCCAAACGGATTGGTCTCCCGAAGGAAGTAAATCCGCGCCTGGCTGGAGCTTTGCGCTTTGCTCTGCGATTCAAGGGTGCTCGTGCTGCACGCCGTGAAAAGCATCATCGAAAAAATCACAATTGCACGTGCGGCAACCTTATGCACTGCCAGGCCCCCATCCCTATAGTCACAATCTGAAGTTACTGAAAAAGTGCGGGCGGATGCAAGCAATAACTGCAAGGGGCCGTCAGCAAACAGCTTTTGACACTCATTCTTTGCGTTCGGATTTCGCGGCCGGCGCCCGGCGCGCGCGCTTGGGCCAGCGCAGCGGCCAATCGACGATGCGGTCTTCGAGCGCCTCGGTCGGCACGTCGTCTTCCGAGGCGCTGACGCGCCCGCGCACGGAAATGCCGGCCTGATGCACCGTGTCGGGATCGCCGGAGACCAGCGGGTGCCACCAGTAAAGGTCCTTGCCTTCATCGAGCAGCCGATAGGCGCAGGTCGGCGGCAGCCAGCCGATCTTGCCCACGACCTTCGGGGTGAGGCGCACGCAATCGTCGACCTTTTCGGTGCGGTGGGCATAGTCGCGGCAGCGGCAGGTCCCGGCGTCAAGCAGCCGGCACCCGACATTGGTGAAATAGATGTCCTCGGTGTCCTCGTCCTCGAGCTTGACGAGGCAGCAGCGCCCGCAGCCGTCGCACAGGCTCTCCCACTCGGCATCGCTCATTTCGGCGAGCCGCTTGCGTTGCCAGAAGGGGGCGTTCCGGTCGGTCATGCGATGGCGTCCTTGCCCTTTGGACGCTAGCACTCGCACGCGAAAACGCCAGGGCCCGCGGCGTATTGCGCCGGCAAGTTCGTGGCGTACATTGGTGCCATTGACGGAGGCAGGGCCATGAAGATCAAGGTTGTCGTGCATGAGGCGGAGGAAGGCGGCTACTGGGCCGAGGTGCCCGCCATTCCCGGCTGCGCGACCGAGGGCGAAACCTTCGAGGAGTTGCTGCAGAATCTGTATGAAGCGATCGAAGGCTGCCTGTCCGTCGATATCGCAGCACCGGCCGAGGGTGCGAAGGATCGGGTCGTGGAAATCGCCATATGAAGGCGATGTCGGGCCGTGAATTTGCACGACTTAGTCGTAAACCTCACGCCGGTGACCAACGGTAACGACCAACACCAGCAGGCGATCGTCCTTAATCGAGACGAGGACGCGAAAATCTCCTACGCGATAACGCCAAAAGCCCTTCAGATCGCCGACCAGCGGATGGCCGAATCGGCGCGGATCATCCGTCGTGGCAATGCGCTTACGTAGGTAGGTCAGGACGAGGCGTCGCGCCTCGTGACCGAGCTTTCTCAAGTCCCGCGCAGCATCGGGGTGAAACTCGACGCGCCAGACCGGCGCTTCCTTCACCGCCTACTCTCAGAAAGTAATTCCTGCTCCAGTTCCTCGAGCGTCACAGGCTCACCGCCACGCTCGAGCCGCTTGCGCGCGAGGTGATAGTCCTCCAGGTCTTCCAGGTGCCGCAGGATCGCCTCGCGCGCGTAAAACGTCTTGGTCCGTCCGGTCTTCTTGGCAAGCGCGTCAAGGCGCTTTTCAATGTCCGCGGGAAGCCGCAAAGCCAGCATGGCAGGTCTCCTGTTGCTATACAAATATAGCAACAGGCCTTATCCGGCAAGTGGCGGCGCCCTATCCCCCGCGAAACCCTCTCCTCTCGCGGCCGTAAGTGCTATCGGAACACCACCTTCTTACCGCCGTTTTCCCGTGTCAGAGGTCCCGGACGTTGGCCCCGGGAGCCCGGATAGGCTAAGAAGGCGGCGAACCGGCGCATTTTGGCGTCGGGCGCCCCGGAACCGGACGAACCGAGCTTGCGCGAACTGTTTTCCCAGGACTGGAAGACGAGAATCGAGCGCTTCCTGCTCGACCTCGACGCGCGCGTCGATTCGGCGGTGTTCCGCTCCGGCGCCTGGCTGCGGGAATACTACGAGCGCTTCTCGACCTTCATGGACCGTTTCCACGTCTCGGGGTGGCGGCGGGTGGCGGTGGAGGTGATCTCGGAGGGGGCGACGCTCAGCACCGGCGGCCTGGTGGTGCTGCTCGCGCTCGCCATCCCGGCCTTCCGCGAGACCTCGGACGACGACTGGCTGAAGAAGTCGGAGCTCGCCGTCACCTTCCTCGACCGCTACGGCAACGAGGTCGGCACGCGCGGCATCCGCCACAACGATTCGATCCCGCTGGAGCAGTTTCCCGACCACCTGATCAAGGCGGTGCTGGCCACCGAGGACCGGCGCTTCTACGAACACTTCGGCATCGACTTCCCCGGCACGGCCCGCGCGCTGACCGCCAACGCGCGGGCGGGCGGCGTGGTCCAGGGCGGCTCCTCGATCACCCAGCAGCTCGCCAAGAACCTGTTCCTCAGCAACGAGCGCACCATCGAGCGCAAGATCAAGGAAGCGTTCCTCGCCATGTGGCTGGAGACGCGCCTGTCGAAGAACGAGATCCTCAAGCTCTATCTCGACCGCGCCTACATGGGCGGCGGCGCCTTCGGGGTCGACGCGGCGGCACAATATTATTTCGGCAAGTCCGCGCGCGACGTGAACCTCGCCGAGGCGGCGATGCTCGCCGGCCTGTTCAAGGCGCCGACGCGCTTTGCCCCGCACGTGAACCTGCCGGCGGCACGCGCCCGCGCCAACGTCGTGCTCGACAATCTGGTCGAGGCCGGGTTCATGAGCGAGGGCCAGGTGTTCGGCGCCCGGCGCAATCCGGCGACCTCGATCGACCGGCGCGACGACCACGCCGCCAACTACTATCTCGATTGGGCGTTCGACGAGATGAAGAAGCTCGTCGACACCTTTCCCAAGTCGATGACCGAGCGGGCCTTCGTGGTGCGCACCGCGCTCGACGTCGGCCTGCAGCGGCAGGCGGAGACGGCGATCGAAAGCTCGCTGCGCCAATACGGCCGCGAGTATCACGCGAGCCAAGCCGCCGCCGTGGCGATGGACACCGACGGCGCGGTCCGCGCCATGGTGGGCGGCCGCGACTACGGCCAGAGCCAGTTCAATCGCGCGGTCGACGCGCTGCGCCAGCCCGGCTCCTCGTTCAAGCCCTACGTCTACGCCACCGCGCTTGCCAACGGCTTCAAGCCGACCTCGATCGTGGTCGACGCGCCCATCTGCATCGGCAATTGGTGCCCGCACAACTACTCGGGCGGATATGCCGGCTCGATGACGCTCACCCAGGCGCTGATGCGCTCGATCAACACGGTGGCGGTGCGCCTGTCGATCTCGATCGGCAACGGCAATCCGAAGGCGGGGCGCGCGAAAATCATCGACACGGCGCGCAAGATGGGCTTGCGCACGCCGCTGCCGGACACGCCCTCGTTGCCGATCGGCGCCGACGAGGTCACCGTGCTCGACCATACGGCCGCCTTCGCGACCTTCCCCAATCTCGGCAAAGCCGTGACCCCGCACGCGGCCCTCGAGGTGCGCACCGCGAGCGGTGATCTCGTCTGGCGGTTCGACCGCGACGGCAGGAAGCCGCAGCCGGCGATCAGCCCGCAGGTCGCGCAGAACATGATCTTCATGATGAACAAGGTGGTCGAGGAAGGCACCGGCCGGCGCGCCCAGCTCGACGGAATCAAGGCGGCCGGCAAGACCGGGACGACCAACGCCTACCGCGACGCCTGGTTCGTGGCCTACACCGGCAACTTCGTGTGCGGCGTGTGGTTCGGCAACGACGATTACAGCCCGACCAACCGGATGACCGGCGGGTCGCTCCCGGCGATGACCTGGCACGAGATCATGGCCTACGCGCACCAGGGCATCGAACTGAAACCGCTGCCGGGCCTCGGACCGGCGACAGCGGCGAAGGAGCCGGCCGTGGCCGAGAGCACCACGCCCGAAGCCGCGCCAAAGCCCGTGCAGTTGACGCGCCGCGCCGCCGACATCCTGGTGCGGGTCGAGCGCATGATGGAAAACGCCTCGCGCGCGCTCGTGACCGCACCGCCCGGCCCGGGCCAGCGCGGCGCCGCCGCCGACCGCGACGGGGCGTTCGCGTCCGCCTCCGATCGCCCGCCGCCGGTGCGCGGCAATTGATCTCGCCGCCGCGACTGTGCTCAATCCGAGCCTGGAGCATTTTCCGGAAAAGTGGACACCGGTTTTCCGTAGAAAATGCGACCAATAAAAGAGTCCTCATGCGCCGGCCCGCAAGCCGCTGCACCTGAGCCGGATTATTCGGACCCCACGTGCGCCTTCTGTTTGGATCGTTCCTCGCCTTCCTGGTCGCGGCCTGTCTCGGCCTCGGTGCGACGTGGTTCGCGCTCACCCGCGGGACCGCTTTCGGGGCGGTGACGATTGGTGCCTGGACCGCCTGGCCGCGCACCGGGAGCGCCGACATCGATCCCTATGCGCGCGCCGGCATCGCGCGCACCGGCGAGTTGCCGATCGGGCTCGGCGACGGCATCGCGTTCTTTGCCCGCAGCGACGATGCCCGACGTCCGTTCGACGGACGCTGCGACGTGGTGGTGAAAGGCACGACGCCGCCGGCACGTTTCTGGACCATCACCCTTTACGATCCGGAAGGACGCCTGATCGCCAACCTGGCGGAGCGTTACGGCTTCACCAGCCAGGAAATCGTGCGCGCCGCCGACGGCAGCTTCGAGATCGTGGCGGCCCCGCGCGCACGGCCCGGCAATTGGCTGCCGACCGGCGGCGCGGAACGCTACGTGCTCATGCTCCGCCTCTACGATACGCCGGTCGGCGTTGCGACCCGCGCCGGCCGCGAGGCGCCGATGCCGGCGATCGATACGAGGTTCTGCGGATGATCCGGTGGCTGATGTGGCTCGTCGGGGGCGTCGTGCTCGGCGGAATGGTGCATCTCGTCACCGTGCTGGTGCTGCCGGCGACGGCGACGCGCGACGCCTATTCGCGCCTTGCGCCGGTCACGGCGGTCAACAGCGTCGTGGCGCTGCCCGCACCGACGCCGTCGGGCGACGCCCTGCCCTTCACCGATCCCGCCTTTGCCTCAGCGGTCTGCCGCTACGATCTCACCGGCGCGCCGCTCAAGCTCACGGCGCCGGTCAGCCAGGCCTATACCTCGGTCTCGTTCTATACGCGCAAGGGGGTCGCCTATTACGCCATCAACGATCGCGCCGCGGGCCGCCGCGTCATCGAGCTCGACCTGATGACGACCGAGCAGCGCGCGCAGTTGCCCGAGGAGGAAGACGTAACGGCCGCGGACCGCCTGATCGTCGAATCGCCGACGCCCACCGGCCTGATCGTGCTCAAGGCGCTCGCCGCCGAGCCGGGCCAGATGGCCAACGCGCGCCGCGCGCTGGCCGCCGCCCGCTGCCGCCCGCAGCCGCTGTAAATGGCGAATAGTGAGTAGCGAATAGCGAATAGCAAGTGTGGCGAGCAGGATGTTTCGCTATTCGCTATTCGCTATTCGCTATTCGCTCACGCGCCCACCGCTCCCGACGGCGGAGTCATCACGTCCGAAATTCCCTCCCACCGCCCATCGTCGCGCCGCACGATCATGTTCGGGCAGGCGAAGTTGATCGGATAGGCGGCACACGTTGCACAGCGGCCGCTTGCCGGGGCCGATCGCGTTCGGCCCGCCGGGGCGCGGGTCCAACCACATGATGCCGTTGTTCATCAGAATGCCGGTCGACGGCGACACGTAGCGGCTGCCGAAGCTGGAGAGCAGCGTGGAGGTGAGCGCGACGATCATGCCGTCGCGGTCGACCGCGGTCACATGGCTGGTCGAGGCATCGAGCCGCTCGATGTCGCCCATGGCGCGCAGGCGCCGGTCATAGGCGGCGTCGAGCGCCCGGGCGAGGGCGACAAAGAAGGCGGCGTCGGGCCGAGCGCCGAACTGCTGCGGCTCGAGACCGGCGAGCACCTCGCGCAGGGTCGGGCCGGCAGTGAGGTCCGGCGCGCCGGCGACCGTTTCGCCCCGATAGGCGAACATGGTGGGCTCGGCGATGCGCGCGCGATAGCGCGCAAGGTCATGGCGGGTCAGAACGCCGCCCGCCCCCGCGATGTCGCCGGCGAGCGCATGTGCGAGCTGCCCTTCATAGAGATCGCGCGGGCCTGCCTGCGCGAGCCGGCGCAGGGTATCGGCGAGCGCGCCGAGTTTCACGCGCGGGATCGGCGTGCCGACGAGATGGATCGGCGGCAGATCGCCGTCGAGCCAGATGCGGCGGCTTTCGGGGTAGCGCCGCAGATCGCCGGCAACCGCGAGGATCTTCACGCTGGCGAACCAATCGACCGGCAATCCCGCCTCGGCGAGCGCGACCGCCGGCTCGATGACTTGCGCTAGCGGCAACGTGCCGAAGCGCTCGAGCGCGAGGCCGTAGCCGTCGACCGTTCCCGGCACGGCGATCGACAGCGGCCCGCGGGTGTTGCGGTCGTCCTCCCCCTGCGGCCAGGCGAACAGGTCGGACCCTTGCCGGCCGGTGAGCGGGAATGCAGCCGGGTCGAGCCCATCGGGCGACACCGCGCCGAAATCGATCACCTGCGGCT
>WNEY01004211.1_pt1 | contig 17749 bp, 16 predicted proteins | sample 5400531 | NCBI WGS metagenome assembly WNEY01 (sample SAMN13153338, study PRJNA577476) | soil metagenome | isolation source: 200 cm saprolite under Douglas fir tree site 1 | place: USA:California | collected 2015-04-18
CCCAGGATCTTGGTGGCGCGTTGCGCTCCCAGCGTCGCGTAGAGTTCCAGAAATTCGGCGGCGCGGAAACCGGGGTCAGAGGCCTGGCGGGCGCGGACATAGCCGCCGAGCAGCGCCATCTCCAGCTGCTCGGGGACGTCGACCCGGGCATCCTGGAGCAGCGATACCAAGTCGTAGGCCGGCGGCCCGAGCAGCGCGTCCTGGAAATCGAGCAGGCCCACGCGAGCCATGCCTTGGCGCTGCGGAAGCCACAGCAGATTGGGCGAATGATAGTCGCGCAGCACCCAGCTCGGCGGCGCCTCGATGGCGCGCTGCAGCGATGCGCGCCACAGCGCCAGGAACTCGGGTCGCGCCGGCGGAGCGACGGCGCCGCCTCGATGCGGCACATACCAGTCGAGCAGCAATTCCGCCTCGATCAGCAACGCGTCCAGGTCGTACGGCGGCAGCGGATGATCGATCCGCGGCGCGACCGGCAGCACCCCCGGCAGCGCTTGCCGATGCAACGCGACCAGCACGTCGACGGCGGTGGCATAGCGTTCCTGGATCGGCGCGCCGGTATCGCTCGCCACCACGCCTTCGCTACCGAGATCCTCGAGGACGAGCAGCCCTTCGGCAAGGTCGGCGGCGTGGATTTCGGGTGCGGAAAAGCCGCGCGTGCGCAGCGCGCGCACCATGGCGACGAACGGCTTCACGTCCTCGGCGAGATGCGCGATCGCGCTATAGGGCTTGCCGTCTCGCAGCGGTGGCCCGTCCGGCCGGCGTGGCGCGTTCATCAGGATAGCGGTGCCGCCGTTCTTGACCAGCCGTTCGTAGCTGCGGGTCGAGGCGTCGCCCTGGATGAACTGGCGTTCGGCATCCGCGAATCCGGCCTGCTCGAGAAAGCGCCAGACTCTGAGCATTCGTTCCGTGCGTGCCGCGAAGGAGCCGAAGGCGGTAACGCACGTCTCCCGGTAGCTCGGCCCCAGTGTCGGAGCGAGATGAAAGGCGATGTCGAGCCGATCGGCCGGCAATAGCCCGCTGGCGCGATCGGGCCATTCGAGCAAGGCGGCGGCGCCCTCGATCGCTTCCTCGAAGCCGAGCTCCACGAGTTCCCGCGGCTCGGAGATCCGATAGAGGTCGGCATGGACCAGCGGAAAGCGCGGCAGTGCATAGCTCTGGATCAGCGTGAACGTCGGGCTCGGCACTTCGAGCCTTTTGTCGCCGGCCAGATGCCGGATCAGGGCCCGCGCAAACGTGGTCTTGCCGGCGCCGAGATCGCCGGAGAGCGTGACGAGATCGCCGGGCGCGAGAACGGCCGCGACATCCGCGGCCAGCCGGCGCGTCGCCCGCTCGTTCGGAAGCACCAGCTGATGGCTTGCCGCGGTCAAGTTGGTCCGGAGGTTCGATGCGCTCCGCCCCCGTTATTCGGCCGCGGCGGCGCGCTCCGCCACATGCTCGACCGGAAAGGCGCAGATGACCGTGGTCCCGCGCCCGACCGCGGAATCCAATTGTACCGTACCACCGTGCAGCTCGACGAACGAGCGCACGATCGAGAGGCCGAGCCCGGTACCGCGATGCCGCGAGCCCAGCGCGTGGGTCTCGAAACGATCGAACACGCGGTCCTGGATCTCGGTGGGAATGCCGGGGCCGCGGTCGGTGACGCGGAACACCACGGCGTCGCTGCGCCGTTCCGCGGCGAGCGTGACGACCTCGCCGGGCGGAGAGAAGTCGATGGCGTTGGCCAACAGGTTGTACAGGATTTGGCGCAGCCGCCGCTCGTCGGCGGTGAAGCTGCCCACACCGGCATCGGCGCGGATCTCGAGCTCGAGACCGTGCTCGGCGAGGCGATCCCGCACCGCCTCGGCGACGGCGTCGACGATGGCGCGAATGTCCACCGGACCGAGATCGAGCGTCATCACGCCGGCGTCGATGGTGGCGAGATCCAGGATGTCGTTGATGATGGCGAGCAGCGAGGCGCTCGAGGAGTTGATGTAGCCGAGATACTCCCGTTGCTTGTCGCCGAGCGCACCGGTTGCCGGGTCTTCGAGCAATTGGGCGAAACCGATGATGTTCGTCAGCGGCGAGCGCAATTCGTAAGAGACCAGATGCACGAAATCGTTCTTGAGATCGTAGGCGGCTTGCAGAGCCTCGTTGCGCTCGCGCAACGCACGCTCGACGTTGACCGAATCGGTGACGTCCTGGAACGTGACCAGGGTCGCGCCGTCGGGCAGCGGCATGGTCGCGCAATCGATCACGCTGCCGTCCTTGCGTTCCAGGCGCTTCGCGATCGGCTGGCGGTGCTCCAGCCCGGTGACGGCGCCGCGCAGCGATTGCCAAGTCACGTCGTCGTCATGCAGCGCCTGGCAGGCGGCGATGATCGCCTCCACATGCGGCCGCTCGGCGAGCAGCGCGGGCAGCAGCCGCCACATCCAGGCGAACACCGGGTTGAACAGCCGCAGCCGGCCGTCGCTACCGAACACGGCGACCGCTTCCGAGAGATGATCGAGCGTCTCGCCTTGCACTCGGATCAAGGCGTCGTAGCGGCGCTTGAGCTCCAGCGCTTCGGTGACGTCGTCGAACAAATAGGTAATGCCGCCCTCGGGAGTGGGCGTGGTGATGACCCGCAAGGTGCGCCCGTCGGGCAGGTGCCACAGATGCTCGGTCGCCTCGACGGCGCAATAGGCTTCGTGGAGCTGATTCTTCCAGGAGCGAAAATCCGCCTGCTCGGGAAGCTTGCGCGCCGCGCGCAGCTGATCGAGCACCGCGCCGTCGCTCGGCAGCTGATCCAGGAAGTCGCTCGTCAACCCCCACAGCGCGCGATACGCGGCATTGTGGAACGTGAGCCGCTGGTCGGCGCCGAAGATGGCGACCGCGGTCGGCAGCTGGTCCAAGGTCCGCCGATGCGCCTCGATCGTGCGCGCAAGCTCGCCGCGCGTCGTTTCGACTTCGGTCACGTCGATGCCGATGCCGGCGCGGCCGTTGCGCGTGGCGAGGTCGAACACGTCGAACATCCTTCGCGTCCCGGCCACGATGACGGCGAGCCGCGCCGCATAGGGCTCGCCCGAATCGCGGGCCGTCGCCAGCTCGGTGCGCGCGGCGGGATCGAGCAACTCCAGGCCGCGGGCAACCGCCTCGGCGTCGTCGCGGGCATCGACCGCGTGCGCATAGGCCGGGTTGACCCAGGTCTTCCGGCCCGCGGCGTCGCTTGCCCAGATCGGCGACGGCAATGCTTCGATCAAGGTCCGGATCGCATCGATGTCGCGCAGCAATTTGTCGTGACGGGCGGCGAGCTCGCCGAGCTCGCGCTTGACGCCGCTGACTTCCTTGAGCCGCAGCACGGCCCGACCGCCGATGGCGCGTCCTTCGGCCTCGATATGGCGCCCCAATAGCGTCGTCGCCGCAACGGCGAAGCCCTGGCCGCGGGAGCGAAGCGCCTCGACCGCGCGCTCCATGGCTCTCGCCTGGTCGGCGTCGAGCCAGGCGGCGAACGCCAGGATGCGGCGAGCGATCGGGACGGAATTGACGATGCCGGGATCGCCCAGCACCTCCGGCTCCTCGAAGCGCGCGTCCCAGGCGATCACGAGCTGCGGCTCGGAGAACAGCAGCGCATGCGCGCGGTCGACCTGCTCGCGAAGCCGGACGATTTCGGCGCGGTCGGCGGCGGCGGCCCGCTGCGCGCGGCTGCGGGTGCGCACGAGACCGACGGCGGTGACGACTGCGAAGGATACCACGCCGACGATCAGGGCCAACGCCGCGAGCTCGTGACGATGCAATTGAGCAAGCCCGCTCACATAGCGATCGATGTCGGCAAGGAGCCATGGCTCGGCGGCGGCGGGTCGCGGCGTCGCCCAGGCGGCAGCGACGATCAGGGATTTCGCAAGAAAGCTTGCGCACCGATCAGCACGAAAGCGTCCGGCCCTGGCCCGGATCGTGTCCGGCATCCCCACTGCCCCTGCTCGGCCTGCGCTCGCGCCGCCGAGCGAGGACGCCACTGGGGCCCGGCGGTGCCGCGGGCAAGCTCCGCCACGCTGCCCGCGAATCGCTGCAATGTACCTCCGATGCCGGCAAACGCTAAGAGCCCAGATCGTGAACGCGGGTGCCGTCGCAACTCGAATCGAGCCAGCCGACCCCGAAACCGCGGGAGGGCGGCGTCTTGATCCCCGTCCTTCACAGGCCTTCAAACAACGCGGTCGAGAGATAGCGCTCGGCGAACGAGGGAATCACCACGACGATGGTTTTTCCGTTCATGTCTTGCCGTGCGGCGACCTTGAGCGCGGCGGCGACGGCGGCGCCCGACGAAATGCCGCCGGGAATTCCTTCCTGGCGCGCGAGCGCGCGGGCGGTCTCGAAAGCTTCCTCGTTCGTCACCGTGATCACCTCGTCGATGATGGAGCGGTCGAGAATTTCCGGCACGAACCCGGCGCCGATGCCCTGAATTTTGTGCGGACCGGGCGCTCCGCCCGAGAGCACGGCGCTGTCCTTGGGCTCGACCGCGACCATGCGGATCGACGGCTTGCGGGCCTTGAGCACCTGCCCGACGCCGGTCGCGGTACCGCCGGTCCCAATCCCCGACACGATCACGTCGACCGACCCCTTGGTGTCGTTCCAGATCTCCTCGGCGGTGGTGCGCCGGTGGATCTCGGGATTGGCCGGATTCTTGAACTGCTGGGGCATCGCCGAATTGGGGATTTGGCCGAGCAGCTCCTCGGCCTTGGCGATCGCGCCCTTCATGCCCGCCGCCGCTTCGGTCAGCACCAGCTCGGCGCCGAGCAACGCCAGCATCTTGCGGCGCTCGATCGACATCGAATCGGGCATCACCAGGATCAGGCGGTAGCCGCGCGCCGCAGCCACGAACGCGAGCGCAATGCCGGTATTTCCGGAGGTCGGCTCGATCAGCACGGTCGAAGGTCCGATGCTGCCGTTCGCCTCCATGGCGTCGATCATCGAGACGCCGATACGGTCCTTCACGCTGCCGATCGGGTTGAAGAATTCGAGCTTGGCGAGCACTTGGGCTCGGGCGCCGTTCATGCGCGGCAGGCGATTGAGCCGCACGATCGGGGTGTCGCCGATAGTGTCGGTGATCGAATCGAAGACACGGCCACGACCAGGTTGCGGCGCGTCGGCCACCGGGGAAGGTTGGGATTTCAGCGGGGCGACGGACATGGGAAACTCCTGTACTTCGGGTGAAGCTGCAGACCAATTCGCGGTCTCCCGAGGGCCGAAGAGCATCAGCGGACGTGGCGGGGACCCGCGTCCGATATAGGAAGCGATTCTATTTCGAGGTACTGTTTGCGCCAACAAAAGAACATTGTTGGCAATATGTACGACCGGAAGAAATTTTATGCCAGAAGGATCCCCTTGCCTGGGGTGCGATGAGCCGGATCTGAAAGCAATCGAATCACGAACTGCCGGTCGAGCCGAAACCGCCGGTGTTGCGCACGGTATCATCGAGGCGGGTGGTCTCGATCATTCGGGCGCGCAAATTGGGCGCGATCACCAGTTGGGCGATGCGCATTCCGCGCCTGACCGTGAACGGCGCGCCCCCGAGGTTCACCAGCAGCACCCGGACCTCGCCGCGGTAATCGGCGTCGATGGTGCCCGGCGCGTTGAGCACGGTCACGCCGGATCTGGCCGCAAGTCCGGAGCGCGGCCGCACCTGGCCTTCGGTGCCGGGCGGCAGGGCGAGCGCGATCCCGGTCGGGATCGCCGCGCGTGCTCCCGGCGCGATCACGATAGGCTCCTCCTGCGGGATCGCGGCGAGAAGATCGCATCCCGAGGCGAGCTTGGATTGGTAGGCGGGCAGCGGCAGATCGGCGCCGTGGGGCAGCCGCGCCACGCGGATTTCGATTTCGTTCATGACGGCCGTGCAAGCGCCGCGGCGATGCGGCTCACCAGCATCCTGGCGACTTCGTGCTTGGGCTGCAGCGGCCAGGTTTCCACGCCATCCGCGGTGACGAGGTGGATGCGGTTGCTCTCGCCGCCCATGATGCCGGTCCCCTCGGACACGTCGTTGGCGAGGATCCAGTCGCAATGCTTGCGCGCGAGCTTCATCTTGGCGTTCTCGATGACCCGCTCGGTCTCGGCCGCGAACCCGATGACGAGCGCCGGCCGCTTGGATTTGCGGCCTGCGACCGCGGCCAGAATGTCCGGGTTCTCGGCTAGCACGAGCGTGGGAACCTCGGCGCCCTTCTTGAACTTCCGGGTGTTCGGCGCCGCGACCCGCCAATCGGCGACCGCCGCCGCGAATACCGCGACGTCGGCCGGCAAGGCTTTTTCCACGGCTTCGAGCATGTCGCGCGCGGTCTCGACGTGAGCGATGTTGATCCCGGCCGGATCGGGCAAGTCGACCGGCCCGGATATCAGCGTCACCTCGGCGCCGGCGTCGGCGGCCGCGCGGGCGATGGCGTGGCCTTGCCGGCCGGAGGAGCGATTGGCGATGTAGCGCACCGGATCGATCGGTTCATGGGTAGGCCCGGAAGTGACGATGACGCGCCGGCCTTGCAGCGGCTTGACCCCCTCGTTGCCGCCCAGCAGCTGCTCGATTGCAGCGACGATTTCCAGCGGCTCGGCCATGCGGCCGACACCGTGCTCGCCGCGCTCGGCCATCGTGCCCGCGTTCGGCCCCACGCAGGCGATGCCGTCGGCGGCCAGCAGCGCGAAATTGCGCCGGGTCGCCGCGTGCTCCCACATGCGCGGGTTCATCGCCGGGGCGATCAGCACCGGCCTGTCGGTCGCGAGCAGAACCGCGGAAGCGAGATCGTCGGCGTGGCCGCCCGCCATCTTGGCCAACAGGTCGGCGGTCGCCGGCGCCACCACGACGAGATCCGTTTCGCGCGCCAGCCGGACGTGGCCGACGTCGAACTCGCTGCGGGGATCGAACAGGTCCGTGAACGCCCGCTCGCCGGCAATCGCGCCGACCGCGAGCGGCGTGATGAACTGTTGGCCGCCTTTGGTGAGAATCGCCCGCACCGCCGCGCCGCGCTCTTGCAAGCGCCGGATCAGGTCGAGCGATTTATAGGCGGCGATGCCGCCGCCGATCACCAGCAGGATCCGTTTGCCCTGGAGCATAGTTTGCCGATGACCATGAACAAATTGCTGGCGCGCGGATTGCCTTTCGGGCCGAGCATGCGCATCAGACTCTTCGACGAGGTGCCGGTCTCGCGTGCAAGCTTTTCAAAACCGATCGTCGCATTGATATAATCGCGCAGTACCGCCTTTCCGGTCTCGAGCTCTCCCGAAAGCAACTGCTCCACCGCTTCCGTAAGCAGCGCCCGCCGGAATGCTGCATCACGTTCGGCCCGCACCTTCACGGTTTGCTTGAAATCTCTTGTCAGAGCCATATCACGTTCTCGCGGCCGCCTGAGCGTTCAGGGCGTCGAACCACGTCCCGAAGGGACTGCGGCCCGTGCCGTCCAGGTATTCAAGTATCTGCACCTTCACATAGTATCACATGTGTTACCATGCAAGGCACCAGCCCTCAGCCCCAGATCAGCATGGCGGCCAGCAGCGCCACGATCAGCCACAGCGCCACACCCGTCCATCGGCTATGGCGCGCTTGGGCCGCCCCGATCGCCGCGACGGTCTCGGGCGCGAGCACGATGCCGTTGCGGGTGACCGCGTCGATATGGTCGAGCACGGCCGCGGCGCGGCCGAGCAGCTCTGGCACCCCGCCGAGAAAACGGCCGAGCTCCACCGCGCCTTCGGCCGCCTGCTCGATGCGGCCCGCGGGCCCGAGATGCCGCTCGACCCATTGCCGCACCACCGGGTCCGAGGTCGACCACATGTCGAGCCCGGGATCGAGCGAGCGCGCCACGCCCTCGACTACCACCATGGTCTTTTGCAGCAGCAGCAACTCCGGCCGGGTCCGCATATCGAACAGGCTGGTCACTTCGAACAGCAGATTGAGCAGCTTGGCCATCGAGATCTCGGCGGCGGTGCGGCTGTGGATCGGTTCGCCGATCGCCCGGATCGCCTGGGCAAAACTCTCGACCGAGTGCTGCGGCGGAACGTACCCGGCTTCGAAATGCACTTCGGCCGTGCGCAGATAATCGCGGGTGATGAAGCCGTGCAGGATCTCGGCCAGGAACCGGCGCTCCTTGGGCCCGAGCCGGCCCATGATGCCGAAGTCGACCGCGATGAACCGGCCATTTGCGTCGACGAAGAGGTTGCCCGGGTGCATGTCGGCGTGAAAGAAGCCGTCGCGCAAGGCATGGCGCAGGAACGATTGCATCAGCGCGCGGGCGAGCTGCTTGAGGTCGAAGCCCCTGGCGATGAGCGCCGCGCGGTCGGACAGCGGCGTGGCATCGATCCATTCCAGCGTGAGCACGTCCCTGGCGGTCCGCATCCAGTCGATCGCCGGCACGCGAAAATCCGGATCTTCCTTGGTGTTCTCCGCCATTTCCGAGATCGCCGCCGCCTCGAGGCGCAGATCCATCTCGACCGCCACGCTGCGCGCCAGCGTATCCACCACTTCGACGATGCGCAGCCGCCGCGCCTCCGCGGACATCCGCTCGGCGTGGAAGGCGACGAATGCGAACGCCTCGAGATCGGTCTTGAAGCGGCGCTCGATGCCCGGCCGCAGCACCTTGACGGCGACCGGCCGGCGCTCGCCTTGCTCGAGCACCTCGGCGCGATGCACCTGTGCGATCGAGGCGGCCGCAACCGGCGGGCCGAAGCTCGCGAAACTGTCACGCGGCGGCGCGCCGAGCGCACTGGCGACGGCGGCCTCGGCCTCGGCCTGCGGAAACGGTGCCATTCGGTCCTGCAGGCTTTCGAGATCGCGCGACAGCGCCGCGCCGACGATATCCGGCCGCGTTGCCAAAAACTGTCCGAGCTTGACGTAGCTCGGGCCGAGCCTGGTCAGCGCCGCGGCGAGCCGCACCGCGCCGGCTGTGCCCGCCGCCCCCGCCGCCGCGGTCGCTCCGGTCCGCCGTTCGATGAGCCTGCCGAGACGCAGCACGAGACCGATCGGCCACGGGAAGAACACCGGATCCAACAGGCCGAATACCCCCTCGCGCGCGAACACGAAGCCGCCGCGGGCGAGCCGCGCCAGATGCGCGGGAGCCAACACCATGGGGGGACGCCGCACGGGCGATTCCGGCGCGCTGCCGCGGAGCAGGAGATTCATGTGCGGGGCCGCCGAGATCACAGCCTCCAGCCGGAGTGGAGCGCCACGATGCCGCCGGACATGCGCCGATGCGACACCCGGTGGAAGCCGGCGCCGTGCAGCATCGCGGCGAGCGTCTCCGGCTGCGGAAATCGGCGGATCGATTCCACCAGGTAGCGGTAGGGCTCGGCGTCGCCCACCACCGCCCGCCCCAGGGCCGGAATGATCCGGAACGAATAAAGATCGTACAGTCGATCGAGGCCCGGAACGTCGACGGCGGAGAATTCCAGGCACAAAAAATGCCCGAGCGGCTTGAGCACGCGAAACGCCTCGCCGAGCGCCCGCTCGATGCGCGGAACGTTGCGCATGCCGAAGGCGATCGAGACGGCGTCGTAGCTCAAATCGGCGAACGGCAGATGCTCGGCATTGCCCTCGACGAAGCTCACGGCATCCTCGAGGCCGCGCTCCCGCGCGCGCTCGCGGCCGACCTGCAGCATGTCCGCGCTCGCATCGAGGACCGTGGCGCGCGTAGCCGAGCCGCCGGCTTCGACGACGCGAAACGCGACGTCCCCGGTGCCGCCCGCCACGTCGAGCAGCCGGAACGCTCGTGTCTGCCGCGGCGGGTCTATCGCGGTGACGAGCGCATCCTTCCAGGCCCGATGCAGCCCGCCCGACATCAGGTCGTTCATGAGATCGTAGCGCCGCGCCACCTTGCGGAACACGTCGTCGACGAGGTCCTGCTTGTCGGCGAGCGGCACATTGCGGAAACCGAAATCGGTCTCGCGATTTGCCGGATTTTCGCCCATGCCATGGCTCCGATCGCTGTTTCGACCATAGCGCGGGGGCGGCTGGGGCGCTATCAAATCCCCGGAAATCGCCTGACGGAGTAAACGTGCCGGAACTTCCCGAGGTCGAAACGGTCCGGCGGGGCCTTGCCCCGGCGATGGAGCGCGCCTCCTTCCTGGCGGTTCAGGCCCACCGCGAGGACCTGCGCTGGCCGCTGCCGGCGAATTTCGCGCGGCGGTTGGTCGGGGCGAGCGTCGAAGCGCTTCGCCGCCGCGCCAAATATCTGCTCGCCGATCTCTCCTCGGGCGAGGTGCTGGTCATGCATCTGGGCATGTCGGGCTCGTTCCGGGTGCTCGACGGCGCCGCGGAACATGCCCCCGGCGCGTTGCATTTCGCGCGCTCGCGCTCGCTCGCTCACGATCACGTGGTGTTCCGCATGTCGTCCGGCGCGACGGTAACGTTCAACGACCCGCGCCGGTTCGGATTCATGCTGCTCGTGCCCCGCGCCGAGCTCGAAAAACATCCGCTGATGAGGATCGGCCCCGAGCCGCTCGACCGCGCCTTCACGCCGGCAAGCCTCGCATGGGCCTGCGCCGGCAAGGCGACGAGTCTGAAAGCCGCACTGCTCGACCAGAAGGTCGTGGCCGGGCTCGGCAACATCTACGTCTGCGAGGCGCTCAACCGCGCGCGGCTCTCGCCGCGGCGCCGGGCCTCGACGCTGGCGACGCGCAATGGCGCGCCCACGCCGCACGCCGAACGGCTGGTCGCGGCGATCAAGGCCGTGCTCGAGGATGCCATTGCGGCCGGCGGCTCCTCGTTGCGCGACCATCGCCGCACCGACGGCGAGCTCGGGAGCTTTCAGCACAAATTCCGCGTCTACGACCGCGAGAGCGGCCGCTGTCCGACCCGCGGCTGCCCCGGCATCGTGCGGCGCATTACCCAGAACGGCCGCTCCACGTTCTTTTGTCCCGTATGTCAGAAGTGATCGGATGAACCAAGAGGGCGTCATGAGCTACGAGAACGTCGAGATCGAGACCCGCGGCAAGGTGGGCATCATTCGCCTCAACCGTCCCCAGGCGCTCAACGCCCTCAACGCGGCGTTGATCGCGGATTTGAGTCATGCGGTCGACGCCTTCGAGGCATCGTCCGCGATCGGATGCATCGTCATCACCGGTTCCGAGAAGGCGTTTGCGGCGGGCGCCGACATCAAGGAGATGGCCGGCAAGACCTATATGGACGCATTCCTGGGCGATTTCGCCGCCCAATGGGACCGCGTCGCGCGCGCGCGAAAACCGGTGATCGCCGCAGTCGCCGGCTTCGCGCTGGGCGGCGGCTGCGAGCTCGCGATGATGTGCGACCTCATCCTGGCGGCGGACAATGCCAAATTCGGCCAGCCGGAGATCAAGCTCGGTGTCATTCCCGGCATCGGCGGCACGCAGCGCCTGACCCGCGCGGTCGGCAAGGCCAAGGCCGTGGACCTTTGCCTCACCGGCCGGATGATGGATGCGCAGGAAGCGGAGCGCGCGGGGTTGGTGGCCCGGATCGTGCCGCTGGCGAATCTGTTGGAGGAGGCGGTGAAGACCGCCGAGACGATCGCGTCGATGTCGCTGCCGGCCGTCATGCTCGCCAAGGAAAGCATCAACCGCGCCTTCGAAGTTTCGCTCGCCGAAGGCGTGCGCTTCGAGCGGCGGGTGTTTCACTCCTTGTTCGCGACCGAGGACCAGAAGGAGGGCATGGCAGCCTTTATCGAGAAGCGCGCGCCGAAATTCCGCAATCGATGAACGCCGTCGCGTGCCGGCTGGCGAAGGCGATCGACGATGGCGATATAAGCCACGAGGCAAGCCGATGCTGACCGATGAGGAGATCGAGCGTTACGCCCGCCACATCGTATTGCGCGAGGTCGGCGGACCGGGCCAGCTCGCGCTGCGGCGCGCCCGGGTGCTGGTGATCGGCGCCGGCGGGCTCGGCGCGCCGGTGCTGCTGTATCTCGCCGCCGCGGGCGTCGGCACGCTCGGCGTCGTCGATGACGACGCCGTGTCGCTTTCCAATCTGCAGCGCCAAGTCATCCACGGCACTCCGGACCTCGGCCGGCCCAAGGTCGACAGCGCGGCCGCGGTGATCGGGCGGCTCAACCCGAACGTCGCGATCGAACCCCATGCGGTGCGCCTGACCGCGGCGAATGCGCTCGATCTCATCGGCCGCTACGACCTCGTCGCCGACGGTTCCGACAATTTCGCCACCCGCTACCTCGTGTCCGACGCCTGTTATTTCGCGAGAAAACCGCTGGTCACCGCGGCGGTCGGCAGCTTCGACGGCACGCTCACCACCATCCGGGCGCATGAGCGCGGCCCCGACGGCCGGCCCAACCCGACCTACCGCTGTCTGTTCCCCGAGCCGCCGCCCGCCGGCACGGTGCCCGCCTGCGCCGAGGCCGGTATCCTCGGGGCGCTGACCGGCATTCTCGGCTCGTTGATGGCGCTCGAAGTGATCCGGGAGATCGTCGGCTTCGGCGAGGGCTTGGTCGGCCGCCTGCTCATGCTCGACGCGCGATCGCTGCGTTTCGAGACGTTACGCTACGCCTGGGATCCCGGAAATCCGCTCTCGGGCGAGAAATCCGCGATCCGCGATCTCTCGGTTCACGCCGGCTGAGCGGCACGCCCCGTATCACTTGCTCCACACCGCCATGGTCGTGGGACCCTTCATCACCTTCCATTTGTTCTCGCCGGTCGCCGACACGATGAAGCAATTGGGCGTGCCGCCCTTCCAGGTGGTGCAGAAGCCGTCCTTGTCGAGCTTCCAGGTCCCTTCGCCCTTGAGACCGGCGTTCCCGAGCGGCTGGCGCGCGACTTTGCCGTCCGGCGTAAACACCATCTTGAACTTGATGTTCGAGGGCGTCGACGAGGTGAACGGCTGGCCGTTGAAGAAGGTCGCCTGGATCTCGTTCGGCGCGAGTCGACCGGCTGCCAGTCCCGGCACGACGGCCGTGGCGAGGACGCCCGCCGCGACGCCCGCGATCATTGCGCGCATGATGTTCTCCCCCGGCTGGTGAACGCTCCACCATAAAGCAGGCGCGCGCCGGGCGGAATCGCCCCGCCTCGAAACAGCGCAGGGCCGCCTTCCGGCGGGAGCCCGATCACTTCTCGGCCGGCTTCGTGGTGCTGGCCGGTTCGGGGCAGGGGCCGATGCAGAAATCGACGCCGTCGCTGTTGCGGTAGCGGTTGGGACCCACGTGCTCGTATTCGACGCAGCGGCGGCGGTCCGGCGCGTCATGGGCATTGCGGCGGCAGATTTTGCCGCCTTCGGCCTCCCAGATACCGCGCACGAGAATTCCCGAGCCGGACAGGATGGCGGTTCCATCGGGCAGATGCACGGTGCACAGCGCCTTTCCGGCGAGCGGCCCGACGTTGGGAGTGCCGCAGAGCGGCAGGCCGACGAGCTCGCGGCGGAACTCGTCGATCGTCAAGCTCTGCGCGGATGCGGGCACTGCGGCGAGCAGCGTCGCACCGAGCGCGGCCATAGAGCGGAGGGATGCCATCCACATGCGGGGTTCGAAGGCTCGGATCACAGCATCGAGGGCAGCACGCGATCCGGCGGCCGGTGTCCGTCCATGAAGGTCTTGATATTGATAATGACCTTTTCGCCCATGTCGATGCGACCTTCGATCGTAGCCGAGCCCATGTGCGGCAGCAGCACCACCTTGCCGGCACGCGCGAGCTTCAGCAGCTTGGGATTGACGGCCGGCTCGTGCTCGAACACGTCGAGACCGGCGCCGGCGATCTCGCCGTGCTCGATTATGCGCGCGAGCGCGTTCTCGTCGACGACCTCGCCGCGCGCGGTATTGACCACGTAGGCTTCCGGCCGCATCAGCTTGAGCCGGCGCGCCGACAAGAGATGGTAGGTGGCCGGCGTGTGCGGGCAATTCACCGAGATGATGTCCATGCGGGCGAGCATCTGATCGAGGCTCTCCCAATAGGTGGCCTCGAGCTCCTCCTCGATGTGAGGGGAGACCCGGCGGCGGTTGTGGTAATGGATCTGCAGCCCGAACGCGCGGGCGCGGCGCGCGACCGCCTGCCCGATCCGCCCCATGCCGACGATGCCCAGCCGCTTGCCCCAGATGCGGTGGCCGAGCATCCAGGTCGGCGTCCAGCCGGTCCAGTCCTTGTCCGCGGTCAAGACGGTGGCGCCCTCCGCGAGCCGCCGCGGCACCGCGAGGATCAGCGCCATGGTCATATCGGCGGTGTCCTCGGTCAGTACCCCGGGGGTGTTGGTGACGGTGATGCCGCGCTGCACCGCGGTCGCTACGTCGATGTTGTCGACGCCGTTGCCGAAATTCGCGATGAGCTTCAGTTTGTCGCCGGACTGGCTGAGAACGGACGCGTCGATTTGGTCGGTAATGGTGGGCACCAGCACGTCGGCGATCTTGGCCGCCTCGGCGAGATCCGCATGGCTCATCGGCTTGTCGTCGAGGTTGAGGCGGGCATCGAACAGCTCGCGCATGCGGGTTTCGACGCTGTCCGGCAGCTTGCGCGTGACCACCACCAACGGCCTTTTCCGGTTCGGCATTGTCGACGCCCTCGGCATTCGGCGCGGGATCGCGCATGCGAGATGCCGGTCATATTCACCCGTTCAGGGCTCATTAACCGAGCCGACCGAGACTGTCGCAACCGTTCGGCGGCGGGTCTTCGGCCGGTTCCTCTCTCTATCAGATGGCCGGGCCAAGACAAAGCGGGCGGCCGGCGCCGGCACGCTCCGCCGCCGGTTGCTTACGAACAGTACGGACGCAGTCGAATTGTCGGCTCGATAAGGCAGAATTCCGGTCGATGATATCGCGAAATTGGCTCCCCCTCGCGCTCGTGCTGCTCATGCCGATCGCGGCCGGACCGGCAAGCGCCGACCCGCTTGCGCCCGGCGCGGCGACCGGCTTGCCGGTTCCTCGCTTCGTCAGCCTGAAATCCGACCGCGTCAACGTGCGCGTGGGGCCCGACAAGGATCACGAGGTCGTCTGGGTCTACACCAAGGCGGCGCTTCCCGTGGAGATCACCGCCGAGTTCGACAATTGGCGGCGCGTGCGCGACTGGGACGGCGGCGAAGGCTGGGTCTATCACTCGTTGCTGTCCGGACGCCGCACCATCGTCGTCGCGCCGCAGGCGAGGCCCAAGGACGAAGCGGTGCCGCTGTTGGATCGGGCGGACCGGACAGGCAGGCTGATCGCGCGCTTGCAGCCCGGCGTGCTGGGCTCGGCCAAGCACTGCACCGGAGCATGGTGCAGGATCGTCGGCGATGGATTCGACGGCTGGATCGAGCAGGACCGTCTATGGGGGGTCTATCCCAACGAGAAGATCGACTAGCCGCCCCGGTCCGGCTCGTCCTCGCGCTTGAGCCTGACGACGATATCCACCCGCGTGATCTTATAGCCCGGCGGCGGCGTCGGCAGCTTGTCCATCACGGCTTCGGTCGCCGGAATGTCGACCAGCGCGCTCTCGTTCTCGACGAAGAAATGGTGGTGATCGGACGCATTGGTATCGAAATAGGCCTTCGAGCCGTCGACCCCGACCTGGCGCAGCAGCCCGGCTTGCGTGAACTGATGCAGGGTATTGTAGATCGTCGCCAGCGAGACCGGCACCTTCGCCTTGTTGGCCTCCTCGTAGAGCAACTCGGCGGTCACGTGCCGGTCGCCCTTGCCGAACAGGATCCAGCCGAGCGCCATGCGCTGGCGCGTCGGGCGCAGCCCGACCTGCCGCAGCATGGCCCGGACGTCGTGCCAGGGGCAGCCGGTCAGCGCCGCCCGCTCCGCCAGCCGGCGCTCTGCCGGCTCGTCGAGCGCGCTCGAGAACACGATCGTATGCGGTTGCGCCATTCGTGCGACCAATCGCTCCACCTTAATCGGCCTGAGCAGGAGGTTTTGCTGCCGGGATCATAGGCGAGCCCTGGCCCGGGATGCAACTGCGTCGCCGATCGACCCCGAGGCCTGGCCGCGCGCAAAACAATGTCGCAGGCATTGCGCCGGGTCGCGGCGAGGCATCGGCGATCGCGGCGCGAACGCACGAGTTTTGCTCGGGACGCGCGACTTTGCCCCTCGCCCCGCCGATGTGTTAGGAGAACGGCCCAGGCCCATGCCCGAGGAACCAACCGGAATGCAGACCCGGCGCGGTAGCTATGATTATGAGGACTTGCTCGCGTGCGGCCGCGGCGAGTTGTTCGGCGAGGGCAATGCCCAATTGCCGCTGCCGCCGATGTTGATGTTCGACCGGATCGCCGAAATCGCCGCAGCGGGGGGCGAGCATGGCAAGGGGCTGGTCCGCGCCGAGCTCGGCGTCAAGCCCGACATGTGGTTTTTTCCCTGTCATTTCAAAGGCGATCCGGTCATGCCCGGCTGCCTCGGGCTCGACGCGCTGTGGCAATTGCTCGGATTTTTTCTGGGCTGGCTCGGCGCGCCCGGCAAGGGTCGCGCCTTGGGGCTGGGCGAGCTCAAGTTCTCGGGCCAGGTGCTGCCGACGATGAAGAACGTGATCTACGGCATCGACATCAAGCGGGTGGTGCGCGCGAAGCTCGTGCTCGGCGTCGCCGACGGTTGGCTTTCGGCGGACGGCTCCGTGATCTATCGGGCCAGCGATCTCAAAGTCGGGTTGTTCCGCCAGGACGCCGTGCTGCAGGCGAGCGGCGCCTGAGGGCGCGGCGCAGGCGCTCGGAGACCGCCCCGGATGCGGACAGAATTGCGGACGAGGCAATCATGAAGCGGGTCGTCGTCACGGGGATGGGCGTCGTCTCATCGATCGGCAGCAACACCCAGGAAGTGCTCGCGTCGCTGCGCGAGGCCAAATCCGGCATCGTGCGCGCCGACGATTATGTGAAGCTCGGGTTCCGCTGTCAGGTTCACGGCGCGCCCAGCCTCGACACCGAGCATGCCATCGATCGCCGGGCGCTGCGGTTTCTCGGCGGCGGCACCGCCTGGAACCACGTCGCCATGGAGCAGGCGATCCGCGACGCGGGTCTCGAAGCCGACGAGGTCTCGCACCAGCGGACCGGCATCATCATGGGCTCCGGCGGCCCATCGACGCGCAGCATCGTCGAGGCCGCTGATACCGCGCGCAGCAAGGGGCCGAAGCGGGTCGGCCCGTTCGCCGTGCCGAAAGCCATGTCCTCGACCGCTTCGGCGACGCTCGGCACCTGGTTCAAGATCAAGGGAGTGAATTACAGTATCTCCTCGGCCTGCGCGACGTCCAATCATTGCATCGGCAACGCCATGGAGATCATCCAGCTCGGCAAGCAGGACATCATTTTCGCGGGCGGCTGCGAGGAGCTCGACTGGACGCTTTCGGTGCTGTTCGACGCCATGGGGGCGATGTCGTCGAAGTTCAACGCGACTCCGGACCAGGCCTCGCGGGCCTATGATGTCGATCGTGACGGCTTCGTGATCGCCGGCGGCGCCGGCGTGCTGGTGCTGGAGGAGCTCGATCACGCCAAGGCGCGCGGCGCCAAGATCTATGCGGAGCTGGCCGGCTACGGCGCCACGTCCGACGGCTACGACATGGTGGCGCCGTCCGGCGAGGGGGCCGCGCGCTGCATGCGCATGGCGCTTTCCGCCGTGAAATGTCCGGTCGATTACATCAACCCGCACGCGACCTCGACGCCGATCGGTGATCTGCGGGAGATCGAGGCCGTACGCGAAGTCTTCGGCGCAAAATGTCCGCCGATTTCGGCCACCAAATCCCTGACCGGTCATTCGCTCGGTGCCGCCGGCGCGCAAGAGGCGATCTATTCGCTGTTGATGATGAGCAACGGCTTCATCTGCGAGAGCGCCAACATCGCCAATCTCGATCCCGCTTTCGCCGACGTACCCATCGTTCGCGAGCGTCGCGACGGTGTGGAGCTTTCCTG
>WNEY01001247.1_pt1 | contig 17714 bp, 18 predicted proteins | sample 5400531 | NCBI WGS metagenome assembly WNEY01 (sample SAMN13153338, study PRJNA577476) | soil metagenome | isolation source: 200 cm saprolite under Douglas fir tree site 1 | place: USA:California | collected 2015-04-18
GATCGCGGGCCCGATCCTGTTCGGCCAGAACGTGCTCGTGTACGCGTCGTGGGTCTGCGTCGTCGCGGTGTGGCTCTACCTCTCGCGGACGCGGCCGGGATTGAACGTACGCGCGGTCGGCGAATCGCCGGCGGCCGCGGATGCGATGGGCATCGACGTCACCGCCTACCGCTATGCGCACACGCTCGTCGGCGGCGCGCTCGCCGGCGTCGCCGGCGCCACGTTCACGCTCGCGATCACGCCGCAGTGGGTGGACGGGATCACCGGCGGCGCGGGCTGGATCGCGATCGCGCTCGTCATCTTCGCGTTCTGGCGGCCGGAGCTCTGCCTCGTCGGCGCGTACTTCTTCGGCGCGCTGCAGGCGCTGGCACCGCAGCTCCAGGCGCGCGACATCCACCTCGGGCCGACCGTGCTGTGGACGAACTCGCTGCCGTACTTGATGACAGTGCTCGTGCTCGTGGTCGTTTCCTCGAGCGGAGCGCGGCGCCGGCTCGGTGCCCCAAGCGCACTCGGCGTCCCGTACGTCCGAGAAGAGCGCTAGCTGCGCTTGGCCGGAGGAATGTTTACGGTTGAGTCATCTTTTAGGCGGCGAGGGCGGCGTCGGCGATGCGAGCGTCGAGGGCGTGTTCGTAGGCGCGCCAGGAGCGGGCGAGTGGTGTGCGCTCGGCGATCTCGGCGGGGAGGGCCGGGTCGAGGTCGGCCAGTGATGGTGTGACGACGCGGGCGTAGGTTTTGGCGAAGAAGACGGCGAGCCGTCGGCCTTCGGGTGTGAGTTGGTAGCGGTGGCTTCCGGGTCTGCGGACGAGGAAGCCGTTGCGGCGCAGGCGGCGGAGGTCGTAGGTCATCTGGCGGGGCGTGTAGCTGGGCAGCAGCGTGGCGACGAGCGGTCGCAGGCTGCGGTTGCTGACGCCTTCGAGCAGGTGCGGGAAGGCGCAGAGCGCTGCGAGCAGCGCTTGCACGCGCGGGTCGCCGAAGCGAAGCGCGGGGGCAGGCAGGCCGTCGCCTGTGCGGGACGGCAGGACGACGCGTGCGAGCGTTGTGGCGTCGGGCGCGCAGGCGCACGCCTGAAGCTGGGCGTCGAGCAGGCGCTCGTTGACGTCGTGGCCGAGCTGGAGCAGCGCTTGCCAGTTGCCGTCGGTGAGCAGGCGGCCGATGCCGAAGTCGCGGGTGTCGTTGACGGTCGTCTCGGTGCGGAGGGCGCGGCCCTCCTTGAAGTACTGCTTGACCTTTGAGTGCTTGTAGTGGACCTGGAGCGCGACCTGGTCGCCGCGGTTGAAGACGCGCGTCTGGAAGGGGCCGGGCGTCGTCGCGATCACCTTGCGGGCGAAGACGACGGCGACGTGGTCGGGGCGGCCGAGCGTCAGCTGGTCGCGGAGCACGCGCTCGAACCAGTCGCGGCCAGCCTGCGGGCGGTCGAAGACGCGCGTGTCGGAGAGCTCGAGCTGCCGCAGCGCCAGCTGGTAGCGGTAGCCGCGCGCACGATCCTCGCGTGTGAACGGCGACGGCAGCAGCTTCTCCCAGCGACGAAAGAACGCGCAGACATCGCGGGCGCCGAGGCGGGCGCAGATCGCGGCCAGCGCGTCCGCGTCCGTGGTCGAGCGGAAGCCGTTATCGAGAGCCTCAAACGAGAGGCCGACCTGCTGCGCTTGCCGCTTCGCCCACTCGTGCCCGTTCAGGCACAGCCAGACCGGATAGGGGGCATAACAGCAGCACTTCCAGAACGCCGGCCCCCACTCGCGGTCGTAGACGTAGAAGTAGAAGTGATTGGGCAGCGCCGACTGGCGCCCGAACTCAAAATGCGGATGCCCGTCCGAGCCGCCGCGACGCCAGCCGCGCCAGACCTGCGCCCGCTCCTGGGCGACCCCGATCATGACGCAGCCGAAGCGCTCTTCGCGCTTGGCCGCCTCGAGGTAAGGACGCGCGAGCTCCTCCTTCGACTCGCCGCGCCGGAAACGAACGATCGGGATCTCGTTGCGCGCGGCGAAGCGCTCGATCGCAGCGACGTAACGACTACCGATCTGGCCCAACACCGCAGGCGACGGGATGATCGCGCCGCGGTCAAGCAGGAACCGCACGAGCAGCCCCTCGCTCATCAACCTCGGCACGTACGCCTGCAAATAGATCCGGTCGACCGAACGCACCTGAAGGGCGACGTGGTCGCGCAGTAGGCTACGAATGGTTGTCACGAGAAGCCTCCATCACGATCTCGGCAGATCGGCTGAGGCTAACGCGGCCACCGAGACAAGGGAGCCCCGCGGCTCCCTTCGTCTTACCCGTCTTCAGCCCGAGCGAGGCTCAGACCCGACCCGACGAAACGAATCGCCCCTCCGCTCGGCGGTCTGAGGCTCGCTCGCTAAACCTCGCGGAACGAGATGGGCTGGGCCCCTTCCCACAGGGTCAGCCGGCCAAGCGCCGGCAGGTGCTCCGCGCCCTCGACGAGGGTCGCGAAATGGTTCGCCGCGAGCTGGCCCGCCTTGCTCGCGAAGCAGCAGTAGCCGTAGGGGAAGAGCAGCTCCGTCTCGCTGATGCCGCCCGGGTAGAGCGCGAGCTCGCCAGGATGCGGGTAGCTGGTCGCGTTCTCCGGACCGATGCCGAGATCGCGGTCTCCCCACGGGATCCAGTTCGACTCGCCGCTCCAGCGGCAGTGGATGATTCGGTCCTCGAGCGGGAGGATCCGGCGAAACGCTTCGACGGTCTTCGGCGCCGCCTCCTCCTCGAAGCGCGCGATGAAGGTGAACGGGCCTGCGGCGATCTCGAGCATCCGCGGCAACCTAGCGGGATGCGATCCAGCGCGCGAGCGTGTCCCGCTCCGCTTGCGTCATGCGGGTCGCGTTCCCGAGCGGCATCGCGTGCGTGTCGACCGCCTGCTGCTTGATGCTGGACGCCAGCGCCTCGATCTCGGCTCGGGTGTCGAGGCGGATGCCGAGCGGCGCCGACGAGAAGCCCGCCTGCGTCGGATGTAGCGAGTGGCACGGAGCGCAGCGCTGCCTGACGATCGAGTGCACCTGCGCGAACGAAACCGGCGACGCCTTCGCACCAGGTGACAAAGTGTTACTTGGCTTGACGGCGACGGCGAGTGCGACGACGCCGGCAAGGGCTGTCGCCGGAATCCACCAGGCATTTCTCCCGGCGTGGCGCAGGTTGAAGAAGTGGCGCGTCCACGCTCCCAGCGCCATCAGCGCGACGAGGATCAGCCATCCGTGCGCGTGGCCGTACGTGAACGGGAAGTGATTCGAGAGCATCGCGAACACGACCGGCAGCGTCAGGTAGTTGTTGTGCACCGACCGCTGCTTGCCGCGCGCGTTCCAGCGCGGGTCGGGCTCGCGGCCCGCGACCTTCGCGCGCACGAGCTCGCGGTGTGCCGGGATGATGACGAAGAAGACGTTCCCGACCATCATTGTCCCGACCATCGATCCGACCTGGACGTACGCGGCGCGTGCGGCGAGCAGCTGCCCGGCGCTCCACGCCGACAGCGCGACGAATCCGAACACCGCGGCGGCGAGCGCCAGCTCGTTCCGCTCGAGCGCACGGCACAGGCCGTCGTAGACGAGCCACGCGAGCGCGAGCCCGCCGACGCTGATTGCGACTGCCTCCGACGTCGAGAGATCGGCCACGCTCCGATCGACGAGGTATGTGCCCGCATTGACGTAGTAGACGACGATGAAGAGCGCGAACCCGGAGAGCCAGGTCGTGTACGCCTCCCACTTGAACCAGTGCAGCGGTTCCGGGAGGGTCTGCGGCGCAACGCGGAACTTCTCGATCCGGTAGAAGCCTCCGCCGTGGATCTCCCACGACTCGCCTCCGACGCCGCGCTCGTCGTCGCGCGCGTCCGCAGGCGGCCGCAGGTGGTTGTCGAGCGCGATGAAGTAGAACGACGTTCCGATCCACACGATCGCCGCGACCACGTGCAGCCAGCGGAAGAGCAGGTTCGCCCAGTCCCAGACGTATGGGTCGACCGCGATCAGCCGCGCCGCCACCGGTCCTCCGCGATCGACACGAGCTCGTCGAGCGCCGTCTCGAGCTCGTCCGCGCGCGTGCGCTCGAGGCGTTCGCGCAGGATCGGCACGAGCTCCCGCTTCGGACGCCGGTTCACGAAGACGACGAAGCGGAAGCCGAAGCGCTCCTCGTAGGCGCCGTTCAGCTCCGCGAGCTCGGCGAGCACCCCGGGGTCGTCGTCGGCTCCTTGCTCCGCGGCCGACCGCGGCGAGAGCCTCGACCCGCCGATCGCGGGATGCGCGTCGAGCACTTCCTTCCTCTCTTCGTCGGAGAGCGTCCGTGCGACCTCGCGCGCGTGCCCGAGGGGGTCCTCGAGCCGTGCGAGCTGCTCGACGAAGCGCGTGCGTCCCTCGAAGAGCTCGGCGAGCTCGTCGACGCTCAGCTGCCGCGGTAGCTCGCGCACGCGTACGAGGAGACGAGCAACGGGACGTGGTAGTGGCCCTCGCCGAGCTCGATCTCGAGCTCGACGCGCCGGAAGAACGGCGAGGGCGGATGAAAGACGATGCGGTACGTGCCGGGCTCGGTGTCGGCGAGCTCCTGGATCCGGCCGTCCAGGTCGGTCACGCCTGCGCCGACGAGCTCCTCGCCACGGAAGAGCTCGACGTGGACGCCGGCGGCGGGGCGCCCCTGCTCGGTGTCCAGAACGTGGGTGGAGATCGTCATCTGTCGAGCCTCCGGGCCTGGATGCGGTGCTCGCGCGCGATCTCCTCCTCGTCCGCAGTCACGAGGCGGCCGTCGCGCACGACATCCTCGCCGCCGACGAGCAGCCGGTCGACGCGGTGCGGGCCGGAGAAGACGAGTCCGGCAACCGCGTCGTCGGCGCCGCCGAGCTCGAGCCCGTCGGTGCGCCAGACCGCGAGGTCGGCGCGCTTCCCGGGCTCGAGCGAGCCGAGGTCGTCGCGCTTCAGGACCGCCGCGCCGCCGCGCGTGCCGAGCCGCAGCGCGTCGCGCGCCGTCATCGCCTTGCCTCCGCCGCGGCCGCGCGCGACGAGCAGCGCCTGCTTGACCTCGAGGAAGAGATCACCGCGCTCGTTGGACGCGGTGCCGTCGACGCCAAGGCCGACCCGCACGCCGGCGTCGAGCAGGTCGCGTACGGGCGCGACGCCCGCGCCGAGGCGCAGGTTCGACGTCGGGCAGTGCGCGACCCCGACGCGGCGCTCGGCAAAGGTGCGCACGTCGGCGTCGGAGAGGTGGACGCAGTGCGCGCACCACACGTCGCCGTCGAGCCAGCCGACCCGCTCGAGGTACTCGACCGGGGTGCAGTTGTAGAGCTCGCGGCAGTATCCGTGCTCTTCAACGGTCTCGGCGAGGTGCGTGTGGAGCACGAGGCCGCGCCGGCGCGCGAGCTCCGCCGACTCCTCCATCAGCCGGGTCGTAACCGAAAACGGCGAGCAAGGCGCGACCGCGATCTGTACCCAGCCGTCGTCCTGCAGCCCGGCGAGGCGTTCGGTGTCCGCGAGCACGGCGTCGAGGTCCTCGACGAGCGAGTCGGGAGGGAGCCCGCCGTCGGACTCGCCGAGGTCCATGGACCCGCGCGAGGCAACGATTCGGACGCCGAGCTCGTGCGCGGCGCGAACTTCCGCCTCGACGAGCCCGGACGTTCCGCGTGGGAAGACGTAGTGGTGGTCGAAGACGGTCGAGCAGCCGGAGAGCGCGAGCTCGGCGAGGCCCGTGCGCGCGGCCGCGTACTCGGATTCCTCGTCGATCCCGGCCCACACCGGGTACAGCTCGCGCAACCAGTCGAACAGGTTTGCCTCCTGCGCCCGGGCGCGCGTGAGCGTCTGGTAGAGGTGATGGTGTGTGTTGACGAGCCCGGGCGTGACGACCGCGCCGTGCAGGTCCTCGCCCGGCTCCGGCGGGTCGCCGGAGCCGAGTTCGGCGACAAGCCCGTCCTCGACGCGCAGCCACCCGCGCTCGTGCTCCGTACCGGCGTCGTCCATCGTCACGATCCAGCCGTTCGCGAGGATCATTCGGCTTCCAGCGGGACGAGCTCGAACCGGTCGACGTCGACGAGCCCGCGGTCGGTCAGCTTCAGGCTCGGGATCACGGAGAGCGCGAGGAACGAGAGCAGCTGGAACGGCGCCGCGACCGTGCAGCCGAGCTCGGCGGCCGCGGCGGCGATCGCGCGGCTGGCCGCGATCACGTCGTCGAGTGGCGCATCGGAGAGCAGCCCCGCGACGGGAAGCGGCAGCTCGGCGAGGACCCGGGCGCCGTCCGCGACGACGATGCCGCCGCCACAGTCGGCCAGACGTCGGACGGCGTACGCCATCGACGCGTCGTTGATCCCGACGACGACGATGTTGTGCGCGTCGTGCGCGACCGTCGATGCGAGCGCGCCGCGCTGCAACCCGAAGCCGCGGACGAAACCGAGCCCGATCCGCCCTGTACCGAGGTGGCGCTCGATCACCGCGATCTTGGCGAGGTCGCGCGCGGCGTCGGCGATCGCCTCTCCGGCTCGCTGCGCGGGCTCGTCGAGGAGCGACTCGGTGACAATCTGCCCCGGCACCAGCCCGATCACGCGCGCGCGGCCGCCGCGCCAGGGGATCCGGAACACCTCGGGCCCGAGGGCGCCGATCAGCACGGTGTGCCGCACCCAGTCCGGGACCTCCGCCTCGGGGATTTCAGCTACCGGCCGCCCCGCCTTGAGCACGACCTCGGGCACGAAGCGCTCGAGATCCGGGAGGAGCAGCAGGTCGGCCTGGTAGCCGGGCGCAACCGCGCCGAGGTGCGACAGCCCATGCCAGAGCGTCGGGTTCAGCGACGCCATCACCAGTGCGTCCTCCGGTGCGATTCCGAACGCGACCGCGTCCCTGACCATGGAGTTGATGTGCCCCTCATCGGCAATGTGATCCGGCTCGCGATCGTCGGTGCAGAAGGCGATGCGGCCCGGCCCGTACTCCTGGACGAGGGGGAGCAGTGCGTGGAGGTTCCGAGCGGCCGAGCCCTCGCGGATCAGCAGCCACATCCCGGCGCGCAGCCGCTCGCGCCCCTCGTCCGCGGTGTACGCCTCGTGGTCCGAGCGTATGCCTGCCGCCGCGTACGCGTTGAGCTCGCGCCCGAGCACGCCCGGCGCGTGGCCGTCGACGTGGTCGGCGAGCGCAAGCTTGGCGAGCTCGTGCTCGGCCCCGTTCACGACCCCGGGGAAGTTCATCATCTCCGCGAGGCCGATCACCCGGCGGCGTCGCAGCAAGCCCTCGAGGTCGCCTGTCGTCAGCTCGCGCCGCGGCGACTCGAACTGCGACGCCGGCACGCACGACGAGGCCATGAAGTAGACGTCGAGCGGGATCCGCCCGCAAACGTCGAGCAGCCAATGCACACCGTCGGTGCCGAGCACGTTCGCGATCTCGTGCGGGTCGGCGACGACCGCTGTCGTCCCGAACGGGAGCACTAGCCGCGCAAACTCGTCGACGAGCAGCATCGACGACTCGAGATGCATGTGCGCGTCGACGAACCCCGGCACGACGAAACGTCCGGTCGCATCGAGTGTCTCGTGCCCCTCGTACTCGCCGAGCCCGGCGATCCACCCGTCGACGACGGCAACGTCGGCCTCGAGCCACTCGCGCGTGAACACGGAGAGCACGCGCCCGCCGCGGACGACGAGGTCGGCGGGCTCGTCCCCGCGCGCGACGGCGAGGCGGCGCGAAAGGGGTGAAACCATTGGAGGAGAACCGTACAGTTCCAGGCGTGGACGTCCTAACTCCGCGCACGCTCGACGAGGCGCTGCGACTGCGCTCTCAGCACCCGGATGCCTGGGCGATCCAGGGCGGAACCGATGTGATGGTCGCGCTGAACTTCGACCGCGGACGGCCGCCGGCGCTGCTCAACCTGAACGAGGTGGCCGAGCTGCGCGGGTGGACGCGCGAGAACGGGACTCTGCGGCTCGGCGGGGGGCTCACCTACACCGAGGCGATGCAGCCGGAGCTCGCTGAGGCGCTCCCCGCGCTCGCGGAAGCGGCGCGCACGGTCGGCTCGCCGCAGATTCGCAACCGCGGCACGATCGGCGGGAATCTCGGCACTGCCTCACCGGCCGGCGACGCGCTGCCACCGCTGCTCGTGCGCGGCGCGGAGGTCGAGATCGCATCGGTGCGCGGCGTCCGCACGCTCACGTTGCGCGAGTTCCTCGTCGGCCCGAAGCGGAACGCGCTCGAGGCGGACGAGCTCGTGACCGCGGTGCGGATGCGCGCGGCCGAGGGAGCCGAGACGTTCATGAAGGTCGGGCCGCGAAACGCGATGGTGATCGCCGTCGTCTCACTCGCCCTGCGCGTCGAGAACGGCGAGCTGCGCGCCTCCTTCGGCTCCGCCGGGCCCGTCGCCGGCCTCGTGTCCGCGCCGCTCGCAGACCGCGGGTCGTTCCCGGAACAGGTCGCCGCCGCCGCGAGCCCGATCGACGATGTCCGCGGCACCGCCGCGTACCGCCGTCACGCGTTGCGCGTCCTGACCACACGCGCCCTGGAGCGCTGCCTCGCATGAAGATCGCGCTGATCGTCAACGGCGAGCGGCGCGAGGCCGACGTGTGGCCCGGCGACAGCCTCCTCTTCGCGCTGCGCGAGCGGCTCGACTTGCCCGGCTCGAAGAACGCCTGCGAGCAGGGCGAGTGCGGCTCGTGCTCGGTCCTGCTCGACGGAACGCTCGTCTGCGCATGCCTCGTCCTCGCTGCGCAGGCAGACGAGCACGAGGTCTTGACCGTTGAGGGTCTCAGCGAGAACGGCGGACTGCACCCGGTGCAGGAGGCGTTCGTCGAGGCCGGCGCCGTGCAATGCGGGTTCTGCACCCCGGGGCTCGTCGTCGCGACAGTCGATCTCCTGCGCCACAGCCCGAACCCGTCCGACGACGAGATCCGCGAGGCGCTCTCGGGCAACCTCTGCCGCTGCACCGGCTACACGAAGATCTTCGATGCCGTGCGGATCGCGGCGGGCGGATGAGCGCGCCCGCCCGCACGCTCGAGGTCGGCCGCGTCGGCGAGCGGATCCGGCGCGTCGACGCTGTCCCGAAGACCACCGGCGCGTTCGCATACTCGAGCGACCTCCAGGCGGCCGGGATGCTCTGGGGCCACACCGTCCGCAGCCCGCACGCGCACGCGCGAATCCGCGAAATCGACGTCTCGGCAGCGGTGGGGATGCCCGGCGTCCACGCCGTCCTCACGCACGAGGATGTGCCGGGGGAGAAGCGCTACGGCCTCGAGTTCGCGGACCAGCCGGTGCTCGCGTTCGACCGGGTGCGCTACTTCGGCGAACCCGTCGTGGTCGTCGCGGCCGAGCATCCCGAGCAGGCCCGCCGGGCGGCGGAGAGCGTCCGCGTCGAGTACGAGCCGCTCGCGCCGATTGTCGACATGGAGCGCGCGACGGAGCTGGAGGACCTCCACCCCGACAAGCCGACGCACGGGCACGGCTACTACGAGGATCCGCGGCCGAACGTCGTCCGCCACATCGTGATCCGTCACGGCGACGCCGACGTCGAGGGCGACGTCTCGGTGTCCGGCAGGTACGAGCTCGGGATCCAGGACCAGGCGTTCCTCGGGCCGGAGTCCGGGCTCGCGGTGCCGGACGGCGAGGGTGGGGTCGACATCTACGTTGCGACGCAGTGGTTGCACGTCGACCGCGCGCAGGTCGCGCCCTGTCTCGGGCTCCCGCTCGAGCAGGTGCGCATCCACCTCTCGGGGGTCGGCGGCGCGTTCGGCGGACGTGAGGACCTCTCGATGCAGATCCACGGCGCCCTGCTCGCACTGCACACGAGCCGGCCTGTGAAGATGGTCTACAACCGCGAGGAGTCGTTCACGGGTCACGTGCACCGCCATCCGGCGCGCATCTGGTGCGAGCACCGCGCGAACCGCCAAGGGAAGCTCGTCGCAGTACGGGTGCGGATCCTGCTCGACGGCGGCGCCTACGCGTCGAGTTCGACCGCCGTGACCTCGAACGCGGCAGCGTTCGCCTGCGGCCCGTACGAGGTGCCGAACGCGCTGATCGAGTCGACGTGCGTCTACACGAACAATCCGCCGTGCGGGGCGATGCGTGGCTTCGGGGCCGTCCAGGCGTGTTTCGCCGCGGAAGCGCAGATGGACAAGCTGGCGGCGATGCTGGAGATGGACCCGGTCGAGCTGCGGCTGCGGAACGCGCTCGCTCCGGGCGACACACTCCCGACCGGGCAGAGGATCGAGGGCTCGCTGCCGGTCGCGGAGGTGATTCGCCGCGCCGCCGCACTGCCGGTGCCCGAGCCGGAAGAGCTGCCGCGCGACCCGCTGCGTCTTCCGGGAGGCGCCGGCAACACGACGAGGGGCGAGGGCGTGCGGCGCGGCACCGGCTTCGCGGTCGGCTTCAAGAACCTCTGCTACTCCGAGGGCTTCGACGACTATTGCGCCGCGCGGGTGCGACTCCTCGAGGACGGCTCGGCCGAGGTGCATTGCGCCGCCGTCGAGGTAGGGCAGGGCGCCTCGAACGTGATCCTGCAGGTCGCGCGCACCGAGCTTGGGACCGACGACGTCCGGCTCGCGCCGGGGACGACGGCGACGGTCGACTCGGCCGGCTCGGCGTCGGCTTCGCGGATGACGATGATGGTTGCCGGCGCGGTCCGGGACGCGTGCCGTGCGGCGCTCGCGGAGCGCGAGCGGCGCGGCGGCGGCGAGGTCGACGTCGAGCGGATCTACCGCCACCCGCCCACGATGCCCCTCGATCCGGAAACCGGGCAGATCACCGGGAAGCGCGCCCACGTCGCCTTCGCCTGCTGCGCGATGCGCGTCGTCGCGGAGGTCGACGTCGAGCTCGGGCTGACGCGCGTCGTCTGGGTCGGCGCCGCGCAGGACGTCGGCAAGGCGATCAACCCGCAGGCGGTCGAGGGCCAGATCGAGGGCGGCACCGCGCAAGGGCTCGGGCTCGCGCTGATGGAGGAGATCCAAACCCGCGACGGTCTGATCACGAACGCGAGCTTCACCGACTATCTGATTCCGACCGCGCTCGACATGCCGCCCGTGGAGTCGGTGCTCGTCGAGGAGCCGGAGCCGGACGCGGCGTACGGCGCCAAAGGTGTCGGCGAGCCGCCGACGGTCGTCTCGACCGCAGCGATCCTGAGCGCTTTGCGCGCCGCGACGGGCCGGGAGCTGACGCGGGTCCCGGTTCGCCCCGACGACTTGGCCGGACTCTGACGTCGGCTCTACTTCTTGAGCGTCAGCGCGGCGCCGGCGGCGAGCAGGGCGATCCCGAGCACACGTGACCAGCCGATCCCGATTCGCTCCAGCCCGAACAGCCCGAACCGGTCGACGACGACGGCGGTCGCGAGATTGCCGGCCGTGATGCCCCCGATCGTCGCGGTCGTCCCGATCCTCGGCGGGGCGAACGTGATTGCGAGGATGATGATCGCGCTCATCGCCGCCGCGGTCCAGAGCCACGGCGGCTGCCGTGCGGCGGCTGCATAGCCCGCGAGGCTCTGGCGGCTGACGACGAGCAGCGCCGCTGCGATCACAGCCGTGAGGAAGGTGGCGAACGCGAAGGCCTCGAGCGTGCCGACGCGCTCGCCGAACTTGCCCATCAGGGCTGCCTGGATCGCGCCGGCGAGGCCGCCGGCGACGACGAGCACGACGGCGAATGCCGTCACGCTATTGCGGCGGTGCGACGGACTCGTCGGACTGGAAGAGCGAGAACGGATTGCCTTCGGTGTCCTTGCAGCGCGCGAACCAGCCGACGTGCGGGATCGGCTGCTTGTCGTCCGCCTCGCCCCCGAGTTCCCGCACCTTCGCGAGATCTGCATCGATGTCGTCGCTGCCGAAGTAGAGGACCGGTCCCTGCATGCTGCCGTCACTGGGATATACCGCTCCGCCCCAACCGTCGTCCTGGAACATCCGGTAGTCCATCCCCGGCATGCCGGCGTCCTCGATCGACCAGCCCGCGAGGCCCTCCCAGAACTTCTCGCCCCGGTCCGCGTCCTGCGCCGGGAACTCGACGTGCACAACCTTCTTGCCCATGCTCTCCTCCTGTTTTCGCGCAAGCTATACCCTCCGCGCATGGTCAGAGCATTTGTGCTGTACGACGAAGCGCCGGAGCCGGACCGCTACGCGGAGCACGTCGCGCTGTGCGAGCAGGTCCCCGGCGGGACGTTCCGTCACGGACGCGTGTTCGGCGCGCCGATGGGCGAGCCGAGGTATCGCTACTACGCGGAGTGGGAGTTCCCCGACCTGGACGCCTTCAAGGCCGCCGCGCGCAGCGAGGAGTTCATGGCGACGGGCAGGGACGCAATGCAGATCGGCGGCGTCTTCACCGTGCTGTTTGCCGAGCTTGACTGAATCGTCTCCCACGCCGCTGAGCCCGTCCGAGCTCGGCTTCGAGGCAATCGTCTACGAGAAGGCGCCGCCCCGCGCGACGATCACGCTCAGCCGGCCGGACGTGCTGAACGCCTTCGACTTCCGGATGCTCCGCGAGCTCGCGCGCGCGTGCGAGGACGTCTCGTGGGACGACGACGTCCGCGTGCTCGTGGTCACGGGCGCGGGGCGCGCGTTTTGCGTCGGCGCCGACCTCCGCTCGTGGGGCGCCGACCTGCTAGGCAACTCGAAGGAGTACTGGAAGTGGTTCGGCGCGTTCGAGGACATGCACGACCGTCTGCGGAAGATCGGCAAGCCGACGATTGCGCGCATCAACGGCATCTGCGTCGGTGGGGGGAACGAGCTGCAGATGGCGTGCGACCTCTCGGTGATGGTCGACGACGCGTTCATCCAGCACGTCGGGCTCGAGCACGGTTCCGTCCCCGCAGGAGGCGCGACGCAGTGGCTCGCGCTGATGGTGGGCGAGCGGCGCGCGCGCGAGATCATCTTGCTCTGCGAAGAGATCCCCGCGCCGAAGGCGGCCGAGTGGGGGCTCGTCAACCGCGCTGTGCCGGCGGCGGAGCTCGATGGTGTTGTCGATGCGTGGGTCGAGTCGCTGGTCAAGAAACTGCCGGAGACGACGCGGTACGCGAAGCAGCAGCTGAACGTCTGGCGCGACTTCGCATGGTCGTCGACGATCGGGCACGCTCGGGACTGGCTCGCGATGTCGATGCTCGGCGAGGAAGCGCAGTCCGCGGTGCGCTCGTTTCTGGAGCGGAAGTCGTGAACCTCGTCAACGTCGAGCGTGACGGCGCGATCGCGGTCGTCCTCCTCAACCGGCCTCAGCAGCTGAACGCGCTCTCCAGTGAGCTGATGGGCGAGCTCGCGGCGGCGCTGGAGGAGCTGGACGCCGACGAGGCGATCCGCAGCATCGTCGTCGGCGGCGACGAGCGCGCCTTCGCCGCGGGCGCGGATGTCGGCGAGCTCGCCGCCGGGACGCCGATCTCGCTCTACGAGAGCAGACGCCTCGACCGCTGGGACGCGATCCGCAACGTGCGCACGCCGCTCGTCGCGGCGGTCAGCGGCTACTGCCTCGGCGGCGGCTGCGAGCTCGCCATGGCGTGCGACCTGATCATCGCCTCCGAGACGGCGAAGTTCGGCCAGCCGGAGATCAACCTCGGCGTCCTTCCCGGCGCCGGCGGCACCCAGCGGCTGACGCGCGCAGTCGGCAAGTCGGTGGCGATGGACATGATCCTCACCGGGAGGATGCTCTCGGCCGAGGAGGCGCTGCAGTTCGGGCTCGTCGCGCGGGTCGTCGCGCGGGAGGCGTGGCTGGAGGCGGCGAAGGCCGTCGCGCGCGAGATCGCCGAGAAGGGGCCGATCTCGGTGCGGCTCGCGACCGAGGCAATCGACAAGGCGTTCGAGGCCCCGCTCTCAGTCGGCATCGACTTCGAGCGCCGCGCGTTCTACCTCGCACGCGCGTCCGAAGACGCGGAGGAAGGCCTGAACGCGTTCATCGAGAAGCGCAAGCCGGACTTCAAAGGGCGTTAGCTTTTCGCGCGAAGTCCTTCGGACTTCGCGCGAGTTACACGGTTGGAGGGTTGGTCCCTGCGAACGAGGTGAGCGTGCAGCGCGGCCAAGCCGCGCTGCTCTCGGACCCGCTATTCGTCTGACCAAGCCGACCCCTGCGATCAAAGCTCAATCCGCGTGCAGTGGTGAGCTGATGGTCGAAACGGATGATGAATCCTCTGTCAAAGGATTCGAGCCAAACGCTCCAGCCATCGTGCTCGAGCCGGTCCTTTGCGATCTGAAGGAGTTGCTGTTCGTCGTCTGTCATCACTCTTGCACTGTAGGAGATCGGACCTGCCCGCCTTTTCGCGTCGTATAGCGGTTGTGAACCGCCGTCAGTTCGTTGTCGGCGCGGCCTCGCTCGTGTTTGCTCCGCAGGAGCTTGCGCAACGAGGTCCGGTCGCGCTCGTCACCGCCGACCTCGAGTCGCGGCTCGTCGCCGTCGACCTCGCGAGCGGCCGCGTGCTCCGGCACGTGCCGACGCTCGCCTATCCGCGCAGCATCGAGACCGTCGGCGAGACGGCCGTCGTCGCGCACTTCGAGCTCGGCGTCGTGTCGATCGTGCGGGGCTTCGCGGTCGAACACGTCGTGCGCGGCTTCGGCGAGCCGCGCTACACGGCGGCGCACCCGGACGGACGCCACGCGTACGTGACCGACGCGAAAGCCGGCGACGTCGTCGTGCTCGACGTGCTGCGCGGACGCGTCGTCGGACGCGAGCACGTCGGCTCGCTCGCGCGTCACATCACGATCGATCGCTTGGGCCGCACGCTGTGGATCGCGCTCGGCTCGAAGGCCGAGGAGGTCGCCGTCGTCGACGTCTCGCAGCCGACGCGGCCGCGGCTCACGCGCCGCTTTCGGCCGCCCTTCCTCGGGCACGACGTCGGCCTCGCGCCCGACGGGAGGCACGCCTGGGTCAGCTCGGGCGACCGGTGGGAGCTCGCCGTGTACGACATCCGCACCGGCCGCGTGCTCGCGAAGCCCGGCGGCGACCAGCCGCCGCAGCACGTCACCTTCGCCGGCGGGCTCGCCTATGTCACGAGCGGCTGGAGCGGAACGCTGCGCGTCCACCACGTCGACGGCCGCTCCGTGTGCACGAACAGCGTCCCAGTGGGGTCGTACAACGTCCAGCACGCCGACGGCCGCGTGGTCACGGCGTCGCTCGGCCGCGGCGATCTCACGGTCCTCGACGAAGCCGGGCGGGTGCTCTACGTGAAGCGCGTCGCGCGCTCGTCGCACGACGCCTCTGTCCTCACGGCATAGACTCGAACGATGCTCGACCTCCCGAATGGGACGGTCACCCTTCTCTTCACGGACGTAGAAGGATCGACGCGGCTGCTGCGGCGGCTCGGAGAGCGCTACGGCTCGGCGCTCGAGGATCAGCGGCGGATTGTGCGCGACGCGGTTGTCGCCGCAGGTGGACGCGAGATCGACTCGCGCGGCGACGAGCTGTTCGCGGCGTTTCCCCGCGCGCGTGCCGCGGCTGCGGCTGCGGTCGCTGTCCAGCGCGCGCTCGCGGCGCACGAGTGGCCGGACGGCGAAGAGGTGAAAGTGCGGATGGGACTGCACACCGGGGAGCCCGCTCTGCGCGACGATGGGTATCTCGGAATCGACGTCCATCGCGCGGCTCGGATCTCGGCGGCCGCGCACGGAGGCCAGGTGCTCGTCTCGCAGGTGACGCACGATCTCCTTGCGGGCGACGACGTTCGCTTCCGCGATGTCGGCGAGCATCAGCTCAAGGATCTGCCCGCACCGGAACGGCTGTTCCAGCTCGTGATCGACGGGCTCCCGTCCGAGTTCCCGCCGCCGAAGGTCGCGGCTTCCACGGCGCCTGCTGCGGGCCGCGAGCGCGAGCTCGCCGCAGCCCTCGTCTCGGCGCCGCGACGCATGCTCGAGCGCATCCGTCCGCAGCCGCGCGGCCTTGCCGACCTCGGCTGGGAAGTGCGCGCGACACTCGCCACGGTGCCGGACGAGGCGCGTGACGCCCTGTCGCGCCTGGCGCGTGACCTGTTCGATGCGTCGAGAGCTGCGGCGGAGGCGGATCACGCGCTCGCAGTCGTCGATCGGAAGGCGCTCGTGCGCCACCTGGCAGACAATCGCGCGCAGGCGGTTCTCTCGAAGGCGTCGGCGCGCGAGGTTGAATCGACGGCGAGGCGGCTGGACGCCCTCGATGCGCTCACCGCCCGGCGGGCGGATGCGGAAGCGCTCGCGAAGGACATTCGCGCCCAGCTCAGGATGCAGACGTCGTGCGCTGACGTCGACGCTCTCCGTGAGCGGTCGCGCGCCGTGACCGAGGACCTCGACGCTGCGCTCGAAGTCGCGCGCCGCGAGCTCAACGCCGTGAGCGCGAAGCTCCGGCGTACTCGTCATGCCGGCGTCTTTCGCATCGGCGAACACTTCGTTGTGCCGTACTTCGATGAGGTCGGGGTCGAGTCGCGGCGAGAGTTTGATTCGGTCGGCGCTGCTGTTGCCTTCCACCGCGCGGAGCGGATTGGCGAGCGAGGCGAGCTCGGCGACAAAGAAAGTGAGCGTCTGCGCGGCGAATATCTCGGCTCGTTCGCGCGCAACGCGGGACAGGAGTTGGGCGTCCTACCGCCGCGAAGCGGAAGGGATCGCTAGCAGTCGAGGCAGCGCCCGCGTCGACGCCGCGGTCCTGCGGAACTCTCAACGCTAGTCGAGGCGGTACTCCCAGCCCTCTCGCCACTCGAACGGTGCGTCCACGAGATCCTCGAGTGCGACTCCGGAGAGCAGGTGATCGAGGGCCCAGCGAGTCGCCGAATGGCCGATTACGACGACCTGCGCGCCGTCGAACGTCGGCAAGAGGTCGTCGAGGAAACCCTGAATGCGGTCGACGACCTGTCGATAGCTCTCGCCGTATGGAAACGGTTCGTCGATGCGAAGCGACCGCTCGGCCGCGACCTGCGAGACGGGCTTGCCGTTCAGGACGCCGTAGTTGCACTCGCGAAGTCGCCGATCTCGATGGATCGCGACGCCGGAGCCGCCGAAGGCGATCTCCGCGGTTTCGACGGCTCGGCGCAGATCGGACGTGAAGACCGCGGCGATCTCGTCGGCCCGCCGACGCTCACCGAGTTCCTTCGCGAGCCGCTTCCCAGTCTCGGAGAGCCGGCCGTCCAGCCAGCCGGTCGCGATCCCGAGCTCGTTGTCCGCGCTCACGGAGTGCGTCTCGAAGACGATCTCGACGCTCAAACCTCGAGCTCGACCGGAACGAGTTCGACCCCGAGCTCACGACCTTCGCGCACGACGTCTAGCCGGACGGCGGCGCCGATCAGCGAGCCGTCCATCAGCCGCAGGAGGTCGCCCATCCCCTCCACGGCGGTTCCGTCGACCGCGACGATCAGGTCCTCCGGCCGTAGTCCCGCGTCGGACGCGGGTCCGCCCTCGACGATCTCGACGACCTCGATGCCCCCGTGCCGCCCGAGCCGCGACGCCAGCCGCGGCGGGAGCGGACGCGGGCCGCCCGCGATGCCGAGGTATGCGCGCCGGTACCGCCCTTCGGTCATCAGCGCGGCGACGATCTTCCGTGTCGCCCCGTTGATCGGCACCGCGAGACCGAGCCCGATCCCCGCGACCGCGGTGTTGACGCCAACGACACGGCCGAGCCCGTCCGCGAGCGCGCCGCCCGAGTTACCGGGATTCAGCGCTGCGTCCGTCTGGATCACGTCGTCGACCCACCGGCTCGCGGCTCCGGAGCGCGTCGGCAGCGAACGCCCGAGAGCCGAAACGACGCCTGCGGTCACCGAGCCGGCGAACCCGTGCGGATTTCCGATCGCGACCACGAGCTGGCCGACGCGCAGCTTCTCGGCGTCTCCGAGCTCGGCGGGAACGAGATCGCGCGCGTCCGCGCGCA